>Ga0209131_1003681_pt1 | contig 10157 bp, 8 predicted proteins | sample GraSoi_2013_40cm_FD_185826 | JGI IMG/M metagenome (GOLD analysis project Ga0209131, IMG submission 185826) | Grasslands soil microbial communities from the Angelo Coastal Reserve, California, USA - Sample 9_17_2013_40cm (SPAdes) (version 2) | ecosystem: Environmental > Terrestrial > Soil >...
GATGTTCTTGATATGGGGGTTCAACTTCACGCCGCGCTGCACCGCGTGCGAGACGATCTTCGAGACCACGTTGGCGCTCACGTGGGCGGTGCCCGGGAGCTTGCCGAGGCGCTCGGCCACCTGGCGGCGCACGGTTTCCACCACCCCGCGAGCGGGATAGCCGAGAACGACGTCGAGGGAGATGCGCTCGCCCTCGATCTTCACGTTCTTCACGCTCTTCGACTCGACGTAGTTGCGCCCCGTGACCGGGTCGATCAACTCGGAGAGCGCGTCGAGGACGTCTTTCTCGTTTGGGGGCATGCCGTGGGGGACCAATGCGGGGAAGCTGACAAGCAATTTTAGATCAATTTGTTATCATCGCGGAGCCTCGACAAACTCCATTCAATGCCCCGCAAGCTTTTCGTCACCACGGCGCTGCCGTACGCCAACGGCCCTTTCCACATCGGCCACATCATGGAGTACGTGCAGGCCGACATCTGGGTGCGTTTCCAGCGGCTGCAGGGACACAAGGTGAACTTCGTTTGCGCCGACGACACGCACGGCGCGCCGATCATGCTGCAGGCCGAGGCCGAGGGCATCCCGCCCGAGGAGCTGATCGCGAGGATCGCCGAGACGCACAAGCGCGACTACCAGCGCTTCGGCATCAGCTTCGACAACTTCCACACCACGCACTCCGAGGAGAACAAGGAGCTGTCCGCGGCGATCTTCCTCGCGCTGCGGAAGAACGGGCTCGTCGAGACCAAGACGATCGAGCAGTTCTTCGATCCGGTGAAGAAGATGTTCCTCCCCGACCGCTACATCAAGGGCGAGTGCCCCAAATGCGGCACCAAGGACCAGTACGGGGATTCGTGCGAGAACTGCGGGGCGGTCTACGCGCCCACCGACTTGAAGAACCCGTACTCGGCGCTCACCGGCGCCAAACCGGTGCTGAAGAAGTCCGAGCACTTCTTCTTCAAGCTCTCCGACCCGCGCTGCATCGATTTCCTGCGCGATTGGACCCAGGACGGCCGCCTGCAGCCGGAAGTCGCCAACAAGGTGCGCGAGTGGCTCGACAGCGGCCTGAACGACTGGGACATCACGCGCGACGCCCCCTACTTCGGCATCGAGATCCCCGGCGCCCCGGGAAAGTACTTCTATGTCTGGCTGGACGCTCCGATCGGCTACCTCGCCTCGCTCAAGAACTACCTCGAGAAGAAGGGCCAGGACTTCGACAAGTACCTCGCGGACCCGAAGCTCGAGCAGTTCCACTTCATCGGCAAGGACATCATCTACTTCCACACGCTCTTCTGGCCCGCGATGCTCAAGTTCTCCGCTCGCAAGGTGCCGGACAACGTCTACGTCCACGGCTTCCTGCAGCTCTCGGGCGAGAAGATGTCCAAGTCGCGCGGCGTTTCGGTGAGCCCGCAGAAGTACATCGACCTCGGGCTCAACCCCGAGTGGGTGCGCTATTACCTGGCGGCGAAGCTGAACGCGCGCGTCGAGGACCTCGACTTCAATCCCGACGACTTCCTCGCGCGGGTCAACTCCGACCTCGTGGGCAAGTACGTGAACATCGCCAGCCGCGCGGCGGGCTTCATCGGCAAACGCTTCGGCGGCGTGCTCGCCGAGGAGCCGCTGTCGGCGGGCCGGGAGCTCAAGCACAAGATGCGCGGCAACCTGGCGGCCCCGGCCCCGGACGACGAGCAGGCCCCGGCGATCCTCTTCGAGGTGCGCAGCTTCGCCGATGCCATCGCCGCGGACTACGAGGCGCGCGAATTCAGCAAGGCGCTGCGGCAGGTGATGTTCCTCGCCGACCGCGTGAACCAGTACGTCGACGAGCAGAAGCCGTGGGAGATCGCCAAGGAAGCGGGGCAGGACGGCGCTCTGCAATGGTTCTGCACGCTCTACCTCGAGCTCTTCCGCATCCTCACGATTTATCTGAAACCGGTGCTGCCGAAGGTCGCCGAGGAGGTGGAGGCCTTCCTGGCGCTTCCCAAGCCGCTCCTGTGGGAAGACGTGGGGACCGCGCTCAAGCCGGGTCATCGCATCGAGGCCTACCGCCACCTCGTCTCGCGCATCGATCCCAAGCAGATCGACCAGCTCCTCGAGCCCCCCTCGGAAGCGAAGCCGGAAGCCGCCAAGGCCGTGGCGGGCGAGGCGCCCGAGTTCAAGCTCGAGCCGGTGGAGCCGCCGAAGCCGCCGGTGATCATGCCCGTGGGCGACACCATCTCCATCGACGACTTCGCGAAGCTCGACCTGCGCATCGCGCGCATCATCGACGCGGAGCTGGTGGCCGACGCCGACAAGCTCCTGAAGCTCACGCTCGACATCGGCGTGGGCAACCGTACGGTGTTCGCCGGAATCCGGTCGGTCTACACGCCCAAGGAGCTGGTGGGGCGGCTTACCGTGATGGTGGCAAACCTGTCGCCGCGCAAGATGCGCTTCGGCGAATCACAGGGAATGGTGCTCGCCGCGGGGGACGGCAACTCGATCTACTTGCTGGCGCCCGACTCGGGAGCGATACCGGGCATGCGCGTGAAATAAAACGCCCGCCGGATCTCTCCGGCGGGCGCTCGCAAGTGCGCCTTGCGGGTAAATCGATTAGTTGTAGGTCAGGTCGCGAACTTGTTCCTGCGGCAATTCCGCGGTGTTGAGCGGCGTGACGATCATACCGGACTGGCGGGCCCTGACGCTGTCCTTCACTTCCGCGTTCACGGGCATGAACGCAACGCTCGCCACAATCACCATCGCCAGGAATCCCGTTGCAAACTGCTGCTTCGTGTTCATCGTTTTTCTCTCCTGTTCGTTGCGTTGAATTCGTCCCGGCTGTCGCGCTTGCCACGCCGCCTGACCACAGCGCCCATCTTTCTCCGATCGACGCGCGTTGCCTGTGATCGCGATCACAAAAGGCCCTGCAGGGGAATACAGCTGTAATCGTAGAATCAGGGCATGACCACGCGAAAACCCCTGCGTCCGCCGCCCTACGCGACCGACCGCAAGACCCTCGAGGGCGAAGTCGAGGTCGACGTCTTCCGCGCGAGCGGTCCGGGCGGCCAGCACGTGAACAAGACCGAGTCCGCGTTACGGCTGACACATTTGCCCTCCGGCGTGGTGGTCACCTCGCAGGATTCGCCCTCCCAATTCCGCAATCGCGAGACCGCGTACAAGCGGCTCGCCGAGCGGCTCGCGCGGCTGAACTACGTTCCGAAGAAGCGGGTGGCGACCCGCCCGACGGCCGCGTCGCGGCGCCGGCGCATCGAGGCGAAGAAACTGCGCACCGCGACCAAGAAGACCCGCGGGCGCGTGAGGCACGATGAATGAGCGGCGCACGCGCCGTCTCGTGATCCACGGCCGGGTGCAGGGCGTGTGGTTTCGCGAATCGATGCGCCTGGAGGCCGAGCGCCTCGGCGTGACCGGTTGGGTGCGCAACCGTGTGGACGGCAGCGTCGAGGCGCTGGTGCAGGGAGGGCAGACGGCGCTCGAGGCGATCGAGCGCTGGGCGCGGCGCGGCCCGGAGGCCGCCGAGGTGGCGCGCGTCGATGTTTTCGACGCGCAGGGGGATTTCGCGACCTTCGAGAAGCGCCCGACCGGCTGATTACTCGATGCGGATGTCGGCCTTGCGCACGACCTCTTTCCAGCGCGCCTGCTCGCGGGCGATGAAGCCAGCGAACTGCTCCGGAGAGCCGATCTCGGCCACCGCGTTGTCCGCCGCATAGCGCTGCGTCACGTGGCTCGACTGCAGGGCCTTGTTGATCTCGGCGTTCAACTTGAGAACGATCTCGCGCGGCGTGCCGGCGGGAACGAGCACGCCGTACCACTGCGAGGTCTCGAAATCGGGGTAGCCCAGCTCCGCCACGGTCGGCGTGTCCGGGAGCGCGGCGATGCGCTTCGGGGTGCCCACGGCGATCGGGCGCAGCTTGCCGCTCTTGATGTGCGCCATCAACGCCGGCGCACCGGCCGAGGTCGCCTCGATGCGCCCGCCGAGAAGGTCCTGCAGCTGCGGCCCGGTGCCCTTGTAGGGAACGTGCTGGATGTTGGTGCCGGTCACCATCTTCAGGTATTCGAAGGCGAGATGGCCGGCGCTGCCGTTGCCCGCCGAGCCGTAGTTCAGCACGCCGGGCTTCGCTTTCGCGAGCGCGATGAATTCCCTGAAGTCCTTCGCGGGCACGGTTTCGGCGTTGATCACGAAGAGGTTGGGCACCCGCGCGAGAAGCGCCACGGGAAGGAAGTCCTTGTCGACGTCGTACGGATGGTTCTTCATCGCATAGGGATTCACGGCGAGCGAGCCGACGTGCCCGAGGATGATGGTGTAGCCGTCGGGCGGCGCGTTCTTCACGTCACCCATGGCGATGGTGCTGGCCCCTCCCGCCTTGTTCTCGACGTAGACCGATACCCCCAGCTGCGTGGTGAGCTCCTGCGCCACCGACCTCGCGATGATCTCCGAGCTGCCGCCGGGAGCGAACGGCACGACGAAGCGAATCGGCTTCGCGGGGTATTGCGCCGCGGCCATGAGCGGAATCATGGCGAGCGCCAGCGCCGCGCGCCGGACGAGCGATTCGAGCGTCATCGCAATCTCCTCCAGGTCAGTACTGATAGCGGCGCAGCCCGCCGTCGACGGGATAGACGGCGCCGGTGATGTAGCCGGCGCGCGGCGAGGCGAGGAACACGGCGAGATCGGCGAGCTCTTCGGGCTCGCCGTACCTGCCCATCGGGATCTCGTGCTCCGACTGCCACTCGCGATATTCGGGCGTGTAGTTGCGGCGGATCTGGTCGCTCATGATGCGGCCGGGGGCGATGCAGTTCGCGGTGATGCCGTGCTTGCCGACCTCGCGCGACAATCCCTTGGACCACGCCGCGATTCCCGCTTTCGCGCAGAACGCCCCGTTGATTCCCTCCGGCTCCGACTTGCCGGTGATGTTGATGATCCTTCCCCACCCCTTGGCGATCATCGCGGGAAGCAGGCGTTGTGTGAGCTGCCGGTGGCGCGTGAAGTTGAGCGTCATCGCCTCGCTCCATTGCTCCTCGGTGGCGTCCTTGCCGAAAGCGCGGCTGCCGCCGGCGTTGTTCACCAGGATCTCGACGCTGCCCAGCCCCTCGCTCGCCCGCGCCGCAACCTTCTCGACATAGTCCCCGGTCAACGCGTCGTGGACGATGACGACCGGTTTCGCTCCCCCTTCCGAGGCGATTTCAGCCGCGAGCGACTCGAGCTGCTCCAGGCGGCGTCCGGTGACCGCCACGCGTACGCCTTCGCGCCAGCTGGCGGGCGATCGCGCGCCCGATTCCCGCGCTGGCGCCCGTCACGAGTGCGCCGCGGCCCTGAAGCTGCAGGTCCATTGAAGCCTCCTCCCCTCTCGTCTCTCGCGTCTCGCGTCTCGCGTCTCGCGTCTGGCTTCTAGTACACGACCTCGACGTTCTTCTCGTCCAGCCACTCCGCGAGCGAATCGAGCAAGGGACCGGAAACCTTCACCCGGCAGCTCTCGGGGAGGCGGATGTCGCACTCACCGCTCGCGTTGCGATAGCGGATCGCGACGTGGCACTGCCCGCCCGCGTACTGCGCGAGGAGCGCCTTCAGGCGCGCGGAGTCGGCCTGGCCGTTGATGCACAGGCGCAGCACCCGCGCGTAGGCTCCGCGGACTTCCGACAGGTCCATCAGCTGGTCGGCCGTGATGCGCAGCCCGCCAGAGTACTCGTCGTTGAAGACGCGTCCCTTGACGACCACCACCTGGTCTTCCTGGATGATCGCGCGCTTCTCCTGGAAGAGCTCGCCGAACACGACGACCTCGACGCGAGCGCTGCCGTCGTCGAGCGTGAGGATCGCCATGCGCCCGCGCCGCGAGTTGCGCACCTGGACGCCGTAGATCACGCCCGCGAGCATCACCGGCTCGATTTGCGGGGCGAGGCTGGCGAGCGGCGTGCGCGCGAAGCGGCGCAGCTCTTCGCGATAGGCGTTGAACGGGTGGCCGCTCAGGTAGAAGCCGAGGCTTTGCTTCTCGTTCTGCAGGCGCTCGCGCTCCCCCCACAGGGACGCCTGGGCGAGCGCGAACGGTTCCGGCGCGTCTCCAGCGCCGCCGAAGAGATTGGTCTGCTGGGCGAACTGCGCGCTGTGCTCGGCCGAGTCGATCGCCGCGCCGAGCGAGGCCAGCAGGCGCGCGCGGTGGGCCTCGATGCGGTCGAAGGCGCCGGCGCGGATGAGCGCTTCCATCGCGCGGCGGTTGACGATGCGCCGGTCGACGCGGCGGCAGAAATCGGCGAGGTCGGCGAACGGCCCCGACGCCTCGCGCGCCGCGACGATGCTCTGGATCGCTTGCTCGCCGGTTCCCTTTACCGCGCCCAGCCCGTAACGGATCCGCTTCGCGTCGAGCGGGAGGAAGCGATAGCCCGACTCGTTCACGTCCGGCGGGAGGATCTCCAGGCCGTGGGCGCGCGCGTCGTCGTAGAGCACCTGGACCTTGAACGAGTGATGGGCTTCGTGGGTCAGGTAGAGGGTCGGAGAGGCGGACAGGCTCCGTAGCCCGTCTTCGCCGTACCCGGGGAAGGCCCGCGTCAAGGCGACGATCACCGCCGAGAGGTTCGCCGCCATGAACGCGGCGAGGTGATTGGCCTTCATGTAGGCCGTCTGGTAAGCGAGCAGCGCGTAAGCGGCGGCATGCGAGCGGTTGAACCCGTAGCCCGCGAACTTCTCCATCAGGTCGAAGATCTGGTCGGCCTTGATCGCGTTGAGTCCGTTCTTGGCCGCGCCCGCCTTGAAGATGGCGCGCTGGGCGGCCATTTCTTCGGGCTTCTTCTTGCCCATCGCGCGCCGCAGCAGGTCCGCGCCGCCCAGCGAGTAGCCGCCGATCACCTGCGCGATCTGCATCACCTGCTCCTGGTACACCATCACGCCGTAAGTGGAGCTGAGAATCGGCTCCAGCCGCGGGTCCACGTATTCGACGCGTTGATCGCCCTTCTTGCACTTCACGTACTCGGGGATCAGCTCCATCGGGCCCGGGCGATAAAGCGCCACCAGCGCGATCACGTCTTCGAAGCGGGTCGGGGGCGCCTGCTTGAGGAGCTCCCTCATGCCGCGGGATTCGAGCTGGAACACCGCGGTCGCATCGGCGCGCTTGAGCAGCGCGTAGCTCGCGGGATCGTCGAGGGAAATGTCCTCGAGCCGGAAGTCGGGCCGTCCCAGGGCGTGGACGTAACGCACCGCCCAGTCGAGAATCGTGAGCGTGGTGAGCCCGAGGAAATCGAACTTGACCAGGCCCGCCTTCTCGACGTCGTCCTTGTCGAACTGGCTCACCATCGCGCTCGAATTCTCGGCGCAGTAGAGCGCGGTGAAGTCGGTGAGCTTGCCGGGAGCGATGATCACGCCCCCCGCGTGCATGCCGACGTTGCGGGCGAGGCCCTCGAGCGATCTTGCGAGCGTGATGAGCTCGGCCACTTCTTCCTCGCCGTGCATCAGGGCCTTCAGCTGCGGCTCGACAGAAAGCGCCCTCTCGAGCGTCATGCCGAGCTCGAAAGGGATGAGCTTGGCGATGCGGTCGACCTCCCCGTACGGCATCGAGAGCACGCGGCCCACGTCGCGCACCACCGCCTTCGCCGCCATGGTGCCGAAGGTGACGATCTGCGAGACGCATTGCGCGCCGTACTTGTCCTTCACGTAGTCGATGACGCGATCGCGTCCGTCCTGGCAGAAGTCGATGTCGAAGTCCGGCATCGAGACTCTCTCGGGATTCAGGAAGCGCTCGAAGAGCAGCGCGTAGCGCAGCGGATCCAGATCCGTGATGCCGAGCGAGTAGGCCACGAGCGACCCCGCGCCCGAGCCCCTGCCCGGCCCGACCGGAACGCCGTGCGTCTTGGCCCAGTTGATGAAGTCGGCGACGATCAGGAAGTAGCCCGCGAACCCCATCTGGATGATGGTGCGGGTCTCGAACTCGAGGCGCTTGTCGTATTGATCCCGCGCCTCGCGCCTCGCATCCTCCTGCGGATAAAGCTGCGCCAGGCGCCTCTCCAGCCCCCGCCTCGCCTCGGAGCGAAGGAACTCCTCGATCGTCTCGCCGCGCGGAGTCGGAAAGTCCGGCAGGCGGCTCTTGCCCAGCGAGAACTCGAAGCTGCAGCGGCGCGCGATCTCCACCGAGTTCTCCAATGCCGCCGGCAGATCCGCAAACAGCTGCGCCATCTCGGCCTGGGTCTTGAAATATTGCGCCGGGCTGAAATCCCGCGGACGGCGCGAGTCGCCCAGCACGTAGCCCTGCGCGATGCATACCCGCGCCTCGTGGGCGCGATATTGCTCGCGCCGGACGAACTGGATCGGATGGGTAGCGACCACCGGCAGCTGGACGCGCTCGGCGAGGGCGACCGAGGCGTGCACGAACGCGGCGCTGCGCACCGGGTCGATGCGCTGGACCTCGATATAGAAGGAGTCGGGAAAATCGCGCGCCCATTGCCGCGCCAGCTCGTCGGCCTGCTCGCGATGCCCGGACAGGACCGCGGCACCCACGTCTCCCGCCTCCGCTCCCGAAAGGACGATGAGGCCGTTCAGGTTGCGAAGCCACTCGCGCCGCACCTCGGCGCGCCCGCGCCAATGGTTCTCGGCGTGCGCCCGGGTGAGCAGCTCGCAAAGCGCGAGATAGCCGTGGCGATCGCGGCACAGGACCGCCACCCGGTAGGGCGCGTCGCGGTTGCGCTCGTTGGTGATCCACACGTCGCAGCCCACGATGGGCTGCACGCCGCTGCCGCGCGCGGCCTCGAAGAACTTGATCGCCCCGAACACGTTGGAGGCGTCGGTGATCGCGAGCGCGGGCATGCCATCGGCTGCCGCGGCGGCCACGGCCTCGTCCACGCGCGCCATGCCGTCCACGATCGAATATTCGGTGTGCAGGCGAAGGTGAACGAAACGACTCGCGGCCATGCTGGAAGTCTACCGGCGTTCGGCGAAGAAACGCGTGAGGACCCCGCCGCATTCCTCGGCCAGGATTCCCCCCTCGAACCTCCCGTGCGGATTGAAGTTCGCCACGCTCGGCAGGTCGACGAGGCTGCCGCAGGCGCCGGTCTTGGGATCCGATGCCCCGTAAACGATCCGGGCGAGGCGCGCGTGGACCATGGCACCCACGCACATCGCGCACGGCTCGAGCGTCACGTAGAGCTCACAGCCTATGAGGCGATAGTTCCCAAGCGTTGCGGCGGCTTCCCGCAGGGCGACGATCTCCGCGTGGGCCGTGGGATCGGAAGTGGTGATGGGGCGGTTGAAGCCGCGCCCGATGATGGCGCCGTCCTTCACGACCACCGCGCCGACCGGGACCTCGCCCTTGGCGGCGGCTTCGGCCGCGAGGTCCAGCGCCGCGCGCATGAAGCGCGCGTCCGCGCTCGCGTGGCCCGGGCGCGCTATTCCCATTCAATGGTGGCCGGCGGCTTCGACGAGACGTCGTAGACCACCCGATTGATCCCTCGCACCTCGTTGATGATGCGGCCCGAGACCTTCGCCAGCAGCGCGTGCGGCAGCTCGGCCCAGTCGGCGGTCATGAAATCGGTGGTCGCCACGGCGCGCAGCGCCACGACGTATTCGTAGGTCCGGCCGTCCCCCATCACGCCCACGGAGCGCACCGGCAGGAACACCGCGAACGCCTGCGCCACCTGGTCGTACCACGTGACGCCTTCCGAGGTCGTGGCGCGGCGCAGCTCCTCGATGAAGATCGCGTCGGCGCGCCGCAGCAGCTCGGCGTATTCCGGTTTCACTTCTCCCAGGATGCGCACGCCCAGCCCGGGCCCGGGGAACGGGTGGCGGAAAACCATCTCGCGCGGCAATCCCAGCTCCAGGCCCAGCAAGCGCACTTCGTCCTTGAAGAGCTCGCGCAGCGGCTCGAGGAGCTTCAGGTGCAGCGACTCGGGCAGCCCGCCCACGTTGTGGTGCGACTTGATGGAGACCGCCTTCTTGGTCTTGGCGCCGGCGCTCTCGATGACGTCGGGATAGATCGTGCCTTGCGCGAGCCATTTCGCCTTCGGCAGGCGTTTGGCCTCGCGCTGGAAGACCTCGACGAAAAGCCGCCCGATGATCTTGCGCTTCTCCTCGGGGTCGGCCACGCCTTTCAGCGCCGCGAAGAACTCGCCGGCCGCGTTGACGCGGTCGACTTTCACCCCCAGGTGCTTTGCGAAGGCCTGCATCACCTGGTCGCCCTCGCCCAGGCGCAGGAGTCCCG
>Ga0209131_1003683_pt1 | contig 10150 bp, 12 predicted proteins | sample GraSoi_2013_40cm_FD_185826 | JGI IMG/M metagenome (GOLD analysis project Ga0209131, IMG submission 185826) | Grasslands soil microbial communities from the Angelo Coastal Reserve, California, USA - Sample 9_17_2013_40cm (SPAdes) (version 2) | ecosystem: Environmental > Terrestrial > Soil >...
CTGAAGATAAGATAAGACAGCCCCCAGACCGATAGAAAGAGGCAATACCCAAATGAAATCACGTTGGTTGATGTTCTTCATATCCCACTTTTACCATGAAGTTAGGTAGTTTCAAAATTCATTAACACCTTTTCCTCCCTTTTCACCCAGGAAAACAGCTCTACATCGCGCTGTGCTTGGACTCCCAAGTTATGCCTTCGTATTTCATCATCAAGCAACGACTCAATTGCAGCTCTCCAATTTCCAATATTATCAGGCTCGCAAAAGATTGCATTCCGCTCATTCAACACCTCACGAATGGACGGCAAATTCGCCGAAATAATCGCGCGGCCGGAAGCCATATACTCGAACATCTTCATTGGGTTGATCACTTCGGCAATATCCTGCCCACTGCTCGCAGAGATAGAGCGAGAGTACGGCATGAGCAAAATATCCGAGGCGGCTTGATATAGCGGGATATGTTCATGCTTAACGAAGCCTGTCATTGTTACGTTCATCACATTGGCTTCACTCAGCCTACTTCGCCAAAACTCAACCAATTCTGATGTGCCGCCCACCCATAAAAAATTGACCTGCGGCATTCGTCTCGCCAGTTCAAATAACAAGTTCGCACCGCGACCGGAGTAGATATGACCGGTGAATCCGACTGTCGGGCCGCCTGGAAGATTTAATTGGCGACGCGCTTCGTCTAGGCTTGGCAGGTCTTTATATTTTTCCAGCTCCACACCATTCGGCGCGACAAGCAGCGTATCATCCTTAAACTGAAGTTTCGCTGAGCGTTCCAAAGCATTTCTCAACGCGGATGTTGTGACCGCCATCAGCTTGCGTCCCTTTGCCCTGCAAAATCGACGCAGCCACCACGCGCCGGTTTTACCAGCTACATTTGCATGCATCTCAAGGACGACCGGATAACCCATCCACAATCCAAATACAGCAGATTGTGAAAGCCAGGTGTAAATCAAATCGGGCTTAAATTTTTTCGCGGCGCGCTGGGCATGCAAGATAAAGTCGAGGCGTTTGAGATATTTATTTGATGGAAGCAGTTCAAGGTCCGGCGCGAGGCGCAGGCCATAATGAGCTAGTAGGACCTCGCGAGAGACCGCCTCGGTTTCGTGCGGCGCGAACATTCGAATCTCATGTCCCAATTGCATCAGGGCCTGGGCCACCTTCATCGCCTGAATTGAATTGGCCGTAAGAGAGGGGATCCGCGAGTTAGTGATGAGCGCGATTTTCATTTCGTCGAATCTCTTTCAGCCCGCGAACGACCATCATGCCAACTGAAGCAATGTAATAAAAGGAGAGTAAAGCTCCCGCGGCCAGGATGCCATATTTTGGGATCAACCAAAAAGCCAGTGCCACTTTGAGAAGGCCGACAGTTAGTGTTACCCAAATGGGAAAATCCGGCAAGCCAAGTGAAAGCAAAAGCGGACGATTCCAAAAGAGGATGTAGTTGAAAATAATGCCAATGGTCAATGCGACAAGTGCTGGATAGGCGCTAAGAAACGTTTCGCCTGAATAGATCAAAATAATCCAACGACCGAGCAGGATAATACCAAGTCCCAACAAGAGATTGTATGCAAACGAAAACGCAGTGATCTTGCGAAGAAAGTCCTTGAGCTGCGGCCAGGCCTTTTGCACAACGAGACGATTAATCTCGGGAAATGTGGTTGAGATCAGCGGGTCTGCAGGGATGGCAATAAAACTGACAATCGTGTATGCGACACTATATAACCCGACCACACTTGTCGGGAGAAAAAACGCCACCCAAAGAAGCTCGCTCTCGCGAAAGATCTTAATGATGGTCGCACTGATATTTGAGCTTACGGCAAAACGGATCAATTCGCGCGTGGATACAAGTCTTGAAAGCGGAGTCCTCCACCAACCGGCACCGAGAATCGTATGCAATTGAAGTTGTGCTGCAATGAACATACCAAGCCCAAGGATGATCTTGCCCAGCAAATACGCGCCCAGCACAACCGACAGAGTTCCATTCCATAAAAACGCTGCGCCAATGATCAAGGTAGCAATGACATTTTGTACAAGGTTAAACGCGCCCTGTAATTCGATCTTGTGAGTTACCTGCAAAATCCCGGTGGAGGTTTCCACGTTGAAATTTGCCAGCAGACCCAATGCATAAATCGTGAACATCCATGTAATACCGGCCGATTCTGTAAAATATTTTTGGGCCAGGCTGGATGTAAAAGCCACAACAAGAAATGCAAGCAAAGAGACGAGCGCTTCCGTGAGACCCGCGGCTTTTATGATCGCCGAGGCTTTATCTTTCTCCTCCTGACCAAGATATTCTCCTGCATAGCGTACGACCAGCTCGCTCATACGGAAAGAAAATATGCTATTGATCGTGGAGGCATAAACCATCACCACACGGAGCAGGCCCAATCCCTCGGGCTGCAACAGGCGTGCAACCATTACACCCTGCAAAACGCTTAATCCCAAACTGACTGTGTTCGCGCTAAACAATTTTCCGCTCGAACGAATCACGCGAATCAGTAAGGGATCGTTTGTAATTTTCGATATAAGGGACATGGCCTGAAATTATAACGCTCTGGAGTTGCCAGAGCGTTTATCTATTTTTATGGGGTTAGTATTTCTTTCGCCCATTCACGTTCGGCGTAATACCAATCGATCAAATTCTTGATCCCATCGCGCAAATTCACCTGTGGATTCCAACCGAGCAAATTTTTGGCTTTTGTCACATCTGCATGGTTCATCGATACATCTGCAAGATTGGGCAGGGCATATTGCACGTTAGCTTGCTTGCCGGTCAACTCTTCAACCAGCTCAACAAGTTCATTAATAGAGATTACTTCGTGGCCGCCAAGATTGATGACTTCATATCCCAAAGGTTTCAAGGCCGCGATCGTACCGCGTGCAATGTCATCGACATAGGTGAAACCGCGCGACTGTTTTCCATCCCCATTGATGCGCATCGGCTCTCCCTCAATGATCCATTTCACGAATCGGAAAATGGCGAGATCAGGTCGACCTGCGGGTCCATAGACTGTGAAGTAGCGGACGACGGTCACATCGATATCATATAAATGATGATAGGCATGTGCCATTGCTTCAGCGCCCTTTTTGCTAGCCGCGTAGGGCTGGATCGGCTCACTGCTTGACGCAGTTTCCGGGGTTGGAAAGATCGGATTCTCGCCATAAATACTGGATGTGGATGCAAGAATAAATTTCTTGCACCCAAACTGACGGCACACTTCGAGCATATTTAACGTCCCAGTGACATTCGACTCGAGGAACGCCCAGGGATTTTCCACACTGAAACGCACGCCCGCCCGTGCAGCGAGGTTGATCACGCCATCCAGTTTTTCACTTTTGAACAAATCGATGACCGATTTATCAGAAATATCGCGCTTATGAAAGGTAAATCCCTTCAATCCTTGAAGTTTCCTCAGTCGGTATTCCTTGATACGCGGATCGTATGCGTCGTTGATATTATCGATACCAACGACAGTATGCCCCTGCTCGATTAGCATGGTGGAAGTCCGTGCGCCGATGAAGCCTGCCGCGCCGGTCACAAGGTAATTTGCCATTCCTAGAGCCTTACGACCTTTTCATGGTCTTTCGCGATCTTGCCGGTGGCATTGCGCGTGTCGAAGACAAATTTGGCGGAATCGATGATGGTTTTGTAGTCATATTGCTTATGGTTGGTGACAATTATGACTGCATCCGCTTCCTTTACAGATTTCATCATATCTTCGACGCTGTCCATCTGCCATCCGTCGTACTCGTGATGAATATGCGGAATGTAAGGATCGTGATATTCCACATTCGCGCCTTTTTTCTGGAGCAGGCCGATCACATCCAACGCCGGGGACTCACGCACATCGTCAATATCGGGTTTATAGGCGACACCAAGCACAAGCACCTTTGAACCTTTCAATGTTTTCCCGCGATCATTCATTGCATCAAGAATACGCGACACCACGTAGCGCGGCATATTCGTATTGATCTCAGAAGCCAGTTCAATAAAACGAGCGTTGTAATTAAAAGATTTCATCTTCCATGAAAGATATAACGGGTCGATTGGGATACAATGGCCACCCAGCCCTGGTCCCGGCGTGAATTTCATAAAGCCAAATGGTTTGCTGGCTGCTGCATCGATCACCTCCCACACGTCCACGCCCAAGCGTTCACACATGATCGCCAGCTCGTTGACCAGGCCAATGTTGATCATGCGGAAGGTATTTTCCAACAGTTTCGACATCTCGGCGGCTTCTGCTGTGGAGACACGATGGACAGTATTGATCGCGCCTTCGTACCAGACAGTTGCCACCTCGCCGCAGGCTTCTGTAATGCCGCCCAATACTTTTGGTGTATTGATCGTAGTGTAATCTTCGCGGCCCGGATCCACACGCTCCGGCGAAAATGCCAGGAACCAATCCTCGCCGACTTTGAGATTGTGCTCAACTCCCAATTTAGGCAGGAGCAATTCACGCGTGGTGCCGGGATAGGTCGTTGATTCCAACACTACCACCATGCCCTTGTGGATATATTTGGCCAACTCTTCAGTGGCCGAAATGATGAACGACATATCCGGGTCGCCCGTTTGACGAAGCGGAGTGGGCACGCAAATGCTGACAGCATCCATTTCCTTTAAAACAGAGAAATCTGTTGTGGCCGTTAACTTCCCAGCTTTTACCAGTTTTGCAACAGATTCATTCTTCACATCAGGAATATAAGATTCGCCCTTTGCCAGGGCATCTATTTTTCGCTTATCAGGGTCAACACCTGTGACATGAAAACCCGCCTCGCCAAATACAACCGCGAGAGGCAACCCTACATAGCCAAGACCAAGAATGGCGATCTTCGCGTTTTTGTCTTTTAATTTCTTAATCAAAGTTTCTTTTGTAGTCATTTTTCCCTTTCAAACCCTTAGAACATATTCAATTGCTTAGGCTCATCACTTGGTTTTGGAGCCGCTTCCTGTTTATTTTCACCGGCAAATTTGCCCTGCGCGGCACGGGCTTGTTTTAGCAGCTCGGGCAGTTTTGCAAAATCCGCAAGGATGGCAGGCTTCAACGCGGCCTGATGTAATGCTGCAGCAGGATGAAACATGGGGATTACAAATCGATCTCCCACTTTCCGCATCTGCCCGTGGATCGCGCTGATCTTCGCGCCGGGAATGAATTTTCCCATCGAGAAACGACCTAGCGTAACAATAATACTTGGATTGATCGCTTTGATCTGGGCCTCAAGATATGGATCGCAGGTGGCCAATTCCTCTGGTAAAGGATCGCGATTACCGGGCGGACGGCATTTTACTACATTACCGATCCAAACATCCGCGCGCGTTACGCCTGCCTGCTCCAACAACTGATCTAAAAATTTGCCAGCCGCACCCACAAATGGACGTCCCTGTTCATTTTCATGAAAGCCCGGGCCTTCACCAATGAACATGATCTCTGCGGTAGCCGGCCCCTCACCCGGCACCGCCTTCTTACGTTCATGATGTAGGGCGCATTTTGTACAGGCTGAAATTTCTTTTGCAAGCTGGGTAAGTGTCTCTTCGGCGGTCATTTCTCCTCCGGCATTTTATTCAGCGACATCAGGATGGCATCTTCATTATTATCCTTATAATAACGCGAACGCCGTCCATCTTCCACAAAACCGAATTTACGATACATTTCCTGCGCGAGAGTATTGCCTGCGCGCACTTCTAAAAAAGCCCGCTGCGCGCCCTCAGCCTTTACCGACATCAGCGCGTGAATCAGCAACTTCTTTCCAATTCCCTGCCTACGGAAATCGGGATGTGTCGCGATCGTGGCGATATGCACTTCATCCACGATCAACCATAATACGATCATCCCCGCAATGCGGCCGTCCAATTCAGCGACCCAGCTGCGAGAAGCCACGTTATCCGTTAACTCAAATTGAAAGGAACGGGCCGGCCATGGCAATGAAAACGAAGCCCGATCGATCGCGATGACCTCTGGCAGGTCCGCAAGGATCATCTTGCGAATCGATAAATTCATGCGGGAGGCGCGCCTGCCACATGCAGATAGACCGGTGCAAGGGATGCGGCTTCATCCACTTTATTTTCCTGCAAACGAGCCCACGCCAGTTCAGCGAGAATCGACGGACGCCTGACACTATTTGCCGGTGAAGCAAGCATGACGTTCTTACGTGCTAATCTCAGGCGCTCTTCAGACGCTAACTCACCCGCAACCAAAGTTGGACTCTTTATCTCATTGATCAACTCGTCCACTGTTGCGCTTCGTACATCGCCTATGGGTTGCCACTTGTTCTTCGAACTTTTATACCAACCGAGAGCGATTCGTGTACGCCCGGCTTGTATGACCGCGACCAACGGATGTTTCTCAACAGGCTGTGCCGCGGCAATGATCTCCAAAGTCGGAATGCCAATCACGGGTAACGAACGCGCCAACGCCAGCCCTTTTACGAACGATAATCCCACACGTAGGCTTGTGAAGGAGCCGGGGCCAATCGCAACTCCCAAAGCACTGATTTCCTCCATTGAATTGCCGGAGCGGGCTAACAGTCCCGCGAGAGCAGGCGCCAATTCCGTAGTGTGGTGCTGACGAGTCGTCCAGGTCATCTCACTGAGCACTTGAGTTCCGTCGTATAAAGCCAATCCCACTTGCGCAGTGGATGTATCAATGGCCAGTAACATTATCCAGCCTCGACCACAGATTGACGAATATTATTTAATAATCCTTGATAACGCTCACCTTGTGCCTTGAAAATTATCTGGCGATGGTCTTCATCGACGTGCTCAAAATCGATCCATAGTCGCTCTTCAGGAATTAAATTCCCCAAACGTTCGGGCCACTCAACGATCAAGGCGCCATCCATAAGCATGGAGTCGAGATCGAGTTCTTCGGCCTCGGGCACTGACTCGAGCCGATATGTGTCGAGATGAAATAATTGCGCGCCATCTGCTCGCCGGTACACGTTGACCAGAATAAATGTTGGGCTTGAAACAGAATCAAGCGACCCCCAACCTTCTGCAAGACCTTGTACAAAAGTGGTCTTGCCCGCACCGAGATTGCCTTGCAAGCAAATCACATCTCCTGATTGAAGCGCGCCGCCGAGGCGAACACCTATTTGGCGCGTTTGTTGCGGGCTTTTGCTTAGAACTTCAAGAGGATGTGCATGCAAAACTGACATGGCGAAAGAATTATACCCCGCAGGAATTTAGAAGAATTTCTTGAGTACGTTCAGGTGTTCTTCGATATGAGCAAGACTGCGTTCCACCCATAACTGTAAGGTGAGCCTTTCGCCCATCTTTTCATGCTGACTCGTGCGAGACCACGCTTCGTTTGGAAGCTCGCTCAAAGTTCTATCCAGATCATCGATGTTTTGCTGAAATTCGCCTAATATCTTTTTCAACGGCTCGTCCTTTTGGTAGTTAGCAGCCATCCAATCGTCGGGATCCATACTTTCAAAAAGCGGATTCTCTTCCATAAGAGTTCGCCGTACACGCGTACCATACACTGCACGATCGATATCTCTCACATGAGCTGCGACCTGATGCAAAGTCCAATGCCCTTCCACGATCGTTGCGGGTTTTATCTTCTCACATGCAGAACAAAATTCATGAGCGACCTCCGCCAATCTTTCCACCAGTTTTTTGCGATACTCAAGCAGCTCTTTCATGGAGTCTCCCATCTCACAAATACGAATCTCGCTATATCCTGATTTTGCCACATTTTTTAGGAATTCACCCCGTGCATTGGGCTATAATCGCGGCATGACCGATTTCAAATTCTTCCACCCAACCGAAGTCCGCTACGGGGACCTGGACCCGCAGGGACATGTGAACAACGCAAAGTTCCTGACGTATTTTGAGCAGGCGCGTATCTATTATTTGATCAAACTGGGCTTATTCAATAAAGATCAGTCGTTTATGGAAGTGGGAGTCATCATTGCCGATATTCATATTACCTATCATTCGACCACTCATTATGGCGACCCCATCAAGGTCGGTGTACGGACAACGAAGATCGGCAACAAATCCTTCACGACCGAGCAATGCGTGATGCACGCTGAAACCGGCAAGTTAATGGCTAGCGGGACTGTTATTCTGGTGACATTCGATTACGAGGGCTTGAAACCGATCCCGGTTCCAAGCAAGTGGAGAGAGAAGATCAGCGAGTTTGAGGGGATCATCGTTTAAACAAGGATTCAGCATGTCGCTGCCGCCCATTGATCAAAAATATTTTTTCGAATTTCTTGTCAAATTGTTGAACATCGCCTCGCCGACCGGCTTTGCCGAACCTGCGATCGACTTTGTCGAAAAGGAATTATCCCAGTTCAAGCAGCTTCAACTCACACGCACACACAAAGGCGCGTTGCTGGTTAAGTGGTCCATAAAATCGGAACTCTCTCCTGTTGCGCTGACTGCTCACGTAGATACCCTTGGCGCAGTGGTCAAGGAAATAAAATCGAACGGCAGACTGCGATTAAGTAAGATTGGTGGAATCCAATGGCCTACAGTGGAAACTGAGGGCGTATGGATATTTACCTCCAAAGGCGAGAAGATACGCGGCTCCGTATTAATCGATAAGGCGTCCGGTCATATTTACAGCGCGGCGGGAAGTGAAACTCCTCGTGATGATCATCATATGGAGGTGCGTCTCGACGCGCGTACTTCTTCTCAAGAAGAAACGCGCGCACTTGGGATCAACATCGGGGATTGCATCGCCTTCGATCCGCGCGTCGAAGTGACGAACGGATTCATCCGCTCGCGCTTCCTCGACGACAAGGCCTGTGTCGCGAATATCGTCGCAGCGATCAAGTCGTTGGCAGAAACAGGCCAAAGTCCTGCACGAAGCGCCTATTTCCTGATCAGCAATTATGAAGAAGTCGGTCATGGCGCCTCGGCAGGGATTCCCCCCGAAGTGGTTGAATTAGTCACAGTGGATATGGCGGTGGTGGGCGAAGGGCAGGAGTCAGACGAATTCCATGCAACATTGTGTATCAAGGACAGCGGCGGCGTGTATCATGAAGGCCTGAATAAAAAAATGCGTTCGCTTGCCGAGAAGAACAACATTCCATATAAAACGGATGTGTATCCATATTACGGTTCGGATGGCGAGGCCTTTTGGCGCGCAGGCGGTGACGTAGCCTTGGCGTTGATCGGCCCCGGCATCGAGGCCTCGCATAATTATGAACGCGCTCACACGGATGGCCTAATAGCAACTACAAACTGGATCCTTGCCTATTTGCTCGACTCTTAAAGAAACTCTTAAGTAAAGAAATCAATGATGGGGGTATCTGAACAGCAAATCACCAATCGGATTCATCAATGACACTCAACTCAATTGAAGCCAAGATTGGCTCGGCGGCACCGGACTTTCGGCTGAGCGCCACCAATGGACAGCATATCGCGCTGTCAGATTTTCATGGAAAAACGAACGTCGTTTTGTTCTTCATCCGTGAGACCACCTGTTTTCAATGCCGCATCCACGTAAACCAGCTCGGACGCATGTATGACCAATTTAAAGAAGCAGGAGCAGAGATCCTTGTCATTCTGGGTGAAGATGTGGACAAAGCACGTAAATATGCTGATGGAATCAATCTGCCGTTCCCAATCCTTTCAGACCCGAATCGCGATATTTATCTGCTCTACGAATTGGAGAAATATTTTTTGCTCTACCAACGAACTGCATCGCTTGTGATCGATAAAGAAGGTATTGTGAGGTATCTAAAGCGGACGACTATTCCAAATGTCTGGCTTCAGGAAAGCCGGGAGTTATTTGGTTTCGTGGACAGTTTGAACGAAACGCAACAAGTGAAATGAACCCTAAATTGTGGGGTTCATTTTTTTTCTTAATTATCTGTGTCCCTCCGGCAAAAGCTTGTATACTTGCGTTATGAAATTGGACGCCGCACTTCCGCCCATTGACCTAAAGGATGTTCCCACGATTGCGAAGGCGGCCGAAGAGATCGGCTTTGCCGCATTATGGACTCAGGAGACACAGCACGATCCATTCCTTCCTTGCGCATTGATCGCGGAACATTCATCCAAGATGCAATTCGGCACAGCCATTGCAGTCTCATTCGCGCGTTCACCGGCAAATTTGGCCTACACGGCATGGGACTTGGCCGCGCAATCCAATGGAAGATTTATTTTAGGACTCGGCACACAAGTGAA
>Ga0209131_1003687_pt1 | contig 10142 bp, 8 predicted proteins | sample GraSoi_2013_40cm_FD_185826 | JGI IMG/M metagenome (GOLD analysis project Ga0209131, IMG submission 185826) | Grasslands soil microbial communities from the Angelo Coastal Reserve, California, USA - Sample 9_17_2013_40cm (SPAdes) (version 2) | ecosystem: Environmental > Terrestrial > Soil >...
GGAACAGGTTTTCTACGGGCTTTTCCTCGTCATCATCGCCGCGTTCTATCTGGCCTTCGTGGCGTATTTCGGAAATGCGGCGGCGTGGCGGGTGGAAACGGTTGCCGTCGTTTTGTTCGCGCTGATAGGCCTGTTTGGCGTGCGCCTGCCGACCGCCCTGGTGATCGGTTATGCCCTGCACGGGGCGTGGGACCTGGTGCACGAGCTTCATGCTCAGGGAGCCATCTCCACTTACTACCTGGGCCAGTTGACCGCGGTGCCGCTGGCCTATGGAGTTTTCTGCGCAGCTTTCGATGTTTGCATCGCGGCCTATGCGCTTAAGCGGCGCGACGAGTGGGCCGCCGCGTGGACGGTCCAGCCGCAGGAGGCGGCTACGCCGCCGGCTTGAGCGCTGCCGTCGCGAGCGCTTCCAGCACTTGCCGGACGGCGAGAGCCCGCTCGGGGAGCTCGCTGGTCACGCGCTCGACGCGCAGCTTGTTCGGCGCAGTGAGCTTCCAGCCGCGCTGTTTCTGCACGAGCTTCAGCACGGCGGCCGGGTCGAGCGGGGGATGGGGCACGAACTGCAGCTGGATGAACTCGGGAGCGGCGTCGACCCGGGAGACGCCGAGCGCGCGACCCAGGATGCGCAGCCGGTGGCTTTCGATCAGCGCGCGCGCCGCGCCCGGCAAATCTCCGAAGCGGTCGACCAGCTCTTCCTGCATCGCTTCGAGCTGCTCGGCGCTCGCGCAATTGGCGAAGCGCTTGTAGAGCACCAGGCGCTCGTGCACGTCGGCGCAGTAGGAAGCCGGCAAGAGCGCCGGGAAATGCAGGTTGACCTCGGTCGTGACCGCGAAAGGCTGCGACAGGTCCGGCTCGCGGCCGGCTTTCAGCGAGCGCACCGCATGGTCGAGCATGTCGGCATACAAATTGAAGCCCACTTCCTGCATCTCGCCCGACTGCGATTCGCCCAGCACCTCGCCCGCGCCGCGGATCTCGAGGTCGTGCATGGCGAGGTAGAACCCCGAGCCCAGCTCCTCCATCATCTGGATCGCCTCGAGGCGCTTCTTCGCGGCGGCGGAGAGCGCGTCCTCGCCGGGGGTGAGGAGGTAGGCGTAGGCCTGGTGGTGCGAGCGTCCGACGCGACCTCTGAGTTGATGTAGCTGCGCGAGTCCGAACTTGTCGGCGCGTTCGATGAGGATGGTATTGGCGGTGGGGATATCGATCCCGGTCTCGATGATGGTCGAGCAGAGGAGCAGGTTATGCCTCTGCTGGAGAAATTCGCGCATCACGCGCTCCAGGTCGCGCTCGCGCATCTGGCCGTGCGCCACCGCGATGCGCGCCTCGGGCAGGAGCTTCTCCAGCTTCTCGCGCGTGACCTCGATGGTGGCGACGTCGTTGTGCAGGAAGAAGATCTGACCCCCGCGCTTGAGCTCTCTGAGCGCCGCCTCGCGGATAATGCCGGAGGAGTAGGGGGTGACGAAGGTGCGGATCGCGAGGCGCCGCTCGGGAGCGGTGGCGATCACCGAGAGATCGCGCAGTCCTTCGAGCGACATCGCGAGCGTGCGTGGGATCGGCGTCGCGGTGAGCGTCAGCACGTCCACTTCCGCCCGCAGCGCTTTCAGGGCCTCCTTCTGGCGCACGCCGAAGCGGTGCTCCTCGTCGACGATCACCAGGCCCAGGCGCTTGAACTTCACGTCCTTCTGCAAAAGCTTGTGCGTGCCGATGGCGATGTCGATCCCGCCTCCGGCGAGCCCTTTCAGCGCCGCTGTCGTTTCCTTGCCGCTCCGAAAGCGCGACAGCTCCGCGAGCTTGATCGGCCAATCCGCGAAGCGGTCGCTGAAGGTGTTGAAGTGCTGCTCGGCCAGGAGCGTGGTGGGCGCAAGCACCGCGACCTGCATGTTGTCTGCGACCGCGACGAAGGCGGCGCGGAGCGCCACTTCGGTCTTGCCGAAGCCGACGTCGCCGCAGATGAGGCGGTCCATCGGCTTGCCGTTCTTCATGTTCTCCAGGGCGGCCGAGATCGCTGCCGCCTGGTCCGGCGTCTCCTCGAAGCCGAAGCCCTCGGCGAAGGCCTCGTAATCGTGCTGGTTCAGCTTGAACGCGTGGCCCTGGCGGGTCGCGCGCCGGGCGTAGAGGTTGAGCAGCTCGGCGGCGGTGTCGCGCACCGCGCGCGCGGCCTTGCGCTTCGCCTTCTCCCACTGGTCCCCGCCCAGCTTGTGCAGCGGCGCATGCTCGGGCGGCCCGCCCGAGTAGCGGCCGATCGAGTGCAGCTGCGCCACCGGCACGTAGAGCTTGTTCTCCTCCGCGTACTCGAGGAGCAGGAATTCCGCGGCGCCTTCGCCGAGGTCGAGGTCGACCAAGCCCCTGTAGCGCCCGATGCCGTGCTGCACGTGCACCACCGGGTCGCCCGCGCGCAGCTCGGAGAGATCGCGCAGCATGCCTTCGACCGAGGTGATCGATTTCCGGTCGCGCGCCGCGCGCGAGCGGGCGGTTCCGGCGTAGAGCTCAGACTCGGTGACGAAGCACAGTTGTTCCGCATCGAGGAAGAAGCCGTTCAAGAGCGGCGCCACGCCCAGCGCAAACCGCGATTCCGAGCGGCGGAATTCCTCGAAACCCCCGGCCGGTTCCGGCTTCAGGCCGTATTCGGCCAGGTACTGAGACAGCGTTTCGCGGCGGCCGGGCGATTCGGCGAGCAGCATCACCCGGGCAGGCGTCTCCGAGAGGAAGGATTTCAGGCGGTGCAGGGGATCGGCGGCGCGCCGCTCCACCGCGAGCTCGGGCAGCGCAACTCCTTGCGTCGATTCGATGTCGGCCCGGGGGAAATCGTTCGCCCGCACGAAGAAATCCTCGGCGCTCAAGAAAATCTCCGCGGGCGGCAGCAGGGGCCGCGTCCGGTCGCCTTGCAGGAGCTGGTGGCGGCTGTGCGCGTCGCGCCAGAACTCGGTGAGGGCGGCGTGCACCTCGCCGTGCATGCAGACGGCGGCGCTTTTCGGCAGGTAGTCGAAGATCGTCGCGGTCTGCTCGAAGAAAAGCGGCAGGTAGTACTCGATCCCGGCGGGCGCGACGCCGTTGCTCACGTCCTTGTAGATGCGGCTCTTCGACGGATCGCCCTCGAAGCTGTCGCGGTAGCTGCGGCGGAACCGGTTGCGCCCGGCCTCGTCCATGGGAAACTCGCGCGCAGGCAGGAGCCGGATCTCCGCGACCTTGTAGAGCGTGCGCTGGCTGTCCGCATCGAAAGAGCGGATCGACTCGATTTCCTCATCGAGCAGGTCGAGCCGGTAGGGCAGCGCGCTGCCCATGGGAAAGAGGTCGATCAGTCCGCCGCGCACGCAGTACTCGCCCGGCGCGACCACCTGCGTGACGTGGCTGTAGCCGGCGAGGGTGAGCTGCGCGCGCAAGCGGCCGAGCTCGAGCGCTTCTCCCGCCTTGAGGAAGAAGCTGTGCGCGGCGAGGAAGGACGGAGGCGCGAGGCGCGTGAGCGCGGTCGCCGCGGGTACGATGGCGACGTCGAAGTCCTCGCTCATGATGCGGTAGAGCGTCGCGAGGCGCTCCGACACCAGATCGTGGTGCGGAGAGAAATGATCGTAGGGCAGGGTCTCCCAGTCGGGCAGGAGCAGCCCCTCGAGCTGCGGCGCGAACCACGCGATCTCGTCCTTCAACCTCTGCGCCTCGGTCGCCTGGGCGCAGAAGACGACGGCCGGCCGCGAGGCACCCGCTGCGCGCGCGAGCGCGAGCGCGTCGCTGGCGCCGTGGAGGCTGGCGGCGCTCGCGTTCTTTTCGACGACTGCACTCATCGTTTTCGTTTCAGAAATAGCAAAACCCGAGTTAAACGGCGCTCGTCTCGCGAAGCGGAGTTTGAACTCGGGACCCGGCTATAATTATATCGTGTCGAATCACACCCGATTTCAGTGACTTGATCGATGACTGCGCGATTTTTCGGTCTCGTGCCGGCTGCCGGTTCCGGGTCTCGCTTCGGGGCCGACGTGCTGAAGCAATACTCCCTGCTGGCCGGAAAGCCCATGCTGGCCCATGCGGTCGAGCGCCTGCTCGCCGTGTCCGAAGTGGAAGTCGTCTTCGTGGTGCTCGCGCCGGAGGACGTCGCGTTTCGCGAGCATGACTGGAGCGCTTTTGGCGAGCGGCTGGCCCCTCTCTACTGCGGCGGCGCGAGCCGCCGCGACAGCGTGCTGAACGGGATCATCGCGGCGGCGAGCCTGGTCGATCCGAACGACTGGATGCTGGTGCACGACGCGGTGCGGCCCTGCCTCGGAAAAGCCGAGCTGCGGCGCCTCATCGACGAGGCGGGGAGGGACGAAGTCGGCGGGATTCTCGCCATTCCCGTCGCCGATACCCTGAAGCGCGGAGACGACGAGCCCCGCATCGTCGCCACCGAGCCGCGCCAGGGCCTGTGGCAGGCGCAGACCCCGCAGATGTTCCGCCACGGCATGCTGCTGCGCGCGCTGCGCGACGGCGCCCAGGTCACCGACGAGGCGGGCGCGGTCGAGGCGCTCGGCTACAAGCCGAGGCTCGTCCAGGGCAGCACGAAAAACCTGAAAGTTACTTTCCCCGCCGACCTCGAGATCGCGGAAGGCATCCTGAGGGACGCTCCATGAGAATCGGCCAGGGCTACGACGTGCATGCGCTCGTCGAGGGACGCAAGCTCGTCGTCGGCGGGGTCACGATTCCCTACGAAAAAGGGCTCGCGGGGCATTCCGATGCGGACGTGCTGATCCACGCGGTGTGCGACGCGCTGCTCGGCGCGGCCGCGCTCGGCGATATCGGGCTGCACTTTCCCGATACCTCCCCCAAGCACCGCAACGCGAACAGCCGCGCGTTTCTGCGCGAAGTCGGTAAGAAAGTCCGGCGCGCGGGGTTCTCCATCGTCAATCTCGACGCCACCATCATCGCGCAGGCGCCCAAGATGGCGTCGCATACCGCGGCGATGGTCGCGAATCTGGCCGCCGACCTCGAAATCGACCTCGGCCAGGTCAACATCAAGGCCAAGACCGCGGAGCGGCTCGGCGCAATCGGCCGCGGCGAAGGCATCGCCGCCGAGGCGGTCGCGCTTCTTGAGTGAGGCTGTTCTTCGCGTTGTGGCCGGACGACACAGTGCGCGCGCAGCTCGCGCACTGGTCGCGCGAGCTCCACGGGCTGTGCGGCGGCCGGCCGACGCGTTCCGAGACTCTGCATGTGACGCTCGCTTTTCTCGGCAGCGTCGCGGAGGCGCGCGTTGCGGAGGTCGAGCGCGCCGCCGGCGAGGTAGCGCTGAGCGCTGCAACGCTGGTTCTCGACACTCCGGGCTACTGGAAACACAACCGTATCGCCTGGGCCGGCGCGTCTGCGGTCCCAGGCGAACTCAACGCGATGGTCGTGGAATTGCGGAACGCGTTGACGCGCTCGGGCATCGCCTTCGACGCAAAACCATTCGTCTCGCACGTCACGCTGTTGCGCGACGCTCGCGCGCCTCGCGCGATGCCCGCGCTCGACCCGATCGACTGGCGACTCGACGGCTTCGCGCTGGTGGAATCGGTGACGCTCCCTCGAGGCAGCCGCTACGAAATCCGGAAATCCTGGTAGGCCGAGCGTGACGTAATGCCTTCCCGAGAAGGGCCGATCCGAGTAGCTTCAGCTGTTGGTGGAGGAGGATGGAGGCTCTGAATGGATATTGCACACCCCATGAAGCCAATCGCCATGACGAAGGCGGATTACAGCAAGCGCCGCCACCAGCCGGAAAAGGACGACCTCGAGTTGGGCGCCGCGGGTCAGGCGTGGCTGGCGTCGATCGAGGAGTCGATACGGCCCATGCAGCTCGCCGCAGCGTTTCCCAGGATCGTCAATCGCATGGCCAAGCTGTGGAAAGCACCGCGCGAGATGGACCGCTACTTCGAGGAGCTGCTCACCGACACCCGGCAGAACCGCCAAGGCTTCCCGCTCAAGATCCTCATGGAGCTGGGCACGCTCAAGGACTACTATCAGGAGAAGGTGTTTCCCTCGCGGCACGACGCGTGGGATTATTCATAGGCTGAATTCCCGGCGGGCGCGAGCCCGCCGTTCCGGGCTCTACTTCGCAAGCCCCATCTGCTTTGCGACGCCCGTGTAGACCCGGATCTTCTCCTTCATGAAGGCGTCCATCTGTTCGACGCCCACGTTCACCAGCTCGAAGCCGCTTTTCGCGGCGAGCTCCTTCATCTCCGGATCGCTGTTCAGCGCCGCCCACAGGTCGGACATGCGCTTGCGCAGAGCGGCAGGCGTGGATTTCGGCATGCCGATTCCGCGGAAAGCGCCGTCGACCCAGTTCACGCCGAGCTCCTTGAATGTGGGCGCATCCGGCAGCAGCGGGTGGCGCTGGTCCATCGCCACGGCGAGCGCGCGCATCTTGCCCTTGTTGTTGATCGCGAAGGCGGTGTAGGACATCGCGCCGCCGACGTGGCCGCCCGCCACCGCGACGGTCATGTCGCCGGTGCCCTTGTAGGGAACGTAGAGAGTCTTGATGCCGAACTCGGTGTCGAGGCGCTCGTGCGCGGCGTGGTTCGCCGAGTTGATCCCCGAGCCGCCGAGGGTGAGCTTCCCGGGCTCGGCTTTCGCCGCCTTGACGAAGTCCTGGAAGGTCTTGAAGGGGCTGGACTCGGGCACTACGAGCGCGTCCGGGGTGTAGTGGAACCAGTATGTCGGCGTGATGTCCTCGGTCTTGTACTGCACCTGGCCTTCGAACGGCGCGAGCACGATGTGCGGCAGGTTGATTCCGACGATGTTCAGGCCGTCCGCGGGCAGGGAGTTCAGCTGGTTCCACATGACGGCGCCGCCCACCCCCGGCTTGTACTGGATGATGGTCTCGATCGAGGGGCATTTCTTCTTCAGCACGAACTGCTGGTGCCTCGCCGATATGTCGGATTCGCCCCCGGCCGGGAAAGCCTGCCAGTACAGCAGGTTTTTCTCGGGGCAGGTCTGCGCGAACGCCGCCGGAGCGGCGGCCAGGGCGAGGACGGCGAGCAGTCTCTTCATGGCCGGATTGTCCTTTTGAATTCCGCGAAGTGTACCCGAAAAACTTCTCCCGCCCGGAGCGCGTTCACTCCGCTTTGCGCTCGATCGGAAGCCGGATGCGCGCGACGAGGCCCCCGCCTTCGCGCGCGAGCAGCTCGAAGCTGCCGCGGTGCGCGCGCACCACGCGCTCGACGATGGCGAGCCCGAGGCCCGCGCCGCCCCTGTCGCTGCGCGCGACCTCCAGGCGCGTGAACGGCTGCTTCAGCCGTTCGGCTTCCGAGTCCGGAATGCCCGGGCCGCGATCGGCCACCTCGAGCACCGCCGCGCCGCCTTCAGCGCGCACCGCGACGCGCACCTCGCCTGCGCCGTAGCGCAGCGCGTTGTCGATGAGGTTCAGCACCACGCGGCGCATCGACATGGCTTGCAGCGGAAGCGCGGGCACGCTCGAAAAATCGGTCGCCACGGATTTTCCGTGGCGGCGGAAATGCTCGGCGACTTCCGCCGCGATCGCAGCCAGATCGGCGTGCTGCACGGGCTCGCCGCCGTCGGTGCGCGCAAAATCGAGGAACTGGTTGACGATGCGGTCCATCTCCTCGATGTCCGCGGTCATGCCGTCCTTGAGCTGGGGATCGGCCCCGCTCATCTCGAGTCCCAGCCGCAGCCTGGAGAGCGGCGTGCGCAGGTCGTGCGACACGCCGGCGAGAATCAGCGCGCGGTCGGCGTCCAGACGCGCGAGGTCCTTGGACATCTGGTTGAAGGCGTGAGAGAGCGTTCGGATCTCCTCGGGGCCGGACTCGGGGACGGGGTCGGGTATTTTTCCCTTGCCGATCGCGCCGGCGCCCGAGGCGAGCGCGCGCAAGGGGCGGTTGAGCCGGGACACGATGAAATACGCGGAGAGCAGCGACAGCGTCAGGGCGAGCGCGCCCCAGCCCAGCCAGCGCAGGGCGATCTGCCGCTCGATGCGCTCGCGGGGAATGCGGAGCCAATACTCGTCGTCGTCGATGTGGAAACTCAGCCACAAGCCGGGCTTGCCGTCGCGCTCGCCGGCGAAGCGCGTGCCCTCGCCGAGCTGCTGCCGCGCCAGCTCGAGCGCCAGGTTCAATACGGGCCTGTCGGCCGGCGGCGCGAGGCGCTCGCCGGGCTCGGCGGTGTACACCTGTATGCCTTCGCGCTCGGCGAGCTCGGAGAGCAGCTCGCGGCGCAGCTCGGGCCGGGAATTGACGAGCGCGGTGCGGGTGATGTTGACGATGCTGACGAGGTTCTGCGAGATCTGCCGCGCGCGCGGCTCGACCTCGGAGGCGCGGAAGATCCCGAACCAGGCGATGGTCGTCGCGAGCACCAGCGCGGCGAGCAGGATGAAGGTTCGCCACAGGAGCGAGCGCGGCCACAAGGCCATCAAACCGTCGCCTTCATTGCACCTGGCCGTCGGGCACGAAGACGTAGCCGAACCCCCACACGGTCTGGATGTACGCGGGATGCGCGGGATCCTTCTCGACGAGCTTGCGGAGGCGCGACACCTGGACGTCGATCGAGCGGTCGAACACTTCGTATTCGCGGCCTCGCGCGAGCTCCATCAATTTGTCGCGCGACAGGGGCATTCTCGGGTTCGTGACCAGGACCTTGAGCAGGGCGAATTCGCCGGTGGTGAGCGAGATCGACTGGCCGTCGCGCTCGAGCGCGCGCGTCGCGAGGTTGATCGTCATGTTCCCGAAGCTGACCCTTTCCGGTTCGGCCGCGGGCGCGCCCGGGGGGAGCGGCGCCGCGCGGCGGCGCAGCACCGCGTTGATGCGCGCGACCAGCTCCCGCGGGTTGAAGGGTTTGGGCAGGTAGTCGTCGGCGCCCATCTCCAGGCCGACGATGCGGTCCACGTCCTCGCCCTTCGCGGTCAGCATGATGATGGGGACCGTGTTCTTCCCGCCGCGCAGCCGCCGGCAGATCGACAGGCCATCCTCGCCCGGGAGCATCAGGTCGAGCACCAGCAGGTCGACGCGCTCGCGCCCGAGCAGCTTGTCCATGCCCGCCGCATCCGAAACGGTATGCACGCCGAACCCCTGCTCGGTCAGGTAGCGTTGCAGCAGGTCGCGCAGGCGCAGGTCGTCGTCGACTACCAGGATTTTCGTCTTGGGATCGGCCATCGCACGGTATCGTAACCCGATGAGCGCCCCCGCTGCAGCGCGAGCGTAACAGCGCGTTGCCGGGCCGGTCGCAGAAACAAGTTGTTACAATCCTCCGGCCGGGCGTCGCGATCCCTGAAGTAAGATGCCTTTCGAAGGCCGCGGTGGCGGAGATCCACGGAAAAGAGACGCGCGAGCGGGAGAATGGAGTGAAGAGTCTGATCGTTTTCGGCTGTGTCGTGACGGTGCTGCTTGCGTCGTTTCCGGCGCTTGCCCAGCATGGCCAAGGCGGTCGGGGCGCCGGGCGCGCCGGGCCGGGACGGCCGACGCCGCCTCAGCAGATGCCCGCGCGCGACACGACGTTTCAAAACCGCGAGGCGAATCGGGACGCGCGCATGACTCCCGAGCAACGCCAGCAATTGCGGCGCGACGTTCACGATCACGGGCGGGAGATCTACCGCGACCGTTCCGCCCCCGTCCGGCCCTGAGTCTTTGCGGCTAGAGCGCCGCGGCGATCGCCTTGCCGACGTCGCCGGTCGAGGCCTTGCCCCCGATGTCGCGCGTGCGCGGACCTTCGGTCAGCACGCGCTCGATCGCGCGCACGATGGCCTCGCCCGCGTCCTTCTCGCCCAGGTGCTCGAGCATCATCGCGCCCGACCAGATCTGTCCGATCGGGTTCGCGATGTTCTTGCCCGCGATGTCCGGCGCGGAGCCGTGCACCGGCTCGAACACCGAGGGGAACTTGCGTTCCGGATTGATGTTGCCCGAGGGCGCGATGCCGATGGTGCCGGTGCAGGCGGGGCCGAGGTCCGAGAGGATGTCGCCGAAGAGGTTCGACCCGACGACGACGTCGAACCAGTCCGGATGCTGCACGAAGTGGGCGGTGAGTATGTCGATGTGGTATTGGTCGGTCTTCACCCCCGGATACTTCGCGGCCATCGCCTTGAAGCGCTCGTCCCAGTAGGGCAGGGTGATCGAGATGCCGTTCGACTTGGTGGCCGAGGTCAGGTGCTTCTTGGGGCGATTGCGCGCGAGCTCGAAAGCGTATTTCAGGATCCGGTCGACACCGTG
>Ga0209131_1003693_pt1 | contig 10125 bp, 8 predicted proteins | sample GraSoi_2013_40cm_FD_185826 | JGI IMG/M metagenome (GOLD analysis project Ga0209131, IMG submission 185826) | Grasslands soil microbial communities from the Angelo Coastal Reserve, California, USA - Sample 9_17_2013_40cm (SPAdes) (version 2) | ecosystem: Environmental > Terrestrial > Soil >...
CAAGGGCGCAGGCGATTTCGACGGCGACGGCAAAGCGGACATCCTGTGGCAGAACGACAGCGGCCAGGCTGCGATCTGGCTGATGAACGGATTGACCCGCCTCAGCAACGCCAATGTCGGTTCCAATCTCGGCACGTCGTGGCACGTCAAAGGCGCAGAAGATTTCAACGGCGACGGCAAATCGGACATCGTGTGGCAGAACGATAATGGCCAGGCTGCGGTCTGGCTGATGAACGGGACCACGGTCCTAACAACCAGCCCAATCGGCACCAATCTTGGCTCGTCATGGCATGTCATAGCCAATGATGATGTAATCGCCGCGCCCCCGCCCGATACGACACCTCCGAGCTTGTCGGGCACGACCCCCGCCGACAATTCCACCAATGTCGCGGTGAGCGCAAATCTCGTTCTGACCTTCAGCGAAAGCGTGAAGGCGGGTTCCGGGAATGTGGTCATCCACAACGCCGCCGACGGCAGCGCGGTCGCGACCATCGCGATCACCGACGCCAGTCAGGTGAGCTTTGCCGGTTCGACGCTGACGATCAATCCGACCAGCGACCTGGCTGCAGGCACCCATTATTATGTGACGATGGCCTCAGGCGTCGTGCAGGATTTGGCGGGCAATGCCTATGCCGGCCTATCGGCGGCCACGGATTTCGACTTCACCACAGCCCCTCCGGCGGATACGACACCTCCGAGCTTGTCGGGCACGACACCAGCCGACAATTCGACCAATGTCGCGGCAAGCGCAAATCTCGTCCTGAGCTTCAGCGAAAGCATCAAGGCAGGTTCGGGGAATGTGGTCATCCACAACGCCGCCGATGGCAGCGCAGTTGCGACCATCGCGATCACCGACGCTAGTCAGGTGAGCTTTGCCGGTTCGACGCTGACGATCAATCCGGCCAGCGATCTGGCTGCAGGCACGCATTATTATGTGACGATGGCCTCAGGCGTCGTGCAAGATTTGGCGGGCAATGCCTATGCCGGCCTATCGGCAGCCACAGATTTCGACTTCACCACGGCGCCCCAGACGACGGCGATAAAAGTTCCTTACGACTTCGATGGCGACAGCCATTCCGACATCCTGTGGCAGAACGACAGCGGTCAGGCTGCGGTCTGGCTGGTGAATGGGACGAATCTCGTCTCCAGCGGCAATGTCGGTGCGGCGGATCCCACCTGGCACATCAAGAGCTCAGGGGATTTCGACGGCAACGGCAAGGCGGACATCCTCTTGCAGAACGACAGCGGTCAGGCTGCGATCTGGTCGATGAGCGGGACCAATGTCCTGAGCAGCGCCAATGTTGGCTCCAACCTCGGCACGTCTTGGCACGTGAAGAGCGCCGGCGACTTCAACGGCGACGGCAAGGCCGACATTCTGTGGCAGAACGACAATGGCCAGGCTGCGGTCTGGCTGATGAACGGAACGAGCGTCCTCAGCAGCGGCAATGTCGGTACGACTCCGGGCACCGCCTGGCATGTCAAGGGCTCCGGCGATTTCAACGGCGACGGCAAGTCCGACATCCTCTGGCAGAACGACAATGGTCAGGCTATGGTCTGGCTAATGAACGGATTTACGCGCCTGAGCAGCACGAATGTCGGTTCCAATCCCGGCCCGTCCTGGCATGTCAAGGGAGCAGAGGATTTCAACGGCGACGGCAAGTCCGATATCCTATGGCAGGATGACAGCGGTCAGGCCATGGTCTGGCTGATGAACGGAACCACCGTCATGACCACCGGCAACGTCGGCGCTAGTCCCGGCTCGCCATGGCATGTGACAGCCAATGACGTGCCGACCACGGTTTCCGGAAGTAGTACCGGAGGGCTCACTGATCCTAACCCGGACGGGCATGCGAACCCATTTGATCATCCCATCCTCTTTAACGGGGAGTTGATCTTTTAACGGCGAAGCGCGCGCTTCAGAACGGCGCGACAGCGGATCGGAGCGATTTTGCCTTTCCGTGAGGCGAGATCGAATCATCCCATCCCAGCTGAAGAAATGTGCTCTTAATGGCGTTCGTATTTGCGCTTGGGGAGAGCCATGAACCCGATCACGCTTTTCTTCACCGTGCTGTTCGCCGGCGCCGGCGCTTTTTTCTATATGCAGCAGAATCTTGCCGTCGCAACCGGTTTCTTCGCCCTCGCGGTCATCACGTTTTTCTCGCTTAAAATGGCGAATGCGTGGGAAAAATTCGTTATCCTGCGTGCGGGGAAATTGCAGAGCGTGAAGGGTCCGGGTCTGTTCTTGATCATCCCGGTTCTGGACAATGTCGCCGTGGTCATCGACGAACGCATACAAACCACCGCTTTCAATGCCGAACAGGCTCTGACCAAGGACACGGTACCGGTCAATGTCGATGCCATCATATTCTGGCGCTAACGATCACGAACTACCGTCAGGCGATCGAGCGCGTAGCACAAAGTACGCTCAGGGAAACAATCGGCGCCTCCATGCTCGCCTCACTTTTGTCCGACCGGCAGGCGGCTGACGCGCATTTGCGCGATGCGATCGCGAACAAGACGGCAGATTGGGGTATCGCCGTAATATCAGTCGAAATCCGCGATGTCGCGATCCCCGAGGCGCTGCAGGACGCGATGTCGCGTCAGGCGCAAGCCGAGCGTGAGAAGCAGGCCCGCGTCATCTTGGGGTCCGCAGAAGCCGAAATCGCGGCAAAATTTGTCGAGGCGGCAACGATCTACGCCGATCACCCCGCCGCACTGCAGCTTCGCGCCATGAACATCATCTATGAGACCACTAAGGAGCGCGGCGCGACGATTCTCATCCCGAGCTCCATGATCGACGCGTTGAATCCCGGAAAACGCGGCTGAAACCCTGGGGTGCCGGGACGCACCATCGCAGGTGGAGGCACGAAATCAGGCTGGCGCTCGCCGGCCAACCGGCTAAGAATGGCGCAAAGATATGGACTTAGCGCCTCGGGGGAGGATCGAAGATGGCCATTGAAGCACTGTCCGGCTGGACCAGAGAACAAAGAAACGTGGTCCTCGCGGCTTATCTAGGCTGGATGCTCGATGCCTTTGATTTCTTCTTGATGGTGTTCGTGTTCCGCGATATCGCCGCGGAATTCAATACCGAGGTTTCTTCGGTCGCCGTAGCGGTGGTGCTGACGCTCGCAATGCGACCGATAGGCGCGTTTGTTTTCGGCCGCGCCGCCGACCGGTATGGCCGACGGCCCACCTTGGCCGCTGTCATTCTTTGCTATTCGACGCTGGCTTTCGCGTCGGGCTTTGCCCAAAACCTGATCCAGCTTCTGGTCTTGAGAACGCTCTTTGGCATCGCGATGGGCGGCGAATGGGGCGTCGGCGCTTCGCTTGCCATGGAATCCATACCGTCAAAAGCGCGCGGTCTCGTCTCCGGGATTTTGCAATCCGGTTATCCGAGCGGCTATCTCGTCGCGTCGGTCGTCTACGGCCTGCTGTACCAATATATCGGCTGGCGCGGCATGTTCATGATCGGCATCGCGCCGGCCGTTCTCACCTTCTTCATTCTCAGGAATGTAAAGGAGTCTCCCGCGTGGACTCCCAAGAAGGTGCTCGGTGCCGATGCCCTTCCCACGCTCACAGCGTATGGGCGGCTGGTGATCTACGCGGTGCTCTTGTGGGTGGGCGTCGGACTTTATGCCGATCAACCGACAGTCGCGGCGATATGCGTCGCCGCGCCAATCGTCGCGAGCTTATACCGCGCCACGCGCGATCCCTCGGTCTGGATCGAATTCTTCGCCGTCGTGGCCATGGTCACCGTCGACTATTTTTCGCTTGCCGCGCACGTCATTCCAAACATCATGGCGATCATCTACAACGTCGCCGGAGTATTGGCCGGGGTCTTCCTCAAGTCCCATTGGCGGATCGGTCTATACGCCGTGCTGCTGATGACCGGCTTCAATTTCTTCAGCCACGGCACGCAAGACCTTTATCCGACCTTTCTTCAGCAGCAACATTTCTCGACGACAACTGTCAGCACCATCGCCGTGATCTACAATATTGGCGCGATCCTTGGGAGCCTCACCTTTGGGACTCTTTCGGAACGTATCGGCCGGCGGCGCGCCATCATCACCGCCACCATGCTCTCGCTCCCGATCATTCCGCTATGGGCTTTCGGCGGATCGCCTTTGTGGTTCGCTGTCGGTGCGTTCATGATGCAATTTATGGTGCAGAGCGCGTGGGGCATCGTTCCGGTCCATCTCAACGAATTGTCGCCCCCTGAAGTGCGCGGCACATTCCCCGGCTTTGTTTATCAGCTTGGTAACCTCCTGGCCTCAGTCAACGCGACGATTCAATCGGGATACGCTGAGGACCACGGCGGCGACTACTCCACGATATTGGCGATCGTCGCCGCCTGCGCAGCGGTCGCCATTGCGCTGCTGGTCGGCTTCGGAATCGAGCGCAAAGGCGTTCACCTCGGTACGGGGGATAGGGACACCCCGACTCCGAGAACGATGACGCGTCTCACCCCGCAGGAAGCGGAGTAGGGTCAGAGCTGGCGGGGCACACGCCGAAATGTGAGATCGCGCTTGATACGGGAGAGCGCGAGATAAGAGCCCGTCGCGGTTACGCCGATGCCGCCGAAGAGAAGCGCCAGCGTGATGATGTCCCAAACCGGGCGTATGCGAAGCCACGCCGCGAAATCCAAACGGTGCAGCCCGCTGAACAACCAGCGCTGGCCACGGCGGTTGGCATCGACCTTTCCCAACAATTCTCCGGTGCGCGGATCGAGATAATAACGCGTGTGCTCCGTGTCGTTCAGGATGATCCGATAGACAGGAAAAGGTGGGGGATCGCTGCGCTCCGCAACACTGAAGGCAAAATAATAGGCGTCCTCCTCCGCCATCAGCTCTTGGGAGGCGATCGCCTCCGTCCCGGCCAGTCGTTCTGCGGCTGCGCCGAGATCAACATTGCTCACGGCGGCGGGCTGGCCATCGGCATCCAGACGCGACGTCATGCCGTCCTGGCGAACCGCGAGCCAAAACAATTTGCCTTCGAATGGGGCGCTGCGAACGTTTACGACGTCGCCTGGGGGCGGATTTGCCTTCAGCGCCTCGAGCGAGTGGCGGATATCGCTCCACGGATGCGGTTCTCCGGCCAACCGAATGCGCTCGTTGCCACCACCACCTTCTAGAAAGCCCCAGGGATTCATCGAAAGCGTGCCGCTCACCACCCAGGTCAGTGTCACGATGCCGAACACGAGTCCGGCAATGTGGTGCCAATAGAACCAGCCCCGATAAGGCGACAGACGACCGTTGCTTCCGCGTCTGAATTGGGAGATGCCCAGATAGAGACCTATGATTGTCAAGAACCCGCCGAGGAGGGATGTCCAAATGACGATTTGCGCCCATAAGGGTCCATTGCTGCGCAATTCGGTGAAATAGAGCCAATGTGGGATGGCCCCCAGCCAGTTCCAAAACCGCTGGCTCGCTGTCGTCCAGAGCACGACCTCACCTGTCATCCCCGACACGTAGATGTGTGTGCCTGCCGGATCGTCGAAGACGAAATGGAAAAGCGGTCGATTGCCTTGGCCTGCGTCGCCAACCGTCCACTGATCGCGGTCGATGATTTCCTCGCGAACCGGCTCCGCAGCGCGCCCCATAATCCGCGGCGCGACGTCCCGCACGACGGCGCGGGCCTTCTTAGCGTCTATTTCCAGCGAAGGGCCGGATATCCCTAAGCTGGACATGCGTCCCGGGCGCCCCTCAGGCCGAACTCGGAGCACGGGTTCGCCGGCCAGGCTTTGGACCTGCACAGCGCGGATCAGGTCATCATCGGCGAAGGTCTGCGCGTTGAGCGAACAGCACGCCTCCCACGGAATGGGGGCGAGCGCCGCGAACCGATCCTTATCGGTCAATTCCGGATAGGGGACGTACATCATGACGATGCCGGACGCGAACCAGACGAGCATCAGCAGCCCGACCGCCACCCCGAGATAGCGGTGGGTTATGACCGTCGCGCGCCACAAGATTTTCGCCATGGTCGAACCTTCTTCCCGGCATAAATATAGCGCGGCGCGCTAGCCTACGGGATTGGCGCGATTTTGTTTCTGCAATTTTGCCGCGAGATGCACCGCCTCGATGATTTCCGGATAGGCCGCACAGCGGCACAGATTGCCGGAGAGGTAGTGCCTTATGTCGTCGTCGCTGGGATCGGGATTTTGCACAAGGAGCTGGTGAGTCATCAAGACGAAGCCAGGCGTGCAGAAACCGCACTGGAAGGCTCCCGTCTCGATGAAGGCCTGCTGAACTGGTGAAAGGACGCCGCCCGAATCCAGATGCTCGACCGTGGTGACCTGCTTTCCGTTCACGCCGACCGCAAGGTAGAGGCAGCCCGACACCGCGACATCATCGACTAAGACGGTGCAACAGCCGCACAGCCCTTGGCCGCAGCTCTCGCGCGCTCCGAACAAACCCTGCTCGTGCAACAGCTCCACTAGATTGCGGTGCGGCTCGACAGCAACGCTGACCATGCGGCCGTTCAGCGTAAAGCGTATCGTGCGGGCGCTCATTCCTCGTCCTCGATGGGTCGGCCTTCGGCAGCGCGCAACGCTCGCAGCAGGGTTTCCGGCTTGATCGGAAGCTCGGTCAGGCGGATACCTACCGCATCGTGAACAGCGTTGGCGATGGCGGGTGAGACACCAAAGGTCGAAGACTCACCCACGCCCTTGGCGCCGAACGGCCCCGTTTCCTGCGTCGCGGTTACAAGGTCGGATTCCATCGGCGGCACATCGCGGAAGCCGGGAATCTTATAATCAGCGAAGGAGGCGTTGGTGACCTGGCCCGAATCGAACACCATGTCCTCATGAAGCGTGAAGCCCAATTGCATGATGGCGCCGCCCGAGAGCTGCGTGACGCAGATCTTGGGATTGATCGGCCTGCCGGCGTCAGCAACATTGATCATGCGGGTTACGCGCACATGGCCGGTTTCGGTGTCGACCTCAACTTCGACGCCTGTGCCGCCGATCATCCAGAACGGCGTCACATTGTCGGATTGGCCCGTCTTGGGATCGGGCGAAGCGTAGCGCGGGATATAGGTGCCGGTGCCGACGACATTGCCAGCCTGCATACCGTAACGCTTTTTGAACAGCTCCTTCACGTCGTAATTGGTGCCGGCGGGAAGCCCCACTTCAGCGGCGAGCGCGGTGAGTTTGCTGCGCGCGTCTTCCGCCGCCAAGCGCACGGCGTTGCCCATATGGAACGTGGAGCGCGAACCCAGCGTGCCCATATCATAGGGCGCGACGTCCGTGTTGCCGTGCACCACTTTCACGCTTTCGGCCGCAACGTTGAGCACCTCGGCCACGATCTGCGCCATGCCCGTATCGGAGCCCTGCCCCATGTCGATGGTGTTGGTGTAGAGCACGATACTCCCGTCGGCATTGACGTTGACAATAGCGCCGGATGTCGTCGGCGAAATCGACGCCTTGAAGCCGATGCCGATACCACGACCCCGCTTGATGCTGCCCGAGCCGCGGTCAAACGGTGCGCTCCAATTCATCCGCTCGGCGAGGCGGTCAAGCACCTTGCCGATGGCCGCATCCTTCATGATCGTGCCGGTGGCTTGCGGACGACCATCGCGCAGGATGTTCTTGCGGCGGAATTCGATCGGATCGATGCCAAGCTCGCGCGCGATCAGATCTGTATGGCTTTCATACGCCCAGACGAGTTGCGGCACGCCGAAGCCGCGTAGCGCGCCGGCCGGCCTTCGCAGCCGCGGCTATCCGCTGGCGCGCCTCGAAGGCGAGCTGACGCCGGCCGGAGACCTCCTGATCGACGTGGACGAAGGGCGCGTGGGAGGCGTCGAGATCCGCGGAGTCGATGCGCACATGTTCAATATCGTAAGGGCCCGCGGCCGTGAACCCGGACTTCTGCGCCACGCGGGGGCCGATATCGGCATAGGCCCCGCCGTTCCACCACACATCGCAGGCGCGCGCGGTGATGCGGCCATCCTTGTTGACGCCGCTTTTGATTCGGAAGGTCGTGGCGTGCTTGCCGATGGTGTAGAACTGCTCCTCCATGGTGAGCGCGATCTTCACCGGACGGCGAGCGATGAGAGCGAGCGCCGCCGCCAGCGCCTCGACCTTCACATAGACTTTCGCGCCGAACCCGCCGCCCAGGAACGGCACGCGCACGCTGACGCGATTCTCTGGCCAACCGAGAAGTCGCGCTATCTCCATGCGCACGAAGGATGGCGTCTGCGACGAGGTGTGGATGGTGAGCGAATCATGCCCTGGCTCCGCCAGCGAAGCATGGGATTCGAGTGGCACATGCAGAACCTGACCCGTGCGGAAAATATGCTCAAAGACATGATCGGCAATGGCGAAGCCCGCCTCGACGTCGCCGCGGCGCAATTGATAGTCGAGCGTCACATTGGTGTGCTTGCGGCCGGCCAAGTGCTTCAAATCGGCAAATGTACCGGCAGGCTTCAGCACCTCGTGCACGATGGCCTTGGAGGTCATCGCCTCGACTTCATCGAATACGGGCGGCAATTCTTCATAGTCCGCCGCGATCATCTGCACCGCTGCTTCAGCGATGTGCGGATCGTGAGACAGCACCACCGCCACGGGCTCGCCGACGAAATGCACCTTCTCCAACGCCAGAATCGGCTGGTCGTGGAAGGCCGGACCGAAATAGGGATTGGGAATGACGGACCGAATGTCCTCGCCCGTCACGACGGCGAACACGCCTTCGGTTTCGCGCGCCGCGCTGGTGTCGATGCCGAGGATGCGGCCGTGCGCGACGGTGCTTCGGAAAATCTTTCCGTGCAGCATGCCCGGCAACCGCATGTTGTGGACGTATTCGGCGCGGCCGGTCACCTTGGCGCGGGCCTCGAGGCGCGGAATGGAGCGACCGATCTGGTTCACGACAGCGCCTCTCGGACGACGCGGGCCAGATAGATGCGCAGCAGTTCCCTCTTATAGGCTGCAGAACCATGTGCGTCGGAAAGAAACGAGACCTCCCCGGTCGCGACATCGCCAGCCTGCCTGAGCAGCGCGTCGCTGACCCCTGCGCTCACGAGCAGTCTCTCTGTCTCCTTCAGCCGCGTAACCTTTTCGGTCGCGGCGCTGACGACCACGCGGGCCTCGCGAATGTGCCCCGGGCCATCGAGTTTCAGATGCACGCCGATATTCAGGGCCGGCCAATCGTCGGCCGAGCGCGAGGTCACCTTCATATAGACCGTCTTCGCGCCGTTGAGCGGCGGCACGATCGCTCCGGCGATCAGCTCATTCTTCTCCAGTGTGGTCTCATAATAGCCGGCATAGAGGTCCTCGACCGCGATCTCGCGCGTGCCCTTCTGTCCCGTCACGGAAACCTTCGCGCCGAGCGCGGCAAGGAGCGGCGGCAGATCCATGTGCGGATCGCCATGAGCAAGCGCGCCCCCGACCCGGGCGACATTCCTTACCCGCACATTGGAAAGCGTGCGGAGCGCGCGCCGCATCACCGGAAACCGTGCCATTGCCTCGGTGGACTGTTCCAATTGGGACAATGACGCCATCGCTCCGATCCGCAGCGCACCCGCAGAATCGACGCGGATTTCGGAATACCGGCTTTCGATCTTCGCCAGGCTGACGAGCAGCGAGGGCGTGAACACGCCCGCCTTCATCATCAACATCAAAGCGGTTCCGCCGGCGATCGGACGAATGGTCGGATCGTCCGGATCGAGGAGCGCAACCGCTTCCTTCAACGTCTCCGGTTCCTCCCAATCGAACGGGATCACGACGCTGCCTCTGCAACGCCGCTGGGAAAGGCTGCGCGCAACTTCTCGACGAATTGCCGCTCCATCTCCTTGGCCTTAGATTTGAGCACCGGTTGGCCGATGCTGCCCAAGCGTCCGGTCAAACTGGCCTCGACAGCGTATTTTATGATGGTTTCGCCGCCTGCTTCGGCGAAGGTGGCGATGGAGGTTGCTGAAAGCCGACCGACAATCCCATGCGGTTTGCCTTCGATCTTGGCCTCGATGGTGTGCGGACGTTCGGCACGTGTCATGTCGACCACGACTTCGAACTTGAAGCGAATATAGGCAATCTTGGTTTCGAACAGCGCCGTATAGCGCGTGGGCGTGATCTCGCTCAGATCGTGCACGCCTTCGACGCAGGAGGCGAAGAAGCGCGCATCCTGGAAGCGGTCG
>Ga0209131_1003695_pt1 | contig 10125 bp, 8 predicted proteins | sample GraSoi_2013_40cm_FD_185826 | JGI IMG/M metagenome (GOLD analysis project Ga0209131, IMG submission 185826) | Grasslands soil microbial communities from the Angelo Coastal Reserve, California, USA - Sample 9_17_2013_40cm (SPAdes) (version 2) | ecosystem: Environmental > Terrestrial > Soil >...
TCCGCCATTATCGGTTCCCAAAAGAATCGCTCACGGCGGATGAGATGCTTCAATCTTGGCCTCGCCGTCCTGTCCCTGCTTGTCACTCTGCAGGCTATGGCTCAAGACGTGCGCAATGCCGCGTCAGTGGGCAAATGGCAGATCCTGACAAACACTCTGCCGCTGAATCCGGTCCACGCTGCGGTTATGCACAACGGAAAAGTATTGATGATTGACGCCAGCGATGGCCACAACCCACTGGCGGCGGTTTGGGATCCCGCAACACAGTTGGCAACCACGTTCACGGCAAGCTACGTCATGTTCTGCAACGGGTTGGTAGTGCTGCCGGATGGACGTCCCTTTGTGGTCGGAGGCACGCTGCATTTTGGGGATCCGTGGACTGGTCTGAATGGTTCGGCCGCCTATGATCTGACCGCCGGCACATTCACCAATCAGGTTTCCATGGTGAGCGGCCGCTGGTACCCGACCGCAACCGTGCTCAGCGACGGCACCGTCATGGTCTTTTCCGGTTCGGACGAAACGGGCGCGACCAACAAAACCGTCGAAATCTTTACCGCTAATTCGGGCACAGGGTCTTGGAGTACGCCAGTCACGGCGTCCTGGACTCCTCCGCTTTATCCACGCTTGAACCTGTTACCCGACGGCAGGATTTTTTATTCCGGAAGCAGTGCCACCTCAAAATTCTACGACCTCTCGACGAAAACCTGGACGGATTGCTGCACCACAAACTTCGGATCCCGGCGCACCCAGAGCTCGTCCGTCCTGTTGCCCTTGAGAGCGGGCAATGGTTACAAGCCCAAGCTTATTATCATGGGTGGAAGCAGTTCCGAGGACACTACCGCAGCGACCCAAACCACCGAAACCATCGACCTCTCCGCCAAGACGCCCAAATGGGTTTATGGCCCGGACATGTCACAACCGAGGATTCACCTGAATTCTACGATTTTACCCAGCGGCAATATCCTGGTGACCGGCGGTGAGCAATGGAGTGAAGATACCACCACGTCCAGCTTGAATGCGGATCTTTACCACCCCAATGCAGACGATCCCCTTTTCAACACATTCACTTCTGCAGGTGCGAATTCCGTGCCACGGGCATATCACTCCAACTCCATTCTCCTGCCGGACGCCACAGTGATTCTGACCGGCAGCAACCCATCGAACGTCCCTTATGAAACCCGGGTCGAACTCTACCAGCCTGCTTACTTGTTTAACTCGGATGGAACCACGGCTACCCGACCCGTGATTGGCGGAGTGCCGACAGGAAGCATTCGCTATAACGCACCGTTCACCGTCCAAACTGCGGACGCATCCAAAATCTCAAAGGTAGTAGTGATTCGCCCGGGCTCGCCTACCCATGCCTTCGACATGGAGCAGAGACTCGTCGGCCTTCCTTTTAAGATCAACCAGAATGGAAGCCTGACAGTCACGTCGCCGCCCAACGGTCGAGTTGCTCCGCCCGGATACTACATGCTGTTCATTTTGAATAAAACGGGCGTCCCCTCCGTCTCTCAGTTTGTGCAATTCTGTCCGGTGACCGGCTGTCTCTAAATAGTTCGAGCCTGCTCGACTCCGACGCGAGGATCGAATTCAGTTCCGAGGGTCTAGCGTGGGCCAAAAATCCCAGGTTAACCAGGGAACTGCGCTGCTGAGCTGCAGCACGAGGAACCGGATGGAGCGCATGTTGGGGAACTCCCCCCGGCATACTCTGGTGGTGCTCCTCGGTGGTTACGAGCCAGATCAGCGAATCGCATCGTGCACGAATTTCATGCGGCGTTGCTGGTTGCGCAGGCCGAAAGGCATCTCGAAAAGAAACGATGCAAAGTGTCCGCGGCCGCCTAGGGGATATAGATTTCCGATACCAGCTCAAGCAGACGGGTGCTTAAGGACGTCTGCCAGTGCATGCATTCGCATTGAGTCGGCCGGGGTCTTCGCGGTTGCTGCGTCTTTTTCCAGCGAAGGCGCCATACCCTTCAATTTCGCCATGTTGCTCTTGCTCAGGTGCGACCTTTCTGCGCTTTGAATCGCCTTCTGCAGCTGTGCGATTCGGCTTGCAGGGAGAGCCTGCGACCTCGACAACTGGTCCACGTACGCTTTCGCCACAACCAACTTTGCAGGCCACTCGATCTTTTGCTGGCTTTGAACATTCAGGTCAGCCACAAGAACCGTCCTGGCCGCGTCTATTTCGTTTTGCGTCAGAAACTTGGTCGGCGTCAGTTGAAACACGTCCAAGCCACGCGCAATCTCCGAACCGTAAATGTAGCCGTTGTACCAATACGCGGACCAATCGCCTCCGAGTACCAATACTTTCGGATCAATTGGTCCGCGATCGAAGTAGGCAATCTCGAATGGGTTCGCCGGGTCGGTGAAGTCCATCACGGAAACCCCGCCCTGGTACCATGCCTGCACTTCAACATCGCGGCCGGGAATCGGAATCAGAGAACCATTGTGCGCCACGCAGTTCTCCGTGTCGCCCTGCGCGGATGGCAGCTTGTAGTAGTTCGCGAAACTCAGCTTCTCATCCTTCAGGCTGAAGATAGCATCTGCGCCCCACTTGTTCGGGTCGTTCGGACGGCAGCGCGCCCCCAGGCCACCGCCCCACTCATCGGTGAACACGACTTTACTGCCATCGTTCGAGAACGAAGCCGAATGCCAGTAGGAATAATTCGGATCATTCACGGCATCCAATCGCTTCGGATGTACCGGGTCCTTGATGTCAAGCACAATTCCGTTCCCGGAGCACGCGCCCGCTGCCAACCCGATTGCCGGGTACACGGTGATGTCGTGGCACTGGTCAGTGTCCGCCGGCTTCTCCGCACCCTTCTTGCCATGGGTTCCGCCATTATTCAGGCCGTTGATCGCGCCGGTGCGCGGATCAATAAATAACCGCGGACTGGACACGACCTTCGCCTCCTGCGGCGCAGCTACTGGGACTTTAATCACATCGATGCGAAACAGCGCTGTATTCGGATCTTTGTCCGGCTTTTCTCCGGAGCACCCGGCTAGTTCTTCCGGCTGGCGCACAAATGAAGTTCCCGACACGTAGATGTAGACATTGTCATTGTCGTTCGGATCGGTCACCAGGGTATGCGTGTGGGATCCGCGGCAGGTCTGGACCGCTGCAACCTGCTTGGGATTCTTGAGGTCGGAAATGTCGAAGATTCTGACGCCGCGGAAACGGTCCTTTTGCGCTACCGGGATGTGGCGCTTTTTTTCTTTGCCTCTGTCGTCTTTGTCGTCAGCGTTGACTTTATCCTTATCCTCAATCTTATCTTTATCTTTGTCTTTTTCCTCGTCTGCGGGTGGAGCAGGTTCCGGCGGAAATCCCTCAATGCCGCAATCCAGACGTCCATTGGGCATCTCTACGGACATGAACATCAGATTTTTGTAAACGGACACATCCCCCTGTCCACCCGGGCAAACTATCGATGTCAGCAACTGTGTGTTCGCCGGATTAGCGATGTCGTAGATACTCACGCCATAAAAATTTCCCTGGAACAAGTGGTTGCCCTGGAAGGCAAGGTCTGAGTTGGCAAAAGCAAGTTGCGCGATAAGCAAGTGCGCGGCCTTTGGAATCTTCTTGTTGTTCCCCATACCGAGCTGCCCAACAATCTTCTCAACCTTCGGATCGTCGGGATCCGTGGTTCCGAGTTGAAACGCGTCCGGCTTCTTGACCAGCAGGAGGTGCTGGATGCCCAGCGAAACCTCGCCAGCGTCGTAAAGTCCCGGTGCAAGCTTGGCGCGCGGATCATTCGCATCCGACCCCGTCATGCCCGGCGGCAGCGTTGGGGCAGGCTCGGGAGCGAATAGATCTTTGCCCTCATCCTCAGCGTCTTTTTCTTCTTTCGCGTTATTGGCATCCTTCTCGGATGGCGGGTTCGCGGGCTTCTGCACCTGTTCCTGTGGCGGAGTCGCGGGCGGCGGCGCTTGTGCCTGCGTTCGGTTTACAGTGAAACAACAAATAAGCGCAACGCACATCACACACAGGGCCAGACTGGGCAATCGGTTCATCGTTTCTCCTCTAGTGTTTCTTTCTTCAACATGGTGTCCATGATACGTATCTCGGCTTGTTGGGTATTATCCGCATCGGTCGCGAAGTTGAAAAGCTCGGCGTCCTGTCCAGCGCCTGCGGTGTCGAATAGATCTTTCACCATGGTCAGCGCGCCGTTGTGATGTTGTATCATCCCCAGCAAGAATAACCGGTCAAACTCGACGCCCTTCGCCTTCTGCAGCCCTTCCATCTGCTGCGGTGTAAGCATTCCGGGCATGCGTGCCATTGTCCCGTGCGGCATATCCATGCCGGGCATCTTGGGCATCGCCTTGGGAACTGACTCGCCCCGGGCAGCCAGCCAGCGCTTCATGAGCTTGATTTCGTCCGACTGCGAACTACTGATACGGGCCCCCAATGAACGCAGGTCTTTGTTCTGCGAATGAGACGGAATCATCGCCGTCATCTCCACCGCTTGCGCATGATGCAGGATCATGCTCTGCATGAACTCTACATCCGCTGGCGACCGTGGCGGCAGGATGGCTCGCGTCGACGACGGCAGCGTTTTGCTCTGCGCACCCGGCGCACCCGGTTGCACGACCACAGGGTTCGCCGGATCAGTTTGCTGTGCGCGTGCAACAGGTGAGAAGAAAACTGCGGAAACGCTCGCGGCGAGCAATGCACGCATTACAACTCCTCGTGCAGAGCCGGGCTTGGGCTTGCGCTGGCAGCGAAAATGAACGTGCCTCCAGTTGGGCGTAAGGGCGAAGATCTTCATTTGGGCGGAAACTTGAATTTTTTCACGAAAGAGGAAATTTTCATAGAGGGAGTCGGACTGGAGGAAGTGTCCCACTTCTCGCCATAGGCGGAGTAGAATGAGGTCCCGTTCGAGATTCATGGATTTTCTGTCGCGTAATTCTTAAGTCGCCCCCCCAGCGGAAAATCTACAAGCATCTGGCCTCCCTATGAGGGGACTAAGCGATGGAGAATTGGCGATTGTGCCCGGACAAACCGGACTGCAGAGAACGGACTGTTCGGCAGCGAAGCGGTCACTGTCCGGGCTTTTCTCTGGAGGGCACAGGCGGAGGCCGGTTTCTAGTAGGGCGTTAGGCGAATGCAATGCGATCCGAGGGATTCGGCCATAGCCTGTTGACTTTTGTCCGTATTTTGGAAACCGCGCTCGGGGCTTCCCGCAAGGGCTTATCGGGACTAATCCGCAAACGTTGGTTCCATTGCCCGTGATCCAGACACTTCTCGGGGAAGCGCTGGGTAGTTTTCCACAAGCGTTCGCACACTGGTATCGACCAGCGCTGCTTCAAGCTGGAGCGGCGCTCAACCCGCAGGATCCGTTTGGATCATCGACCTTCCATTGTGCGAAAAGTAGGATTCTACGAGTTGTCACTTCGTATAAACTTGCGTTTTGCCCTGCGCCGTAGAGAGCCATCGAAATTATTCCCAGGAGATGCTGTTTGCCACTAAATAAAGATGCGCTTTGGTACAAGGACGCGATCATCTATCAAGTGCACGTGCGCACTTTCTACGACAGCAATGGGGATGGCATCGGTGATTTTCAAGGGCTGGAACAAAAGCTCGATTACCTCCAGGAGCTTGGGATCAACGCGATATGGCTCATGCCGTTCTTTCCCTCGCCTCTGCGCGACGATGGCTACGACATCGCAGATTACACCGCAGTCCATTCAAGCTACGGAACATTAGAGGATTTTCGCAAGCTTTTGGACTCAGCCCACGAGCGGGGAATTCGGGTCATCATCGAAATGGTGTTAAATCACACATCCGATCAGCACCCGTGGTTTCAAGAGGCGAGAAGCTCGCGGGACAATCCACGGCGTGATTGGTACGTCTGGAGCGATACCGAGGCCCGGTACCAGGGAGCACGCATCATTTTTCTAGACACAGAAACGTCCAACTGGGCATGGGACCCGATTTCGAAATCCTACTATTGGCATCGCTTCTTTAGTCACCAGCCCGATCTCAACTACGACAGTCCTGCCGTTCGGGAACAGATGTGGAATGTGATGAGGTTTTGGCTGGAGATGGGTGTGGATGCCTTCCGGCTCGACGCGGTTCCGTACCTGGTGGAACGGGAGGGCACAAATTGTGAGAACTTGCCGGAGACCCACAACATCCTGAAGGAGTTGCGGCGAAAAGTCGATGGGCAATTCCCTGGGAGAATGCTTCTGGCAGAGGCTAATCAGTGGCCGGCTGATCTTCGCCCATATTTCGGCGACGAAGATGAATTCCATATGGCGTTTCACTTTCCCCTGATGCCCAGGATGTTCATGGGGTTGAAACTGGAAGATCGCAAGCCCATCACTGAAATCTTGCAGCAGACTCCGGAAATTCCGCCCTCCTGCCAGTGGTCACTGTTCCTGCGCAACCATGACGAGCTGACCCTGGAAATGGTAACCGACATGGAACGGGACTACATGTACGATATGTACGCTGAAAGCAAGACGATGCGGTTGAACCTCGGAATTAGGAGGCGGCTTGCTTCATTGCTGAACAATGATCGGAGACGTATTGAGTTGATGAACGGGATGCTGATGTCGCTACCGGGCACTCCTATCATCTATTACGGCGATGAAATCGGAATGGGCGATAACATTAGTTTAGGAGACCGTAACGGAGTAAGGACTCCAATGCAGTGGAGTGGGGGATGGAACAGCGGATTTTCTCTCGCGGAGCCGGAGCGCTTGTACGCTCCGCTTATTCAGGATCCTGTATATGGTTATCCCGCAGTGAACGTCCTGTCTCAGAGAGAAAGCGAACACTCGCTCTTCCGTTGGATGCAACGCATCATAGCGGTTCGCAGATCGACCGGAGTGTTCGGCAGGGGGGCGATTGAGTTTCTCTATCCAGCCAATCACAGAATACTGGCCTATTTGCGGCGACTGGGCAAAGAGACGGCACTAGTCGTCAACAATCTTTCGAACAGCGCGCAAGCTGTAGAACTGGATTTGAGGCGCTACAAGGGAAATATCCTGATCGAGATGTTTGGCAACAATATATTTCCGCGTGTGGGCGACCTGCCCTATCTACTGACGATGGGGCCTTACCAGTTTTACTGGTTCCGGTTGCGGCGAGTCTAGGCGAATGTAGATGACGGAAACGATGTCACAGGGGACGACTTCACGAGGACGTGCTGCGGTAATTCGCACGGAGCTGAAATTGGAAGATGAAGCCTTTCTCACGGATGATTTTCTTCGCCAACTGATCAACGTCGGCGAAGTAGATATCCTTGTGGGCTTGCCCACTCACAACAATGCCAAGACTATCGGGTCGATCGTCCACACGATTCGGAGTGGAATCCTACAAGCCTTCCCCCGCGAGCGAGTCGTAATCATTGATGCCGATGGGGGATCGCGCGATGGAACTCCCGAACTCGTCACGGGCATCTCTATCGATGACGTGCGTCCAGCCTCGAACCTTTACGCGCTCCGCACGCTGCATTCAATAAGCACGAAGTATGCCAGCAGCCCGGCGAGCGGAGTTGCGTTGCGGACTATTCTGGCTGCGGCGGAACTGCTCCGCGCCAAGGCCTGTATCGTGATGTCACCCGAGTCCGCGAACATTGAATCGGAATGGCTCTCAAAGCTTCTGCGGCCCATTTATCGCGACGGCTTCGACTTGGTGACCCCCACATATCGCAGACACAAGTTTGAAGGGTTGTTGATGACGAACTTGCTGTACCCGATGATCCGCGCACTTTACGGTGTGAGAATCCGCGAGGCATACACGCCTGAGTTCGGATTCTCCAGCCGTCTCGGCAGCCAATTCCTTGGCCAAAATAACTGGAATGATGGAACCGGTGGGGCTGGTGTCGAACTCCGCTTCACACTGGCTGCCATCACAGGAGGATACCGTATCTGCCAGTCTTTCCTTGGAGAAAAGGATCGTGTCGAGCGACACGCCGCTGACCTGGTGCCGGCGCTGCGGCAAACTGTGGGCACCCTGTTCTCCGCTCTAGAGCCAGACTTTCCTGTATGGAGTGCCGTGGCTGGCTCACAGCCGGTTCCTACTGTAGGGAGCGAACAGGAAGTGCTTTTGGAACCGATGCGAATAAACCGGAAACGACTGCGCGAGATGTTCTCGACCGGAGTTGCCGAATTGGAGTCTGTCTTTCAGTCAATTCTCTCTCCTTCCACCTTGACAGAACTCCAGCGAATCGCCCGTCCGGGAGAGGAGTTTCATTACTCTGCAGAATTGTGGGTCAGGACGGCTTACGAATTTGCCGCGTCGTATCAGAAATCTGTTATTAGCCGGGATCATATTATCCAGGCTCTGGCACCGCTTTTCCGCGGGAGAGCGTTCACGTTCCTGATGGAGAACCGCAACGGTTCTGCGAACGATGTCGAGAATAGTATCGAAAGTTTATGCCTTGAGTTTGAGCGATTGAAACCGTATTTGCTGGAGATGTGGAAATAGAGAGAGTGAGGCCACTATGCGGGAAATGATTATCAGCGAATTGACTCAGGCGGCGCACGAACTTGCCAGAGGTTTCGCCCACTTCCTTCCTCGTCTCATCGTGATGCTGATTCTTGCATTTGTGGGGTGGGTAATCGCGTACGTTGCAAAAGCGCTTCTGCGCAGCATTCTAGGGCTCATCAAGTTCGACAAGCTTTCAGAAAACACAGGCGCTTCTCAACTGCTCACTAAAGCATCTCTGCCTTCGGCAACGGAGATGTTGAGCCGGTTCGTCTTCTGGGTGGCCTGGCTCGGCTTCATTCTGCTGGGTGTGAGCGTGCTTGGCATCCTGGGCCTGCAGGAGCAAATCGCAAGGTTTTTCCTTTTCCTGCCGCGTCTGTTCGTAGCGATGTTCCTGATGTTTTTCGGGCTGCTGGCAGCCAGCTTTTTTTCTCGTGCTGCACTGTTGGCTGCAGTCAATGCGAATGTGCCTTCACCGCGGGTTTTGAGCCTCGCTGTCCGCAGTATCATTATTGTTTTTGTATTGTCTATCGTCTTTGAAGAACTGGGTCTGGCAGAACAGACCATGCTGGTTGCCTTCGGAATTGCCTTCGGAGCGCTGATGCTCGGCCTGGCAATCGCGTTCGGCATCGGCGGCAGAGACTTGGCCCAGAATTTTCTGGAGAAGAAGTTCGTTCGCGGCAAGAAGGAGGAGAACGAAGACGAACTGTCGCCACTCTAGCCCCGCGAAGACTGAAGAACGGCGCGTTCATGTGCAAGGAGATTCTAGGGAACGTCTGGCTTCTTCTTCAGCGAACTCATCAGTGGAGTGCGGATCGACCACACCACTTCCGGCTTCCGTGACTGTTCTGGCTTCCGTGACTGTTCCGGGTTCAGGCCCGCCAGATCCAGGGAGACACTGCTGCTATGGTCCGGATGTCGAGCCGTGACAATTTCATTAGCCAGAACGCTGCAGAACGTGACTGCAGCCTCTGCTCCCTTGTCGTAGTGTAAGTGATATTTGACATTGCATTCGTCGCAGATCACGGGACGGCTCATATCCTCGATCAGTCCTCGCCTCGATGGCATGGCGCCGGGTTTGACCGCTTCGGCATGCATGTGGTCATTATGCCACCGCAACCTTGAAGAACATTGGTTTTTTAAGCCCGGAAGTGCAGCTTCAGCGATCGTACAAAAGCGTTAGTTTCCGTAACTGCTCACTAATTTCTTTCGTCAAAGCTTTTTGTTTGTAACGCCATTTCCAGTTTCCAGTTAGCGTGCCAGGTAAGTTCATTCTCGCGTCGCTGCCAAGACCTAATGCATCTTGCAACGGGATGATGGCGATGTTTGCTACGGACGCCAGCACGGTGCGAATGAATACCCAATTAACGGGCTCGTTTTGAAACCCGAGGTAGGCGCGAGTGAAATCTCGTTCCTTGCAGATGTCTTTTGCTGTGCGAGTGCTCTCGCCTACTCCCGAACTGGTCCACCATCCAACCGTAGTGTCGTTATCGTGTCCACCCGTGTAAGCCACAAGTTCGCGAGAATAATTGTGAGGGCGGAAGGTTGGTCCTTGTGGATCGTTTCCGAAGGCAAACTGGAGCAAGCTCATGCCGGGGAAACCAAACTGCTTGCGAAGAGCTTCTACTTCGGGAGTGATTACACCGAGGTTTTCAGCAATGAACGGCAGTTCTTTCAATTCAGTTTGCAAG
>Ga0209131_1003696_pt1 | contig 10122 bp, 11 predicted proteins | sample GraSoi_2013_40cm_FD_185826 | JGI IMG/M metagenome (GOLD analysis project Ga0209131, IMG submission 185826) | Grasslands soil microbial communities from the Angelo Coastal Reserve, California, USA - Sample 9_17_2013_40cm (SPAdes) (version 2) | ecosystem: Environmental > Terrestrial > Soil >...
ACGAGCATCCAATGAAACTTGGTCTCTGTCCTCTTCAGCGAGAAAATGAAGCCCGCCCTTCCTCCAGTGTCATCATGGTACCCGGGACATATGGCGACATTTGCAAGAACACTTCCGTCGACTCTCAAAAGTACTCACGTCGTGCTCGAAGCGCGAGACGCCAGGATGCCATTGAGCTCAATCAATACGGTATTTGAAGACGAAATCAAGAAATGGCAGAAGGAGTGTGGTGGTGCACCGGCAGAAAGAATAGTGGTCTACACAAAATCAGACTTGGTCCCAAAATGGGGCGTGAAGGTCTGTGTTCGTATTTCGGCATAAATGGGTTGGCCGAGTCACACCTTCGGGACAACGCATCATGCGAGGACACGGAGACTGACTCTTTACTGTCAGCCTTTTGCAACGGCGCTCAAAAAACACCTGAAACAGTTTGCTTTGTTCACCACTGTAGCGCGGGGTGTCACAATCGGCGCTGTCCATGCCAAACTCGTCGGTGCGCACGTGTCCTCTTGTCCTCTTGTCCCCATGCTCTTTGTAGCTTATTTCTTTGCGGAACCTAGACATTGCGCAGAAACACCGACTAAGCACCCCTGAACTTCGGATATTAGTACTTGGTATGCCCAATGTCGGAAAATCCTCACTATTGAACCACCTTCGACAATATGGTATTCAAGGAGGTTGCTTTTGTGTTTCTGTTTGCATTGAGGTGGATCTGACGTCATGTGGTAGCATCGACTTCGGCTCTCCGGACCTCCCGCCTGCCTGGCATGACCCGGGCGATGTCTACGAGGCTCAAGCTCAACCTAGATCCCCCTATCTACTCAATCGACTCCCCAGGGGTCATGATACCCTTCCTCGGGTATGGCGAACGAGCGAAAGAGCGCGGATTGAAATTGGCTTTGATTTGTGAGCCCCCTTTGAATAATAAGTAATACTTGGAAGAGGGGCTCATGGATTTCGCAGCAGGAATCAAAGAAGACTTGTATGACTACGAAGATTTAACCTCTTACCTGCTCTATCGGTTGATAAGCATAAACCCATATTGTACGTTCTCTCTTAGACTGTTGTTCAAAACTATTGTTCTTATGGTTGTCTTTCTCTCGCGGTTCCCACTCTTCGTTGCCTTGGCCTTCTCTGCACGCGCCGAAGCACCGCCTTTCCCAGGCATCCTGCTGCGGCCACCGAGTCCACCAACTTATCCTCCAACCGATTTCCTGGACGATTTAGCAACAAGGCTCAAGGCGATGCTGCCCGGGGGCATCCCTGACCGACAGCGTGCATCGCGCTGGTTCGTGGAATGGTGGCGAGAGGCTCTCTTAAAGTCACCCAACTGTGGTGCTATGGGAAAACCGGAGTGGGGCTGGACGTTTGATTGTATCTGGCAGGACGACTTCCACGGTTCACCCGCCCCGACTAGCGCTTTTTCAAATCCTCCTGTGGCAGACGCAGACACCGTGTTAGCACGCCCGGGTGACCGCGGTCCCTCTGATATCCTTTCCAAAACTTCATGCATTCCAGAACCCGCATCCCCAGTCCTGGTTCGTTCCAGATCTGCCCGACTTGATGAGGGGTTCGATCGGATCCTTGCAGACTATGCAAAGCAGATCAGGGACCGAGAGGTCATCGAGAGCCAGACTCAAGCGAAGAAACGAATGAGGCTCGAAGAGGATCGCAAACGAGAGGCAAAGCGGCGAAATCGTGCCGCTGCAAAGTACGGTAGCAGAAGAACATAGTACAATAGCTAGTATTTAATCGACTGTTGCTACTCGAATAAATTGTGATCAGCGCAGTACGAATGAATGAAGGGCGGTTCAGTGCATGCTACGACGACAATAGACGACGACAATAGAATTGCACAGTCACTGAGGGGTGGGAGATATCCTTTGATGTCCATGTGATTCAGGGAGGCAACGCGATTGGAGAGGAATCTGGTCCTCAAGACAAATCGTGTTGGGGATGTATGAATACAGAACGAAACGAAAAACATGATTCCTAATTTCGGCTCAACACGAAGCAGAGGAGTCAGCTGGTTCACATTGGCACGGCCCATTTGGCAACACAAGCAGAAAACGAAACGGAGAAGAGAATGTGGTCGGGAATGGTATAGGTAAGTTGGAGGGCCAACAACGCCCGTCATAGTAAATCGCATCTGAAGTTGTCTGAGCAACGAGCAGATCTATGTTTGGGGGAAATCACATACTAAGCCTCCTGCGTATCCTGCACAAGCGTCACGCGCTCGACAGCAGCCTCACTCCCGTCACCGTCTCCCACAGACGCGGGTCCACTATCCAGTACCGACGGCGGGATATCACCGATTAAGCTGGGTGTCTGAGGAGCCACGGAAGGACTCTTTGTCATAGCGAGCTTGAGGGGTCTTCTCCTTCGAGGAATGGCTATCATAGGGCGAGATTCCGCCGTCTTGCCCGACCGCGTTCGCCTCTCGAGTACCTTGGGCTCGTCGAGCTTGATGAGGGTATCTACGGGTGGAGGAGACCCTTCAACGACCACCCAGCCCTTCCAGCCGTGCTTCCTCTTCCTCCCCCCAGCCCGTTCTTCGGCAGTCTGGCCATGCTCGCTCTCCCGCTTGCGTTTTTTAGACGTGAGGGAAATGTGAAGTGCCTCACTCTCTGAAGAAGATGAGGAAGAGAATGATGCTGGAGAGCGATCGTCACGCCAAAATTCAACGAGTTCCTTGGCGCTGTAAGCTGAACCTCGGGAGATTTTGGCGTCCTTCTTAGTCACTGAGGCTCTCTTCACATCCCTGAGTTCCCTCTTATATATCCTCTTCGGGACGTTGTGTGAGTTTCCAAATGGTAAATCTTCGGTCTCGCTAGAGAGTGGCGTGAGCGGGGGCGTCGAATCTTCTGAGTGCTCAACGTTTCGTTTGACAGGTGAGTCATCGTGAGCCCGACTTGGCTTGCTCAATGACTTGGCGCCTAAAGAAATTCTTGCGTGGGTCCATTAGCGAACACAATGGTGCGCACAATACTTACCACTGTTATTTTTATTCTTCTTCCTCTTAGTAGAATCAACCTCAAGTTCTTCTCCCGGGATCCTGATACCCATTTCCGCCATCTTAGTCGCTTTTGTTCGCGCCAGTCTGGTAATATCGGGGTACCTGGGGATCGGTGGCAGAGAGGGCTGGAAGTCAAAATAGCCTGTAAGAACAGACGTCATGCTTCGCCGCTTCCCATGGTCGCGAGGAGCAAAGTGAAGGAATGCCGGCAGAGGTGGACGGCAGGCTGCAGGCGCAGGACGTTCGGCGAGGATTTCGCGCTCTGCCGAGGCGAGCGCATCGTTTGGGTGCATCTTGGGGCTCTAGTAATACACCCTAGATCGTAAAGATGCGAAAAGCTTTCGAAGGACGCGTCCCCGAGGGGTGAATGTGAGTGGTGGCGAGGTCCAAGGTGCGAACAACGGATGGAGCTTCGGTGGCCTTTTCGGTCACACAAAGGTTGTCGGCCTGCCTGTCTCTCTATTACTGTCAATTGCCATAAATACTTGTCTATTAAGGTTCCGACGCGTCCAATCCTTGCTTTCCGTGTTTTGCACTTTAGTCCAGCAGGAACGTGCCAGACTCGTGCTCGAGGGAAGGCCCACTTCCCTAGCTGCTTCCCTTTCCTCCTCAACTGCCATCCTCATATATGTATGGGATATCTCCATCCGTGTGCTGTATGAAGGCCAAAGGAGCGTCCGCAACTGGGCTGCCGTGCAAGGCAGCGGCTGTCCTTCGCGCGCCACTGGCCACAAAGCGTGTCTCTATTCAGTTCACACGGTCATATAAAGTCCTTTTACGAAGGGGGGAGCCTGGGTGCTGCAATCTGCACCCAGCCCCAACTTCTCTTTCTGGGATCCTTGATTATGCAAGCGGATCTTCGGGAACATCCCCTCGTAGTTTTCTGAGCACCACAACACATAAATTTCATGGAAATAAGTCTTCGTACACCATCGTAAGAAGGACAGTCCCGCTGACAGTCCCTGCCGGCATTCGTCGCTTAGGCAGTCTATCCCGCTTGCGCGTCGATAGTCAGAGTCAGGAATGTTTCCGAAAGTCATTCCCTACTCCAGTCTTTGTAGACAGGCGCGAATCATTTTCTGGCCCGCAAGTTCCCAGGATTCTGTACTTGCCGTTCTCTCATACATCCCCGCTGGCCATCACAGGAAGGCGGTGACGCAAGTCCCGGGATGGAATTCTTATTGGATATAGATCCATTGAAAGAAGTCCTAAAATCCTCGTCTTGTGGGTTGAATAGAAAACCTGAAACAGTTGGTGATCTTGCAGTCAGGCATCACACAGACCTCGTCGGCTGGAAAAAGTACGAGCTCCTTGATAGCTGGAGGGTTCGAAAATGTGGTTTTCCGTCACCGGACGTGGCCTGCTCAGCTGAAACAATACAACGGGGCTACCGGCCGGCCAAGTGTTTTCTTCAGCCCTGTTGATGGCGGGGCCCCAGAACATGAGGTTTCTGGTACCCAAGAGCAAGAGTGTGGTAGGGAGTGGGTGCTGGTATATCCTGTCGTCCCAGCATTCCTGCTGCAGGACCAACGAGCAACAGAAGGGGCTCTTTATGAACCAGTATGACAGACCACCCAGGATTGAAGATACATTATCCTCATCTTCATTGTCATTGGCTAGCGCCAGTTCCTATGGTACCGAAGCGATCCTCCTGTGAGGCGAATGAAGCTTATCGACCCGAGGGAGACTCAAGCCGCCTTACTTTTGGAAGGCCAAAATACATAGATTCTTGGTCCACAAGTCTAAGGACCGCTAGTGTCATGTGGCTTTGAGAACCCAACCACTACGCACCACTGTTGGTAAACCAGGCCTACAGGGCGCATTTATTGGACAACGTTCCTGCATAGACGCCTCGAAAAGGCTCTAATGTAGTCTGGCCACCATTGAAAGGACCACTGATCTAGCCACCCCAAACAACGTGTCTGGTCTGTGCCGAGTCTAAGGTCGCGTGTCAGAGTGCAGAGACACGCTTAAACACATCCCGATTGGCCCGCTGGACGGGAGTTCCGTTTCTCTCAATGCGAGTTCCAGAAGGGACCATCCGGTCACTGATCCGCTAGACTAGTCACTCGTATCCCTTTATCTCATTATTTTAGTTATCACAGCGATAGGCGCACCCTTCGCCCTGGAATTTGGAAGCATAAAGCCTGCACGTGATAGCAATGGAAAAAATCAGGGACAAGAAGATCCCATTCGGAGGTAAATGGAATAAGGTAAAGAGACTTCCTGATGGAAGTGATGGGCGAGTCTATTGGACGCTTGAAGGACAAACTGCGTTTCGATCTCGACGGCCGTGGGTAATGTGAGGTCCAACCCCACACCAAATAGAAGAAATTTTCAGCACCGTAGTGCGGTTGAATAGGAAAATAAATAATTCGAAGTATGTGTGAGGCTTAGGTTGATAGGTCTGACAGGCTGACTGCAGGCGGTCCGAGTTCATGGTTATTTGCACTTGTTTTACGGACGTCCACCTCCGGCATTTTGCACTCGATCGCCATGTACGCTGCTCAATGTTTCTTATTACTCAGCGTATGTTACTGAGAAGCCATTCTGATGTTCTCAGAGCAGGTCACGCTTAATCGTCAAGAACCTTCCGACTTACATCACTGAAAAACGCCTACGAGAGCACTTTTCTGCACGAGGAGGCGAACTAACAGACGTGCGGTTGATACGCAAAGCAGATGGAACCTCCAGAAGGGTCGCCTTTCTCGGTTTCAAGCACGAACGAGATGCACAAACAGCGAGAGATTACTTCGACAAGACGTATCTAGATATCTCGAAGCTCAGTGTAGATCTTGTAATGGTGTGTACTCTGAACGACCTTTTTTTTGTGTTCTTCCTCCCCGCTCATGGTCATAACTTCTTCCACTGCCATTACAGGGTACCAAGGATGCACCTTCGGTATCGCCTAATAAACGCTCGAGGGAGAAAGAGGACTCTGCTTTGGAAGGGGAACCTAACCGCAAGAAGGTCAAGCTTGCCGATCTCCAGCAGATGCAAGGTAGCAGAAAGAGAAGCAAGGAGGATCGCCTCCAAGAATTCACCCGTATCATGTTCAAAAAACCCACAAATCAGGCAGACTGGGTTGCAGATGTGCGTGTAGACGTGGAAGACTCGAATTTCACGAACAAGCCCAAAGAGGGGAGTGACGCAAACGACCAAAAATCATCTAGATCAAACGGCGCTGATCCAGATGGTACTAGCCCTCAAAGTAATGCTGAGGAAGTCATCTCAGATACGGAGTGGATGCGGAGGAGAATGGGTCGCGGCGAACTCGACCAGAAAGCTTTTGAGCAGTCCGATGACGAGGACGAACTAACCGAGCCGGAGACAATCCAGGTATATCCACATTGCTCAAATCAGCATAAGTAGCTTTCTTGACACTCTGCCAGGCACACTCTGCGGATATACATAAAGAAAATTTCATACACGACGCTATTAGGTCCACGAGTCGATTATTCGTTCGCAACCTCGTCTTCTCTTGTACTGAAGACGAGCTCTGCCGACACTTTGAAGAATACGGCCCTGTTGATCAGGTGAGAGCTCAAGACTTGTACGAAGGCTAGGCGCGGGCGGTTGCTCTTGATGATAAACAGTATAGGGACAACAGACTCTTGACGAGGGTGCTGATCCATACGGGAAAACGATAGTAGAACTTACTGAAACAACCGCCTAGCCAACATTTTTCAGAAATATTCTAGTCACTGACCCGTGCACCAGATCCACCTTGTACTAGACAAGGAAGGGAATTCGAAAGGTTACGCCTATGTTCGTTACCATAATCCGGAGCATGCTGTGGCCGCCTTTGACGCAATGGACGGCACGTCGTTCCAAGGCAGGCTCCTGCACATCCTCCCTGCTGTCGATCGTCAAGTTCAAAATAAATCGGATGATACAGACCCCAAGAAGCGAACCTTAAAGGGAGAACGTGCTCAGAAGCAGAAGGAGACGAGTGGGAAGGACTTCAATTGGGCCGTCCTCTACATGAACGTACGTTCTACGTAGCATTTCTCTGAGAGCGTCCGCCGATGGCATTGATCCAGAGCGATGCTGTTGCATCCTCGATCGCGTCCCGCCTGAATATCTCAAAATCTGATATTCTCAACCTCGAATCATCCACAACCTCAGCAGCAGTCAAACTCGCTCTTGCTGAAACCCACGTCATCGTCGAGACAAAGAATTTTTTCGAACAGCAAGGCGTGGATCTCGAGGCCCTTACCAGTCCTCATTCGGCCCGCTCTCAGACAGCCATTTTGGTGAAGAATATCCCATATGGAACCTCTGTAGACGAGCTACAGGAGGTGTTCAGTACTCACGGTAGACTCAAACGTTTATTGATGCCTCCAGCGGGGACGATTGCGATTGTGGAGTTCGCTGAGACGAGAGACGCTGGGAGAGCATATACCTCTCTCGCATATAAGCGCATGAAAGATAGTATCATCTATTTGGAGAAAGCTCCAGAGGGCCTGTTCGATGGAGCGCCCACCATCAAGAGGAAGGTGGACTCGGAGACACCGGCGTCAGCCACCGCAGAGACTAAGGGCAGCGAGTCGGAGCAAGCGGTCGTACCTGGCTCAACAATCCATCTCGGCAACTTGTCATTTGGAACGACCACCGACCGTCTCAAGAGCATCTTCTACCATTTGCCAGGCTTCCTGTACGCACGTGTGACAACCAAGATAGATCCAAGCAAGCCTGGAGCACTCCTCAGCCAAGGATTTGGCTTCGTCGGGTTTAAGGACGCCGAAAGTGCTGCCAAAGCAATCAAGGGCATGCGCGGGTTTGTGCTGGATGGACACGTACTTAAAGTCAATTTCGCTGGTCGAGGGCAGGAAACAGAGGCCGAAAAATCTGCCAAGGCTGGGGAGGAGAAAGGCAAGGAACGAAAGAAGACCAAAATGGTTGTCAAGAACTTGCCGTTTGAAGCCAATAAGAAGGAACTTTGGGAACTATTCCGGTCCGTATTTGTGTAGTACCGAGCTCCGTTCCTCCATTGACACCGACCTCATCCCCATCTCCAAAGTGCTCACGGTCAGGTCAAATCGATCCGGCTTCCTTCTCGTGCAGACCGACGGTCTCGAGGGTTTGCATTCGTCGAGTTTACGACCCATCAAGAGGCTTTGGCTGTGCAGGAGGCCTTACGGCATACACATTTGTTGGGCCGACATCTCATTCTCGATTGGGCGGAGGATGAAAGAGACATGGAGGCGAGGCGGGCGAAAACTAAGATAGGATTTGGGACTGGAAAAGGATTGCCGGGACAGAGAGAGAAGCTACGATTGGGAGATGGAGGCGGGGCGGGAGATGGGCCCATGGAGATGTAAATGGCGCGATGCGACTGCAACGTGTAGGATACCGACTGTCTCTTAACGGCTTGCACCTCATTTTTCGCATATTTTCTACACGCCAATTTCCTTCATTTACGTATTATTGAATTGTACTTTGACTCCTTGACTCCAGCCTAGAGGCAACCCCTTCGAATCGCGCTCGCAAGGTCGCACATAATGCGGGAATACCGCCGAGTGGCCCCATATAGTATAGGTCGTACTCGCTGGAGCGTAGGAGTTGGCCCTGCTGTCACGCTGTCTTGGGTAGTGGTCGGTTAACGTGGAAACGTGGCCTAGAACATGGAAGACTTCGGGAGGATCTTCTGTCTGGCAATTTACTACCCACACCTGGACGTGTCAATCGAGCGCAAGGGGGATGGAGTTGCGGACTCGAAGCAATCGCGCAAATCAGGGCGACATGGGCCATCAACACTCTTGATTCTCTTGATTCTCTACAAACTTACCACACTATTGTTTGGACGTCGCGCGTGGTCTAGGCCTGGCCCGTAGTTGCATTCGAGGAAGCCCCCGGTGACTTGCGTGGTCACGCGGAGCCACACCCGGCGTTTATCCCCCAGTCAGCGGGGTAAAGCAGAGTTTTTTTTTAAATGTTTGGACCAGTTGCGCCACATTTCACAGGAACGAGGACCATTGGAGTGGCAAGATGGCCCGCTAGGGTTCCAAGAAGATACAGGTCGACGAATGTAGATACAGAAGACCAGTGTCCGCTCGTCAGTAATAGTGCCCATTCGCAGCTGGACGAGCTCGAGCTGCCTTGCGCCTCTCCACGACTCTTCTGCAGTGTGCATCGACGCAGCATACGCGCTTTGCGCAATGTCCACTTGTCGGTCTGACGACGGCGAGACAGCTATCGGTCTCTGTAGAAAGAGGGAATTGCCTCGGCTTGAAACAGCCCACCAGCCACCAGCTCGCCTACAGCCTTCCACTATAAGAGTTAGACCCGTATCATCCTACAAAGGCTCTGCCAGTCGTTTCCCGGGTTTGTCGTTCTCTCTGCAAAGGCATTTGGACGAGGGAAACAAGTCCACGAGGTCCCCTGCATCCTCCCCATCCTCCTGCGGCACTCCCTCACATTCGGGGCAACTACTATTCAGCAATACGATGGATAGGTACTATCTGGATTCATGGGCAAAATCGAAGGGGCAATCCTCAAACCGTCAGCCTTATTCCGAGGCTCGTTCGAGTCACAACTTCCACTCTTCTCCATCTCTCGACGACATCCATTCAAAATCCCACTCGGATGTTCTCAGCCACCCGGAGTCTGTCAACCATCCTCCACACTCCTATGCTGTGATCCCTAAACTTGCACTGGAACATCCATATACCGCGAGGCAATACGAAATTCCGCCTTCCTATCTGCCTACTCGCCATGTTTATGGAGTAGGACGCCCCTTTCCGAGGCTCTCACACTCACACTCTCACGATCAGGCCTCACTAGTGCTGGAAGACACATACGGTCGGTCTCGTTGACCTTATAAACCTCCTTCGATCTCATTGTCATGAATATAGGGACCCATATCCTGGCAAGTCCGCACGAAGCTGTCTGTCAGAATCTCCAAGAATCCCCTCAGTCGTCTTTATCGCCACGTCTGCTTCCTCCCTTCGTAAGTTTACCCGACGGCAAACCTGTTGTGTCAATACCTCATGCCATACGCAGATGACCAGCGTTACGCAATCCAGCCTGCACCCCCACGAACCGGCACCTGTCGGATGCTCTCTCGACCCTTCTGCAACTCAATATCGCCAACGTTCTCAACC
>Ga0209131_1003698_pt1 | contig 10119 bp, 3 predicted proteins | sample GraSoi_2013_40cm_FD_185826 | JGI IMG/M metagenome (GOLD analysis project Ga0209131, IMG submission 185826) | Grasslands soil microbial communities from the Angelo Coastal Reserve, California, USA - Sample 9_17_2013_40cm (SPAdes) (version 2) | ecosystem: Environmental > Terrestrial > Soil >...
CCATTCATGTCACAGACCATGAGCGTGAGCGAAGCGTTGTCGCGCTTGCATCGGGCCAGCTCGCGGTCCAGTTGCAGGAACAGGGACCGGGCATTGGGCAGACCGGTAAGGTAGTCGGTGGTTGCAGAGCTTTCAGCCTGCTGATATTTGAGCGCGTTTTCAATGGCCAGAGCCATCTTGCCGCTCACGGCGAGAAGGATGCGCAAATGGTCGGAAGTAAACGCGTCTTTTTCGGCGCGGTAGAGTGCGAGAACGCCGATCACGCCAGAGACTCCCTCCAGAGGCAAAGCCAGGGCCGATCGCAGCGTGCTGAATTTGTCGGGATCGTTCAGGTACCCCGGCTCCACGGAGGGATTGCCGTTCACGATGGGCTTCTTGTTCTGCGCCACCCAGCCCGAGAGTCCGTCGCCAAACGGAATTCGCAAAGACGCAAACAGGCGGTAGTTATCGCCGTTTACATATTCCGGCATCAAGATGTTGTCGCGCAGAATGTAAATGGCGATGGCATCGTAGGGAACCATTGGTTTGAGTTTTACTGAGAACACCGAGAGCGTTTCACCCAGGCTGAGCGACGCTCCCAGATCCTGACTCAACTCAAACAAAGACTGAGCTTCCTGTCGTGCAGCGGCGATGGAAGACAGAAAAGTTGCCTCCCGCCCAGTGGAATCCGAAACGCTTGCATTTTCGAAGCCCGCGTCCGGCGCCGGCCCGCGCGTAATCTTGAGCGCTGTTGGAAGAGGCAGGTTGCCATTTCCCGCCGACTGCGCCAGAGCCAGATTCTCCAGAGTGCGGTAACGTCTCTTGAGGACGTCGACCACCTTGGGATCGAACGACTTGCCCGACTCTTCTGTGATCCGCTTCATCACTTCATCCAGCGGCATGGCGCGACGGTATTGCCGGTCGGAGGCCAGCGCGTCCAGGTAATCGACGGCGGATAGGATGCGCGCGCCGATCGGGATCTCCGCGCCTTTCAGTCCGTAGGGATAACCGGACCCGTCCCACTTTTCATGGTGGGCACGCACGATCGGGACAACCGGGTAAGGGAAGCGAACCCGCTCCAGAATTTCCGCTCCCACTACGGTATGAATCTTCATCTTCTCAAACTCTTCCGGGGTCAGCCGCCCGGGCTTGGCAATAATATGTTCGGGCACTGCGAGCTTGCCGATGTCATGCAGCAGGGCGGCGGCATGAAGAGCTTCCAAATCGCTACCCTTCATTCCAAGTTCTTTGGCTACCTCGATGGCGTAAATGCGAACGCGCTGCAAGTGATCGTGAGTAGTCTGGTCCTTCGCTTCGATGGCCAGCGCCAGCGCTTCGATGGTTCGCAGATGCAGGTCCGCAATCTCCTCTACATGCCGCTTCTCATCTTCCAGCTTGCCCAGATATAAACGGTAGGAGCGGTAGATCAGGTAAATCGCGGGGACGAACAGCAGCGAAGTTTCCCAGTTGAATTCGTGGTTGAACCAGCCAATCGCGCCCGCAATGCCGGCTCCCACCAGGTAGTACGGGAATGACCAGAAGTAGCAATCCACCAGGATCTGCTGAAGGGGCTTGCCTTCGCTGACCGAAATGACGATGGCAATGCTTCCGGCATTCACGATGAAATAGGTCGAAGCCGCAAGGCACAAGACCAGAGGATGGCTGACGATGAGCTGGTTAATGAGAGAGTTGTGATAGACGAGGAAAGCCAGAGCCGTCGACAGGGAACCCGCACAGACGTTGAAGGTCAACTGGATCGCGCCCGGCCGGTTCGGGTAAAAACTCTGGGCCAGCATGGAGGCCGCGCCCAGCGTGAGAGCCTCGGAGTAGCTCAACTCCGCGACACCCACCAGTATGAACAGGAAGTTCACCGAGAGGGTTCCGGTAATGCCGGGCAGAGTGACCCGCAGCCGCGAGGCCAGGACCGCGATGCCCAGGTAGCAGATGAACTCCGCAATGTTTTTGCTGCTTTGGTGGATCGCAGCCTGAAGCAGGGACGCCATGCCCGCAGCGATCACCAGGCCGATGAAAGCCTTGGCGCCGATGGGCAGGCCTTTCCACGAGTGTGCGCTGGCGGACATTTCGTGTGTAGTTGGAAAGGTCGTGCGCGTGGCTCCTAATGCCGGATGCCGGCGCGCGAGACGCTCCCACCTTCAAGGATAGACAGCTAACGGTTTTATTAACAATGATTTGTAAGCCGTGTCGAAACTTCAGTAATGCTCTGAAGTGGCTGATTCGGGACAACTTTCGCGCGAGATTCAACCGTTTACGTACGCAAAGTTCCCGTGGGGCTGCTCCGACCTGACAGCGCTGGCACCTCGCGAGCCGCTAACAAACAAAGGCCCAACCATTCTGTCCAGGAATACGCAATAATGCCTATAGCCCATGCGAATGCTGTTGGACATCTTCGCCCAGATCTTCCGAACCCTCTGGGCGCATAAGCTGCGCTCGTTCCTCACCATGTTCGGCATTGCCTGGGGGGTAGGATCTTTGCTTCTGCTCGTCGGCCTGGGCGAAGGCTTCCGCTCGGGAAACAAGCGCGAGTTGGCGCAGTACGGCAAGGACATCATGTTCATCTATCCTGGACGGGCTCCAGTGGTGCAGGGCAGCATGAACTCCGCGCGCCGGTACTTGCTTACCTATCAGGATTACGTCGACATCCGTAAAGAAGCACCTCATGTCCGCAATGCTTCCCCCGTCCTGATTCGCACGGATGTGCGGGCGGTCAGCGAGTTTGCCAGCGCCAGTGGAGAGATCGCCGGAGTCGAACCCCAGTTCAGCGAAATCCGCTATCTTCCGCTCAATCAGGGGCGCTGGCTCAATGACCTGGACGAAACGCAGCGACGCAACGTCATCGTGCTGGGCGATGAACTGGTCAAGAATTTATTTCCAGGACGTCCCGCCGTGGGCGCAAGCATCATTCTGAATGACATCACGTTCGAAGTCATAGGGACGGTTCAGCGCGTCGGTAGAGGCGACGATAACTCGACCAACATGCGGGGCTACGTGCCTTTCCGGGTGATGGCGACCTTGTTCCCGCTCAAGGGCGAGAACCACGAGAATTCCATTTCCTTCATCAACTATCAGCCGCGCGTGACCGACGAGCACCTGCTGGCGCAGGATGAAGTTCGCAAGCTGGTCGCCCGCAATCATAGTTTCGATTACCGCGACAAGAATGCATTCGAAGGCTGGGACACCATTCAGAACTCAAAGGCGGTTGGGAGCATCTTCGACGCCATGAATATGTTTTTGGGCGCGGTTGGAATGGTTACGCTGGCGTTGGGCGCCATCGGCGTGATCAACATCATGCTCGTGACCGTCAGCGAGCGTACCCGGGAAATCGGATTGCGCATGGCTCTCGGCGCCACCCGGCGCAGTATTCTCGCTCAGTTTTTCATGGAAGGAATTATTCTGACTTTGTTCAGCGGGCTGATCGGCATGGGACTCGCTGCCGGCCTGATGGCCCTGCTGGGAACGCAGCAAGGACCGGGAGGTTTCGATCCCCCCAAACTCGTGCCGTCCACCGCGATCTTGGCGATTGGAAGCCTGACCATCGCTGGTGTGATCGCAGGACTTTATCCCGCGCGCAAAGCCGCGATGCTGCAGCCGGTCGAAGCGCTGCGGCAAGAATAAGAAGCTAGGGCCTTAGGTTTTAGGTGCTAGGTCTTAGGCAGTCAGACCTAAGACCTAAGGCCCAAGACCCGAGGGCTAAGATTCAAGAGACCATGTTGCGCGACCTACTCCAGGAGGCTTACGGTGCAATGCGGCATAATCGCCGCCGCACGGCTCTCACCATGCTCGGCATGGCTTGGGGCATCGCTACGGTCGTGATGCTGCTGGCCTACGGAGACGGCTTCGGACAGGCCTGTGCAAACATCTTCGCCAACTTTGGCACCAAGCTGATGATCCTGGTGCCGGGCCGCACTTCCATGCAGGCGGGTGGCCAGAAGGCAGGAGCGCAGGTGCGCTTCACCCTCGACGATGTTGACATGCTTACCACCAATCTTCCGCAGATCACGCATATCACTCCCGAGGTGAGCAAGCAGGCCAATATTCAGTTCGACACGCGCACCTTCACCTTCGGGGTAACGGGAAACTATCCGAATGTCGATTCCGTCCGAGCCCTGAAACTGGATACCGGACGCTTCTACAATATGCAGGACCAGATGCAGCGGGCCCGGGTCGCGGTCATCGGCTCCGAGGCCAAGGAAAAACTTTTCTCCGGACGCAACGCTCTGGGCGAACGCATCCGCATCGATGGCCTCAGCTTTGAAGTGGTCGGCATCCTGAGCGCCAAAATGCAGGAGGGCGACGATGATATCAACCGCGCTGTCTACGTCCCCTTCACCACCATGAGCGACCTGAAAGATACTCACTACCTTGATTCCATCTGGTTCAACTACGAAACGCCGGAGTACAAAAGGTTGGAACAGGCAGCCCGCGACGTCCTGGCCGGCGAACACAAGTTCAATCAAACCGACCGCCGCGCTCTGCGCATCTTCAACTTGATGGAGCAGGTTCACCAGTTCGAAGTCATCACCATCGGATTGAAGATTCTTCTTGGCTTCATTGGCACCCTGACCCTCGGCATTGGCGGCGTGGGTCTGATGAACATCATGCTGGTCTCCGTCACCCAGCGTACTCGTGAGATTGGCGTAGAAAAGGCGCTGGGCGCCCGCCGCGGGCACATCCTGCTTCAGTTCCTCGCCGAAGCCCTCACGATCACTTTCATCGGTGGACTGCTGGGCATTATTCTTGCCTACGTGGTTGCGCTGTCCGTTGGCAGGCTTACCCTGTACAGTGCGTTCGCGAAAAATGCCGAAGCAGGCGACATCCGCCTGATGATCTCTCCGTTCACAGTAATTGTAGCGACGTTGATTTTGACTCTTGTAGGCCTGATCAGCGGCATGATCCCGGCCGTCCGCGCCTCGCGGCTCGATCCGATCGAAGCCCTACGCTACGAATAGGTCTGCCTCTCCCATTGGCTCATTCACAGCGCGGCGGACGGGCGTGCAGGATGCTTATCCTGGGGATGCAAATTTCCTGCTTGACAGTGCCTACCCATCTGATTAACCTTCCCGAATTCTAGTAATGTTTACCGGATTCTGACTTCGCACGAAAAAGGTGACTCTCATGACTGGAAGGCGCGAAATGTCGTCCATGAGTTGTGGTGTCTCCAACCAGCAGCCATCTCTCCGGCGGCCGGCTTTGGCCGTAACGATCCTGGCCTGCTTCGGCTTGTGTATGAGCGTTCTGGCCGCAGGGCAGGCCACGACATCGCTGCGCGGCACTATCACCGACCCCACTGGCAGCACCGTGGCCGGGGCCAAAGTCCTCCTCGCCAACTCTGAATCCAAGACGGAACGCACTGCAACCACCGGGGGGCAGGGGGAATACCAGTTCCTGCTTATCCCACCCGGAACCTACACCCTCAACGTAATGGCTGCCGGCTTTCGCGGCTATGAACAGAAAAGTCTTGAGTTGCTGGTGAATACTCCGGCCACAGCCAACGTTCAGTTAAAGGTTGGCGCGGCCGCCGAAGTCGTGACCGTCACATCGGAGGCGCCAGCCTTGAATCTGGTCGACGCTTCTGTCGGCAATTCGTTTGACGAAAAGCAAGTGCGTCAGATCCCGCTCGAAGGCCGAAACGTCCCCGACTTGCTGAGCTTGCAAGCCGGAGTCACATATACGGGCAGGAATATCGACGATAGTCCCGTCCTCAAGGACCAGGACACGCGCAATGGAGCGGTGAATGGGGCACGGAGCGATCAGAGCAACATCACGCTCGACGGTGTGGACGTTAACGATCAAGCGAATGGCTATGCCTTTAAATCAGTCTTGCCCAACACGCAGGATTCGGTTCAAGAATTTCGAGTCACTACTACGAATTACGGCGCGGACCAGGGCCAGGGCTCGGGTGCGCAAGTGGCGCTGGTAACGAAGAGCGGGACGAATACGCTGCACGGCACATTGTACGAATACTTGCGTAACACCATTACCAGCGCCAATGATTACCTGGTGAAGCAGTCGCAGTTGAACATCGGTCTTCCCAACAAACCTCTGCAACTGAATCGCAATGTCTTCGGGGTGTCAGTTGGCGGGCCGCTTCGCAAGGACAGGATGTTTTTCTTCGCCAACTATGAGGGGGCCCGCAAGCGGGAGGAGCAGCGCGCGGAGCGCGTGATTCCAACTCCATCTCTCTGCCAGGGGATCTTTCAGTATGTAAACGCAGGCGGCGGCGGGACAACGGTGTGGAACGCCGCCCAGCTCCAGCTGCTTGATCCCAATGGCATCGGGATCGATCCCGCGATGCTCGACCTGGTCAATCACACGGGGTATCTCGACAAAACCTTCTGCACGGGCAAGACGGTGACTAACGATGTTTTCGCCGGAGATGGTCTCAATTACGCCGGTTTCGTTTTCCGCGCCCCGACCAGCGAGGACAACGATGCTTTCATTGCACGCTTGGATTACCAGCTCACCTCGGATGGCAAACACACTTTTTTTTGGCGCGGTTCACTGCAAGATTTCCGCAACCATGGAGCCCCTTTTCTGCCCGGCGATCCTCCGCAACAAACTACCGTGGATCACAGCAAAGGGTTTGCCTTTGGCTACGTTTCGGTCCTCAGCCCCACCCTCACCAACTCCTTCCATTGGGGATTCACGCGGCAGAGTCTTGGCGTCATCGGCAACACGGACCAGCAATGGAACGAGTTTCTGGGTCTGGACCAGGGAATTACCTTCAGCCACAGCTTCCAGGTGCCGCTGCATAATCTCCTGGATGACGTTTCGTGGACCAAGGGAACCCACAGCTTCCAGTTTGGCGCCGCGATTGGAATCGCCCGCGATCCGCGCACAAGTTATCTGCACTCGAACACGATCGGACTGGGCACGACCAACTGGACTTCTCCCATCGGTTTCGCGGGTACCATCACCAGCACGCTCGATCCGACCAACACCGCCGGGCACCCAGGTATTGCCGGTCCTGAGCCTCTGACCTCAACCCAATATGATCGTCCGCTGCTGGCGCTCTACGGCATGATCTCGGACGTGGTCGCCAACTACAACCTGGACAAGAACGGGATCGCTCAACCGCAAGGATCTCCCGTTAACCGCCGCTATGGGCTGAACTGGTACGAGTTTTACGGACAGGACACCTGGCGCGCGAAACCGAACCTTACCGTAACCTACGGCCTGCGATGGTCGTTCTTTCCCGCGCCCTGGGAGACGAACGGGTTCCAGACCTTTCCAACTTTTGGCTTGGGGACTCAATTCAATCAGAACGTGAAGAACATGAACCAGGGGATCGGCTACGGCGCAATGGGGCCGATCGAATTCAACCTGGGTCGCGGGCCGGGTTTCTATCCGCTGGAAAAGACCGATGTGTCGCCGCGCATCTCGATCGCCTACTCGCCCCGCCCCACCGGCGGGGCCCTCAAGAAGCTTTTCGGCGATAACGACAAGACTGTCTTCCGACTTGGGCTGAGCCGGGTCTACGACCGTGCGGGTTTCGCGCTTTTGAACAGCTTCGACCAGGTCGGTGCAGCGGGATTGTCTACGACTCTTCAGAATGCTTGCTGCACGTTTGGCGTCACCAGCGCCGAGGATCTGCCGCGCATCACCGGCATCCACGATATCCCGCAAACCAATATCAACGGCGTTTTATTCTTGCAGCCGCCGCCGACAACGATTCCTGCCCCTTGGCCACAGAAGCCTCCCACCAACGCCCAAGCCAACTTGTGGGGAAATGACAATACGCTGAAGACTCCGCACGCCTACACCGCTGATTTCTCGATTGGACGAGAGCTGCCGAGACGGTTCTCGCTGCAACTCTCGTATGTCGGGCGATTTGGGCGCCGGCTCCTCACGCAGCGCGATCTGACCCAACCTCTCGATATCGTGGATCCGAAGACGGGCATCGACTACTACACGGCCGCTTCCGCTATTTCGAATCTGGCTCGACAGTTTGCCCTCGCCAACAACGGAGGGACTCCGACCAACTATTATCAGGGCTTCCCGACGATCGCGCAGATTGGCAGCGTTACCGCCGCCGGGCTGGGCAAGACGGCCCAGTACTGGATTGATATGATTCAACCTCTCCGGCCAGGTGCGTCTTACTACACCGACACTTTTGGCACTGGGCTGGTTCCGACGCCGAATCCCACCGACAGCTTAATTCAGGAAGTTTTCAATCTCTATTACAACCCGGGCCTTTCCGTAATCGGCGACGAGATTGTGGGGCTGGCCGATATTGATTCCTACTGCGGGATTGGGGACAACATCGGCTCCGGCTCTTACTACTTCAACGGTCCTCCCGGCTTGCTGGGCACCAACTCCGGCCAGTTCCTGAACAACCAGGCCTTCTCGGCGTATGGCTGGAGCTCCATTGGCAGTTCGACTTATCACGCGCTGCAAGCCACCCTGAGGAAACAGTTCAGTCACGGTGTTCAGTTCGACCTGAACTATACCTACTCCAAGTCGCTCGATATAACCTCGGCAGCATCACGCGTTGGGTTTGCGGTGTACGGCTACACAAACATCGGGCTTGTCGGAAGCCGCTTGGCCAACGCATTTTCACCGAGGCTGGCTCGCGCCCCATCCGATTTCGATCTCACGCACCAACTCAACCTCGACTGGGTCGCCGACCTCCCCTTCGGCAAAGGGCGCGCCATTGCCACCAACGCCAGCGGAGTGTTGGATGCGTTCATCGGCAACTGGCAGTTTTCCGGCGTCGCCCGCTGGACCAGCGGATTTCCCTTCAGCGTGGATGGAGGCCAGCGCTGGCCCACGGACTGGTTCCTAACCGCGGTCACGCAGATGACCACAAGGCCGAAGACGGGCACGTTCAAAGGCAACGGCACGGTCAATGTGTTCGCGGATCCCGTTTCAGCGCAGCAGGACTTTACCTCGCCGCTCCCCGGCCAAGTGGGATCGCGCAACATTCTTCGCGGCGACGGCTATGCAGGTTTGGACATGAGCCTGGCCAAGAGCTGGAAGATGCCCTACAACGATGCCCACAGGGTCCAATTCCGCTGGGAAGTGTTCAACGTCCTGAATCTGACGAGATTTAATGCGCAGGGCATCGGGTCGTCGTCTCTGCTCACATCACTTACTCAGTCGCCCAACAGTTTCGGAGCGTACACGAGCCTGCTGACCCAACCGCGGGTCATGCAATTTGCTTTGCGGTACGAGTTCTGACGTCAGAACTTTTTTCAGCGGCGAGGTTTTGGTGGCGGCTCCTGGACCCGAAAGCGGGCATTCGCCAGTCATCCTTCCATTTCCGTCATCTCCAACAACCGAGGCCTCATGTTAGGCTTTTCCGGAGCCTTGGGAGATGCCTGATTGATCGGCCGAGTCTTTAAAGCATTTCAATATCGCGATTTCCGCCTGATGTGGTTTGGCGCGTGCACCTCGAGCATCGGTACCTGGATGCAGATCGTGGCGCAGGGCTGGCTGATCTATCGGCTCAGCCACTCCGCGTTCCTGCTGGCACTGGATCAGTTTCTCGGTGGCATTCCCATTTTTCTTTTCTCCTTGATCGGCGGCGTGGTGGCCGATCGCGTGGAGCGCCGGAAGGTCCTGCTCGGTTCCCAGTATGTTCAGATGGCCACCGCCGCGCTCCTCACCATTCTTGTGGCGACCGGACTGGTACACGTGTGGCACATCCTGTGTCTTTCTTTCGTGTCCGGACTGGCCCAGGCTTTCGGGGGCCCGGCTTACCAGGCGCTGATTCCCACGCTGGTCGAGAAAGAAGACATGCCGAACGCCATCGCGCTGAATTCGATTCAGTTCAACGTGGCGGTGATGGTGGGGCCGGCACTCGCAGGGCAGGCGTTGGCGAAGCTGGGAGAGAAGTGGTGCTTCGGTCTCAATGCGCTGTCTTTCCTTGCGCCGATCCTTTCGCTGTCCATCATTACCGCCCGCTTCCTGCCGGCGAAGACCGCGGAGTCAATGTTCACCAGCCTCAAAGAGGGCATTAAGTTCACGCGCAAGCAGAGTTCGATGGAGGCGCTGATTGTGCTGGCTTTCTGCATGACGGCTTTGAGCATGCCCATGCGGACGTACATCCCCGTATTCGTGAAGGATATTTTTCATCGCGGTCCGGAGACCTACGGCAACTTGCTCTCGCTCATGGGTCTG
>Ga0209131_1003699_pt1 | contig 10119 bp, 8 predicted proteins | sample GraSoi_2013_40cm_FD_185826 | JGI IMG/M metagenome (GOLD analysis project Ga0209131, IMG submission 185826) | Grasslands soil microbial communities from the Angelo Coastal Reserve, California, USA - Sample 9_17_2013_40cm (SPAdes) (version 2) | ecosystem: Environmental > Terrestrial > Soil >...
CGATGTTGGCGAGCGTGCCGAGGATTCCGGTGGCGCCGAGGATATTCGTGCCGGCAGCCCCCGTGGGGCTGGTCGAGAAGTTGGTGCCCCCGATCGCGCCGCGGTCCGAGCCGCTCAGGTTGCGAAGCCCCTGCCACTGCACGCCGAATTCCGCCGCGCGCCCCATGGCCAGCTCGACCACGAGCGCTTCGACGAACACCTGCGCGCGCCTCTCGTCGAGCTTGTCGATCACCGAGCGCAGGTTGCGGTACACGGGCTCGGAGGCGGTGATGATGAGCGAGTTGGTCGGCTGGTAGGCCTGGATGGTCGAGGCGGGCGCGGGCGATGAAGTCGAGGTGGCCGTGCTCGAGGCGCCGGGAGCTCCCGCGCCGGGGACGGTCGTCGTCGCGCGTGCGGTCTCCGCGCTCGTTCCCGCGAGGAGCGCGCGCAGCGTCTCGGCGATCTTCACCGCCTCGGCGTTGCGCAGCGGCACCACGAAGATGTTTCCCGCGCCCGCGCCGGGCGTATCGAGGCCGGCGGCGAGCGTCTTGATGCGCGCGATGAGCGCGGGGTTGTCGCCACGCACCAGCAAACTATTGGTGCGCGGATCGACCGCAACCGCCGCCTTCGGGGGCGAGCCGGGCGCGGAGGGCAGCGGAGAGGTCTCGGGGATCACGCGCTGCAGGATCTGCGCGATGTCGATCGCCGAGGCGTTCTGCAGGCGCACGATCTGCACGTCGCCCGCGGCCGGCAGGTCGATCGACTGGATGATGCGCTGGATGCGGCGCACGTTCTCGGCGTAGTCGGTGATGACGATCGCGTTGTTGTTGGGGTAGGCGGCGATGAAGTTGTTCGCCGTCACGAGCGGGCGCAGCACCGGAACGAGCTGCACCGCGCTCTCGTTCTGCAGGATGAAGACCTGCGTGACGATGCGGTCTCCCGGCACGCGCGCCGCCTGCTCGCCCACGGGCCCCGCGCTCGTCTTGGCCTCGGCCTCGGGGACGATCTTCACGAAGCCGCCTTCCTCGACCGCCGCGTACCCCTGCACGCGAAGTGCGGAAAGGAAAATCTGATAAAGCAGATCCTTCGACACGGGCCGGTCGGACACGATGTTCACGGTACCGGTCACGCGCGGGTCGAGGATGAAGTTCTTGCCCGTCTGCTGGCCCACCGCCTTGATCACCGACTGGATGTCGGCATTGACGAAATTGACGGTGATCTTTTCTTCCTCCGCCGCCGCCGGCATGCAAAGCGACAGCGCCGCGGCGGTGAGCAAGCCGCGCGGAAGCGAGCGCCATAGACTTAGAAACGTTGTCACGTATTTGGTCTTCAGCATTGATTTATCGGGCATTTTGCGCCAAAACCCGACGGAAGGAAAGGCTACGGCTGGATCGCGTACGAAAGCTGCACGGTGGCGCTGCCCCGTTGGACCTCGGCCTGGACGAGGGAAAGAGTCGCGAATTGCTGGTAGAGCCGCGCCAGGTCGCCGGACGAAGCCACGCTCTGGCCGTTCACTTTCTTGATGACGTCCCCCGGCTGCAGGCCGAGCTTCTGCGCGAGGCTACCGGCGGGTGCGGCGTCCATGCGCACCCCGCCTCCGGGAGGCATGCCGATCTGCCCCAGGTAGTTCAGCTGGCCCGGATCGCGCAGCGCGTCGTCAAGCTCCTTGCGCGAAAGGCTGTAGTTGTTCGCACCCGAGCGCGCGACGTTCAACTTGAAACCGGTGGCGCGTCCGGCGGGCGAGCCCGAAGCGGCGGCCACGCGCGGCAGGTCCAGGTCGATGCGCTCGCGCTTTCCCGAGCGGCTCACGATCACGTGGTCGGGTTTCACCTCGGAGAGCTTCACGCCGGGCTGCACCTCGCGGCCGACGTAGACCGCGATGTCCTTGCCGCTGCCCGTGGAAAAGACCGCCGAGGCCGCGACGCCGGCGCGTGGCGCGATGACTCCCTTCAGGCGCAGCCCCGACGACGATGAAGCTTCCGAGGTGGCGGGAATCTCCGCGCCGAAAAGCCTCGCGATCGCGGGAAGGTTCACCGGAGCCTCGCCGTCGGGCACGGACGCAACCGGCGCCGGCGCGACGAAGACCCACGTCCAGTGCGCCAACTGATACGCGAGGAGCAGCGTGAGGGCCACGACGGCGAGAGTGCCGATGAAGCCCTTCGCCGGGGTGTCGCCGGGTGCCGGAGCGGTGGCCATGCGCCATGGTAGCGCGGGCCGATGCCTCAGCGGTCACGTACGAGGCGCGCCACCGGGCTGCCGGAAATGCCGTAGAGATAGGCGGTGTAGATGGCGCCGGCATCGAGCTCGACGTTGTCCAGCGTGGCGACCACCGAGACTCCGCCCGCGGTCGCGAAGGTGATCGTATAGGTCGTTCCGGGGGCCAGGCTGTAGTAGCTCGAGGCGCTGTTCTGGGCGATGCCGGCGGCCTGGCTCGCGAAATTCACCAGTGCATCGACGGGCGCCGCATCGACGCGCGCGTTGGCGAAGCGCAGCTTCGCGAAGCCCGAGGCGGGTAGCGAATTGTCGTCGGTGAACGCCACGAGGCGGACATTCGCAAGCATGTTCACCGCGACCACGCTGTAGTCGCGCGCCGGGTCGAGCTGCTTCGCGAGGGTGGCGATCGTGGCTCCCGGAACGTTCGAGGCTTCGAGCTGCAGCGTCCTGGCACCGGTGGCGGTGGTCACGTAGCTCGAGCTGCCCATGAACGGGACGTTGGAGAGCAGCGCCGCGCCGTCGGCCTTGAAGGTGAAGGGCGTGGAGTCGGGAACCGCGTTGACCGCTTTCACGCGCGCGAGCGGATTCGAGAGGAGAACGCCGGAGGCGGAAGTGAGCAGCACCGCGTTCACGAGCTTGCCGCCGGCCGCCGGAAAGATGCCGACCGTGAGCTTGGCGCCGTCGGCGAAGGCTTGCGGCGCGGACTGGAAGAGCACGTCCTTGGTCCCCGCGGCGGCGAACACCATGGCGTAAGTGCCCGGGTTCACCTCGGTGTAATCCGTGACCGCCGTGTAGCCCACGCCCGAGATCGTGGCCGGGGCCGCCGAGATGTCGCCGCCCGTCACGAAGTAGACGTCGACGGCGCCCGAGTCGGGCGTGAGGCCCATGACGCGGACCTTGAACTTGCCCGAGGACGGGTTGGTGGTGTCGTCGGTGAGCTGCAGCGTGCCGATCGAGCCGCGCTTGCCGTAGTAGACCATCGTGTAGCTGGCGCTGCCGAAGGCCACCGACTTGGTGCTGAGGATCGTCGCGTTGGTCGTGGAGCGCGCGTCGAGCGTGCGGGTGCCGGAGCTGAACTCGGAATAGGATGAAGTGACGCCGAAGGCGAGGGCGGGCGCCTTGACATCGCTGTCGACGAGGATGTCGAGCGGCTCCGCGTCCTGCACCGCATGCAGCACGCGCATGTCGGTGGTGTTCTGCGACTTGCCGGAGTTGTTGCATCCGCTCGCGAGCATGATCACCGCGACCAGGGCGGCCAGCCAGCCGATTCGCTTCATTCGTGCAACTCCCTTTGTTGTGGAATTGCACGCATGCTAGGAAATGACGGCGCCTCGCGTGGGCCTCGATTGCAACCAATTGCCGCGCGGGGTCGCGGTCGCAACGATTGCTTACAATTCCCGCTTCGAGGGCCCACGCGGGATCGGAGACCATAGCGTGCCTATGGAGAAGCACATTCTCGTCGTCGACGACGACCAGGAGATCCGCACGCTGCTGGGCGGGTACCTGGAGCGAAACGGCTATCGGGTCACGCTGCTGCCCGACGGCCGCGACCTCGCGCGCACGCTCGAGGAGCGCGCGATCGACCTGCTGGTGCTCGACCTCATGCTGCCCGGCGTGGATGGGCTCACGCTCTGCCGCGACCTGCGCATGAAGAGCCGCCTCCCGGTCCTCATCCTTTCGGCACGCGCCGAGGACGTCGACCGCATCGTCGGGCTCGAGATGGGCGCGGACGACTATCTCGTGAAGCCTTTCAATCCGCGCGAGCTGCTGGCGCGGGTGCGTGCCATCCTCACCCGCGCGCAGGCTTCCGAGCCCGAGGCGGAAATCGGCGAATACCGCTTCGAGGGCCATCGCCTCGACCTGGTGCGCCGCGAGCTCTCCCGCGCCGACGGCGCGCGCCTGGCGCTCTCGGGCGCCGAATTCGAGCTCCTCACGATCTTCCTCGCCCGGCCCAACCGCGTGCTGTCGCGTGACCTGCTGGTCGAGCTCACCCAGGGCCGCGAGGCGCCCGCGTACGACCGCAGCATCGACGTGAGGGTGAGCCGCTTGCGCCAGGCGCTCGCGGACCACCGCGAGCCGCGCCTGCTGCAGACGGTGTACGGGGAAGGCTACGTGCTCGCGGCCAAGGTCGAGCGCGTGACGAAGGAAGAACGCTCAGCCGGCGTGCAGCACGCGCGATGAACGCTCTCGCAAGCGCTCTGCCGCGAACGCTCGCGGGGCGCGTGCTCCTGATTCTCTTCGGCGGCCTGGTCGTGGCACTCGCCGCGAGCTTCGCGCTCTTCGTGGTCGAGCGCACGCGCGCGCTCGAGCATTTCGCCGCGACCGACCTCGCGGCGCGCATCGTCGAATACGCGCGCACCCCTTCGTCCACGCCCAATCCCATCGGACGCGAGGGCGGGCCGCGCCTGCGCCTGCGTTGGCGCGAGGTGAGCGCCGTGGGCGATCCGCCCGCGGGAACGCACGCGGCCGCGACCGGATTCACGAGCGAGCTGCGGCGGCTGCTCATCGAGAGCCTCGGCACGGACCCGGTGGTGTGGATCGCCACGCGCGAGGCGCAGCGCCCGCAGGAATTCTCGAAGATGGTCCCGCGGTCGCAGGAATTCTCGAGGACGACGCCGCACCCCGACGGACCCGATGAGGGGTCCCGTCCGGGCGGGACGCCCGGCGGCCCTCGACTGCAGACGCCCCCGGGCCGGATCTTCCCCGGCGGCCTGGAGCGCAACGCCGAAGTCGTGACGGTGGCGCTCGAATTGCCCGGAGGACGAAAGGCGCTCGCCGAAACGTTCGTCTTCCAGCCCTCGCTGCAGATTCCCGCGGAAGCCTGGGTGAGCCTGCTGCTGCTGTTCGCGGTGACGGCGATCTTCTCGATCTGGGCGGTGCGCCTCGCGGTGCAACCGGTGCGCATGCTCGCCGATGCCGCCGAGCGCCTGAGCCGCAACATCGACGAGCCGCCGCTGCCCGAGAAGGGGGCGGCCGAAATCCGCGCCGCGACGCGGGCCTTCAACCGCATGCAGGACCGCCTCCGCCGGCACGTGAACAGCCGCGCGCTCGCCTTCGCCGCGATGTCGCACGACATCCGCACGCCTCTCACGCGCATGCGCCTGAGGCTGGAATCGCTCTCCCCCGAGGCACGCGCGAAGATCGAGGACGACCTGGGCGAGATCGAGTCGATCGCGCGCTCGGTGCTCGAGGTGGCGCGCGAGCTGTCCTCCGACGAGCCGATGGTGCGCGTCGACCTGGTCGGCCTGGTGCGGCGGTTGCTCGACGACTACGCGCCCCTCGGCGCGCGCATCCCGGTTTCCGGAAGCTGCTCCAGCCTTGCCGCGCGGCCCGCGGCGCTGCGGCGCGCGCTCGCCAACCTCATCGACAACGGCCTGAAGTACGGCGAGCAGGTGTCGATCGAGCTGGGGGACTCGGGCGACTACTCCGCCATTCGCGTGTGCGACCGGGGCCCCGGAATTCCCGAGGAGCACCTCGCCAACGTCGTGAGCCCGTTCTACCGCGTCGAATCGTCGCGCAATCGCGACACCGGCGGCTCGGGCCTGGGGCTCGCCATCGCCAAGGACATCGTCGAGGGGCAGGGCGGGGAGCTCCTGCTCGAAAACCTTTCCGGAGGCGGGTTCTGCGCGACGATCCGGCTGCCGCGTTGAAGACATTCGTTGCAATCGATTACACCCGCGGCTGTGCGATTTGGCTAGGCTGCAATCTCGCTCACACCGGAGAAGACAGCATGGCCCAGTTTCGCAAGATCCTCGCCTCGCTCCTCTTTACCTCGACCGCCGTGGTGGCGCAGACCCCGCCCGCCGAGCCGCCGCGCGTCGACATCGCCGTGCTGCTCAATCTCGATGCGGCGCGCGCGGAGCAGGTCCACGCGATCATGAGGGCCTCGCACGCGAAAATGCAGGCCGCGCGCGAGCAAATCGGCCTCGTCACCGACGAGACGTCGCGTTCCGTCATGCAGGCGGCGATGCAAGCCATCCGCGCCGAGACCGACGGCAAGCTCGCGACGGTGCTCACTCCCGAGGAGCTCGACAAGTTGCACGCGGTCATCCAGCGCCGCCGCAGCATCCCGCCCGGGGTGAGCGGCTAACGAGTGGTGGAAGCCCCCTGGGTTCTCCCGATCCAGGTGGTTGGTTCCCGGCCGGAGAAATCCGGCCGGTTTTTTTGAGGCTCACTAGCGCCGCTCGAGGCGCTCGAGGTCGACGTCGAGGTACTTCCAAGGCTCGACCGCGAAGGGATGTTTCTTGTAGTTGAGCAGCCAGGGCTGCATGAGCACGTTCTGCGCCTTGAAGGTCTCGACGAACCACGGCACATAGACCAGGATGAGCTTCACCATGCGCTCGTAGAGGGCGTTGCGCTCCGGGCCGTCGGGCAGCTTCTTGGAGCGCTCGAAGAGCTCGTTGTATTCCGGCAGGTCGAACATGGCGTAGTTCGTCTGGCCGATGGCGCCCTTCCAGAGCAGCTGCAGGAAATTCTCGCCGTCGGGATAGTCGGCGATCCATCCGTAGCTGAAGGACTGCACCTTGCCGAATCGGGCCTGCTTGCGCAGCTCGGGCAGCTTCTCCACCTTGTTGAAAGTGATGCGGATGCCGATATCGTCCATCGACTTCTTCCACAGCTCGTTGCGCTGGCGCTCGCGCTGCGTCGGGATCGAGCCGTGATCGAACGATAAAGGCGTGCCGTCGGGATTCTCGCGGTAGCCGTCGCCGTCGCGGTCGATGAAGCCGAACATGTCGAGCAGGGCCTTGGCCTTGACGGTGTTGTGCCCAAGCGTCGGGCTCACGAACTTCGGATCGTGCCCGGCGACGGCCGGCGGAAGAGGCGTGTTGGCCCGCGTCGACTGGTACTTGTCGAGGGTCGCAATCTGCTCGTCGATGCGGAACGCCATCGCGATGGCGCGACGCAGCGCAACGCGCTCCGGAGTGTATCCGCCGACGTAATTGGGCTTGCCATCCACTTCGGGCTCCATATTGAACGTCGTGTAGGTCGTGTAGGCGACCTCGTCGGGAGTCACGCGCAGGCCCTTCTTTCTCAGGTTTGCCGCGAGCTTGCCGCCAGGCAGCGCGATATTGGCGTATTCCTCCGGCAGAGGGCGCAGGTAATCGTGCTCACCGTTGAGGAAAGCGAGCCAGCGCGGCTGCGCCTCGTCGATGATGTAGATCTCGACGCGCCCGGCGATCGGAATGCGCTTGCCGCGCAGGTTCGCGGCGATCTCCTTCGAGTACGCGTCGTCCGCGCCGTCGCTCTCAAAGGTTTCCTCGCGGAAATCAGGATTGGCTTCGAGCACGATGCGCGAGCCGTGCACCCATTGTTTAACCAGGTAGGGCCCGGTGCCGACCGGGTGCACGTGGATGTCGTCGCCATAGAACTCGACCACCTCGCGCGCGACTGCGGCGGTGGCATGCATGGCGAGCGCGTACGAGAATACGTAGTCGGTATTGTTCAGCTCGATGCGAAGGGTGTACTTGTCGGGCGCCTGCAGTCCGGCTATGGGCCGGTCATAGTCGAAGCGGTTTTTCGTTTTGGCGTCGGCAGCGACCGCGTCCGCGCCCTTGATCTTGCCCTCGACCAGGAACAGCCACTGGCTCTTGATGACCGGATCGAAAAGCCGTTTGATCGCGAACACGAAATCCTGCGCCACCAGCTCGCGCTTCCTTCCTTTGAACGCGGGGTCGGGCGTGAAGTAGATGCCGGGCTTGATGTGCAGTGTATAGACCCTGCCGTCGGCGCTGATCTCCGGCAATGCCACCGCGGCCCTTGGTTTCAACTTCGCGGGGCGTGCGAGGTAGTCGTATTCGAGAAGCGTGTCGAAGATGTTGTCCGATATTCCGCCGGAAGCTTCGTCGCTCTCCGCTTGCGGATCGAGCTTGCTCTCGGCGCTCGAGTAAGCCGTGCGGATTACCTTGCGCGCATCCGCGGCCTCAACATTTGAGATCAGGCAAACCGCGACAAGGCAGGCGAAAGGCTTTGGATCCGCAGATAAACGCAGATAAACGCAGATGAGGTCAAAGGCTCTTGAGATCATTCGTGCCAATGGTTCCACACGCGCGCAGACGTCGAGGATTTTTCTGCGTTCATCTGTGTTTATCTGCGGATCACGCCTTGACCCCGCGAACGCGGGCAATCAATGCAGCGTGTGCGCGGGCGCGGCGGGCTGCTCGGGGCGCTGCGGCGCCTCGGGGGCGGGGCAGGCGTGGTGCACGACCATGCGCCAGCCGCTTTCGCCGAGCTCGTAGACGTTGGTGGCGAAAATCGAGGTCACCGGCGCTTGTTCTCCGGGAGCGGCGATCATCTCGATCACGCTGTGGACGGCGACGGTCTGGCTGTTGAAGCGGCGCGCCTCGGTGGTTCGCACGCGCAGCTGCGAGCCGCCGGTGAAGATCTGCACCCAGCTCTCGCGCACCGCCTCGAAGCCCGTCAGCCGCGGGCCCTGCGGGTGGATGCAGACGATGTCGTCGGTCTCCGCCCAGACCGTCATCATCGAGGCGATGTTGGCGCGCTCGAAAGCGTCGTAGAACGCGTTCTCCGCGTCTTCCGGCGTGGGAAAAAGCTTGCTGCGGGTGCGGGGCATCGCGGGTAGCGGAGGTAGCGGCGAGCGAATGATACCAAAGGCATAATGTGAGCTTCTCCGCGCCATTTTCCCCGACACTGCCATGATCAAATTCTTCGTGAACGGCGACCAGGCCGAGTTCAGCGCTTCCCCCGACACGCCGCTGCTTTGGGCGTTGCGCGATTTCTACAACCTCACCGGCACCAAATACGGATGCGGCATGGCCCTATGCGGCGCGTGCACGGTCCACGTGAACGGCGAGCCCACCCGGTCCTGCGTGACGCCGGTCTCCTCGCTCGAAGGCAAGCGAGTCATCACCATCGAGGGGATCGGGGCGACGACCCGCGGAGCGGTCGCGCGCGCCGTACGGGCAGCCTGGGTCGACAAGGACGTCGTCCAGTGCGGCTACTGCCAATCGGGCCAGGTGATGTCGGCAGTCGCCCTCCTCACCAAGAATCCCGCGCCTTCGGACGCGGATATCGACGCGGCGATGAGCGGCAACATTTGCCGATGCGGGACTTACCAGCGCGTGCGCGAGGCGATCAAGAGCGCTTCGGCATCGTTGAAGAAAGCCTGACCATGAAAACGATCTCGCGCCGTCGTTTCCTGCAAGCTTCTTCCGGGCTCGTCATCTCTTTCTGGCTGCCGGGAGGCGCCGGCCGCCTCGCGCTCGCCCAGGCCCCCACGCCGCCCGCGGTTCCGCCCAACGCGTTCCTGCGCATCGCCAAGGACGGCTCGGTGACGGTGATCGTGAAGCACCTCGAGTTCGGGCAGGGCGTGACGACCTCGCTGCCGATGATCCTGTGCGAAGAGCTCGAGTGCGACTGGAGCAAGGTGCGCTACGAGCTGGCCCCCGCGGGCGCGCAATACGCGCACACCGCGTTCGGCATGCAGATGACGGGCGGATCGTCGAGCGTCTGGAACTCATTCGACCAGCTGCGCACCGTCGGCGCGCAGGCGCGCACGATGCTGATGCAGGCAGCCGCCAATCAATGGAAGGTGAAGCCCTCGGAGGTTCGCGCCGAGAAGGGCTTCGTGCTCGGTCCCGGCGGCAAGAAGCTCTCCTATGGCCAGCTTGCCGACGCGGCCGGGAAGCTTCCGGTGCCGGACAAGGTCGCGCTCAAACCAGCGAAGGACTTCAAGCTGATCGGCAAGCCCACGCGCCGGATCGATTCGACGGAGAAGATCGACGGCAGCGCCAAGTTCGGGCTCGACATGAAGCGCACCGACCTCAAGACGGCGGTGGTCGCGCATTCACCGACCTTCGGCGGGCGCGCGAAGTCGATGAACACCGAGAAGGTGAAGAGCGTGCCCGGCGTGACCCACGTGGTGCAGCTCTCCACCGGCGTGGCGGTGCTCGCCACGCACTTCTGGGC
>Ga0209131_1003700_pt1 | contig 10118 bp, 9 predicted proteins | sample GraSoi_2013_40cm_FD_185826 | JGI IMG/M metagenome (GOLD analysis project Ga0209131, IMG submission 185826) | Grasslands soil microbial communities from the Angelo Coastal Reserve, California, USA - Sample 9_17_2013_40cm (SPAdes) (version 2) | ecosystem: Environmental > Terrestrial > Soil >...
CCGCCATTATGCCGCTGCCAACCCGCGCTGCCCCCGTCCAGACTCACCGGGCCGGCCCTGAAGAGACCGTGCGGGAATGCGTCCGCAGGTCGAGGAACGCAGGCACCTGCTCTGGCCGCATCCCGAAGTTGCTGGCCTCCTTCGCGATCACTGCCGCCGACTGCTTCGCGGTCACCTCCTGCTGCAGCTCCTGGATCCGCTGCGTACGGGCCGCGTTGGCCTGCTCCAGCCGGTTGATCTGGATCGAGTTGGCCGCCAGCGTCGTGTTCACCACGAGCAGGCAGACCAGGCCGCCGCCGAGCAGGCCAAGCAGCAGCATGATGAAGAACGTCCGGCCGACCTGCCTGGCCCGCACAGGTCCGGCTGCGGTGGCGTGCCCGGCTGGCCGAACCCGGCTATGGCTGGTCTGGCCTCGCCCGTCGGCGCTGAGCTGCCTGGGCGGGCCCACGGTCCTGACTGTCCTGCTACGACGGCCGGGTCCTGCCGGGCGGATCGGGCTGGCAGGCCGGACGGGACTGGCCGGGTACACCGGGCTGCCGGGCCGCGCCGGGCGCGAACGGCGCCCGGGCCGCGGGGAGCGCCGTGCACCAGGGTCGGGCGCCGCTTGCGTACCGCCTGCGGCGCTCCGGCCGGTACCGCCGTGGCTGGCTGGCTGGGCTGGCCTGTCTGGTGTCATGACGTCGGTGCGCATCGGCGTTCATCCATCCTGTGAGGTCATGCCGCTTCCAGAAGCCGCTGCGCCGCCCTCAGCCTGGCCGAGGCAGCCCGGGGGTTGGCGGCGAGTTCTGATTCGTCCGGCCGCTCGGCGCCAGTGGTCAGCAGCCGGAACTGCGGGCGGTTGGCTGCCAGCGGTACCGGCAGGCCGAGCGGGGTCGTATCGGCTGAACGCTGGCTCAGTGCTCGCTTGACTATGCGGTCTTCGAGCGAGTGGTAGGAAAGCACCACGACTCGGCCGCCGACCGCGATCGTGTCCAGGGCGGCTGGTACCGCGCGCCCGAGCGCGCCGAGCTCATCATTGACCTCGATCCTGAGCGCCTGGAAAGTACGCTTAGCCGGGTTGCCGCCCCTGCGCCGGGCCGGTGCCGGGATGGAGTTCCTGATGATCTCGGCCAGCCGGAGCGTCGAGGTTATGGGTTCCTGCGATCGCTCGCGCACCACCGCATTGGCAATCCGCCGTGCGAACCGTTCTTCTCCGTACTCGCTGAAGACACGCGCCAGCCGGCCGGCCGGATACGTATTGATCACCTCGGCGGCCGTCAGGTGCCCTGACCGGTTCATGCGCATGTCGAGCGGCGCGTCGTGGGCATAGGAGAAGCCGCGACTTGGGTCGTCTAGCTGCGGCGATGAGACGCCGAGGTCAAATAGGACACCCTGTACGCTCGGCTGGCCCAGGTCGGCCAGAATCGCCGGGATCTGGTCGTAGACGGCCTGCACGAGGGTAACCCGGTTCAGGTCAGCGGCGAGCAATCCCCTGGACTCCTCGATCGCCGTCTGATCGGCGTCGATGCCGATGACGGTCAGGCCCGGATGGTCGCTGAGCAGCGCGCGGGTATGGCCGGCCCGGCCCATGGTCGCATCGACAAGCACCGCGCCCGCACCGCTGAGCGCTGGGGCGAAGAGCCCACGCACGCGATCAAGCATGACCGGCACATGCGATGCTGCCCCGTCCATCGCGGGTTCCTCCCCCTCCTCCCGGCTGATCCGCTGCCCGTGCCTGATCGCCGTGCCCGGCCAGGTCGCCATCCGCGCGACGGGCCGGTGCCGCCTGACGCCGGGGAAGTGGCGTCAGCCGGATGGCCACCGCCGGGCGCGGGTGGAGACCTCGCCGGGCACTGGGCTTCGCGATGCTGGCCCTGGGGTTGACCCAGGAACCCCGCGTCGGCGGAGCCCGCTCACAGGACCCCTGGCAGCACCTCCTGCGATGCGTCAGAGAATGCGTCTTCCTGCTGCTCCAGATAGGCGTCCCAGGCGGCCGAGTCCCAGATCTCCAGCCGGGTGTTCGCACCGATCACTACGCAGTCGCGCTGCAGCGCGGCGTATTCGCGCAGCGCGGGCGGGATGGTGACCCTGCCCTGCTTGTCGGGCACCTCGTCCGATGCGCTCGCGAAGAACACGCGGCTGTAGTCGCGGACTGCCTTCGCGGTCACCGGCGCGGTGCGCAGCGCCTCGGTGATCCGGCCGAACTCCGCCTGCGGAAACACGTACAGGCAGCGTTCCTGGCCCTTTGTCAGCACTAGCCCCTCCGCCAACTCGTCGCGATATTTCGCCGGGAGGAACAGCCGGCCCTTGTCGTCCAGCCTGGGCGTGTGAGTGCCAAGAAACACCGGCGCTCACCTCCACTGCCCCCCACAACGGCGACCCAGCGGGACCCTCGCCGCCCCACCGCGCACCACTGTACTCCACATTCCTCCACCGTCAATGATAGGGAGCCGGTAAATCAGCCATTGTCCCGGCGAAGCCCGAGGTCACGGAGGTGGAGCGAGGTGGGCAGAATGGACGTGCAAGTGACGCGGAAGCGATCCGCAACCGCTTGGCGTTGGCTAGACGTCAACAGTGGGAAGGCTCGTTATGCAGTGATGGCCGATCCGTTGTTTCATCGAGTCATGCCTGCACATACTGTCTAGGCGCAACGCTATGGACGCCAGTCGCGGGCAGCACTCCCGCCATGGACATCGCCCGGCAGCGCAGCCGGGACAAGGAGGACGAGTGTCCGCTGAAATCGAGCAGGCGGAGCGCACGCTTGACCAGCTAATTCCTCTCGCCCACAAGATCAGCGGTGCGATTAATACCGTGGTCGTGGGCAAACCGGATGCGGTCAGGCTCGCCATGACAGTTCTGCTCGCCGAGGGACATGCGCTGATCGAGGACGTTCCCGGAGTTGGCAAGACGCTGCTCGCGAAGGCGCTGGCCAGGTCGATCGACTGCTCGGTAAGGCGGGTGCAGTTCACTCCCGACCTGCTGCCGAGCGACATCACCGGGGTCAGCGCGTTCAATCAGGAACTGCGCGAGTTCGAGTTCAAGCCAGGGCCGATCTTTGCCAATCTGGTACTCGGCGACGAGATTAACAGGGCCTCTCCGAAGACGCAGTCCGCGTTGCTCGAGAGCATGGAAGAGCGCCAGGTCACGGTCGACGGCGTGACCTATCCGCTTGAGCCGCCTTTCATGGTGATCGCTACGCAAAACCCGGTCGAGATGGAAGGCACTTATCCCCTCCCTGAGGCCCAGCGCGACCGGTTCACCGCCAGGATCTCGATCGGCTATCCCGATATGGCCGCTGAGGCCGCGATGCTCACCACGCACGGCTCGAGCTCGCCGCTTGACGATCTACAGCCCGCCGCCCACGCGGGCGACGTGCGGGCGCTGATCGCCGCGGTGCGCGCGGTTCACGTCGCCCAGCAGGTTCGCCAGTACATCATCGAGATCATCGCCGCCACCAGGACCGCGCCGGCCCTGCGGCTCGGAGCATCGCCGCGAGCTGCGCTGCACCTGCTGCGGGCAAGCCGTGCCTATGCGGCGCTTGAGGACCGCAGCTTCGTGATCCCGGACGATGTGCAGGAGCTCGCCGGGCCTGTGCTTGCCCACCGGCTGCTGCCCACGGCCGAGGCGGTCGTCGGCCGCGAGCAGCCCCAGCAGGTGCTCGCGAAGATTATCGAGCGGATGCCGCTTCCGGGTAGGTAGCAGGCCGACGGGCGCTCGCTGCCCTGGCAGCGGCTATTCAGACGACGTAGATTACTGGGCAGCGAGAAGGAGGCGGCGATGCGGTCAGTTCTCGCCTGGTTCACGGTCCGCGGGGCATCGTTCCTCGCCGCCGGCATCGTCGGAATCCTGGCCGGGCTGATCCTGGGCAGTCATCCGATGATCAGCGTCGGCGTCCTGCTGATCTGCCTGCCCGTGCTTTCCGCCCTGGCAGCTCGCCGGGCCCGCTACCAGCTCCGGTGCGAGCGCCAGATCATTCCGCCGCGGGTCGCGCCTGGCCAGCCAGCCACGGTGCTGGTCAGGCTGGATAACGTGAGCCGGATATCCACGGGCTTGCTGCTCGCCGAGGAGACCATCCCCTATTCGCTCGGATCCAGGCCGCGGTACGTGCTGAACGGCATTGAGCGAAGCGGTTCCCGTGAGGTCAGCTACCAGCTCCGCTCGGACCTGCGCGGCAAGTTCGTGATCGGGCCCATGCGGGTCAGGATCGCCGACGTGTTCGGCCTGGTGGAGCTGACTGCGAACTTCGCCAGCAAGAGCACGCTGACGGTCACGCCGAAGATCGTGCCACTGACTGCTGCCTCGACCACTGGAAGCTGGTCGAGCGACGGCGACGGCAGGACCCGGATGACTGCCGCGGCCGGGGATGACGACGTGATCCCGCGCGCTTACCGGGACGGAGACGAGTTGCGCCGGGTGCACTGGCGGTCCACGGCCAGGTACGGCGAGCTCATGGTGCGGCGCGAGGAACAGCGGTGGCAGGACCGGGCGGTGGTGATCCTGGACTCCCGGCGGAGCGCCCATGCCGGAACCGGTCCGAGCTCATCGTTCGAGTTCGCCGTGAGCGCCGCCGCATCGATCGGCGTGCACCTAGCCCGCTCCGGCCTTGACGGCCACCTGCTGACCGATGCCGGCCCGCTGGCCGGGCCGGCCATGTTCGAGGACGTCCTGCTGGACGCGCTGTCGGTGGTGTCGACTTCGCGCAATCACGACTTCGCCAGGTCGACTGCCGCGCTCAGCACCATTGAAGGCGGGCTGCTTGTCGTAATCGCCGGTCGGCTCTCCGCCGACGCGGCCAGGGAGATAGCTGCCGCGCGGCGCCACGGCAGGCAGGGAATCGCGCTTCTGCTTGCAGTGTCAACATGGGCCACCCAGTCGGCTAGGAACGGTCAGGCCGACGAGCCGGTCGAGGCCAGCCAGCCGGGCCTGGCCACCGTTCCCGGTGGCGGCGACGGCAGGCACAACGGGCACCGCGACAAGAACGGCGACGAATCCGGAAATGGCGGCGCCTCCGAGCTCGTGGCCGCGGCCAGCGGGCAGGACGGAGCAGTCCGGCGCACCGAAACGTGGCCGGCGGAGAAGCGATCGGCCGAGACGCGGTCGACCGAGACGGCAGCCAGCGCGGCCATCCTCCGCGCCGCCGGCTGGCGAGTGATCAGCGTCGACGCGGCCACGCCGCTGGCGGTCGCGTGGCAGCAGCTACCCAGGCTCGGCAGCAATCTGCAGCCACCGGGCCATTCAGCACTCGGGACGGCAGCGCGATGAATCACCGGCTGACGATCGCGGCCGCTCTCGCGGTCATACTTGCTTCGGTCTCCGAATTCAGCCTGATAAACGGAGCGGCCTGGATGGTCCAGGCCATCGGCGCGGTGATTGTCGTGGCACTCGCCGGCACCCTGACGAGGATCAGCCCAGGACCGGCCGCGATCGGCGCGACGCTTCTCACGGCGTTTGCCGCCGTACCAATGCTCACCGCCCAGTCCCCGTTCCTCAAGGCGACCGGTGGCGGCATTATCCTGCTGTGCGCAGTTAGCGCGTCCGGACTTCGCCCGCTCCGAGCGGTGGCTGGCCTGGCGACGTACCTGGCCGCCCTGCTGCTCTACCTGAACCTGCTGCACGCGGCGAGGCAGTCCTTCCTTGCCGTCATACCGACTCCCGGTTCGGTACACCACCTGGCGAATCTGGCCAGCGTCGGCGCTTCCGCCAGCAGGTTCGCGCCGCCGGTCCCCGCCAGCAGCGGCGTGATCCTGCTCGCGGCTGGCAGCATCGGCCTCGCCGCCATCGCCGTTGACTTCCTCGCTGTCCGGCTGCACCGGCCGGCGATCGCCGGCCTGCCGCTCCTGGTGGTCTTCATGGCCCCGATCGCGACGACAGCGAATGTGCGAGGGCTGCCCGCCGCGATCGCGTTCCTCCTCGCTGCCATCGGGTACCTGGCGCTTCTCGCGGCTGACGGCCGCAGCCGCCTGCTCGGCTGGGGCCGGGTCGTCACGGTCTGGCATTACGCCGGCGAGGACGAAAGGCTCGCCGGGGCCGACATGGGAGCACTGGCCGCCACCGGGCGGCGGATCGGCATGGCCGCCGTCTGCGCCGCCCTGGTAGCGCCGCTGCTGCTGCCGGCCCTGACTCTGCACCAGCTCTTCGGCGGCGGGGGCGGCGGCGCGGGCGGCGGGGGCGGCCACGGCGTTGGCCTACCAGACCCGGTCGCCCAGCTGCACGGCCTGCTGACCACGTCATCGCCGAAGCCGGTGCTGACGTACCAGACGACCATCGACGACCCGGCAAACTACCTGCAGGTATATGTGCTGAACTATGACAGCCTGACTAGTAAGTGGGATCTCGTGCGGCCAACCGCAGGCGCGCGGGTGGGCCCGGGGCCGCTGATCCCGGCGCCGGGGCTGGCGGCCGGCACGCCGCAGAGCATCGTCACCACCACGATCACCATCCCGCAGGGGGGCGGCTTCTCCGGCCCGATCGACTTCCTTCCCGCGCCTTACTGGCCGATCCGCGTACATGTTTCCGGCTCTTGGCGCGAGTCGCCAGAAACGCTGATGATCTACTCGGCTGACGCCACCACCGAGGCCCTGCACTACACCGTGACGAGCGGACAGGTCCAGCCGACCGCATCGACGCTAGCGGCCACCGGGCGGATACCAACCTCGATCAGGCGCTCCTACCTGGGCTTCAAGTCCAGCGTGACCCCGCGGCTGAGGGAGATCGCCTTGCGGGTCATTAAGGGCAAGACCACCGCCTTCGCCAAGGCCGTAGCGCTCGAGCAGTGGTTCTTGTCGAACCGGTTCTCCTATTCGCTGCAGTCCAGCGTCCCTAACAGCCCAGCTGGCCTGCTGTCCTTCCTGAAGACGACCCGGCAGGGCTTCTGCCAGCAGTTCGCGTTCGCCATGGCCGTGCTCGCCAGGCTCATCGGCATCCCGTCCAGGATCGCCATCGGCTATACGGCCGGCCAGCAGCACGCGAACGGAACCTGGGTGGTCACCACCGCCGACGCCCACGCATGGCCCGAGCTGTATTTCAGCGGCGCCGGCTGGCTGCGGTTCGAGCCGACACCGGGTGGGCTAGGCGGCCAGCAGACCGCGGTGGAACCGTCGTACGTGTATAACGCCGGTGCCGGCGGCAACTCGACCGGCGGTGCTGGCGGTCGAGGCGGCTCATCCTCGGCGCCCTCGTCCGCCGCCACAGAAAATATTCGGCATGTGCGCCTGCCGGACACGTCAGGCAGTGCGCTGCCAGGGAGCCTGCCCCGGGGCGGCACGCCGGCCGGGTGGATCATACTGGCTGTGGTGGTCCTGGCCGTCGTCTTGCCCGGTGGGACTCGTGTGGTCACCCGCCGCCGACGCTGGCGCTCGGCGGCCGGCGACGCAGCGCTTGCCGCCGCAGCCTGGCAGGAACTCTGTGCTGATCTCGATGACTATGGCCTGCCATGCCGGGTAAGCGAATCGCCGCGTGCGGTGGCCAGACGGATAGGTTCGGTTTCGGGCCTCGATGAGCAGGCCAGGCAGGCCGTCGGCCGGGTTGCCGCAGTCGTCGAGCGGGCCCGTTATGCTCCCGCGCCGGGCGCCGCTGGTGCCATCCGCGCCGATGTTAGCGCCGTGCGCCACGGCCTTGCCCGCGGAGCCAGTAAGGGTGCCCGATGGCGCGCCAGGCTGTTCCCGGCCTCCACGCTCCGGCCGCTGCGAGCCTGGTTCCGCCAGGCTGCCGGATTGCTGACTGGCTGGATGCCAGCCGCAGGCGAGGGCTAGCCGCTAGCGGTCCCTGCCCTGCTGTCTCCTGCGCCAGCGCTCTTCGAGCCGCTCGCCGAGGCCGCCGGCTGACCGCTTGCCGCCCAGCTTGTCCTTGCGGCCTGCCCGGCGCTCCTTGAGCTGGATCTTGCCTGTCGCCAAGCCGTTCATCCGCCGGTAGCTCATTGCCGCCCAGTAGCACGATGCCAGCATGATCACGAAGCCGACGACGCTGATCGCGATGTTGTTGGTGGAGACGCCGACCGGGAGCAGAGCCACTCCGATTACGAACAGGACGACGGCATAAACCACCCGGCGCTTATAGTGCACTCGCGGGTCAGCCGCCCGCACGGCCTTGGCAAACCGTGGATGCTCGGCATAGAGCGCCTGCTCGATCTGCTCGAGCTGGCGCTGCTCGTGCTCAGAAAGCGGCACGGTGCCTCCCAGTTGCTCGCGCCTGCCTAATCCTATGGGCCGCTGGCTATCCCCCCAGAATACGAGTGCCAGCGCGTTCTGTGGAAGGGGACGGCAGACCAGGCACCAGACATCGGCAAACTCGCGGCCGGCCACGTCACAGCAGAAACTCCTCCTCACTCCCGCCACTGCTGATCCGGGTCGTCCCCTCTAGTAACCAGCGATCCTGGGCGCAGCGCGCCAGACCCGAACCTGCGGGTGATCCTGTCCATCGCGGTCTCGGCCTGACGCCACGTATCGGCTCGCTCGCCGAGGGCCAGCTGCGTCCCGGCCTGGCTGGCCGGCGACAGGCCGCTGGCCCGCACGCCGACGAGCCTGAGCAGCACGCCGTCGGCGACGCCTGAGGCCGCATACAGCTCGCAGGCGGTCGCGTAGATCTTCTGCGCCACGTCGGTCGGCTCGGAGAGCGTGCGGGATCGGGTGATCGTGCTGAAATCGGCGCGGCGCAGCTTGACCGAGATCGTCCTCGCCACATAACCGGACGAACGAAGTCCGCGGGCTGTCCGCCCGGCCAACCGCAGCAGCTCCCGGCGGATCAGTTCTGGATCGCCAATGTCGGTGCCGAAGGTCTCCTCCGCGCCAATGCTCTTGTCGTGGGTGCCGGTCACGACCTTGCGCTCATCTCTCCCCCAGGCAAGCGCGGACAGGTGCGCCGCTGTCGCCGGGCCAAGCTCTCGCTCAACCGTCGAGACCGGCGCGTTGGCTAGGTCAGCGACGGTACGCAGGCCCAGCCTGGCGAGGACCTTGGCGGTGCGCGCGCCTACTCCCCACAGTGCAGATACCGGCAGCGGGTGCAGGAACTCGAGCACGCGGTCGGCCTGGATGACGAGCATGCCATCAGGCTTGCAGTGGACAGAGGCAAGTTTCGCTACGAACTTGGTTGACGCGATGCCCACCGAGCAGGTGATGCCGAGTTCATCGCGCACCTGACGCCGGATGAGCCCGCCGATCGCAGCGGGCGCGCCCAGTCGGCGTACAGCGCCGGATATGTCCAAGAACGCCTCGTCGAGCGAGAGCGGCTCGACCTCAGGAGTCACCGACCGGAAGATCGCCATGACCTCGCGTGAGACCGCGCCGTACAATCCGTGCCGTGGCGCCACGAACACCGCGTGCGGGCAGAGCCGCTGCGCCCTGGTGACCGGCATGGCAGATCGGACGCCGAAGCCGCGGGCGACATAGTTCGCTGACAGGACGACGCCCCGGCCGCCGGTATGCCCCACGATGACCGGCTGGCGAACGATCTCCGGGCGGTCCCTGATCTCGACGCTGGCATAGAACGCGTCCATGTCTATGTGCAGGATGTGACAGCCCGTATCGTCCGGCGCGCCTGCCTGATCCACTGTCTCCTGCGGCTGCTACTTGGCCCTCCAGCCGCAGCTGGCCTCCCTGCTAGCTGACTGTAGCGCCAGCTACTGACATCAGGAATCCTCGGTTCCTGATGCCTCGGACAACTTTGGCTTGAGCTCCAGCAGGCGCGCGAGCAGCCCGTTGACGAACGCGGGCGACGCATGGGTTGACAGGTCTCCGGCCAGCAGCACCGCCTCGCTGATCGCAACCGCCGGAGGCACCTCGGTGCCGCACAGCAGCTCGTACCCGCCGATCCGCAGGATGTTCCTGTCCACGGCCGGCATCCGGTCCAGGGACCAGCCGCGCGAGTTCTCGGCCAGCAACCTGTCGATCTCGTCCCTGTGGGCCTGCACGCCCCGGACAAGCTCGGCGGCGTACTCGCTCACCGGCGGCTCCGCCCGGATGGTCCTTGCCTCGAGGACGGTCAGCGGCGACTCACCCCTCATCTCAGCCTCGAACAAGATGTCAAGCGCACGCTTGCGTGCCTTACTGCGCGCTGCCATTGTCGCTCCCGGTTGCCGCAGGCCGACCGGCGCCCTCAGCCCTGGCGGCTGGCCCGGCCAACTCACGCATCCTCACGCCCGGCCG
>Ga0209131_1003701_pt1 | contig 10117 bp, 10 predicted proteins | sample GraSoi_2013_40cm_FD_185826 | JGI IMG/M metagenome (GOLD analysis project Ga0209131, IMG submission 185826) | Grasslands soil microbial communities from the Angelo Coastal Reserve, California, USA - Sample 9_17_2013_40cm (SPAdes) (version 2) | ecosystem: Environmental > Terrestrial > Soil >...
TTTCCGAGCGCGATAGGTGCCTAACCGCCGGGGATCCGAGGTCGATCGGCAGAGTTTGCCATGGTCAATGCCGCCGTCTCCTCGCGCTGTCAATTGGCCCAGCAACCATCATGCCGCCAGGCCGGCGCCTGCGATCAGACGGGAAGATGGGAGGTTGCCGTCGGGAGATATGTGGCGGCTGCCCACAAAAGTAGTAGCCCATTGTCATGAAACGTCATATTTTTGACGTGGATGCAAAAAAACTCTACCGAGACATCACCGGATCAAACCCACGCCATGGACCAACCCGGACAGCCAGCGCTTGTTAAAAGATATGCAGGGCAACGCCTCTATCGTCCTGCGACGAGCACCTATCTGACCCGCGGCGATCTCATAGCGATGGTGAAAAACGGCAAGAAATTCGTTGTCATCGACGCCCGTACACACGACGACGTCACATCTTTGTATCACCCCATCATCGTAGAGCGTTGAAGGCCATGCCCAAACCCGAAGAGCCGATTGTGATAAGAAAGTACCCCAATCGGCGGCTCTACAACACCGGGACCAGCACTTATATGACGCCGGAACACCTCGCCGGCATGGTCAGGCATGGCGAGGATTTCGTCGCCTATGACGCCAGGTCGGGCGAGGATATCACCCGTTCCGTCCTTGCGCAGACCGTTCCCACCATCGTTGAGCACTAAAGCCATGGCCAAGCCCGAAGAGCCGATCGTCATCAAGAAGTACGCCAACCGGCGGCTCTACAACACCGGAACCAGCACTTACGTGACGCTGGAGGACCTCGCCGGCATGGTCAAGAACGGCGAGGATTTCGTCGTCTACGACGCCAAATCGAGCGAGGATATTACGCGCTCCGTCCTCACGCAGATCATCTTCGAGCAGGAGAACAAGGCTGGCCAGAACCTTCTGCCGATCGCGTTTCTGCGCCAGCTCATTCGTTTTTATGGCGACAGCATGCAGATGCTGGTGCCGCGTTATCTCGAAGTTTCGATTCAATCGCTCGCCCGCGAGCAGGAGAAGTTTCGCCAGCACATGAGCCAGGCCTTCGGCGCTGGTCCGTTCGCTCCGCTGGAGGACCAGGTGCGGCGGAACATGGAAATGTTCGAGCGGGCGTTTACCATGTTTGCGCCGTTCGCGCGGCGCGAGGCCCAGGCCGGGAAGGGTGACCAGGCTGCCGAGACTGAAAAGCCGGGGGCTCCGGCTGGTGGCGAGATCGACGATCTCAAGCGCCAGCTCGATGACGTGCAGAAGCGGCTTGACCGCCTGAGCGAGACGAAGGGCTGATTGGGAAGGCGGGTCACCCGGGCGCAGTTTTTCGCGGCCGGCCCCCAAGCCCACCGTTCTTACGGCTCGCGGTAGATTTGGCAGCAGTGCGACTGCGGCCTTCCCGTAGTAAACGAGCGGCCATCCAGCGCCTAGAGCCGAAGACCCCTTCCAACAGCGCCGGCAGATAGAGGTCGGCATCGATTTTCGGGAAGTGCAATCCGAGTCCGGACGGACTGATTTCGATCGGGTCAAGCTGCGCCGGCTTCGCGGTTTCCAGCCCCTGCGTGTCGTGCGGCGAGAATCCAACGTCGATACCGCTTGTCAATCTCACGACAACGCGGCCGCTGCGGCGGTTGTACGTGGCCGAGACCGCTGTTGGGCCGGCATCACGCAAGCGGCCGGCCCTAACATTGGCCCGCTGAGCCTCATCACGGGTTACCATGCAATCTCTCCCATTCTCGGCACATAGCGGCGAGGTCTAAAGCCAAACCTGTCTCGATGCGGTTTAGGTCTCTCAGATTGAAACCGTAGTTCTCTCGCAACTCGGCGGTCCACGAGGACAGTGCAGATTGAACACCGCTTCGCAGCCCTTACCAATAACGTGAACGTGCGCCGGCCGATGATCGTTCGGATAAATCACGACGCGTAGCCCGGCAAAACGCAACACTGTGGGCATAGGGCACCCTACGATAAACCAATGATGTTTCAATACCCCATCGCGCAGCCATCCTTGCGGCCGTCCGATGCACCGATGAGCAGGCCGCGCTGCCAGTCGATGGCGATCGCCTGGGCGCCGCCCCAGGGCCGCTCCCGCACCGCGACCTGATGACCGCGCTGCTTCAGTCCATTGATCGCCGTCGCTGAAATCCCCCGCTCTACCATGGTGGCGTTGCTCTCGTAAAAGACCCGCGGCTGGTCGATCGCGGCCTGCAGATCCATGCCGTAGTCGATGAGATTGGTGATGAGGTGGGCGTGGCCCATCGGCTGGTAGTGCGCGCCCATAACGCCGAATGCGAGCTCGCAGCGGCCGTCCCGGACCCCGAGCGCCGGAATGATGGTGTTCATCGGTCGTTTAGACGGGCCGATCGCGTTGGGATGATCGGGATCGACGGCGAAGCAGGCGCCACGATTGTGCAGCATGATGCCGCTTTTTTCCGTTGCGATCCCGGAGCCGAACTCGCTGAACAACGAGTTGATGAAAGATACCGCCATGCGGTCGCGGTCAACCACCGTAAGATAGACGGTATCGCTGCCGGGCGTCGGCGCGTCGGGCAGCTTTACCCGCTTGCGGCGATCGATCTTGCCGGCAAGCTCCCGCGCAAAGCCCCTGTCGAGCAGCGACGATACCGAAAGGCGCATGAACGCCGGATCGGCCACATGGGTATCGCGCACCGCAAACGCCAGGCGGGCGGCTTCGAGTGCGATGTGGAGGCGCTCGGCTCCGTTGGGATCGAGCGAGGCAAGGTCGAAATTCTCCAGGATATTGAGGAGCACGAGGGCGACGAGCCCCTGGCCGTTGGGTGGCAGCTCGACGACCGCGAGCCCGCGATAGTCGGAGGAAACCGGGGTCACCTCCTCGCCGCGATGATTGGCGAAATCATCCCGCGTGAGCCAGGAACCGCGCGGCGCCAGCGTCGCCACGATCTGGGCGGCCGCTTCCTCATAAAAGGCCTTCGGTCCGCGCGCTGCGATTGCTTTCAACGTGGCGGCAAGCGCCGGGAACCGCATGATGTCGCCCGCGGCCGGCGCCCTCCCGGCGACGAGAAAATGGCGCGATGCGCCCGGATCGGCGCGCAACGCCTGTTCCGAAAAAGACCAGTCATAAGCGACACGCGAAGCTACGGGAAACCCGTATTCGGCATAGCGGATCGCTGCTCCAAGGGCCCGGTCGAGCCCGAAACGGCCATGACTTCGAAGCACGACCGACCATGCCTCGACAGCTCCAGGTACTGTGACTCTGTGAGGCGAATGCGGATCGATGGCGCGCACGCCCTGGTCCCAAAGGATGTCGGCCCGGGCGGTGGCGGCGGCGCGACCGGAACCGTTATAACCCCAGATCGGCGTGCCGGGCTTTGCAACAAGGCAAAAGCGTGGCCGCCGCCGCGACCGCGGCATCGGCCGCCGTGCCGCCCGCCTTGAGGATGTCGATCGCCACCTGGCTCGCCAGCGGATGCGAGGTTGCCGCCATTCCGTCGCAGGCAAACACCGCCGAGCGGCCTGGGCTGTGAAAGTCGCGAGGCATTCTACTGTTGACGTTCTGGAATACGCGAATACGCGTTGGAGTTGCGCCCCCTTCCATACGCTCCCCGCTCGCGGGGGAGGGTAGGGAGGGAGAGGCCCCGGCACCCCTCAGGCCCCGGCACCGCCACCACCAGCCTCATCGAGGAGGACGTCGCGCCGGGCGACCGCAGCCCGGACGCTAACACCAAAACTGGCGGCGACGTCGACGAAGCTGATGACAAGCAACAGGAAAAAAGTACTCGACACAACGGCCTTGACCGTCATGAACTCAATCAGCATGCCGACGAACAGCACCATCGAGAGCACGTTATCCAGGATGGTGCGCCGGCCTGTGCGGCGGGCCGATTTCAGCATGTCGATCAGGAGTATGACAACCGAACCCGCAACAATCGCGTCGCTTGGCGTGATCCCCCATTCACCCCCCGAAATCATGTAAACATGCCAGATCTCGTTAGTCCACGAGAACCCCGGCATGAGGAACACCACAAGGTTGTAGATCGCGAACGGAAACACCAGCAGCGGCACGCCGATGGGGAACATGGGGGGCCGACCTCCGAAGGCAAGCGGTGCGTCGAAGCCCCGGCACCGCTCTTTACTGCCCCCGGAAGGTAACCCCGCAAGCCAAAGGCCGTTCACGCCTCGGTTTTCGGCTTAAGAACCTGGCGGCCGCGATACATGCCGGTCTTGAGGTCGAGGTGGTGGGGACGGCGTAATTCGCCCGAATCCTTGTCTTCCACATAAGTCGGTTGCTTCAGGGCGTCGGCGGAGCGACGCATGCCACGTCGCGACGGCGACGTCTTTTTCTTAGGGACAGCCATGGAGGGTCTCCTTGCAGTACTCGGAACGGCGCGGTACGCACCCACCCCCACGCTCCCAGGGTAGAAGTGGGGCGATGAAAGCCGGGCTTATAGTGGATGAACGGTCGAGTGGCTAGGGCAAAGCAAATGGCAAAGCGCAGCAAGGGAACGGTCGGCGTCGTGGGGCTGGGCAACATGGGCGGCGCATTTGCGCGGCACCTCGCCGCGGCCGGCTGGCGGGTGCTCGGTTTCGACATTGATGCGGCCCGCAAGCGCGCCGCAGCGCGCGCTGGGGTCGAAATCACGCCCGTGCAAACGCTCGCCGCCGTTGCGCCGGTGATCATCCTGAGCCTCCCCAGTCCGCAGGCCCTCGATGCCACGGTCGCAGCGATCACGGAGCATGAGCTTCCGGCCAGGATCGTGGTCGAGGCGAGCACGTTCACCCTCGACGACAAGCAGCGCGCCCAAACTGCATTACGCAAAGCCGGTCACGTGATGCTCGATTGTCCGGTGAGCGGCACCGGCGCCCAAGCCGCCGTCAAGGATATCGTCATCTACGCGAGCGGGGACGCCAAGGCGATCGCCAAAACCGCGCGCATGTTTTCCGGCTTCTCCCGTGCGACTTTCAATGTCGGCGATTTCGGCAACGGCAGCAGGATGAAATACGTCGCCAACCTGCTCGTCACCATCCACAATGTTGCCTCGGCAGAGGCGATGGTGCTCGGAATCAAGTCGGGGCTCGATCCCCAGATGGTCTACGACCTCATCCGGACCGGCGCCGGTACATCGCGGGTGTTCGAGCTACGCGGCCCAATGATGGTGCAGGACCGCTATGACGATGCCAGCATGAGCATCAAGCTCTACCACAAGGACATTGCCGTGATCGAGGATCACGCTGCCAAGCTCGGGGTTCCGACCCCGTTGTTTTCCGCCAGCATTCCAGTTTATTCCGCGGCCCTCTCGATGGGCTATGGCGAGCAGGACACCGCGTCCGTGTGCAGGGTGCTGCAGACCATGGCGGCGGTCAAGCGCGGTAAGCCAGGCAAGCGTTCCAAACGTCGTTGATGTTCTTCGTAGGATGGGTTGAGCGCAGCGGAAACCCATCAACGCCTTGTCGATGCGGTTCCCCTGATGGGCTTCGCTGCGCTCAACCCATCCTACGAGGTAACTCATGTCCTTGGGCGAGAACGCGCCGCGCAGCGGCGGTCGCAAGACGCATCTGCCGCGCAGCGGATTTCGCGACGGCATGCATATCGACTGGGACGTTCCGATCGCCATGGATGACGGGCTGGTGCTGCGGGCGGATGTCTACCGGCCCGCCAAGGTCGGCAAATTTCCGGTGATCCTGAGCTACGGTCCCTATGCCAAGGGGCTGGCGTTTCAGGACGGCTATCCGAGCGCATGGCAGCGCATGGCGCAGATGCATCCGGACGTCACCGCAGGCTCGACCAACAAGTATCAGAACTGGGAGGTGGTCGATCCGGAGAAATGGGTACCGCACGACTATGCCTGCGTGCGCGTCGATTCGCGCGGCTGCGGCTGCTCGCCGGGCGTGATCGACCACTTCTCGCCCCGCGAGACCAAGGACTTTTACGACAGCATCGAATGGGCCGGCGTGCAGCCGTGGTCGAACGGCAAAGTCGGGCTCAGCGGCATATCGTATTACGGCATCAACCAGTGGCACGTGGCGTCGCTGCAGCCGCCACACCTTGCGGCCATTTGCGTGTGGGAGGGTGCAGCGGACTGGTATCGCGACATGACGCGTCATGGCGGTATTTTATGCACGTTCTGGAAGAACTGGTACGACATGCAGGTCAAGACCGTGCAATACGGCGCGGGAGAGCGCGGCGGGCGCTCGCCCGTGCACGGCGAGCCTGTATGCGGACCAGAGACGCTCGGCGAGGACCAGCTCGCCCGCAACCGTACCGATCTCGGTAGCGATATTCTCGCCCATCCCCTCGACGACGCTTATCATCGCGCTCGCTCGCCGGTGTGGGACAAGGTCGCAGTGCCGCTGTTTTCCGCCGCCAATTGGGGCGGCCAGGGTCTTCATCCGCGCGGAAATTTCGAAGGCTTCGTTCAGGCCGCATCGCGGCACAAATGGCTCGAAGTCCATGGCGGCGAGCACTGGACACATTTCTACACGGATTACGGCCGCAAGCAGCAGTTGCGGTTCTTCAACCATTTTCTGCACGGCAAGGACAACGGCTGGGACAAGCAGCCGAAGGTCCTGCTCCAGGTCCGCCATGCAGGCGAGAAATTCGTCGCCCGCGCCGAGGACGAATGGCCGCTCAAGCGCACCAAGTGGACGAAGTTTCATCTTGACCCGGCGGACGGCCTGCTGAAGGCCGGCGCTGCTGCGGCCAAGGCCACGCTGAGCTTCGATGCCATGGGTGACGGCGTCACGTTCATGACGCCGCCGCTCACGCAAGCGACCGAAATCACCGGGCCGGTTGCCGCGAAGTTGTTCGTGTCGTCGTCGAGCAGCGACGCCGACCTGTTCCTGATCTTGCGGGTGTTCTCGCCCGACCTCAAGGAAGTGGTGTTCCAGGGCGCGATCGATCCGCACACCCCCATCGCCCAGGGCTGGTTGCGCGCCTCCCATCGCGAACTCGATCTTGAGCGGTCGCTGCCCTATCGGCCCTATCATACCCACGATGCCGAAGAGCCGCTTCGCGACGGCGAAGTCGTCGAACTCGACATCGAGATCTGGCCAACCTCGATCGTAGCTCCGCCCGGATACCGCATCGCTCTCACCATTCGCGGCAAGGACTACCGGTATGGCGGCGCGAGCGGCGGCAAGCTTTCGAATTTCAAGAACGAACTGACCGGCTGCGGCCCGTTCCTGCACGACGACCCGCAAGATCGCCCGCCGGAGATTTTCGCCGGCATGACCACGCTGCATTTCGGACGGAAGACGCCGAATTACCTGCTGCTGCCCATCATTCCGGACAGGGACGAGCGCATGACGGGTAAAGCGAAGCGAAAGCGGTAGCGAAATCGACTGCTGACGTGTCATTCCGCGAATAGTAAATATAAAACATTCTGACCTCATCCTGAGGAGGCCGCCCTCTTGGGCGGCCGTCTCGAAGGATCGCCACGGGCACGGCCGAGCAAGTGGCCATCCTTCGAGACGCGCGCAAGAGCGCGCTCCTCAGGATGAGGTCAGAATTTTGCTTCACGCACTGTAACTCCAACAAAGGTGTCGACATGCCTCAGGACTGGAATCGTTACGGCCCTACCGCCGCGCGCCCGCAAGGCGCGACGCCCGGGCGGGCGACGCGGCCGCAAAGCATGACCATCGACATCCATTCCCACATCGCGATCCTGCAGGCGGCGGAGCTCGTCAAGCCGCATCTCGATCCGGCGACCATTCCGCTCATCAATTTCGCGACGCCGCAGACCAAGGCCCTCAATGCGCGCCAGGACAGCGACCGCCGCGGGCTGATGACCGGCCACGACCAGCGCCTTGCCGATCTCGACGCCATGGGCATCGACCTGCAGCTCGTGATGTGTCCGCCGCCGCAGTGCTATTACACGGTTCCGCTGGATATCGCCGTCAAGGCCGCCCGGATCATCAATGACGGCGTTGCCGCCTACGTGGCGGCAACGCCCGACCGCTTCGTGGCGCTCGGCACGGTGCCGCTGCCTGACGGCAACGAGGCCGCGCGCGAGCTTGAGCGCTGCATGACGCAGCTTGGGTTCAAAGGCGTGCAGATTCTCACCAACGTGGCCGGTCAGGAACTCTCCGACCCCGCCTTCGCGCCGTTCTGGAAGAAGGCCGAGGAACTCGGCGCGGTCGTGCTCATTCATCCCAACGGCTTCACCGAGGCGCGACGCTTCGCCCGCTTCTACTTCAACAACGTCATCGGCAATCCGCTGGAGACCACGATCGCGCTGCACTGTCTCATCTTCGACGGCGTGCTCGAGCGGCACCCCGATCTCAAGATCATCGCGGTCCATGGCGGCGGCTTTCTGGGCGCTTATCCGGGCCGCATCGACCATGCCTGGGGGGCGCGCGGCGATGCGAAAGGCGAGTTGCCAAAGCCGCCGTCCACTTACCTCAAGAAGATCTATGTCGACACGGTGGTGTTCACGCCGGAGCAGCTCACAGCGCTGGTCGCGACCTTCGGGATCGACCACGTGCTGATGGGAACGGACTACCCCTACGACATGGCCGAGTACGAGCCGCTGCAACATTTGGCGGCAACCGCGAGCCTTGATGAGGCCGCCCGCGCCGCCATCGCGGGAGGAAATGCCAGGAGGCTCCTGGGGGTGTGACGCGTTCTTTGCAATCCTCCCATCACGCGTCGCAGGGTGGGCAAGTCGCCTGCCGGAGCTGATGGCATGGGGCGCCGACCGCGCGCGACTTTGCCCACGCGGTCAAGCGGCGAGGTCGGACAGCGTGGGCAAAGGCGCACGACGGTCCGTGCCAACAAACCTGCTCTGCGCCATGCGCCTTTGCCCACCCTACGCTACCACTTGTCAATTCGAGCGCGTGGCAGGCTACCCATCACAAGGGAATGGCGAACGGCGCATACCAAATGACGAGCACATTCTTGTGTTCAGTTGAGCTCGTACAGTTGACGCGTGACGAATGCGTCGGAGCAGCGTAAATTCGTATCAACGATAACACTCTATCGCCGAACATCGGTTCTGGCGACGCACTGCACTGAGGGAGCGGGCCATGCCCAATTTCAATCCACCAAAAGCCGTTCTTGCGGCCGGCATTTTGTCCGGACTCGTCGGCGCAGCGGCAGGGCCGATGCTCGCGGCGGAACCGGGCGGATCGACGCCTGATTTTTCATCCAACAACTCCGCATGGGTTCTTACCAACGGTGACTACATACCCATCCCGGGTGGACCCGACCCGACCCGAAACGATCCCGCCCATCCCTACGTCACCAACAACGTCTTCCGGAGCACCGGAGCCCAGCCGACATTTCGCGTTGCCGATCTCACCAATCCCAACATCAAACCGTGGGCCAAGGAGGTCATGAAGCGGGAGAACGGCAAAGTGCTCTCCGGGGGAATCCCCTATGGGGCAAGAGCGAGTTGCATGCCGGCAGGTGTTCCTGCCTTCATGGCCTTCGCAGTCGTCGAGCCGATCCACTTCGTGCAAACGTCGAGGGCCGTGACGATGATCTTTTCGGGCGATGCGCAGGTTCGCCGCGTCTATCTCGACGTGCCGCATTCGCCGAACCCGAGACCGTCCTGGTACGGCGAGTCGGTCGGCCGTTACGAGGGCGATACGCTGGTGGTGGATACCGTCGGAATGAACGACAAGACCTATCTGGACAATTTCCGCACGCCCCATACCGAGAAGCTGCATGTGGTCGAACGCTATAAATTGGTTGACGGCGGCAAGACGCTGCAAGTGACTTTCCGGGTCGAGGATGCGGACACGTTCTACGAGCCCTGGTCCGCAATCAACAACTTCACGCGGGTGCAGATGCCCATGCATGAGGAAGCTTGCGCCGAAAACAACCAGCATTTGTTCGACTACCACATACCGATTGCCGACAAGGCGGACTTCTGAGCAGGCCAACCTTTCCTTCCCCGCTTGCCGGGAAGGAAAGGGGGCAGATTTTTTGGTGCGGCCGACATCCCGAGTATGATTCGAATGTTGAACTTTCTGTCCGTGCGCGGTGTCAATGCATCTCCATGGCTCATTGAATGGGTGTGCGGCGCCTCTATCGCCTTGATGGCGCTCGTCTTCGTTTCACCTGCGCTTGCAGAAAAGGGCAAGTTGCGCGAGCGGCTCACGCCGGAGGTGATGGCAGTGGTCTTTCCCGGCGGGGCCGAACGGCTCG
>Ga0209131_1003705_pt1 | contig 10109 bp, 9 predicted proteins | sample GraSoi_2013_40cm_FD_185826 | JGI IMG/M metagenome (GOLD analysis project Ga0209131, IMG submission 185826) | Grasslands soil microbial communities from the Angelo Coastal Reserve, California, USA - Sample 9_17_2013_40cm (SPAdes) (version 2) | ecosystem: Environmental > Terrestrial > Soil >...
AAAACATAGTCACATCGCCAGTTGCGCAAACCGATCCTGCTACAGTGAACGCTCAGCCAACAGTCATCATTAGTGAAGTGATGGCAAATCCTTGTGGTGACAATGAAGTAAAGAAGTGGAACGAATATGTTGAACTTTATAACTACGGTGACCAGGCAGTAGATGTATATGGTTGGTGGCTTGCTGATAATGGCGAAAGCGGCACACCAGATGAACTGGTCACATGGTCTCAACGCAATCCTGCTACCCCACTGCCGGGCAGCCTAGTATTGAACTCATCCATCATCCCTGCGAAAGGATTTGCATTAATTCTCTCACCGAGTTACGCAGAGGGTATCTATCCATATAACATGCCTTATAAAATTCCCGCCAATACCGTTATCCTCACCGCTGCAAATAGTCACTCGCTGGGCGATGATGCGTCCAGCATCGTGGGGAATGGTCCTGGAAGGGATGTGTTGGTGCTATATAAAGGTGGAGCTAGCGTGATTCAAGAAGTCATATCCACTTACGGCACGCCCCAACTCACCCAATATGTTTCAGATGTACGTGATAACTATCTCGATAGCCTGCCATTGGATTTGCATGAATGTTCTTCAGCTGAACGCATTATTCCTACCAAACCGGATAGCGCCGATAATTGGCGCGAGATCTTAAATGGTTCACCCGGCGAAGCGCCCTATCCCTAAAGTAAAAAAGCGATGCAGTGACGTGCATCGCTTTTTTGTTGGATGTATAATGAAGTCATGTCCATTTTATCGAGTAAACGAATCGTTCTAGGTGTCACAGGTTCCATTGCTGCATATAAAGCCGCGGACCTGGCTTCCAAGCTCACACAAGCTGGCGCACAGGTGGATGTGATTCTGACCGGCGCAGCAGAAAAATTTATTACGCCACTTACCTTTCAATCAGTCACTGGCAGGCGCGCATACATTGATTCAGATCTTTGGGGAAATGAAGCCCATGTTCTGCATGTTGGCTTGGGACATCACGCTGACTTGCTAGTCATCGCACCTTGCACCGCGAATACCATCGCGAAACTTACGCACGGTCAATCTGATTCCCTTCTCACGGTTACTGCGCTCGCATCAACCTGTCCATTGATGATTGCGCCCGCGATGGATGGTGGCATGTTCGATCACGCGGCAACGCAGGAAAATCTTGATACACTTCGAAAGCGCGGCGCAGACATCATCGAACCAGCCGAGGGACATCTCGCATCGGGACTTATTGGAAAGGGGCGTTTGCCTGAAACCAATGAACTGATCGGACACATCCGCCTCATTCTTGGACGCCGGGGGCTGCTCGCCAATAAAAAAGTTGTTGTCACCGCTGGCGGGACTCAGGAACCACTTGACCCTGTGCGTGTGATCACCAATCACTCTTCAGGTAAACAAGGTTACGCACTCGCCCAAGGCGCATTGGATGCAGGCGCACAGGTGACACTTATCACCACACCCACAGCATTGACTTATCCTATCGGTGCTGACATAGTTAATGTTGAAAGAGCCAAACAGATGTTGGATGCTGTGCTAAAAGAATCAGATGGCTGCGATGTACTCATTATGGCGGCGGCTGTAGCTGATTTTCGTCCAAAGAACACTGCTAAAGATAAGATCAAAAAAGAGGGTGGGGTTCCGCAGATCGAGCTTGAAGCCACGGAAGATATTTTGAAAACAGTATCAACTTCAGGCTTGATGATGAAGCGTCCGCGGGTAGTGGCGGGATTTGCAGCCGAGTCGCAAAGTCTTTTGGAAAACGCAGTAAATAAGTTACAATCCAAGAAACTGGATTTAATCGCCGCGAATGATATTTCAGCTGATGATGCCGGGTTTGCCGTCGAGACCAATCGCATCACACTTTTATTTGCAGACGGACACAAGGAATCATTATCTTTGATGAGCAAGACCGAAGCGGCTGAAATCATCATCGCACGTATCGCGGCATTGTTGGAGTGACATGCGCATCCTCGTAATCTCTGATATTCACGCAAACTACACCGCCCTCGAAGCGGTGCTCAAAGATGCTGGTACCGTGGATGAAACCTGGTGTCTCGGCGACATGGTGGGATATGGACCCGACCCGAATGCAGTGGTGGAGGAGGTTCGCGAAATACCCAACTTGGTTTGTATTCTCGGCAATCACGATATGGCGGCGATCGGCAAGATCCCCTTCGAAGCGTTCAACAGCGATGCCCGCCGCACATTGGAATATCATGAAAAGGTATTGAGCGCCTCGAACATGGATTTTCTGCGTGCGCTTCCGTATAACTTAAAGGTGCGCGGCGAGGTAAGTATTGTGCACGGCAGCCCACGCGATTCGGTTTGGGAATATATTTTGAACACGCTTTCGGCGCGTTTAAATTTTGACCACTTCACGACGCCATGGTGTTTTGTGGGACATTCGCATCTGCAATGTATGTTCCAACTCGATACAAAAACAGACCGTGTGAGCCTCAGCCCGATCCGGGCTGGTGAACAGGTCTTACTGCGTCCTCGCGCGATTTTGAATCCAGGGTCGGTAGGGCAGCCGCGTGATCGTGATCCGCGAGCTGCGTACGCCATTTATGACACAGAGACTAATGTTTGGGAGCCGCGCCGCTCTGCATATAACATCCCTGAGGTGCAACAACGTATCCGTGAGGCTGGCTTGCCGGAGAAGCACGCTCTCCGCCTTGCGGAGGGATGGTAAAAGAACAAACAGCTATAAAAGCGGGGAACTTTCTATTAAACGATTCGTCAATAGGGTGAAATCATTTTTGCATTTATGAAGGAGCAAACCATGAAAAAGACTTTAATCACTATCGGGGCTACCGCTGTTGTTGTGTTGACTTTGGCAGGGCTTGTTGGCTCGTTTTTTGGTCGGCGAGTCAACAATACATTTAGCGCAATATCCAGTGAACTCCCTGCTGGCTACGGCGGCGGTGCACCAGCCTTGGAGGCGCCAATGCCTTCTGCCATTAATTCACCCGCCCAGGATTCATTTGCAGCAAATACAGATGGAAACAAATCAATCACTACAGATGCTTTGCCGGCAACACAGGAAAGAAAAGTGATCAAGAACGATCAATTATCCCTGGTGGTCAAAGACCCAACAAAGAATATGAAGGATATTATCGCATTGGCTGAAAAGCTGGGTGGTTATGTGGTGTCATCGAATCTATACCAGACTACGTATGGGCCCAATAATGTTGCTGTGCCACAGGCTTCGGTGGTAGTGCGCGTGCCAGCCGATAAACTCACAGACGCATTGGATGAAATCAAGAAAGGCGCCATCGAGGTTCAATCCGAGAATCTGACCGGGCAGGATGTCACCGATCAATATGTGGATTTGCAATCCCGCCTCACTGCCGATCAAGCCGCTGCCGACCAATTAACAAAGATCATGCAGAGTGCAGTGAAAACTGAGGATGTGCTCAGTACTTTTCAACAACTACGGCAATTGCAAAGCGATATTGAAGTGCTAAAGGGTCAGATCAAGTTGATCGACGAATCCACTGCCACTTCTGAAATCAATGTGACGTTGATCGCCGAGGAAAGTGTCCAGCCTATTGAAATCGGCGGTTGGAAGTTACAAGGCACAGCCCGCAACTCCATCCAGGATCTAATCAACTTCACGCAAGGCTTTACGCGCTTCCTGATCCAACTTATCCTATTTGCTTTGCCTGCTTTGATTTTGATCATCATCCCCTTATATTTGGTATTCTTGGCTGGGCGCGGAATCTACCGCAGGTTCAAGAAATCGAAAGTTGTTGTGGAAGAGAAGGAAGAAGTAGTAGTAAAGAAGTAGATTACTTCAACAAATTAGACCAGACCTGACAGGTTTTGAAACCTGTCAGGTCTTTTGATTTACATCGTACTGCGCAAGCATGTATAATCCTCTCAATGGAAAAGCTTGTTCGGGATGCGCAGACATTATTCAATGTCCATATCACGGGGCGACAGGTAATGACTTTACTCACCTACGAAAAGGAATTGCTTGAGTGGAATCAGAAGTTCAATCTTACTGCCATTCGCGATGTGGAATCAATCCGCGTTAAACATTTCCTTGATTCGTTCTCATGTGTTCTCGCTTGGCAGGGAAATCCGCCACACAGCCTTATTGACGTAGGAACTGGCGCAGGCTTTCCAGGACTGGCGCTCAAAATTCTTTACCCAAACATGAAATTGACATTGGTCGAATCAGTGGGTAAGAAGGCGATGTTTTGTCAGCATATCGTGAGTGTATTGGGTTTGGAACATGTGAATGTTGTGCAAGCGCGCGCCGAAGACCTGGGACAAAATCCGCAACATCGCGAGAAATATGATTGGGCTGTGGCGCGTGCGGTGGCGAACCTCTGTGTGTTGAGTGAATATTTGTTGCCACTCATTGAAAGGCAAGGCACGATGCTTGCACAAAAAGGTGAAAGCGGACCCGCCGAGGCGCAGTCTGCTGAGAATGCGATGAAGATGTTGGGCGGAAAGTTGAGACAATTAATCCCCGTCAATTTGCCGGGTGTGGCGGATGATCGTTATCTGGTGTTGGTGGATAAGGTCGCAGCGACGCCGCATAATTATCCGCGCAAGCCAGGGATTCCAGCGAAGACGCCGTTGTAATATTGTAGAACAGTAAATAAAGTATCAGACTTGATGTGTCACTTTTGCAGGGTAATTCCCTAAATACCGCTTCCTAATCAGTCCATAATTCTGGGTTGCGAAGCAACCTCTCTATCTCATCTAGTTCCAGACCCCCATTCGACATAGGTGTTACCTCGATTTGAATGACATGTTTACCCGATAAATTTGATTGTTCAAGAACCTTTGTGTGTTCAAACGATATTCTGTCAACTGATAAGATTATTTCTTTTGCCCAGCTTTCTGTCATTTTTTTAACAGGCGCAAAAGCCTCAGGAGGGATGATTGAGCGATTTTCTATTTCCCACTCTAGTAACTCGTGACATAATGAATAAATCCTATCCGATGCCTGTTTAATCATTGTAGCATCTCCAGATTCGCTAAGTTTACCCCATGCAGCTAACTGAAAATCATTACGGATCACATTAGACAATGCCTTAGTCAAAGAAAATATATCTTTCACACTTGACCTTACCCATTTTGCGAATTCCATTCCACCTAATCTCTTTGACCGTCTAAATATCACACCACGATCTAACTCATAAAATTCTCTTTTAATTACATCCATTCTTGTCTTGAGTAATTCAGCAGTTAAGAGATATTCCCAAAAAGGCGGATGCATAAAAGCAATTCTTTTTGCTTCTTCTGTTTCGTTCTCAAACTCTTTTCTCAATCCCTTTCCTACAAGCTCTTCTAACTCCGAGCGGCTAATACCTTCAGTTCTATCTTCATGGCGAACAAAAATTGTTCCTTTATATATTCTTATCTTTTTTTGATTGGTAGGGTTATTAACAAAATCGCGTGCAATTATATATGGTGGATTGTTACCAAAAATCTCGATTAATGCATATTCGTTCGAATCGATGCTAAATTCTTGATAGTCAATGATTACTGGAGGATCGATGTATCTTCAAGTATTTGGTTAAGATTATTTTTTGTATAATGATTAACCAAAGGGCCTACGTCGGAAAATGACACGTCGTTAAGACCTATAATTAAATAACTTGGCTCAAAATTATTTGCCATCGCAGCAATGTCTTTAATGAATTCGGCTTTCCCACCGTTTTCCTTGAGAGTTAATGCATACTTTGCATCAACAGTTCTCCACTCTCGCTGAGAAGAACGAAGTTTTTCTATAATTTCAGTTAGCTTCTTTTCATCCATTGATTTATATCCTCTCCCTAGAACAAAAAATATAGTATCAGCGGTTTTACATTTGCACAAACTACGGCGCAATTGTATTCGTGGGCCAGGGAGTTAACGTTGGCTGTGGAGGAAGAATCACATCAGGCGCTATAGTATTGGTGGGAATGAGGGTAGGCGTCAATGTTGGTAACGGAGTCGCTGTCACCAGTGGCATTGTAGAAACAGCCGGGGTGGGGGAAAAGTTTACATCCTGCCGCAGCAGGCGAAAGGTGACGAAAGAAGCGAGAGCCACCAAGACCACCACACCCGCGAGTCCGCCCAACAGCCAGGGTAACCAGTCCGTATTTTTTTTCTTTACTTCAGGTTTGTAATCAGCTGGCACCGAGATCAACACGATCGTGATGTTATCGTGTCCACCGCGTTCATTTGCCAGATCCACGAGCGCGCGTGAGGCTTCCTTGAGATTCGACTTTGAGCGTACAATCTCAAGGATCTCATCGTTCCACACAAGATCGGTCAGCCCGTCACTGCATAAAAGCAACACATCGTTCGGCAGAAGTTTCACACCCTGATTATTTTCAGGATGATGCGCGCCTTCGCCATCAAACAGGGTCAAACGAAAATCGGGGTCAGGCGGAACCGGTGAACCCAGATAACGGCGAATGACGTGCACATTCGGATGATCATGCGCCATCTCGGGCGTGATGATGCCCTTTTCGATTGCCTCCTGTACCCAGGTATGATCGATCGTCATTTGTTGGATGCGCCCGCCGCGCATCAGATACATGCGTGAGTCACCTACATAACCGGTATAGAGTTTATCGGCGATGATCCACGCAATTGCACAGGTGGAGCCCATGCCGTTGAGTTCTTCATTAGTTGATGACTTTGCGGCAATTGCCTCACTGGCTTCGTTTACTGCATCTTCAATGAGGTGCCGTGAGTATTTCCCATCCCCCTTCGCGATGCTCTGCATAATATGGTTGACCGCCAGTTCAGCGGCCACTTCACCCCCGCGATGTCCGCCGATGCCATCGGCAAGCACCGCAAACAACACAGGCGTTTTATCCTGTGCATTGGTCACGAAGGAAGCCACGGCATAACGGTCTTCATTGTTCTTGCCCGACATGCCGGCGTGCGTTTGAGCTTCGACGTTCAGATGAGCGCGTTGAGTACGGATCATAGACTTGGGATTCTACTTCTTAATCACCTGCGGTTCAGACTCAGCTGGAGGCTGATTGAGATCAAAGCGATAGACCATCTGCCCGAAGTGGATTTGGTCTCCATGCTTCAAGCGGCGACCCTCGCGCGTGACCGGTTCAAAATTCACCCAGGTACCCGCCACCGAACCATGATCATAAAGAATAAAGACTCCGTCATCCGATTGTTTGATGCGGGCATGCAACGGCGAAATGGATGGGTCATCGAGTACGCGTATCGATTGTACCGGGTCTGTGCCAAAAGTCATATCCTTTTCGAACACCGGGATGGGCGCCACACTGGCCGGTTCGCCACCATTCGTCAGGCGAATCAGATACGCCGAGGCTTCGGGTACGCGCGTTGCTTTGGTCTGTATCCAATTTGGTGCAAGCGGTTTGCGCGGCTGGGTTTTTGATTTTCTGGTCGCCGAGGCAGAAGAGTCGGTCAATGCCGCCACAGGTTGCGTCAGCGGGTCTTCAAGGCGTTTCCGAGTCTCGACTCGCTCAATGGTGGAAGAGCCGCGGGCGCCTCGACCACGCAATAGAATCGTAAGCAAGGCAATGCCAGCCAGCCCGATCGCACCCAGGATCACATAAGAACGATAACGCGCCAAAATGGCTTGGATGCCTCTGGGAGCTTGCTTCACAGTGAAAGTGATCGGGGTACCCAAACTCGTTTTCTTCAAACCAAGCACATCCTCCGCTTCAACGCTAATCGTATGTTGGCCGCTTTGTCCGTAAGAGTTCAAGTCCCACATGAATTTATCGAAAGGCGCCGAAACATTCTCAATCGCCATTTGCCCATCCACATACAAGGCAGTGCGTTTCAAGTCGCGTTTATGGCCATCAGGGAATTCAATGATGACATCCAATTCCTGTTGCGTTGGATTCAATACATCCGGGTTATAAGGGTCTTCAGCCGGAGGCTGACGTGTGATCTGCATCGGCGGCGAAACAAAGAACGGGTTGGGTGGCTGTATATCGACTGTGAAGGTTTTATCCAATGCGGGGATCTTGCCCTGCGACGTATTGACATAGATTCCCAAAGTATGGTCGCCGCCGGTAGTCAGGATCGATGTATAGATAATCGAGTAAATATGATGCAACGGCGCAAAATACAGGTTCGGGTCTGGGAAGGTTTCTGTACCTGAAAATAAAAAGAAGGAACCATTGGTCTGCTGTGCCAAAGACTTGAACGCATTGGCGCTGGGAGTCACACCATAATCCGCCGCATCGATGAACCAAACGAAAACGCGGATCTTTGATTCCACAGCTTTCTTGATCAGCGGCGCGATTGTGTTATCAATATTGGGGTCGTCCATATGCGGCGTGACGAAAAGCACGGCGCGCTTCATCCCAGATTGCGCAGTCTGCGTACTGGCAGTATCCAACGCAATGGATAACGATTGCAAATTGGGAGTTGTATTGCGAAAATCGGGTTTGAACGAGTTAAGACTCACCTGCCAATCTTTGGCGGTGGCATGATTGATGAGTGACCCTGATAAAGAGACAAGGCTGAGATCGTCGCTGGATTGTGGCGACAACGAATTGACCCAGGCATCCAACGTGGCGACTACGCCATTAAAGCGCGGCTTGCCATTCGTATTACGCACAGCCAGCGCAGGACCTGGGTTTATGGCAACCACAATTTGCACCGGTAAAGCTGACTCAGTAACAGAACCTGCAGCATGTTGCTGGCCATCTTCATAGACCGTCAGGTCGGCAGGTTTCACGCCAGAGATAAATTCCCCGTTCGCATCATACACGTCCAAGAGTGCAGAGATCTGCGGGAAGTTCTGCGGATTGACCGCCGTGATCTCTGCATACGCTGCAGTTTGGGCGTGGACAAAGGCACGAGGCAACAGGAGCAGGCTTAGAATGAGAAAGAACGCAAAGAGTCTATGCATTCGGCTTGGCAGCGATAATTGTCTTCTCGCTATCTTCAGGCTGTATTGGATCCACATTCACAGGAGCAACAGACGAATTATCGCTATCCGGTTTTTGAGTTAAGCGCATATAAGTCAAGGTCCAAACAGATTCAGTGTACGAAACCAGGATGCCGTTCAACAGGATCAAGACCGGTAGATACAAACAGAAGCACACACCCATCAAGATCAATGGTGTGGTGTTCTGCGCATTCCCAATGGCAAAAGCTACCGCGGCGGGTACTACAATGACCAAGATCGGAATTGCGATCACCAGCCCGACGATAAAAGCAATTACCGTCAGGATGATCGCCATTAAAATGATCGGACCGAGATTGGCGCGGAAGATTTCCCAGCCGCGTGAGATCGATGGCATTACGCCAAGGTCTTCCAACACGATGGCTCTTTGTGCCTGACTGAAGATCATGCTTAATACAAACATGATTGGGATAAACAAACAAACGCAACCGATTAAAAGTGGAATGCTTGCCAGAATACCCAGCCCGGATGAGGCATTACCGCGACTCGCAGAAATGGCAAATAAGATCAATCCTGCGAACACTACTATAAAGAAAATCAGCAGCGGAATGGCGAGAATCAATGACAAGCCGAACATACGCCAGAAATAGGGCATGCTCTCGCTAAACAATTGACCGAAGATCAATTTCTCCGCGCCGCCATCTGCTTGAGCCGTACCACGGATCAAACCAATCTTGCCGATAGTACTAAGAAAAATCGTTACAATCCAAATCACACAAACAATGGTGACGGTAATCGCAATGAATTGGGTCAGGTGATTTTGTATCCACTGGAACCACTGCATCACCTGAGGCGGCAGGTTGGGAGTTGAACCGCCAGAATTATATCGGTTACTTCCCCCGCTATTTCCACCACTGCCTCCCCGCCCGCAACTGGCAAGGATGCCGAAGATCCATAGAACCTTATGCTTCCAAATAATTTTCCAGGCACGTGTCAGCACTTCACCAAAATTGAAACTCATAGATCCTCCTCAATCACAATTCGTCAATCACTATTCCCATTCGATCGTTGCGGGTGGTTTACTTGTAATATCATACACGACGCGGTTAATTCCGTCCACTTCGTTCACGATGCGGTTGGCGACCTTCGCCAACAGGTCATGTGGCAGACGTGCCCAATCGGCGGTCATAAAATCATCGGTGGTCACGGCACGGATCGCGGCAGCTTCCTGATACGTCCGCAAATCG
>Ga0209131_1003709_pt1 | contig 10103 bp, 10 predicted proteins | sample GraSoi_2013_40cm_FD_185826 | JGI IMG/M metagenome (GOLD analysis project Ga0209131, IMG submission 185826) | Grasslands soil microbial communities from the Angelo Coastal Reserve, California, USA - Sample 9_17_2013_40cm (SPAdes) (version 2) | ecosystem: Environmental > Terrestrial > Soil >...
CGGCCCGATGGCAGGCTCAGGCCGGACCCGGTGGCTCAATCGGGCCACGCTTGCTGCAAATTCACAGTCGCGATTGAAAGGGGTCTCTGACATCGAGCCGTCACATGCTTGTCACAGCAAGGCGAGACAGCCTTGGGGCAAGTTCTTCCGTCAGGAAATGGAGGCACGATGATGAGGACGATACTTGCCACCGCAGTAGTTTGCTTAGCAGCTATTTCGACGCCGGTTTGTGCTCAGGAGACCTGGGACGAGACACTGAAAAACACCCTCAGCTCCTGGTGGACTGCTGCCCGGAACACGGCGCGCGTAGCGACGCTGAACCCGGTTACAGTCAACATGTGCTGGGCGTCGGACAAGAACGCGCTCGTTGCCGATCCGGCCGTCGTCGCGGGTTTCCAGAAGATCCGCGGCAATGAAAAGGTGACGATCAGCTTCCCTCGCGACAGCTCCGGTACGCTCCTCGGCTCCGGCGACATCATGAGCCAATGGGAGAGCGGCAAGCTCAACTGCTCGACCGTCTCGCCTGACGCCTCGATCCTGGGTCTGCGCTCAGCGAAGTGGAACGCCGCCGAGCAGACGATGTACGCCTCGTCGATGGTTATCGCCGTTGTCAACCCCCAGGCGGCCGAAGTTCTGGGAAAATTCTACAACAAGGACCCCAAGGCCCTCACGTTCCTGGATCTCATTGCCGTGGCCGGCAAGAACTGGGCCGATCTCGCTCCGGGCAACGCCGATGTGGCGAACTGGGGAACCGTAAAGGGCCACGCCACCGACTGCGCGCGCTCGGCAAGCTGCCAGGTGGTCGCCGTAGCGCTCGCGTACTCGGCCTCCGGCCAGGCGAACATGACCGGTCGCGAACTGTCCAACCCGAAGGTCAAGTCGGTCATCGACTCGTTCCGTGAAAAGGTCGACCACACGGAGGGCTCGACGGGCCGATTGACGCAGAAGTGCTTCGTGAACCCTGTGGAATGCGACTTCTTCTTTACCTACGAATCAAGGATCTCGGACGTCGAGAAACAGATCCCAGGCGCGACCGTCCTCTACAATGACCGCGTCATTCAGGCTGAGGACATCTGGTCCAAGCTTACTGCATAATTTCAGTGCCTTAAGGCCGCAGCTCATCAGGCGCTATCAGCGTCATGTAAGCACCAAGCCTGAAAAACGGCCCTTGCCGCCCCAAACGTTGACCAGCATCCGGGATGCCTGTACGTCACGTACGCGACGGATAGGGTAGCTCCCGAACGGGGGCCGGTACCGCACCGGCCTTCCGTCGCTCCATCCCATATGCGGGCGCCCGGCGGAGGCGCGATGCCACGCACCAAGAAGCCGCCGACCGCCGATCAGCTTGAACAAGAGCTGATGCTGCTGGCCGATCAGCTCCAACAAGAACTGCCCAAATTCAAACCGTTGGTGAAATTTTTTCAAGCTGTTGGCGTTGATCCGGCAAGCACGGCCGCTCGGCGGCTCGTAACCTTCATAGTGGCCTCGCTGTACTACGGCATCAATCGGATCGAGATACAGCCGCGTCAGGCCGTCCCCAGCGCGGCGAAATGGACCCTCCCAAACGAGATGGCCTTGATGATCGAAGTGAATTGGCGAGTGGAGAGAGAAGGCATTAGCGAGCGGGAGGCCATCAAACGGATAGCTGCGGAATCACGTGACGAGCACCCATCTCCGGCACACCGCTTCCCGTACAAAGCTCAAAGCCGATCTGAATCTGGTCGACGATTCTCACAGACCACCGCTCAAGAGCGATATGAGGAAGCGCTCTGGCAACGGTGGCTCAAGATCAAGAAAGCCGAGAAAGCGCGAGCGAAGATCATCGCAGAACTGCCACCCCACAACAACATTTGGCTCGAAGCTTTAGGCTTTGGTCCCCCCACTGGTGAAAAATGAATTGAGATTTTCACACGGTTGATAATCACCAAAACCGTCGCGTAACCCGTCTGTTCCGGACAACAACTGGACAGAGAGGGTTAGACCGTGAAGCGGTACACGAGAGCAGAGCTGGGCGCGGAACTGCGCGCCCGCGGCTTCCCGATTTCCAACAGTAAGTTGAACAAGATGGCCGCCCCTGCCGTCAATCAGGGACCGCCCGTAGATAGTTGGTGGGGGCGTCGGCCGCTTTACGACATTGGCGCCGGCGTTGCGTGGGCCGAATCACTTCTTCGGTCGGAGCGCTCGTCGCTGCAAAACCTGCCGTCCAATCAGGACACCCCCACGAAGGCGCTCCGCACTGCGATGGATGTCGGGCTGGAGGAGGGTGGCGCATCGTGACAAACGCCCCGCTGTGGGAAAGCGGGGCGCTGCCGACGAACTACAGAACTGACGAACCCCTCTCCTGTAACCCGGCACAGCCCCCGCCCGCAAGAAAAACTGCGCCATTCGGTCCGTGGAGTCCGGACGTCCGCGATTCGACGGAGCGCGTCGCGCAGTTCCGCTCGCTGGCGGCATTGAGCGCAGCATTCCTCGGCTCCAATCATGAGATCGTCGGAGCGGTGACGTGGCCGCGGGGGGCGCGATCATGAGTACGCCCCTCAAAACGCGCGTCGGTCAGCTCGTGAGGCTACTATCGAGCGAGCATATCGGAGAGGCTGGCGCCGCTGCCCATGCGCTTAACCGGACAGTCGCCACCGCTGGTCTCGACATCCACAAGTTGGCGGCGATCTTCGAAGCAGCCCTGCCAGACGCGCCGGCGCTGGTTCCGCTCGACGGCGACTGCTGCGATTGGCGATCCGTCGCGGCGTTTTGCCATCAACATCGTGACCGGCTACCCGCGAGGGATGCCGATTTCGTCGCCAATCTCCTGACATATCGGAACCAGCCTACCGCTAAACAACTCCAGTGGCTCGCCGACATTCATGTGCGTCTCCTTGATGGAGGCCGGCAATAATGCCCCCCGCACAATTCGACATGTGGGTCGAGAAGGCCCGCGCCGTCCCGATCGAGAGCATCGCGCCGCCTGGGCTGAAACGTAACGGCAAGGAGTTCGTGGGACCATGTCCGCGATGTGGCGGGGAGGATAGGTTCTGGATCGATCCGATTAAAGGCACATTCGGTTGCCGCAAATGCTCGGGGAAAAACGGAAAGAGTGCCGGCGGCGATGTCATAGATTACGCGCAGTTCTTGTTGGACTGCGATTTCAACTCCGCGGTCGAACGGCTGACCGGCGAGCCCGCGCCGGGGAAAATGAATGGTGATGCAGCGCCGTGGGTGACGGAGGGGGAGTGGATATATCGCGATGCCGATGGAAATCCGTACCTCAAGGTCGTGCGATACCGAAAATCGGACGGCACCAAATCCTACCCGCAGTATCACCGTGAGAATGGCAAGTGGATAAAGGGCAAGCCAGCGGGCCCGAAGATCCCGTATCGCCTCCCCGAGCTGCTCGACGCCGACCGCACCGAACCCGTCTTCATCGTCGAGGGTGAGAAATGCGCGGATCGCCTCGCCAAGGAAGGCGTCGCCGTCACCAGCGCGAGCGAGGGTGCCGGCAAGTGGACGCCCGACCTCAACCAGCACTTCGCCGATCGCATCGTGTGGATTCTCCCGGATGCCGATGAGCCTGGCCGTAAACACGCCCGGCGGGTTGCCGCGAACTTGCATGGCATCGTTCGCGAAGTCCGCATCGTTGAAATCTCCGGTTTGAACGAAGGCCAGGACGTATTCGATTTTCTCGAAGGCGGCGGCACTGGCAACGATCTTCGCGATCTTGGCGAACGCGTGCCGCTCTGGCAACCGCCGCCGAACGGTGAAGGAATATCGCGGGGACCGGACGGCCTGAGCGAAAATCAGCGGCCCGATGAGCAAAAGTCGTTCGTGTTCGATCCGCAGCCCTATCGGTTCCCGGACCCGGCATCAATTCCGCGGCGCGCATGGCTGGACCGGCGCAAGCACTATATGCGCGGCGTCGTCGGCGCTTCGATCGGTGCGCCAGGCCGCCTCAAAAGCACAACAGAGCTGACCGAGTGCATCGGCATGGCGGTGGGGCGAGATCTCTTCACTGGAAAGCCGAACGAGTGCGGGGCCCTGCGCGTCGCTTACTTCAACGGCGAGGAAAACCAAGTCGAGCTCGACCGGTGGGTCGCGGCGATCTGCAAGCACTATGGCATCAAGTGCGAGGATTGCGGCGACCGATTGTGGGTGGTGTCCACCCGCGACACTCCAATCCGGCTGGCAGGTCCAGGACCAGGTGGCGCTGCCGTGGTGGCGCAAGAGGTGGTGGACGAACTGCTGAAGTGGTGCGACGCATGCCAAATTGATGTCCTCTCATTCGATCCTTTGATCTCCTTCCATAGGGTCCGCGAGACCGACAATGGCGATATGGACATTCTTTGCAAGGAGGCCTTCGGCCGGCTTGCCGGAGAAATTCGGTCTGTCGATCTTGTAGCCCACACGCGTAAGTCGGCGCCCGGCGAAATCAATACGACCGTCGACGACTGGCGCGGCGCATCCTCACAACTCGGCGCCGTCAGAATAGCTCGCACCTTCAATTTTATGACGACCGCTGAGGCGATACAGCTCGGCGTTGAGGAGAAACAGCGCCGGCTGCATGTCAGGATCGACGACGGGAAGTCCAATCCCGGCCCGGCCGGAGCCGCCAACTGGGTCAAGATCGAGGTCGAAAACCTCCCCAACGGCGACGTAATTGCCGTCGCCACACTGTGGCTACCGCCCGACCCCTTCCAAAACGTCTCAGCGGCCGACATGAGAGTGGCGCGCGAACTGGCGCAAACTGGCGAATATCGCGCCGATGTCAGGTCGCCAAAGTGGTTCGGGTGGCGCCTCGCCGAGCACCTCAAAGTGCGCATTATTTCCGGCGGCGCCAATTCAAAACTCGACATGGCGCGTATCAAGGCGATCATCAAAACATGGTTGCAAAACAATGTCTTGGAGGAGGAGCGCGAGGATAAGGGCCGCAAGAAGCGCAAGTACATCGTCGCCGGATCATTCCGGCCGGACCCCGCCGACACTGCCGAACCGAAGCATGAGCATGAAGACGAACTGGCTTGATGCCGAACTGGCGCACGAACTGGCGCAACTGGCGCAGGACAGTTGCCTGAAGGCCGTTTTTTGCGCCAGTGCGCCAGTTGCGTCAGTCCCTTCTTTAGAAGGGACTGACTGGAGCACTGGAGCAACTGAAACGGCCCTGCCCCCAATCTACCCCTCCCCATGCCGGATCGGATCCCCCCTGGTGCTCCACACACATCCGTTCCTGATGCTGCTGGCATCGAGACCACTGCCATCCCATGCACCCATCGAGCCGCCAGGACAGCTTCACCGTTGGGAGACGCCGGCGCCTATCCCAGAGACAGACTTACTCGTGGAAATGCCGGTCGTTGCTGGCCAACCCGGCGCACAGCACCGGGCTTACGCACCGCCGGCTTACGGCCAGAAGACAGAGACAGAGACATAGACATAGACAAAAAGGATCACGACATGGACGCTGTGACACCACCGGATTTCGACGCGATGCGCCGCGCGATCGAAAAAACCGGACGAGATGCGATGAAGGCGGATGCCGGAAATCGGCAGGTCCTGTTCGAACACGCGATCTGTGAGGTCCTGGATCTCCGCGCCCAGGCGATGGAGATTTATTTAAGACAGGCCAGGAACCCCGAAGTTCAGCGCAAAGCCCACCAGACACGCAAGCGCGCCGAGCGCAGGGTTGGACAACTCCTGATCGCTGCGGTGAGGACTGGCGTCCGGTACGTCCGGCCAAAAAATACAAAAATTGGTGAACCGACGGATCTCATCACGCTTGAGAAATTGGGCATATCCAGGAAACAGAGCCAGGACTGGCAGAAACTCGCTCGGATGCCAGATGCAGATTTTGAGATTTTTCTCTCCGACCCGACAACCAAGTCGATCACTGCGCGATTAGGCCGGCGCGGCACGCGGCGCCATGCCCATGTGGATGAGGCGGGGCAATTGAGCAGCACCGCCACCATGTCGATCGCCAACATCAAAATCGGCACCCGGCACCGCAAGGACCTGGGCGACATCGAGGGGCTGGCGCGCAGCATCGCGGACGTCGGCTTGCTGCATCCGATCGTGGTGCGCGCCGACGGCACGCTCATCGCAGGCGAGCGGCGGCTTGAGGCCTGCAAGCAGCTCGGCTGGACCGACGTGCCAGTCACTGTGGTTGATCTCGACGACATTGTGCGCGGCGAGCTCGCTGAGAATGCTGAGCGCAAGGATTTCCTGCCCAGCGAGATCGACGCGATCAGGCGAGCACTGGAGCCGATCGAGAAGGCGGCTGCAAAGGCGCGTATGAGCGAAGGCGGTGGCGATCAACGCAGCGCCGATCGGGTAGGGAAAATTTCCACACCCGATGCCGGCAAGACCCGCGACAAGATCGGCGCCTTTGCCGGCGTCTCTGGCCGCACTGTGGAGAAAATCGCGGCCGTGGTCGACGCCGCCGAGACGGAGCCTGAAAAGTTCGGCCACCTGGTTGAGGAGATGGACAAGACTGGCAAGGTCGACCGTGCGCACAAGCAGTTGCACAAGAAGGGCGAGGGTCAGCGCCGGACCCCACGCCAGTCGAAGCCCGCATCAGGCACAGAGTTAACACCGCCTGTCGTGACCGATGCACCCGGTGATGTCGCCCGGCCTGGCGTGCCGTTGCTCCCGTCGCAAGCATCGATATCGCCGGCGCCGCCGCCTGATCCCGTCGATGCGGCAATAGATCGTGCCACGCCCGATGACGTCCACGTCCTCGACGCCGACCTGCCGACCAATTTCGAGGCGAGGAGGGGGCAAAAGATATCGCTCGATGAAAAGCTGGGAAATCTGATCTTTCTTACCGAAAGCACGATCTCTGATCTCGTTTCCGAGATGCGAGCTGCAGGTCGGCTCCCTGAACTGTTCCGCCGCTTTCGCAGGGTGATCGATAAGCTCGAAGCAGAGGCCGCTGCCGAGCTCGAGATGTTCGACGAGAGCCAGTCACCTATCGATACGGCCGGCATAGAGCCGCCTTCTAGCGAGCCACCCACACCGCCGCCGGCAGCATAGGAGTGCACCATGGCAACGTTCTCGGTCGTCTTGGTGAGCAGCGTGCGCGGCGAGGTGGAACGCAATCCGGCGCCGAGCCGCATAGTGGCCTTCGAGGTGGCGCGCGCCATGCTCGCAGCCTGCATTGAGCGCGAACAGGAGCACCAATGGTTCCATGGCGAGGTCGTCAGCGTGCGCATCGAGGAAGACATCGGGTGACTGTCCGAATTTCAGTGTCCGGCGCACTGCCGGTTGTAGCGGCGCCATTGAGAGAATTTCGATCTCCGGTCGGCCGACTGTCCGGAGACGAGCCATAGAACGACAAGTTCATTGAGGAGGTAAATTGCACGGACCCGTGAAGTCGCCGCTCGATGAGGGCGAGGCGCTTGAAGTCATACGACAGGCGGGCGCGGTCCCGTCAATCAGCCAGCTCGCCACCATGCTGAGCTGGGAGCGGACGAGCACAGGTCGGGTCCTGGCTCGCTGGCAGGCCGCCGGGCTTGTTGCCGTGGAGGATGGCCCCCGCGGCCGGAAAATCATCCGCGCGCTTACTGTGGTGCAAGCTGAGCACACCTGTGCACAGCCCGGCAATACGCAATTTGAGCCGCCTGCTCCGGCGCCGGCTGCAAATGCTGTGCTCCACGACATTGCACATGCGCCCAGTTTGTTGGCACAGGCCCTCAGGTCCGGCGCCATTGTCCGGTGGACCTTCGGCGGCATGTTTGTTGCCATGTCCTTCGTCCTCTACGCCATCAGCACAATCTTGAATATGACGTTCTGGTCGGGCCTCAATCCGGATATGACGGCGAAGCAGCTCCTTGCCGCGGGCGGCCTGGCGGTCGAGCTGATCAATTACGCCATCCCGAGCGGGCTTTCCTTCGTGCCGTTGTCCCAGCGGGGGCTGCGCTTCGTTGTCCGGGCTGTGTTGTCTGTGACGATGATATTGACCGCCATTGCCGGCGCGAGCGTCGTCAAGAATAGCCTCGGTTCCTCGCATGTGTCCCGCCAAGAGAACACCAGGGCGCGAGATCGGTTGAATGGCGTCGTCAAGTCCGTCGTGGAACCCGTTTCCGACGATGCCGTGAAAGACGCTCGGAATCGAGTTACGACCGCGACGGCGAATCGCAAGACCACCTGCGCGCCGACCAGGACCCTGGACATAGACGAGTGCAACAAGGCTAAGACCGAGCTAACGAAGGCGCAGGTCGCTCTCGCGAGTGAAAACACCACGCACGCCAATGCCGTGGCAAAAGCCGATGAACAGCACCGCAAGGATGTCGCCGACGCCCAGACCAAGCTTGATGGCATGTCGGTGATCTCGCTCGACTTGGACATGGTGGCTGCTGGCGTCGAGGCGCTTGTGCCTGGCGTGCCGGAAGCCTGGGTCACCCGGATCGTAGTCTTGTTGTGGGTTCTGCTGTTCGCGGCTGCCCCCTGCGCGCTTTTGAAGGCGGGCTTGGAGGTGCTGCTGGCGCCGGCGCGCACCGCATCACCATTGCGAGGGGGTGACCATGACTGAATTGGTCCGATACGACGCCGTCTGTCGCGCGCTCAAGTAGCGCCGTCCGGCATCTATATCGCTTCCGCCCCGAAAGGCCCCTTTTCGGACCCCTCAATTTAAGAAATGCCCGTAATCATTGATATGACGTGGCGCTAAAATGTTCTAGTTTGGCGCCATGAACGAGCAAACTGAGCACACCCAGAAGATCGCCGACCTCGAACGCGAGCTTCAGTTCCGGGACCGGCGCATCAACGAACTGAAAAATGAGATCGACGGATTGCGCCAGGAGGTCCGCGAGATGGAAGACTGGGTCACGGAGCGTGACGCCTATCTGGAACAGTTCATCACCACGTTCGGCCTCGAACTCGATGGCGACGGCTCCTACCGAAACGGAGATTTCATCCAGGGGCACCAACGGTTGGCCGACAAATACAATGACCTCGTCGGCCGCCACAACAAGTTGATACGCCGCTTCAACGCTAACATCGCCAGCGTGCAGTCCGTCGGTCGGCCGCTTGCCGCCAGCGAGGCGCAACAGTTTCAGATCCTGAAACTGCACAAGGCTGGCAAGTCATCACGGTGGATAGCCGAGGAGCTGACGTTGTCGCGGCGAGCCGTCACGACGGTCATCGACAAGGACGAGGGCACCGACCGCACGACCACACAACGTCGCCTGCGTCTCGGCCTGGAGCCCAAGCGCAAGGACTGGCGCCAGGCCGCGATCATGAGTCTGCCAAGACAGGCGACCAAGTTGCGCAAAGACGCCAAGAAGCTGTTGAAGGAAGCGAGAGATGGCCGGGCGTAGGGTGCCCGCTCGATCGCCTTGCGGAATTTGGTCGCGTCCATTGGGTCTCCTGTGTGGAAAGCGAATCCGAGGGGGAAGAGGGAGAAAGCCCACACCCAATCGACGCGCGACGACAACGACACGCTGCAGGTGACTTGCCCGACCTTCCCGGAGGTTACGACCTTCGGAGCCGATGAGGGCGAAGCGGTCGCCATGCGGTTTCCGCGATCGAGGAAGCCATTGCGGCGCGCATCAGCGACGGCGATCCGCTGCCTCGGCCGGTCGCACGGCTTGCGGCGCCGCGGCGTGGAGAACTATGGGTGAGGCTGCCGCTGCTGACGGCGCTCAAGGTCGAGCTTGTTATCGCCCTGTCCGATGCCGGCATCACCCGCGCTGAGCTGGCGCGTCGGCTTGGCTGGCATCGCGAACAAGTCGACCGGCTTATTCCGTATCCTGGAATTGAAGGCAAGATCGTGTTTGCCTTCGCATCAGAGGCAATGACGGCAGGCCGATCTCTGAGGCGACACTGAAGAGGCATTTCGCCCATGAATTGATGCTTGCGAAGGTCGAGGTCGAGACGATCGTGCTTACGCAGTTCATGGCGGCGATCATGCGGGGAGAGCGCTGGGCAATCTGCAAGTACATGGATCAGCAGATGTGGCGGCCGGAGGATGGCGGCTGGCGGGCGCGGCCATATGAGGTTGCGGCTGGTGGCGCTCAGCCGGCGGATACCGAACCGGTTAAAGATTTCTGGCGAGAGTGAGCTGCTCCCTACCGGATCGAAGATGATCCTGCCGGCTACGAGGTTGGCTCTGGCATTTGGAG
>Ga0209131_1003710_pt1 | contig 10102 bp, 5 predicted proteins | sample GraSoi_2013_40cm_FD_185826 | JGI IMG/M metagenome (GOLD analysis project Ga0209131, IMG submission 185826) | Grasslands soil microbial communities from the Angelo Coastal Reserve, California, USA - Sample 9_17_2013_40cm (SPAdes) (version 2) | ecosystem: Environmental > Terrestrial > Soil >...
CAGCTACTTGACAGTTGGCGAGACTTATTTCTTCCGGGAGAGGCGAGGTCTGGAAGTTTTTGAAAAGGACATCGTGCCGGAATTGATTAGAACACGTTCGGACAGGACAATCAGAATCTGGAGCGCGGGTTGCGCCACAGGCGAAGAGCCCTATTCTGTCGCAATCGTGCTCAGCAAGTTGATGGCGGATCTGGAGAAGTGGAACGTCGAGATTCTGGCGACCGACCTGAATTCCAAGTCTCTGCAAAAAGCAGCCGAGGGAATCTACGGAGAATGGTCCTTCCGCGGGATTCCGCCGCGGGTACGTAGCGCATATTTTGAAGCAGTCGAGGAAAACCGTTGGGCCATTACCCCAGCCATCAAAAAGAGGGTGAGCTTCGCACAGCTCAACTTAATGGATGATGCCTATGCTTCTCTCACCAACGGTCCAAACGGCCTAGATGTGATCTTCTGCCGGAATGTGCTGATGTACTTCACTCCTAAGGCGATAAGGAAGGTCGTCCGGCAGCTCTACGGTTCTTTGACGAGCGACGGATGGTTGATTGTGAGCTCGACAGAAACGTCCCCCGAGCTGTTCTCGGAGTTCGCCGCAGTTAGTTTTGGCGACATCACGCTTTATAGGAAATCGTCCGCACGCTTCCCGACAACACTCGCCTTGCCTGTGTTCGACGAAAGGCGGTTAACTGCTCCGTCGGCAGAGCGGACGATGCAGGCTCCCGAGCCAGCGAGCATCTCGTCCGACGAGGCCAACCAAAAGGCGTCAGACAACGGCAAGTGTTCGGAAGATCCAGGGTCACCGGCGGTTTCCTTCGGACAAGCTGCGGCGCTCTATGAACAGAGACGTTATGAGGACTTGGAACAGATAATCACTGCACTTCTGTCAGAAGACGGAGATCACGCATCAGCCATGCTCCTGTTAGCACGGGCCTATGCCAACCAAGGAAAACTGAATGCGGCACTCCTCTGGTGTGACAAGGCAATCGCAGCCGATAAGATGGCTGCTCGTGCCTACTATCTGCGTGCCTCGATTTTGCAGGAGCAAGGGTCCATACCAGAGGTCCTCCTCGCACTCAAGCAGGCAGTGTATGCGGAACCGCAATTCATATTGGGTCACTTTGCCCTGGGTAATCTGGCATTGAAGCACGGACGCCGTGAGGAATCGGAAAAGCACTTCGAGAATGTCCTGTTGCTCTTGGCGCGATGTGAACCAGAAGACATTGTGCCGGAAACCGAGGGCCTCTCTGCCGGCAGGCTGAGAGAAATGATGGCTCTTCCGATTAGTCAAGGAAACGTGCTCCGACAGGCAAGGAAGCTCGAACCAAGCAGACGGTAGTGTTATGCGTGCAGGAGACACAATCCGGGAATCGCCAACCGCCGTTGCTTCCGGCGAGCACAAAGGCGGTCTAAACTGGAGCGACCTCCGACGTCGCCTGGACGCCTCCCAGGCCGCTCTGAAGCAAGAACTCAGTCCCAGCTCCGAAGAGAAGCAAAAAATCCTCCGGGCGCGGGCCCGGGCCCTGGCTAAAGGAAACGAGAAAGAAGCACCATCTCCGGACCTGTTCCTGGAGATTGTGGAGTTCGTTCTGGGACCAGAACACTATGGGATTGAATCGAGTCATATTCGCGAAATCCATACGCTTAGCGAATTCACGCCGCTACCGTGCACGCCGGCTTTTGTCTTGGGTCTGGTCAATGTGCGAGGACAGATTCTGTCCATCATCAACATCAAGAAACTTTTTGATCTGCCAGAAAAGGGCCTGACCGACCTGAATAAGGTCATCATTGTCCACGCCAATCATATGGACCTTGGCATTCTCGCCGATGCGATTCTCGGAGTGCGCCGCATCGCGCTGGAAGCGCTTCACCCGGCTCTTCCAACTCTGACGGGGATCCGGGAAGAGTATCTAAAGGGGATCACGAAGGATCCATTGGTGGTCCTCGATGTGGAAACAATCCTTTCGGACGAGAAGATCCTGGTAAACGAAGTGGTGAATCCTGCGACTTGAGCGGTACACGCGAGAAAGGGAGAACTGCGATGAAGTGGTCAATTGGGGGCAAGATTGGAAGTGGCTTCGGACTCGCCCTGGTTGTGCTCGTGATTGTCGGCGCTGTCTCCTATGACAGCACGGCGAAGCTTATCGATTCCGCCGAATGGGTGCGCCACACGCATGAGGTACTCAGCGGACTCGACGAGGTAGTGTCGGGGATGAAAGATGCGGAGACTGGGCAGCGCGGTTACATCATCACCGGCGAAGCACGCTATCTCGAGCCTTATACGGGTGCGCGCGATGCGGTCGATCAGAAGCTGAAACACCTGCGGGAGTTGACCTCCGACAACCCCAACCAGCAACAGCGGCTTACCGCCACCGAACCCTTGATTGCCAGCAAGTTCGCTGAATTGCAGGAAACCATCGACCTGCGGAAGCAAAAAGGTTTTGGGCCAGCTGAGCAGGTTGTGGCCACCGACAAGGGTAAGAACGTAATGGACTCCATCCGCAAGTTAGTCGGCGAGATGCAGGAAGAAGAAACGAGATTATTGGCCAAACGGTCTGCAGAGGAAAGAGACCGTGCGCGCCGCACCAAAATGACCATCGTTGTGGGCACCCTATGCTCGTTTGTATTGCTAAGCCTGGCAGGTACGTTCCTCACACGAAATATCGCTGTGCCGCTCGGTCAAGTTTCCGCGGCAGCGCAGAAGATCGCCTCTGGAGACTTGTCGGTCAACTTTACTTCCAGCGCCCGGCGAGATGAGGTCGGGGTCTTGGCTGCGACCTTCACGGAAATGACGAACTCCCTCAAGCAAATGGCCCGAGTGGCGGAGCAAATCTCCGATGGCGATCTCACGGTCGAAGTGAAACCGAAATCGGATAAGGACGTCCTGGGGAAGGCCTTTGCGATCATGGTGGAAAACCTCAGGCGGGTTACGGGAGAGATGCAGCAGTCCATCGGCATTCTCTCCTCCTCCGCCCAGCAGATTGTCGCCACAACCACGCAAGTGGCCGCGGCCGCCACGGAGACCGCCACTGCCGTCGCTGAAACGACTACTACTGTAGAAGAAGTAAAGCAAACGGCGCAGCTCGCAGCCCAGAAAGCGAAGTTTGTGTCGGAGAGCGCCCAGAGAGCAAGCCAGGTTTCCGAGAGCGGAAAGAAATCGGCTTCGGACTCCATCGACGCAATGAAACAAATCCGGGAGCAAATGGAATCCATCGCCGAAAGCATCGTTCGCTTGAGCGAGCAGGGGCAGGCAATTGGGGAAATCATGCTCTCGGTGAACGATCTCGCCGAACAATCCAATCTGCTTGCGGTGAATGCCTCGATCGAAGCCGCGAAAGCAGGGGAACAGGGCAAAGGCTTCGCCGTGGTCGCGCAAGAAGTGCGAAATCTGGCGGAACAATCGAAACAAGCCACGGTCCAGGTACGAAGCATTCTCAACGACATTCAAAAAGCCACCAACGCTGCCGTGATGGTGACCGAGCAAGGCAGCAAAGCGGTCGAGGCCGGGGTGAAACAGTCCGTGCAGGCTGGCGAGTCGGTGCAGAAACTCGGGGAGAGCATCGCAGAAGCAGCCCAGGCCGCGACCCAGATTGCAGCTTCGAGCCAGCAGCAGATGGCGGGCATGGACCAAGTGGCGCAGGCCATGGAGAGCATCAAGATGGCAAGCACGCAAAACGTTGCCAGCACCAAACAAACTGAGGTTGCAGCAAAAAACATTGAGGAACTGGGACGCAAGCTGACCGAACTAGTGGCCATGTACAAAGTCAAAGAGCGGAGCATGGCGGCCCGGGCTTCTTAACAATAAGGAATAGCCGGGACCTAGGTCTGAGGACGAAATGGTATCTAAAGACAAAGAGCTTCTCAAAAAACTTCTCGCGACCTTTAAGGTCGAGGCAGAGGAACATATCAATGCCATTTCCTCGGGCTTGATCGAACTGGAGAAAGCATCTTCACCCGAGAAACAGGGGGAGACCGTGGAGACGGTGTTCCGGGAAGTACATAGCCTAAAGGGTGCTGCAGGCGCCGTCAATTTGGTGCAAATCGAAAGTTCATGTCAGTCCCTGGAAAGCCTGTTCGCGCAGCTCAAGTCCAGGGAGATGACACTTTCACCGGACCTGTTCGACCGTCTTCATCAAAAGGCAGATGCCCTCCGTGCCCTACTTTCCGCCGGCAGTACCGAGGCTGCTCAGGCGGACGAAACCAGGATGTTCCGCGGATTAGAGCGTACGACCTCTGAGCGGCACACGCCTGAAAGCATTCCCGTGCCCCCGCGTTTCCGGGATGAAAAGCAAGCACTGTCCGAGACGTTGAGACTTCCCGCATTCAAGCTGGAGTCTCTTCTTCGTCAAGCCGAAGAGTTGATTCCGGTCAAGGCAATAGCCGCTCAACGGATCACTGAGCTTAGAGAAGCCGAGCATTTGCTGACAGTGAGTGAAGCGGAGTGGAAAAAGGTCCGGCCACAGGCACACGCCGTAAAAACGTTAGCCAACGGCGGCCAGCGCACCAATGGACAGTCTCGTCCATCCGAAGGAGAATCGCCCACCAGGGCACAGATGGCAAAGATTTCTGTCTTTCTCGATCGTAATGAGACGGCTCTGCGCTCCGTCCAGAGCAAGCTTGCCGCCTTAGCTAAAGGTCTCGAGAGCGACCGCCGGGTACTTGACCGCAGAGTGGATGAGCTGGTCGAAGATGCAAAGCGGGTTTCGACAGTTCCGTTTTCCGTACTGCTCGAATCATTCCCCAAGTTGGTCCGCGACCTTTGCCGGGACTGCGGTAAGGACGCAGACTTACTGATAACAGGTGGCGAGATCGAAACCGACCGGCGGATTTTGGAGGAAATGAAAGACCCCTTGGTACACCTGGTAAGAAATTGCGTTGACCATGGCATCGAGAGCCCGAAGCAACGCGAAGAAAGAGGGAAACCGCTGAAGGCAACAATCAACCTGGCCATCACTCCCAAAAGCGCGGACAAGGTCGAAATCGTCGTTTCGGACGACGGTGCGGGCATTGATGTCCAGAAGGTGCGTGCGGCGTCAGTCAAACTCGGGCTTATATCTCGAGAAGATGCGGCAAACATGGATGAGCAGCAAGCGGCATCCTTGATTTTCAAATCGGGGGTCTCCACCAGTCCGATGATTACCGAGCTCTCGGGCCGGGGGTTGGGTTTGGCGATTGTGCGGGAAAAAGTGGAAAAAGTTGGCGGGTCGGTGTCCATCGAAAGCAATCCGGGAACCGGAACAACTTTCAGGCTCATTCTGCCCCTTACCCTCGCCAGGTTTCGAGGAGTTCTAGTGCGTGTGGGCCAGAGTTTATTTGTGCTGCCGACTCGATATGTGCAAAGGGTGTTGCGGATAGGCCAAGATGAAATCAAGAGTGCCGAAAACCGGGAGACCATCCAGATCAACGGACGAGCCGCTTCGGCGGTTCGCCTGGCTGATGTCTTGGAAATTACACGGCGAAACACAGACGCCGATCCGAATCGCAAAATTCCTGTGCTGGTTCTTGTCTGGGCCGGCGAGCAAATCGGATTTATTGTCGATGAAATTCTCGATGAACAGGAAGTCCTCGTAAAGGGATTGGGCAAGCAGCTACGACGGGTGCGCAATATCGCCGGTGCCACGGTCCTTGGTACGGGAAAAGTATTGCCGGTCCTCGACGTTGCAGACTTGATGCAATCAGCAGTAAGGATGGCCCCCGGTGCTGCCCGGCATGCGACAGAGGAATCTCCTAAATCTATTCTGGTTGCTGAGGACTCCATTACCGCCCGCACCCTGCTGAAGAACATCCTGGAGTTTGCCGGTTACAAAGTGAAGACGGCCGTCGATGGTGTCGAGGCTTTGAGCGTGCTGGCAAACGAAGGCTTTGACCTGGTGGTCTCGGATGTCGAAATGCCCAGGATGAGCGGTTTTGATCTGACCGCGAAGATTCGGGCCGATAAGCGACTCTCCGAGTTGCCGGTGGTGCTGGTAACGGCGCTCGAATCTCGAGAACACCGGGAGCGTGGAGTGGATGTCGGGGCCAATGCGTACATCGTGAAAAGCAGTTTCGATCAGGGGAATCTCTTAGAGGTTGTCCGTCGGCTGATTTGAAACCAGGAGCAAGGGATGATTCGAGTTCTCGTGGTCGAGGATTCAGCAACGGTGCGGGAACTCTTACTCCATATTCTCCGCTCCGATCCGGAAATCGAAGTGGTTGGCACTGCAGAAACAGGAGAGGAAGCACTCGAAACCGTGAGGCGCACCAGACCCGACATCATCACCATGGATGTCCACATGCCCAAGATGAACGGCTTCGACGCTACCCGGCACATTATGGAGAGTCATCCCACGCCAATTGTGATCGTGAGCGGGACGGTTGACATGGCTGACGCAGCCAAGGCCTTCAAGGCGATCGAATCCGGGGCCCTGGCGGTACTGCAAAGGCCACATGGGATGGGTCATCCAGCGCACCAGGAGACCGCGGCCGAACTGGTGCGGACTGTGAAGTTGATGTCGGAAGTAAAGGTGATTCGACGCTGGCCGCGATCAAGGCCCATAGAAATCGCAACTGACGCTGCGCCTTCTTCAGAATTCCGGCGCCAGTCTTCGCAAAGCCAGATTAGGCTTGTGGCCGTCGGAGCTTCCACCGGCGGTCCCCCAGTGTTGCAGGCAATCCTGGCGGCCCTGCCCCGAGATTTCTGTGTTCCTGTGCTACTCGTGCAACACATCGCACCCGGGTTCACCCAAGGGTTTGCCGATTGGCTGGCGCAATCCTCGAGTCTCCCGGTTCATGTACCTGTCCACGGGCAGCCAGTTCTGCCGGGGCACGTGTACGTGGCTCCAGACGGTTTTCACATGGCGATTGGTCCGCAAGGCCAGGTCCATCTCAATATGCATGAACCCGAGAACGGCTTGCGTCCGTCCGTTTCGCACTTGTTTCGTTCAGTGGCGCGCTCATATGGCCCAAGGGCGGTCGGCGTGTTACTCACCGGCATGGGCAAGGATGGAGCGTGGGAACTAAAGTTGATGAAAGAGCAAGGCGCAGTGACCATTGCCCAAGATCGAGACACTTCTGTTGTGCACGGTATGCCAGGTGAAGCGATAAGAGTAGGCGGGGCAACATACGTTCTTCCTCCCGAGAAGATTCCTATCGCGCTAACAAGTCTGGTAAGTGGAAACGGTCACGGTAGAGAACCGGAAATCACGAACCCAGGGACTAACGCTCCAGAAACCGGCATTTTGTTTTTGGGACGTGATCTCTCAGGGAAGTAGCGAAGAAATCAGGAAACCCATGGGCGAGCCTAGAGAAAATCACATCAACGCAGCCGCAATACTCATTGCAGAAGACAGCCCTACCCAGGCCGAGAGGTTGAGTCATTACCTGAGTGCGCGGGGTCATGGCGTGACCGTCGCAAGAAATGGGAAGCAAGCCTTGGCGGCGGCCGTCGAAAGCAAGCCGGCAATGATCATTACCGATGTGGTCATGCCCGAGATGGACGGATATACCCTGTGCAAGCACATCAAGTCCTATCCCTCTCTCAAGGATGTTCCGGTTGTCTTGGTGACCTCGCTTTCCAGGCCGCAGGACATTGTCAAGGGCCTGGAGTGCGGTGCCGACAGCTTCATTCGCAAGCCCTACGATGAAAAATATCTGCTTTCACGAGTCGACTACATTTTGACGAATCGAGAGCTGAGAAGGACAGAACGATTGCAGGTGGGAGTGCAATTAGAGTTTGGCGGCCAATCGTACTTCATCACCGCGGAGAAACAACAAATTCTCGATTTACTGATTTCAACCTACGAAGGCGCTGTTCAGATCAACGATGAACTCGAACTCAAACAGCAGGAACTCCAGCAGGCGAATGGGGCACTGGAAGCGAGAGTCGCAGACCGTACTGCCGATCTAGCCCGGGCGAACCAGCAATTGAAGACTGAACTGGTAGAGCGCGAACGGGCTGAAGAAGAGGTTAAAAGGCTGAACGAGGGTTTGGAACGTCGCGTGGCCGAGCGCACCGCGCAGCTAGCAGCCACGAACGAAGAACTGGAGGCATTTTCGTACTCCGTTTCCCACGACTTGCGAGCACCGTTGCGACATATCAATGGCTTTGCAGGAACATTGATGGAGGACTACGGCTCTCAGCTGGAGTCAGAGGCCCATCGTCAGTTGACGAGCATTCAGGAAGGTACTAAGGGCATGGCTCGCATGATCGATGACCTACTCAACCTCTCCCGCTTGGATCGTCGTGAAATGGTTCTGAAGATGACGCCATTGGGCTCGCTAGTGGAGAACGTCCTTAAGGACATCAAGTCTGAATCCGCCAGGCGGGAGATCGAATGGCATATCGGTTCGCTTCCCTCCTTCGATTGCGACCCAGGCTTGATGCAACAAGTGTTCGTGAACCTCCTCTCCAATGCCGTGAAATATACTCGTGGTCGCGAGCGAGCTGTGATCGAGATCGACCAGATGACCGTCAATGACCAAGTCGTAATCTACGTTCGCGACAACGGTGCCGGATTCGACTCAAGATATGCCAGTAGGCTCTTCGGAGCATTCCAGCGCCTTCATCGCGCCGATGAATTTGAAGGCACCGGGGTAGGACTTGCCACTGTACAGCGCATCATCCGGAAGCACGGAGGACGCGTATGGGCTGAAGCGGAGCCCGACAAGGGCGCGATGTTTTGCTTCGTTCTCGGCGGATCGGATCAAGTTGGAACGCAAGCGAAAAACCCGCAGTCGTCCGAGACGAGCGATGTGGCGGGCAACAAGGCCGACGAGCTTCTGGTCGAGGAAAATCACTAGATCGCACACGGTCGGATACTGTCGACGGATGAGCCAGGATCGATCATGGACCTTTAGTTCGTCCACCCGCCCAAGATCCCCGCCCAAGATAAGCGTGTCTCCCGCGACTTTTAGAGTACTTACGCAGCCGCCTAAGACCTGTTAAGTCGTTGTAAATACTCGTTAACGCCAGTCTGAAAAGGCTGGCGGCGGTTCAACTCCGTCCCTGGCCACCACACTCGTCAAAGAACAGCTCGGAAGTTCCCAGAAACATCGCAGTGCCTCCTCCTGCCCTGACATTCGCCTCTTCCGCCATCCTGCCTTCAATTTAATTTCTGCTCCGCAATCCATTTGTCTGTGCGGGCCTCGAGGAGATCGAGAGGGAGGGTTCCGCCGTCGAGCATCTCGTCGTGGAATTTACGAATGTCAAACTTGCGACCTAATTCCTTTTTGGCTCGTTCGCGGAGTTCGCGGATCTTGAGTTGGCCGAGCTTGTAACTGAGGGCTTGCGCGGGCCATGCGATGTAGCGATCAGTCTCAGACTGAATGGTGGGCTCGTCGACCGCGCCGGACGTGCGGAAGGAATCCACCACCTGATCGCGTGTCCATCCTTTCGAGTGGATTCCAGTGTCGACGACCAGGCGTACTGCGCGGAAGAGTTCGGAGGAAAGGCGGCCGTAGTCGGAGACTGGGTCCTGATAGAAGCCCACCTCTTTGCCCAGTTCCTCAGCGTACAGTGCCCAGCCCTCGACGTAGGCGTTGAAGCCAAGACTGTGCAAGCGAAACTTGGGCATACCGCTGAGCTGTTGTTGCACGGATAGCTGCGTGTGATGCCCGGGAACCCCTTCGTGGTAGGCGATCGCTTCGTCGTCGATGAGGGAGCGCTCAGCAAAGTTCGAGGTGGCGACGACGACGCGGCCGGGGCGCTTACCGTCCGGGGTGCCGGTTACGTAATGCGTTGCGGCGGCGGCCTGGAATGCGGGGATGGCTTCAACCGTCACCGGCGACTTCGGAAGCAGGGTGAAGAGATCCGGAAGTTTAGGTTCCATCTGGGCGATGTAGCGGCGGAAGTCGTCGAGGATCTGGTCCGCGGAAGTCGGAATGTATTTGGGATTGGTTTTCAGCGAGGCGCGGAAGGAGGCAAGGTCGGCGAAGCCTTCTTTCTTCGCGATGACGGTCATCTCAGCCTGGATGCGGTCGATCTCGCGTAGGCCGATTTGGTGTATTTCGTCCGGCCTCATGTGGGTCGTGGTCCGCCCATAGATGTCGTTTTCGTAGCGCTTCTGGCCGTCTGGCAGCGATTCGACAGAGAGAGTCGTGCGGCCCTGAGGAGCATATTCCTTGCGGAGAA
>Ga0209131_1003712_pt1 | contig 10099 bp, 10 predicted proteins | sample GraSoi_2013_40cm_FD_185826 | JGI IMG/M metagenome (GOLD analysis project Ga0209131, IMG submission 185826) | Grasslands soil microbial communities from the Angelo Coastal Reserve, California, USA - Sample 9_17_2013_40cm (SPAdes) (version 2) | ecosystem: Environmental > Terrestrial > Soil >...
GACAAACCTATGTGGAAGTACAAAAGGTTAAGGAAGAAAGCAAGAACTCTCCCGACCGGGCAGTAGACGACCTTGGTGTTTCGCCTCGTGCAACCGACGCACTCAAGAAAGCCGGCATCCTTACGATTGGCCAGTTCCTCGCGAAGTTGGCTGAAGGCGACCAAAGTTTGTTGGCGATCAATGGCTTTGCACAATCTTCCATGACGACTGCAAAGAAGAAGCTGCGCGCGCTGGGCTTCGATCTTCCAACAGCTCCTACTGCTCCGACAGCAGACAAAGAATAAGGCCATATCCTTCGAATACTTTGTCAGCGAAAGATTTCTCAGGTACACTTAACAGGCAGATGCGAAAGCGTCTGCCTGTTTTCATATTTACCCCTCTGCCTTGCGGCACCTCTCCCAAATCCATTGGATTTGGGAGAAGAAGGGTGAGGGGTTTGGAGAAAATTTAATGCGCCATACATATGGTTCGATTGAAGTTGTTTGCGGTTCGATGTTTAGCGGCAAAACAGATGAGTTGATCCGCCGGCTTGTACGCGCCACGATCGCGAAGCAAAAGGTTCAGGTGTTCAAGCCAGCCATTGACATTCGCTATGCCGTCGAGAAGGTTGCTTCCCATGCAGGTTCGACATTTGACGCAACGACGATAGACAGGGCTGCTGATATTAGAACAAAATTAGATAACGACACGACTGTTGTTGGCATTGACGAAGCTCAATTCCTTGATGCAGAGGTTGTGAATGTAGCGCAAGAACTCGCTTCGCGTGGAGTACGCGTGCTTGTGGCCGGCCTAGATACAGACTTCCGCGGCGAGCCATTTGGCTCGATGCCAGAGTTAATGTCAAAAGCGGAACATGTATCCAAATTGCACGCTATTTGCATGGTATGTGGAGACGAGGCCTCGCGTACGCAAAGACTGGTGAACGGCAAACCTGCGAGATACGATGACCCGGTGGTAATCGTCGGTGCATCTGAATTGTATGAAGCGCGCTGCCGGCAACATCACGAAGTCCCGCGCTAGCGATTTAAATTGATAAATATGCAAAGCTATCAAGATGTCCTGGCTGAGATCCTGATCACCGCTGAATCTTTAAAAGTGCGAGTCGCCGAACTCGGCGCACTGATCAGCGCGGATTATTCCGGACGTGACCTTTTGCTGATTTGCATCCTGCGTGGCGGAGTGCCATTTCTAGTGGACCTCAGCAGGTCAATTACCGTCCCGCACATGATCGACTTCATGGCGGTTTCATCGTACGGGGTTGGAAAACGTGAATCCCGTGGTTACGCGCGCGTCACACTGGATTTGCAGACTGACATTCGCGATAAAGATGTGCTGCTTGTTGAGGATATTGTCGATAGTGGTCATACTATCGCTGCAGTCCTTCATATGCTCGAGACGCGTCAACCCAGGACCCTTAAGCTGTGCGCTTTACTTGACAAGCCGGAACGGCGCGAGGAGAACATCCCGATCCATTATCTGGGATTCACCATTCCGAATAAATTTGTATTTGGTTATGGGCTTGATCTCGACGAGTATTATCGCAACCTTCCCTTTGTTGGCGTGGTTGACCTGAAAAAATACAAACTATCTTCATAATCCAAAGTTGACAGCGGAAATTTGAAATGAAAGACCAGGCCTCCCAACCCGTGGAAAGCAACGTCTCTTACTCGGGACGTTGGGTGGCTCGCGTGCATGGCAAGATTGTTGCTCAGGGCGGTACCCCCGAACAAGCCTTGCGTGCTTCCCAGCAGAGCCGTTACAAAGAAAAGCCCGAAATTATTTATATGCCAGTTGCTTTTCCTCTCCCTCCATTGATTCAAAAAATAAAGATGTGTCTGCCATCTGATCAACAGATACATCTTGTAGGTGGTGCGGTGCGCGATATATTACTTGGCCGCCTCTCACAGGACTTTGATTTTGCCCTGCCGGCAAATGGTATTTCCATTGCCCGAAAAGTTGCCAACGCGCTCAAAGCGGGTTTTGTTCCTCTCGACGACAAGCGCGATACTGGTCGCGTCATAGTGACTGACGAAAATGGCTCGCGCATATTTCTGGACTTTGCCACTTATCGTGGTGCGAGTTTGGAAGAGGATTTAGAAGCCCGCGACTTTACCATCAATGCGCTCGCTTACGATCTGCAAACTGATTCGATAATCGACCCATTGGATGGCGCCAAAGATCTGCAAGGAAACACCATCCGTGCCTGTTCACAAAAATCATTATCTGATGACCCGCTCCGCATTTTGCGCGCGGTGCGTCAGGCGGCCGCATTTGGATTCCATATCGAGAAGGAAACGCGCGAGTTGATGAAGCAGGCTGTGGGTCAACTGGGAAACGTTTCTATAGAGCGGCTGCGCGATGAGCTGTTCAAGATCCTCGAGGGCCCGACGCCAGATGCATCGATACGTGCGTTTGAAATGCTTGATGTATTTCTATACTTCTTGCCTGAGCTTGTGCCGATGAAAGATGTTGAACAGCCATCTCCACATGTATATGATGTCTGGGCGCACACACTTGACGTGCTTGCAAGCCTTGAAGGAATTATTTCTGCATTGCTCGATCGCGATTCCGAAGAGGTCAACGACGCTTTTACTGTTTTGCTCGTGAAACGGCTGGGGCAATATCGAGAGAAATTTGCAGCCCATTTCGCAGAGTCTCTCAACGCGGATCGTTCTTATCGCTCACTCCTTTTCTTCGCCGCCTTATATCACGATGTGAGCAAACCTGAAACAAAAACAATCGATGAAAACGGACGTATTCGTTTCTTCGACCATGAAATCAAAGGCGCGGATGTTGCAGCCGAACGCGCCCAACTGATGAACCTGAGCAATGACGAAATAAATCGAGCGCATACGATCATCAAGAATCATATGCGTATTCATTTCCATGCTGCCCGTTTGGAGAACGAAAAGCAAACTCCATCGCGTAGGGCCATTTATCGTTTCTTTCGTGACAGTAGTGAAGCAGGGATTGACCTGGTTCTACTTGCCCTTGCAGATTTGCGCGGTATTTACGGCTCAACCCTTACACAGGATATTTGGATTGCTTATCTGGATATTTCAAGCATCCTGCTTGAAAATTACTGGGAGCGGCCAGAAGAGATTGTTTTTCCACCCCGCCTGCTGGATGGTCACGAATTGATGAAGGAACTCAACCTTCAGCCCGGACCTGTTGTTGGTGAATTGCTTGAAGCTGTCCGTGAAAATCAAGCGGCAGGCAAAATCGAGAATCGTGAGCAGGCTATCGCGTTTGCTCGTGAGGCATTTGCAAAAGGAACAATCGGCGAATCATGAACTACGTTTTCTTCGACCTGGAAACGCAAAATCTTTTTGAAGACGTCGGCGGACGAGAAAATGTAGAAAAATTACGCGTCGCCTGTGCGGTGACCTGGTCAGCTCAGCGAAGCGATTTTGCAGTCTATTGGGAAAATGATGTTACGAGTTTGATAAAAGAGCTAATCACCGCGACAAAAGTCGTTGGATTCAACTTGCGTGGGTTTGACTATCTGGTACTTCAACCATATTCGCCTGAGACACGTTTTTCCAATCTCCCAACACTTGACTTGTTCCTCGATTTGCAAAAAATTCTAGGCTTTAGAATTAGCCTTGATTCCATTGCCAGTGCAACGCTTGGTGAAGCAAAAACCGCAGATGGTGTACAATCCGTGCAATGGTTTCGCGCTGGGGAGTTGAATAAAGTGGCTGAATATTGCAAAGCTGATGTGGATATCACACGCCGCATATATGAATTCGGCCGCGATCACGGCCATATTTTTTATAGATCCAAATTGGGAAGCAAGTTAAAGGTTGATGTGAAATGGAAATAGAAAAAGGCAGGTTATGAACACAATTTCTGTTAATGGCATAACGCTTGGATACTCCCGCCAAGGAAAAGGCGCGCCACTTGTATTGATCCACGGATATCCACTTGATGGCTCCATATGGAATGAAGTCGTCCCTATACTAGGGATGCAATATGACGTCATTGTGCCAAACTTGCGTGGCTTCAGCGGTTCCACAACGGTGAATTCAACCTATACTATTTCAGATATGGCGGACGACATTGCAGGCTTGCTAGATCATCTTGGCATGGAAAAGGCCGCATTCGCTGGGCACTCCATGGGCGGATATGTTGCTTTGGCTTTTGCGAAGAAATATCCCAAACGTGTGAGCAGCCTGGCTTTGGTTTCTTCGCAGGCAATAGGCGATCCGCCTGAACGCAAGGAGGCGCGCTATAAAACGGCAGAAGAGGTGGCCCAAAAAGGCGTTGGCGTGGTTGCGGATGCGATGACAACAAAACTCTCGGCTGATCAAGGCGTACAAAGTTTCGTGCGATCTCTCATTACGAAGCAAAGTAAAGAAGGAATTATTGGTGCTCTCAAGGCAATGGCGGAACGTGAGGATTTCACTTCGAGTCTATCTTCTTTTGCTTTTCCGATTGTGCTTGTTCATGGCGAGGCTGATGCGCTGATCCCGATTGATCGCGCCCGCGAAATAAAGGCGCTTGTGCCCTCAGCAAGTCTGGTGGAGTTGCCAGGCGTCGGTCATCTGCCGATGATGGAGGCCCCAGAAAAGACCGTGAATACCCTTAAGTTGTTAAAATAAAGAAAATTGTCCGCTACTCTTGAAGGAGCGGACAATTTATTTAGGCAAAACAGGTTTCAGGTCAAGAAGGAAGCGCGGCGGTGCTTATGGCAGTATCGGTATCATTTTTTTTTCGCGCTATGCCAATCGAACCGGTTTGCCGGACCATCTTCCTGATATGAGCGACGAGAACACCACTTGGAACAGGCTTGACCAGAAAATCATCTGCTCCCAAATCCAATACACTTGCCACCATACGCGGATCGTTTATCGCCGAGAGTACGAGAATAGGAACATTGCTAAACGCGCGGATTGCACGGCATACCTGCCAGCCGTCCATGTCCGGCATCATCAAATCGAGCAGAACAATATTCGGTTTTTTTTCCTCGGCAAGTTTTACACCTTCAGCACCAATATTGGATGTGATCGTCTCGAAACCATGCGTTTTTAGCAACATGCTCATTAAATCGGTAATGGCTTTGTCATCATCAATTAAGAGAACTTTTGTTGTCATGAATTTTTCCTTGTTTGTCTATTATCGCTGATTAAGAGAGATTTCAACTTTGCAAAGAGTTTACAGATTGATCAAGGGTATTTTGCGACATCCGACCAGATCAATTAAGCAGAAAGGCGTATCTAATTTCCTATTGAATTTTCACCGCATATATTGGATAATCTATAAAGTTCAAGGAGAATGAGTTGAGAAATCAATCTGTTTTGATCTTTGCCATGTTGGCATGTAATCTTCCTGGAAGTGGAGTTGGGGCGAATCAATCATCGCCTACAGATTTGCCCATAGTGTCGAATCCACCTCAGGTAGAACAGGGCGGTGCAGCGACTTCCACTGCTACACCCTCCCTGGCAAGCCCAACTTCGTCCATCGTGCATGTGTTAGCTCCCGTGGCTCCAGGATCTTCGGGGCAGCCAGTTTATGATGTTGACTCTTCAGGGACGGCTGCGGAAAAGCGTGCGCCTTATGGAGATTCTTACAACATTAATCGTCTTGAACGTCCATTTTTGCAGGATATGACCTATGTCCCCGATCTGGATATCGGGACATTCACACTAGAGTACGATAACGACTTTTATTACGTGTCGATTGACTTGATCGGTAATAACCCAAATAACCCAATAGGCATACAATATGGCGTTGAATTGGATGTTAATGCAGATGGATTTGGCGACTTCATAGTTTTGGGGAAACAACCATTCTCAGCAGACTGGTCGACCAGCAATGTGCAGGTCTTTGCTGACAACAATCGAGATACTTCGGGGCTTTCTGCTGACAAGTCTGATGCACCTATTACCACGGACGGATATGAAGCATTGGTCTTTGACGGCGGGAGTACGATTAATAAAGATCATGATCTTGCCTGGGCCCGCATGAATTCCAGTGACGACGCAAATATTCAATTCAGCTTCAAGAAATCATTGGTAGGTTCGTCTTTCATGTACGGTGTTATTGCCGATGCAGGATTGAAAGATGTTGGAAAGCTCGATTACGTCGATCGCTTTCCAGAGGCTGAAGCAGGCTCTCCTGTGAAAGATAAAAAGTATTATCCTCTCGGGGCATTGTTTGCTGTAGACAATACCTGCCGTGAGGCATTCGGCTTCAAGCCGAATGGTTACGAACCAATGCTCTGCCCAAGAGACCAGCCAAACCCCACGAAAAAGGCCACCAATGTGCCTGGGATTATCCTAATCCCGCTTTTTATCAAGCCGAGTCCCGTGCCACCCCCGTAACCTTGATTTTCTGATATTGCTATGTTTTGTAAATTCCAGAAGGCATACGGAAAATAGAACGGAAGTAATGTTTTCCTACTACAATGTCTCATCGAATTTATGTGAAAGGTGGCAGCGTGTATAACGAGAGGAAGCCTCCGGTTAAAAGAAATAAATCGATCTTCCTGTTTGTAATTCTGATCATTATGATCCTGGCGTGTAATCTGCCTGCCCAGAATCAGGCGAAGTCCACCGAAATACCGGCCGCGATCAATCCTAATCCAAGCCTGGCGCCGGTATCCATAGCCATTACGCACTCGAGTCAACCAGCGAATATTACTGATATTGGCCCAATTGCCTATGACGTGGACGATAAAGGTACTGCTTCGGAACATCGTGCGCCTTACGGCGATGTTTATGAATACAACCGGTTGGAACGTCCTTTCACTCAATCAGATATGTCTTATCTGCCAGATGTGGACATTCTTCATTTTTATATCACCTCCGACAGCACCTGGTATTACGTCACGATCGAGCTGATTGGATCAAACCCCGCAGGTGGATTACAGGCGGATTACGGGGTCGAACTGGATCTTGATCGGGATGGCCATGGAGATACTTTGATCTGGGCCAAGCCGCCATATACTGCGCAATGGTCAACGGATCGAGTGACTGCCTATATCGATACCAACAATGATGTTGGTGGCCCGTCGCCAACGAAATCAGATGCCCCATATTCTGGGAACGGTTATGATACGCAGATATTCGACTCGGGTAATGGTCAGGATCCGGATTTGGCGTGGGTGCGAATAGCTCCTTCCTCTCCGACAACTGTTCAGTTTGCCTTCAAGCAATCAGTTGCAGGAACATCCTTTATGTGGGGAGTATGGGCTGATGACGGTTATAGGGATGTAACTAAATTCAGTTATAACGATCTTTTTACCGAAGCCGAAGCTGGTTCTCCCCAAAAAGACAACTCGTTTTATCCAGTCAAGCAGCTTTTCGCAGTGGATAGTACCTGCCGAATGGCATTTGGATTCAAACCCACAGGCTATGAGCCTTTGATTTGCCCAACTATTGTGCAACCTGCACCAACCAAAAAACCTAATCAACCAGATCAACCTCCTCCACCACAAGGATGTCCGCCGCATCCACCCTGCGCGTATGCCTGGATAGAGGCTACCTGCCAATGCATAGTGATTATTAAGTAGACAGCTATCTATATGAAACGCATGAAGACTTGATTGCCGAGTAACCGGCCTCGCTTGGTCAGTCTGAAGACCTCCGAAATTTCGGAGGTCTTTTTTTCCAGCAAATCAGCCCGGATTAATTCTTCGATCTCTTTTGGATAAATATTCAAAAGATCGCTTCCGAATCTTAAGCGGAAATCTGATTCGGCAACCCCGGCATTCGTCAGCCTGAGATTTGTCATCATGTATTCGGACATATCATCCCGATGCGACTGCTTATGCTGGTTGACGGTTGCCGGCGTGAGAGGAAATAGAAGCCGGGAATCTGAGTTTGCCAGCCGGTCAATATATGTTTTGATCCTCAAAACATTTGAATAGCGATATCCATTGGCGTATCCATGTGCTCCCGCACCAAAGGCCAGATAGGGGCGTCCACGCCAATATTGCAAGTTATGCCTGCATTCCCGACTCGGTTTTGACCAGTTTGAGATTTCATATTGAAGATATCCGCGGCTTGCAAGGAATTCTTCCGCGTACTCATACATTTCTGCAGCGAGATCCGGGTCCGGCAAGGGAAGTAAACCCCTTGATGACCAGCGTCCGAAAGGCGTACCGTGCTCAAGCGTCAGGGCGTAAGCCGAGATGTGTTCCGGGTGCAAGTCAACAATTCGTTGGAGAGTGGTTTCCCATGTATGCAAGGATTGTTCAGGGAGTCCATAGATCAAGTCCAGATTAAGGTTGTCAAAGCCGGCTTTGCGCGCATAAGCGACAGCTTCAATTACGTCGAAGAAGCTGTGCTCGCGTTCGAGCATGTGTAACTCTTCTGTATTGGCAGATTGCACGCCAAAGCTGATCCGATTGATGCCGGCTTTGCGGATGGCATTCAACTTTTCATGAGCAACCGTCCCGGGGTTGGCTTCGATGCTGGCTTCAGCATCCGGGGTGAATGTGAACGCCGCGTACAATGCGTCCATAATGCGAGCAAATTGCGGTCCCGAAAGAAGCGAGGGAGTCCCGCCTCCGAAGAAAACGGTATGTACATTGGTCTCGACATGCTGCTCCGCAGCTGCCCGACCAACGCAGTCTATCTCCTGAATCAAGGCATTGACATAAAGTGGAATCGAATCTTCCTGGCCTGCATAGGTGTTGAAGTCGCAATAGGCGCAGCGATGTTTACAGAATGGAATATGAAGGTAGATAGAATAAGGTGTCAAATGTTAATCGCTTCGAATATATTTGCGCGGCAATCCAATCAATAAGACGATCGGGCCGGCGATCAAGAGCCAGATGGCGGCGCCAAGCCCAAATGCCTGAGCTGCCAAGCCAATACCAAAGGGGATAAGTTTACCAAACATGCCGGAGACGTTATCCAATGCAAGTGCGGCTCCGGTTTTGCCCGGTAGCGATGAAAACAAATTGGCCTTTAGGATCGCGTACCAGCCGCTGTTAAAGAAGCCAAGTAAGCCTAGCAAAACTAATTTAAGCCAAAATAGATGAACGAGCAGAAATGCGGGAAAAAGAACAAGCTCTAGCACAATGCTGACGCGTAGATAATCCAGTCCTTTCACGCGCTCAACGAGTGGAATCAATAAAATGTCGCCGAGCAGGCCGACGCCGGTCCAGATCGCGACTGCGAATGCAGCGGATGCGGGCGTCACGCCGGCCACATCCACAAAATATAGGGCAAGAAAACTGTAAAGCACATCGATCATTAAGTCAGAGAATTCCAGCAGAATGAGCCAACGCAAGACAGTTAGATCTTTAAGGGCAGAAAAGGCGGATCGTATGTTCTCGAAAAAGATACTGATTGATGGGAATTCGGCGTGTGCTTTCCCGGTAGCGGATATTGATCTGAAAGCGGCCAGTAAGATGAGCATTGAGAAAGAGGCAAGTGCCCAAAATCCGGCACGCCATCCGAAACCGAGGGTGATCAACCCACCAAGCAAAAGCGGACCCAGAAATACTCCAAGCGAACCGGCGGAAGTCCAGCGTGCCATATTTTGTTCGTGGCGTGTTTCGTCTGTGTCCATCAGCGCACCTTGTGAAAGTGCCACAAATGCACCGGACGAAGGATTGAACAAAATAAACGCAAGCATTAACCAGGCAAAGTTTTGGCTGGTGGCGGTGAGGATCATCGAAAGAGTAAACAAAACTCCTCCCATGAGAATGATGACGCGTCGCCTCCAGATATCTCCAAGAATGAACAGGAATGGCTCAATGATGTTTGCGATCATGCCGGGCACAGAGAGTAGAATGCCGATTTGTGCATACGTAAGATGCAAATCGCCACGCATCGATGGCCAGGCGGCGTCTGTGAGACCAAAGACAAGCTCGTCGAGGAATTCGATCAGGTAATAGATCATGAGTGCGATCCCTGAATTTAACCATAGTTTTCATTTTTATCGTCAATTTTTCATCCGATCCCAAATCATTCATTGAAAACTCGTTTGCATAATGATTATGACCTCTGTAATTTGCCCGGTGATGATTTTGATTTCAAAATGGCGTTGCTGTAAAAAATATTCACTGGCTTAAAAGATTGACATTGCGCCATCTCATAGTATAAATACGGATATAGAGTCTGCTTGAAGACTGTTTCGCTCG
>Ga0209131_1003716_pt1 | contig 10091 bp, 10 predicted proteins | sample GraSoi_2013_40cm_FD_185826 | JGI IMG/M metagenome (GOLD analysis project Ga0209131, IMG submission 185826) | Grasslands soil microbial communities from the Angelo Coastal Reserve, California, USA - Sample 9_17_2013_40cm (SPAdes) (version 2) | ecosystem: Environmental > Terrestrial > Soil >...
ACCTTCGTATTCGATCGGGTTCTGCGTGGCAAGCACGAGGAACGGTTCGGGCAAAGGCAGGGTCTCGCCTTCGATGGTCACCTGCCCCTCTTGCATCGCCTCCAACAACGCGGATTGTGTTTTCGGTGAAGCACGGTTAATCTCATCGGCAAGCACAATGTTCGCAAAGACCGGACCTTTGCGCAGCTCGAATTTATTCTTGGTGCGGTTGAAGATGTATCCACCAGTGATATCGCCGGGCAAAAGGTCAGGTGTGAACTGGATGCGCTTGAATTCCAACCCAAGCGCTTTCGCAAAACTGCGCGCGATCAAAGTCTTGCCAAGCCCGGGAAAATCTTCGAGCAGAATATGTCCGCCGGCCAATACGGACGCCATCATCATTTCGAGCAATGCGCGTTTACCTACCACCGCGCGTTCCACTTCAGCGATCACCTGCTTTGTCGTTTGAGAAACTTTTTTGAGATCTGCCACGATTAACTCCGATAAAAAGATTTAACCACTGAGACGTTGAGATAGAAGAGAAAATTAATTGTCCAAGACTCAATGACTCCGCGGTTCGCCATTTGACTCGATTCGCGTTTCAAGAAACTTAACGACCTCCACCACTTCATGATCGAGCGGCGTTTTTTCAGGCTTTGCAAAAATACCCCAACGACTGTGCGGAAAATCAGCAAAGGAACCATGCAAGCCTTTTTCGAGATACTGCTGAACTCCTGGCTCAACTTCCCAACCTTCGCCTGTCAGAGGCGCAAAGACTGAGCGTGGCGCGCCATGCTCACGTTGCAAGAGGATTTGATAAGCCAATTTACCCAATCGGTTTGCGACCAGCCACTTGAAGTAGACGCCCGTTTTTGATCTCTGTAGTGCCAACGCAAGGCTTTCCACATTTCCACGTTCGCGCCGGGCAAACGGAATCACTTTCTTTTCAAAATTGATCTCAGGTAAAAGACTTTGACCAATGATCACCAGCGCTACAACCACTGCGGCAATCCACCACACAGACTGGTTCATGGAAATATAAACCAAATGCAACAGCCATAACAGATAAGCAATGGGCACCAGAATCAATTGATCGACAACATCTCGTAATGGGAACGCCAGCAACGCCGCGATCACGATCACCCCCAATATGGCGAGCCATCGTCGCCACGTCATATTGCCTCACCGCAATGCTGCAGAATGGTTGTCAGGCAGATGATCGCTTCGTTAACCGCTGATGGGCCTGATTTATAGCCGCCGTAACGCACTGACTCGAACAAGCGCGTCAACCTTCTCACCGCATCCCCTGGCAAGCCAGCTTGCTCAAGATGCAATGCAAACTCGCTCGGTGTCACCGAGGCGTTGCGGTTGATTTGCTTTTTATCCAACACCACATCGCTCATGCGATAGTAGCAATTCATGATCACATCGGTCGAATCTTTACCGGAGGAGAGATCACGTAAAGAAGCACGCGCAATCCCTGCCAGCTTTTTTATCGGTGAGGTGTTGACTGGCACATTCAGTTCCTTCCAGATTACATTCAGTCTCCACGCCAGAATGATCAGCAATGCGGCGATCCCAAAGCTCACCAGATAAGTTATCCATGAGGCAGATTGTGGCGGTGTAAAGACCGGCACTGGCGCACCGTTGGAACCAGTAAGCGGTGTTTGACCACGCGGCGCAAGGCTCAGGCCAAGCTGCGCCAAAATATCCGGGTAACGCGAAAAGAGCATCCACAGCGCCCAATACGTAACCACGATTCGAAACAGCATCCGCAATAACCGCTTGCGCATCTCAGCCGACATCAACATGCCCAATAGCACAAACATCAATGTGACCAAAATCCAGAAACCAATTTGTTTCTGCAGGGGAATGGACATCATTGCATTGACCAAATCCACCGGCGGGGATTGTGTTGGTCGCGCGTCATTCCGACCGAACGCCTGCGCACTGCGGAATGAAATATCTTTCAAGCCGATGGCGAGTCCTATCAAAGCTCCCAGAGCAAGGACAGAGATAAAGAGGATCCAGAATTTATTCGTGAAGAAGGAACGCATGGCAGTGTTTGAATTTTACCATTGCGGCTATAATCCAAAACACCCTCTCTATGACTGGTTTAACTGACTTCAACGAAAACCCATGTGACGTCCCGCTCCACCCGCGAGCCGCGGAAGGACTGCGATTGTTCAACGCGAGTGAATACTTCGAAGCGCACGAGGCTTTGGAGGCAGCGTGGAACGCAGAAAAAAGCGAAGTCCGAAATTTATATCAGGGAATTCTGCAAGTTGCGGTGACATATTTACACATCACACGCGGGAATTACAACGGCGCGATTAAAGTTTATGCACGTGGCAAGAAGCACCTAAAAGGCTTGGCAGATGTCTGCCGGGGAATCCAAGTGGAGAAATTACGCCGAGATGCAGAAGCCGTTATACAAGAAGTTCAACGGCTTGGCAGTGAACACATTCAGGAATTCGATATCGCCCTGCTAAAACCTATCAGTTGGGATGAAGGCAATCGAAAGCAGAAGCAGGCTTACATATGTGATCGATGCGGAACCCTAATGTACGAGAAGAACTGCAAGGTCACTTGTCCGAATTGCGGGAATCGATTTGATTGTTCAGATCTAAATATTTATTTTGATTGACGTTACTTCACCACGCGAAACGTCTTGGCGCTGGTTTCAAAATCGGCAAGCAAATTATAGAAGTCAGTGATCTCAGCGGTGTATTGCAAATACCAGACTGTAGTTCCATCCAAAACAACGTAGGTTAATTCGTTGACGTCTGTGTTGTTACCCTTGCGCCCGCTAAAGACCAGGCGGACCGCAGGGTCGGCATTGATGGTTGATTTGATACGCTCATTCGGATTGACACCTAAACTGGTCAGGCGCGAGGCGATGAAGGTATCGAAGTTATCGCCAGTCATGGGTTCGTAGGAAATAGTGAGATAAATTTTGTTGGTTGACTTGCTGGTATAGGCGCCCTTTAAAGATAGATCCAAAACGGGATTGCCACCCAAGCCCGTCATCAACACATCGATTGTTTTAGTGGCTTTATAACCAGGCAGCATCCAAATTTCATATAAGGCTGTGCGATATTGCGCCCAACCCGTAGGGACCAGTGAAGCATATGGAATGGGTGTCGGCGCGGGAGTGCCTGTCAGTGTGGGCGTAAGGATGATCGTTGGGGTTGGTTGCACAGTTGGAGCTGCAGCGGAAATTTGCGAAAGCGCCTTGCCGCGCACTTTTCCCAAAACAAGCCAGCCGACAATGCAGAATAACAAAAACACGATCACAGCCAAGCCAGCCAGAATTCCGAGTTGCATGACGGTCATACCGAAATATTTGCGGTCTAGATTCATCAATCCTCCATCAGATGTGCGATGTCTTTCAAAATCATACTCATTTATGTATCGTATGACCGTTTTAACATCATGACCAAAATCATCCTATGGGACAGAAGTTCCAGTGGGGGCAGACAAATCTGTAATCGGTGTCCAGCCGCTATCCGTAAAATATTCCTGCAAAAAAGCTGACCGTTCATCAGGCGTCATGATGCGCGGACGCGAAAAATCTTCGAGCAGCGTGGTGATCAATTCAACGCTGATCAACTTCCCGTCGTAGATGACATAACGATCAAGAAATTCACGGCGAATCCCTGCGGGCATCCAATCGAAGTTTCCCATTTGGTCGAAGAATAAATTACCCAGCCCATAATGGATGAACGAGCCATTATAGAACTCCATCGTTTTAGGGAAGTGCGCCTGACTACCACTCACAATCACAGCACCAGCATCCACCATTTTCCGAAAATCGTCAACCATGCTTGCTTCAGGCTCTGGCACATAATCTTCATTCCATTGAAAAGTAAAGATCACGAGATAACCCTGGGCTTTTAACTCACCAACCTTTGCTTTGAAGTAATCAAAATCACAGGGCGCAGAACCGGGATGATCGTCCGTGGCGATATCTGAGTTGCCAACATCCGGCACATTACAGCCGAGGAAAGCAATCTTGTTGCCGTGCACATCGAACAACGCGGGTTGAAGCGCATCCTGTAAATTTGAACCGCCGCCAAAATAAGCCACGTTGTTCGATTTATACAGCGCGATGGTTTGCTCCATCGGGTATCTGCCATAATCAGCAAAATGATTGCCTGTCAATTCGACAACATCCACGCCGACATCGGTGAGCAAGCCTATGTTTTTCGGGTCGCTACAAAAAACGAGTCGCGCCGAACCGGGGTTTGGCGGCGGGCACTCATCATAAAATGCAACCTCATTGCTCACGTGCGCAATATCCGCTTCGCGCATGATGTCACGGACTTCTTCGCCCGGATAAGTAATTCCCTTTTGCTCCATTTTGAACGCCGTAGCACGGACAAGTGCCGTAGTACCGGTGATGACCACGGTTGCCAGTTTGGATGAATCGTAATTGCTGGTTGGAACAGAAGCAGGTATCGCTGAAGCTTGAAGCGTGAAATTCACGATAAGCGGATATTTATTAATGTCAAAGTTTTTATGAATCGGCGATTGACCTTCGATAGTCAACACTTTCCAACGCAGAGATAAATTTTCAAACGGGACAATTGCCCACGCGGATTCTGCCCATGCTGTATCCAGCAGTTGACTCGCGTCCACACTTCGCACTGACCCGGAAGCGGGTGCGCCCCAACCGGTCGTGAACGTCGCAAGCGTGGACGCATCCATCAACAATGGGTGCGACACATTGCCAATCCATACGCCGCGCAATTCAGTAAGTGGCACATCATCGCGTACGGTTGGGAATGGCGCAACCAATATATAGACCCACTGAATATGAATATCGTTTGGTCGTGGCTCAGAGGTTAAAGCATCGAGCGTGAGTCCAACATTCAAAGCCCGCACTTGTTCACGCAACAATTGCGGAACTGCATCACCGATCTGTTTTTCATTATTACTGATTTGTTTTTCGGTTGGAATAGCAGTTGGAATCGGTGAAGGGAATTCAGTCGGCGTATAAGAAACAAATACAGGGGAGGGAATGATTGCGGGAGCCTGACTACCGCAAGCAGAAAGCAAAGTTAGAATAACGATTAAGATTAGATAACCCCTCACAGACCTTTTCAACTTCATGCTTGAATCAGAATCGCTCTGGCAGGTGCACCGTCTGAACCGGCAATTTTAAGTGGTAGACAATACAAGTCATAGAACCCGCGCGAAATCTGCGAGAGATTCAAACCTTCCACAACAACGACTCCGGCTTTGAGCAAAACAGTATGCGTTGGCGCCGAATCGCCATACGGCGCAACAGAAAGATAGTCTACACCGACGAGTTGCACGCCGCGCTCTACCAACCACTCCGCGCCATCTTCCGTGATGGCAACAAAATCCGTTTGAAATTTTGTTTCGCCCTTTGCCCATAAATGCGAATTGCGTGTGCCGAACAGAATCCGTTTGAAGTCGAACGTAAGCTCCATCCGCTCCAACATATCCGCGGTTATAGCCTCCACCCCATCGGGCAATTGGACCACGTAACACGGACCTGTCAAAATACTCAGCGGTAAACTCTCCACTGTGCGACCATCGTTGAGGAAATGATGAGGCGCATCCACGTGTGTGCCAAGATGTACTGCCGCACTGATATGCGTTACATTGGCACTTGCGCCTTTATCCATGGATTCGATTTGTTCAAGCTCAAGCGCCGGGTCACCGGGCCAGGTGGGAAGCGTTGGTGAAATCGTGAGGGAAATATCGTAAATGGTCATGGCAAACTCCTTCAGGATTTACCGCCAAGCCCGCAAAGAACGCTAAGAAGTCTTTTTTAAATCTTTGCGATCTTTGCGTACTTCGCGGTTCAAAGCTTTATCTCTGCCAATGTAAACTCTTTCAAGGCAGCTTCGTCAATCGTTACGCCCAAGCCGTGTCCACTGGGCACTGTGATCGTGCTATCGTCATTCAATACAAAACGTTCATTGGTAATGTCACGATGATAATAACGATCCGAGGCAGAGATATCGCCTGGCAATACAAAGCCGGGCAACGAAGCCAGCGCCAGATTCGACGCGCGACCGATACCCGTTTCCAACATCCCACCGCACCACACTGGCACGTTTTGGGCGATGCACAGATCATGGATTGCAATACCCTGACTCAACCCGCCTACACGCCCAGGCTTCACATTGATGATCTTACATGCCTTCATCTCCAGCGCATAACGCGCATGCCGCGCCGATACTACGCTTTCATCCAAACAAATCGGCGTCTTGAACTCCGCTTGCAACAGGCGATGGTCCCAAATATCATCTTCGAACAGCGGCTGTTCGATCAGCAACAAATTCAGATCATCAAGCGCCTTCAACACCTGCGCAGACTCTAACGTGTACGCCGAATTCGCATCCACTTGCAAGCGCAACTCAGGATATGCAGCCCGGACTGCCAAGGTCTCATCCACCTCACGGCCCGGCTTGATCTTGATCTTCACACGGTTATAACCTTGCTTCAAATAAGAATCAATGCTGCGCACTAAAACGGAAGCTGACTCTTGAATCCCGATCGAGACTCCCACCCCAACCTTATCCCGTGTCCCCCCGAACATTTCCTTCAGCGATTTGCCGTCGCGCTTACCCAGCAAATCCCACAACGCCATCTCCACGCCCGCTTTCGCCAGATGATGTCCGCGGATACTTTCCACGCGCGTTTGAAAATCATGCGCGTCTTTGATATCTTTCCCAAGAATCAACGGCGCGATGAAATCCTTGAGAACGTGCCACGCGGTTCCGGTCGTTTCATAGTTGTAGCCCGGCTCATGCGAAGCGACACATTCGCCGTAACCGGTCAGCCCTTCGGCTTGCAAGGTGATAATAAGGCACTGACGATCCGTCTCGCGCCCAAAGGACGTTTCAAACGGCGCTACCAACGGCATGGATATATGATGGAGAGTAATGGATTCGATTTTCATAGTGGGTTATCTCAAGTGTATAATATTTTTCCGTTGAATACAATGGTGAAATAAAGGCTCGCCTAGGAGATAGTATGCTAGAACAAGAACAAATAAACCAACTGGCGTCCGCAATTTCCGACATCGACAACGAGGAGGTAGACGAACTATATCCCAAGATCGTAAATCTTATTGCTAATAAATTAAATGCACTTTATGTTGAATTATATTTCGTAAACTCGTCCAAGAACTTAGCATTACCTCGTGCTGGAAGCGGAGAAATCGGAAAGATATTTGCCAAGCACGATCATAACTGTTATTTAAAAGTCCATAATGAGTTTACAACACAAATTGGACCCGTTATTGTTCTAGGTAAAGTGAGAGTTGTTGATTGGAAATTGGGAGAGATAACTGCATACACTTTACATCCTAAATTATCTAAATCCTATGAACAGTCTCACTCGACGGTAGTTGCAGACACTCCTCCTCTTTTTTGGAGACCAGAACTTGGAGGAGCAAAACAAGAAATTTATTTGCCAATTCGATCTTCCAATGAAAATGTAGGAGCATTAGCTTTATATTTTACAGAATCAATTATTTCATCAAATGATGAAATATATTTATTGCAGAGAATTGCTGACTGTATCGGCGATCTTGAAAATTCTTGAAGGATTGATTTATTTTTTATCCCTACTCCCTTAGATTTACAACTTATACATCGCAAAAGAAAAGTGACTGTCATTTCTTAGATTACAGTCACTTTTTATTATTCAATCTTCACTTCCCCAGGTTCATCGTTGATCTTCAAACCACGCAGGGCTTCATCCACACTGGTGCCTTCGCCGCGGCGCATGCCTGCAGCAGGAGTTCCACAATAGGGACAAATATTCCATGGCAGTTCCATCAGCTTATTGCAGTTCTCGCAATTCTTCTTTAATTTCGTGTGGCAGTTCGGGCAGACCTGCCAGTCATCTTTGACGCGGCGTTCACAGCCCGGGCACAACGGCAAATCTTCCAAGGCTTGTAGCAAAGCTTCTTCTTCGAGCGTGCGTTGATATTCCTCTTCCAAAGTCCGCTGTGGGCGAAGAATAAGATACACCAACACGCCGGGCAGATTCAACACAGCTACCAGCAAGGTCGCGAGCGTTTGTACCAACGGGTCGCGGGCGCGCGTGCGGATGTCACGATACGTCCAAATGACGAGCGAGATCCACAGCGCGGCGAGGAAGGCACCGCCAAAGCCGGTAAGGATCAAAAAGAAATTGCTGACAAGCGTGGGATCAAAAGTCATAATGCCTCATTGATTGATATTTTATCTCATATCAAGGTGTAGCGTGATGAAAGTCCCATTGACCATCACCTTGATCCACATATGAATTTGTCCCGATTACCTGGTAGAAAGTGATTCCCGGCTTCAAAAAGATAGGCAGACCTGTGGCTGTATCTGTGAACGACAAAGGTTGATTTGCATACGAACGCTTCCAACGCGCTACGATTCCCACGCCATCACGAAAGACATACGCCTCGCCTGAAGAAGTCAGGTCAATGTGATAGACCTCATCTTCGGCTTGATTTTCATTAGCAAAGGCGTGATACGCAAGTAAGACAACCACATTCGCGGCATGGACTTGGTTCGAGGTCATGCGGTCGATCAACGGCGCATATTTCTCAAGATGATTATCGCGGGTATCGCCTGTTTCCTGATAACGGATATATTCACCAGTTTCAGGAACGTATTCCCAATAGTTGTAATCATCCACAGAATAATAAGTATGGATCAAAGTACCCGCCAGGCTCGTGGGTGGAACATAGTTTGCATTGAACAGGTCTTTGCGATATGAAGGCGGATCGCTCGGCAGGTTGTATTTGTCAACGCAGGGCTGCCACAAAGACATTCTGAAATAGGAATTGTTATACACTTCGATCTTGCGTTCTGCAAGAAGTTCAAACGGCGGACACGGACCAAATGAAGATATACCGAGGGATGGGACGACTAGAAAATCAGCGAAATCAGTCGCTTGAAAATACTTCAACACACGCGGGTCTGCATACTTGAATACCAGAAAAGACTGATACATACGCTGGATATTCTCGTCAAAAAATCTACCCGAGCGGACGGGTCCAACCCAATCGGAGTTATTGCCATAAAAGATGCCGATGAAACGCGTCAAACCGCCTTCGATGTAATATTCGTATACTTGATCGGCAAGTGTCAAACCGGATTGCGGCCGAATATAACGCGGATAGTTCGCAACCTTGATCGCCAAAGCTCGTCGGTTTAATAAGTCTGGGTCAGAGGCAGGCAATCCAGTTAATGGATCAATCGGTGGCGGTACGCCTATTGGCGTATTGGTAGCTACATCCACAACCTGGGTCTGTGTTGGCTTGACTGCGATAATAGCTGGCACTGCTGCTGTCGGCAAGGCTAAAGGCGTCGGAGCTGACCCAGCATAAATTGAGTCTGAGGCGGTTTGTTCAGGTTGAAATGGTGTTGGGGAAGGAATTCCAATTGCAGATACAGGATCTGCACGCAAGCCACATCCAGAAAGAAATATAAATGAAATTAAAATCAGGTTTGTCACACGTCGCATGGGATTGATTTTACAACAATCAGAGGGGTCTGCAAACCTGATAAAATTACGAAACCATGTTTATCCTGATTACGGTTTCGATCTTGTTGATCACCGCATTGATCCTGTTGATTTTGCGTTTTACGCTCGGTGAATATCGATACTCCTGGCTCATTGCCACAAGCGGCGCAATGTTTGCATGGCTGAGTATTTTTCTCTGGCAATTGAGTATGCCCATGCAACTTCAACTACCAGTATGGCAGCCAGCGGAGCTCTTTCCACAGTCACCATTTTTTGTTGCAGATGGAATCGCATGGGTCTTTGCAGTAAGTCTGGTCTCGTTATGCTTCGCAGTGATCGTGACAGCGGTGATCCGCGAGAATTTTCCCTACCCGATCAGTTGGATGGGCATCTTGATACTGACGGCGCTGGGTGTTCTGGCAGTAACTGCTGACAATCCATTGACACTTGTTCTCTTATGGGCGGCAATCGATATTGCTGAATTGATTTCACAAATGCGTTTCGTGGAGCAACCTCAAATGAGTGAGAGCGTGGTCATTGCCTTCGCTTCACGCGTGACTGGAATTTTGATTCTGTTATGGGCAGATATGGTCAGCTCTTCA
>Ga0209131_1003717_pt1 | contig 10090 bp, 8 predicted proteins | sample GraSoi_2013_40cm_FD_185826 | JGI IMG/M metagenome (GOLD analysis project Ga0209131, IMG submission 185826) | Grasslands soil microbial communities from the Angelo Coastal Reserve, California, USA - Sample 9_17_2013_40cm (SPAdes) (version 2) | ecosystem: Environmental > Terrestrial > Soil >...
TTCTTCAAGGAATACACCGAGAAAGTGTGGGGCACGCCCTGCGACCAGATCAGCGCCGAGTGGGGCGCGCAACGCGTCAAGAGCCTGTCGGTCGCCAAGGCGCTGCTGCACGCGCTGCTCAGGCCCTTTCGCGGCAAGGGCAGTTTGGGCGGCGCGCAGCAGACTTCGCTGATCGAGCGCTTCCTCTATCCGAAATACGGGCCCGGGCAGATGTGGGAGACCACCGTCGAGCGGCTGCGCGCGCGCGGCCTGCGCATGGAATTCGAATCGCCGGTGACGCGCATCGAGCACGCGGACGGCAGGCTGCACGCGGTGTGCGTGCGGCGGCCGGATGCCAGCCAGCGGCGCTACGAGGCTGAGCATTTCATCTCGACCATGCCGATCCAGGACCTCGTGGCGGGCCTCGCGCCGCCGGCGCCGCCGGCGGCGCGGGAAATCGCCGCGGGCCTGGAGTACCGCGACTTCATCACCGTCGGCCTGCTGTACCGGCGGCTGGCGCGCGAGCCGCTGCCCGACAACTGGATCTACGTGCAGGAGCCCGGCGTCAAGGTCGGCCGGCTGCAGGTCTTCAACAACTGGAGCCCCTACCTGGTGCGCGACCCGGCCACCGTCTGGATCGGCATGGAGTATTTCTGCCGCGAAGGCGACGCGCTCTGGACCATGCCGGACGAGGCCCTGCAGCGCCTCGGCGTGGATGAAATGCGCCGCCTCAGGCTCGCGCTGCCGGAAGACCACCTCGACGGCATCGTCATCCGCATGCCGAAGGCCTATCCCGGCTACTACGGCAGCTACGCGCGCTTCGGCGAGCTGCGCGAATACCTCGACGCCTTCCCCAACCTGTTCCTGGTCGGGCGCAACGGCATGCACCGCTACAACAACCAGGACCACTCCATGCTGTCGGCGAAGAAGGCGGTCGAGGCGATCCTCGCGGGCAGCGCGGACAAGCGCGCGATCTGGGACGTCAACATCGACGATGCGTACCACGAAGAAGCCGCTCGCTGACCGGCGATGATTTACTACGACCCGCGCTGGTCAGGTCCGCACGGCATCGGACGTTTCTCGGACGAGGTCACCGCGCGGCTGCCGGATGCGAGGCCGCTGCAGGTGCGCGCGCGCAAGCTCTCGCTGCTCGATCCGCTGGCCACGGCCTGGGCGCTGCAAGGGCTGCGCGACGGCGTCTACTTCACGCCCGGCTTCAATGCGCCGCTGCGCGCGCCGATCCCGTTCGTTTTCTGCATCCACGACCTGATCCATCTGCGCTTTGCCGGCGAATCGACGACCCTGCGGCGCGCCTACTACCGGCTGGTGGTCGGCCCTGCGGCGCGGCGCGCGGCGCGCGTGCTGACCGTGTCGGCGTTCTCGCGCCGCGAAATCCTCGAGTGGACCGGCCTGCCGGGCGAGCGCGTCGAAGTGGTCGGCAACGGCGTCTCGCCGGCGTTCCGGCCCGACGGTCCGCGCCACCAGCCCGGTTTTCCGTATTTCCTCCACGTCGGCCGGCGCGCGGCGCACAAGAACGTAGAGCGGCTGCTCGCCGCGCATGCCGCCAGCCGCTGCGGGCGAGAGGTGCGCCTGCTGTTCACCGGCGAGCTGGACGATGCGCAGCTCGCGGCGCATTACCGGGGGGCCGTCGCGCTCGCCTTCCCGTCGCTCTATGAGGGTTTCGGGCTGCCGATCATAGAGGCGATGGCCTGCGGCACGCCGGTGCTGACGTCGAACGCGACCGCGATTCCGGAGACGGCGGGCAAGGGCAACGCGCTTTTTGTCGATCCGCTGAGCGTCGACGCGATTGCCGCGGGCCTCGACCAGCTTGCAGAGGACCGCGTGCTGCGTGCCGACCTGAGCCAGCGCGGCCTGGCGCGCGCCGCCGCGTTCAGCTGGGAAAAGGTCGGCGAGAAAGTCGCTGCCGCGCTATTGGCGGCGCAGGCCTAGCACGCCGAGGAAAAAGCTCGAAAAAATCAGCTGCAGCCCTACGATCATCGCCGTCGCCGACGGCGCGACGATGCGCAGCGTGACCTCGGAGTTGAGCGCGCCGTAGGAGGCGAGGCTCCAGAGTCCGAGCGCGTAGGCGCTGCCCGCCACGCCGCCGAGCAGCAGCAGCAGGCCCGCGGCCATGCCGACCTCGACATTGACCAGGGAGGTCAGGCGGCGGATGCGCGGGTCCGGCGCCAGCAGGCGAGCGTTGATCGCGAACACCTTGGCGAAAATGGCGAAGGTGACGGCCTGGAAGCCGCAGACGATGGCCGCGCTGCTGTACACCAGCGTATTCACGTCGAGGCCGATGCCCGCCACCACGCGCGGACCCGGCAGCAGCCAGAGCATCGAGGCAAGGCCGGCGAGCATCAGCAGCGCGCCGGGATAGAGGAACAGCCAGCGCGGGCTGAGCAGCAGCAGGAAGCGCAGGTGGCGCCAGCCGTCGCGGAAGCTGCGCAGGTGCGGCGGGCGGCTGCGGCCGTCCGGCGAGAGCGTCGCCGGCACCTCGACGATGCGCAGGCCGTCGACGGTGGCGCGCACCACCATCTCGCTTGCGAATTCCATGCCCTCGCTCGCGAGGCCCAGCCCGCGTACCGCCTCGGTGCGAAAGCCGCGCAGGCCGCAGTGGAAGTCGCCGATGGGGCTCTTGAAGAACAATCGCCCGATGCCCGAGAGCACCGGGTTTCCGAGGTAGCGGTGCAGCGGCGGCATGGCCTTTGGCGCGATGCCGCCGCGAAAGCGGTTGCCCATGACCAGGTCCGCGCCGCCGCGCAGCGCCTCGACGAAATGGTCGAGCGCGGTGAAGTCGTAGCTGTCGTCGGCGTCGCCCATGATGACGAAGCGGCCGCGCGCCGCGGCAATGCCCGCGCGCAGCGCGCTGCCGTAGCCCTTGTGCGCCTCCTGCACCACGCGCGCGCCGGCTTGCTCGGCGAGGCCGGGCGAGCCGTCGCTGCTGCCGTTGTCGGCGACCAGCACCTCGCCCGCGACGCCGCTGCGCTCGAGGTAGGCGCGCGCCTTGGTGATGCAGGTCGCCAGCGTCTCGCGCTCGTTGAGGCAGGGCATCAGGATGGTGAGCTCTACTTGGTCCACAACTCCCCCCACTTTCCCTCCGCGCGCCTAGTGTAGTCGGGGAAGCGCTGCGCCATGAGCGCCGCGGCCTTGTCCGGGCCGTCGTAGACCATCGTGATGCGTGCGTCCCTGAGGAAGGGGTCGTTGTGCACCATGTCGCGCGTATACATCCCGGCCGCGGGATCGACGAAGACGATCTCGGCGTGCGCGGGGTCGGCCGCCCGCGCGAGCGGCGGCACCTGGCTCAAGTGCCGGCCGATGAAGCCGTCCACCTGCACGAGGCGCAGCCCGTTGGCGAGGACCAGCGACAGCGCGACCGCCCAGGCGGCCATGCATTGCAGCTCCTTGTCCTGCACGCGAACCAGGCTGAGCCCGGCCAGCAGCGGCAGCACGAACCACGCCGAATGCAGGTAGCGGTAGCCCCAGCCATGCCCCTGCTCGAGCGGCACGAGGAAGTAACCGAAGAAAGTGATCGCCAACGCCGCGCTGAGTACTTTGACGCCGGGAAGGTCGCGCGCCACGGCGACGCCCCAAGCGGCCAGCACCAGCAGCCCGGTCGCGCCCCAGGTCCAGGCCTTCGACAGCCCGGCGAGGCGCGCCTCGAGGATCCTCGCGGTCGGCCAGGCGAGGGTGCCGGTTGCCATCGCGCGGACTCGATCCAGGAGGGGCGGCACGACGGCTTCCGGCTGCCCGGCCACCGCGGAGGGCGCGACACTTGCGCCGAGCGCGGCGAGGTGCTGCGACCAGGCGTAGCCGAAAATCGCGAGGCCCGGCAGGTAGCCGGCGAGCAGCGCGGCCAGCACCGCGATCGGCGTGCGCTGCATGACCAGCCAGACGGCGAAGGCGGCGGCGAAGAGCAGGTGCGGCGCCGGATTGTGCAGCGTGAGCGCGAGCCCGCCGATGAGGCCGGCGACGAGCGCGCGCCCCGCGGTCGGCCGCAGCAGCAGCGATGCATAGAGCAGGTTGCACAGCAGGTGCGCGGGCATCGAGTAGTAGGACAGCGCGCAGACGACGAATACGGGCGAGGCAAGCAGGAACAGCACGGCCCATCCCGCTGCTTCGCGCGAACCGGAAATTGCGAGCGCCAACCGGTGCAGTGCGGGCAGCGTGAGCGCGCTGAGGACCGGATTCGCCGCCCAGGGAATGCCGAGCCAGGCGAAGGGCGCGACGAGCAGCGAAAAGCCCGGCCAGTAGCTGCCCGAAACTTCGCCCGTGGCGCGCGAGGCGATGAAGAAGTAGCCCGCCGGGACGCGCGGCAGCAGCGCATCAAGCAAGTCCGGCGGGAACTGGCCGCCGAGCCTGCCGCCCGCAAAGGCGCCCGCCTGGAAAAGTGCCGCGTATTCGTCCAGCGCCAGCGGATACGCGCGGTACACCGTGAGCGAACCCAGGCAGAGCAGCGGCAGCGCGGCCAGCGCGATGTGCCAGGGATGGTCGCCGCAGTAGCGCACGAGGGCGAGCGCGCCGGGATGGCGGCGCAGCAGGAAAGCGGCGACGGCGAGCGCGGCGAGCAGCAGGTTGCCGTGCGTGTCGAAAGCGGAGAGCAGGTACCAGAAGATCAGGCTGAAGCCGTGCGGATTTCCACTCCCGAGACGCAACAGCACGATTTGCACGAGCGCAGTGGCCAGCGCGCACCAGAGGAGCAGGGCCAGGGCAGGCGAAATCCGGCGCGCGGCCACATTCAGTACCATAGGGGAAGTATGAGTGAAGAACTGCCCGCCCGCATTGCAGTGGTTCACGACTGGCTGGTCGACTACGCCGGGTCCGAGCGCGTGCTCGCCGAAATCCTGCGTTGCCTGCCGCAGGCGGACCTGTTCACGCTGGTCGACCACATGCCCGCGGCAGCCCGCGCGCCGCTCGGCGGACGCGCGGCGCGCGTCAGCTACCTGCAGCACATGCCCGGCGTCGCGTCGCACCTCGCCTGGTATTTGCCGCTGATGCCGTCCGCCATCGAGCAATTCGACCTGACCGGCTACGACCTGGTGGTCTCGAGCAGCCACGCGGTCGCCAAGGGCGTGATCGTGTCGCCGGACGCGCTGCACCTCAGCTACGTGCATTCGCCGATGCGCTACGCCTGGGACCAGCAGTTCGAATACCTGCGCGCGGAGCGCGCGGAAGGCGGACCGAAAGGCCTGCTGCTGCGCTGGCTGCTGCACCGCCTGCGGCTCTGGGACCACCGCTCCGCGGCGGGCGTCGACCATTTCATGGCGAATTCCGCCTTCGTCGCGCGGCGCATCGCCAAGTCCTACCGGCGCGAGGCCGAGGTCATCTACCCGCCTGTCGATACTGAGTTCTATGCCCCCGGCGGCACGCGTGAGGATTACTACATCGCCGTGTCGCGACTGGTCGGCTACAAGCGCGTCGATTTGCTGGTGCGCGCGTTTCGCGACCTGCCCGAGCGGCGCCTGGTCGTGGTCGGCGAGGGGCCCGAGCACGCGCGCCTCAAGGCGACGGCCGGGGCCAACGTGGAATTCGCCGGCCACCTGGCGCCGGACGCGCTGCGCGAGCGGCTGCAGCGCGCGCGCGCCTTCCTGTTCGCGGGCGTCGAGGATTTCGGCATCGCCCTGGTGGAAGCCATGGCCTGCGGCACGCCGGTGATCGCCCTGCGCCGCGGCGGCGCGGCGGAGAGCGTCGCGGGACTCGACGCTGCCGAACCGACGGGCGTGTTCTTCGAGGAGCAGAGCGCGCTGTCCATGGTCGCCGCGCTGCGCAGCTTCGAGCAGAACGCGCAGCGCTTTTCCGCTGCGGCCTGCCGCCGCCGCGCGGAGCGCTTCTCGGTCGCGCGCTTCCGGGCCGAATTCGCGTCCTTCGTCGCGCAGCGCTGGCGGCAATGGCAGGCGGCCCGTCCGGGGCAGGCGTGAATTTCTGCCAGAATAGACGCATGAAAAAGACGGCGGCCGAGCGATGAAGTGCGTGATTCTCGCGGGGGGGCTGGGCTCGCGCATCAGCGAGGAATCGCACCTGCGGCCCAAGCCGATGGTCGAGATCGGCGGCCGGCCGATCATCTGGCACATCATGAAGATCTTCGCCGCCCACGGCATCAGCGAATTCGTGGTCTGCCTGGGCTACAAGGGCTACCAGATCAAGGAATACTTCAGCAATTACTTCCTCCACATGTCGGATGTCACGATCGACATCGCGCGCAATGACGTGGAGGTGCACCAGAAGGGCGCCGAGCCGTGGAAGGTCACGCTGGTGGACACCGGCGAAAGTACGCAGACTGGCGGGCGGCTCAAGCGCGTGGCGCGCTATCTCGGCAAGGAAGAGTTCTGCCTCACCTACGGCGACGGCGTCGCCGACGTCGACATCGGCGCGCTCATTGCCTTTCACCGCCAGAGCAAGGTGAAGGCCACGCTGACCGCGGTGCAGCCGCCGGGGCGCTTCGGCGCGCTGGTCCTCGACAAGCACCTCATCACGCGCTTCCAGGAAAAGCCGATGGGCGACGGCGGCTGGATCAACGGCGGCTTTTTCGTGCTGTCGCCCGAGGTGCTCGACTACGTGGAGGGCGACGCGACGGTCTGGGAAAACGAACCGCTCGAGCGCCTGGCGAAGGAGCGGTCGCTGGCGGCCTATTTTCATCGGGGCTTCTGGCAACCGATGGACACGCTGCGCGATCGCAACCAGCTGGAGGAAGTGTGGGCCAGCGGACGGGCGCCGTGGAAGATTTGGCGGTGAGCGGGGAGTTCTGGCGCGGCAAGCGGGTTCTCATCACCGGCCATACCGGCTTCAAGGGCGGCTGGCTCGCGCTCTGGCTGAATTCGCTCGGCGCCGAGGTGCAGGGCTTTGCGCTGGCGCCCGATACGCAGCCGAGCCTGTTCGAGGCCGCTCGCCTCGGCAGCGGCGGAATTGGCCACCGCCTCGGCGACATCCGGGACCTGGCGGCGCTGCAAAGCGCCGTGAAGGAATCGCGCCCTGACGTGCTGTTCCATCTCGCCGCGCAATCGCTGGTGCGGCGGTCCTACGCGGAACCCGTAGAGACCTACGCCACCAACGTGCTGGGGACGGTCCACGTTCTCGAGGCCGTGCGGCGCGAACCCTCCGCGCGCGTGGTGGTCATCGCCACCAGCGACAAGTGCTACGAGAACCGCGAGCGCGCCGACGGCTATGACGAAACCGAGCCGATGGGCGGCCGCGATCCCTACAGCAGCAGCAAGGGCTGCGCCGAGCTGGTCACCGCCGCCTATCGCGCGTCCTATTTCGATCCGTCGCGCCAGGCCGAGCACGGCGCCGCGGTCGCCACGGTGCGCGCGGGTAACGTGATCGGCGGCGGCGACTGGTCGGCGGACCGCCTGCTTCCCGACGTTTACAGGGCCGCGGTGGCGAAGCGCCCGGTGCGCATCCGCAGTCCCGGCGCGGTGCGGCCGTGGCAGCACGTGCTCGAGCCGCTGGGCGGCTACCTGCTGCTCGCCGAGCGGCTCTGGTCGGAGGGCGCGCGCTTTTCGCAGGCCTGGAATTTCGGTCCCGCGGACCGCGACGCCTGCCCGGTCGCCGAACTCATGGACCGCCTGGTCGGCTTGTGGGGCGGCGGCCTGCGCTGGGAGACCGATACCGGCAGCCATCCGCACGAGGCGGCGCAGCTGCGGCTGAACAGCACCAAGGCGCGCAAGCAGCTCGGCTGGCGTCCGCGGCTCGATCTCGACCAGGCGCTTGCCTGGACCGTCGACTGGTACCAGGCCAGCCTGCGCGGCGAGGACATGCGCGCGCTCAGCGCGCTGCAGATCGGCAAATACGCGCAGGCGGGGAAGGCGTGAGCACGGCGCCCTGCCGCTTCTGCGGCGCGCCGCTGCGCGTGAGCTTCTGCGACCTCGGCATGTCGCCGCTGTCCAATGCCTTCCTCAAGCCCGAGCAGCTCGATCGCGCCGAGAAGTTCTATCCCCTGCATGCGCGGGTCTGCGAGCGCTGCCTGCTAGTCCAGCTCGAGCAGTTCGAGCCGCCGGAGCGGATCTTCAGCGACGACTACGCCTATTTCTCGTCCTACTCCGACCTGTGGCTCAAGCACGCGAGCGATTACGTCGATCAGATGATCGAGCGCTTCGGCTTCGGTTCGCGTCACCTCGCGGTCGAGATCGCCTCGAACGACGGCTACCTGCTGCAATACTTCGCCAAACGCGGCGTTCCCGTGCTCGGCATCGAGCCGGCCGCGAACTGCGCACGCGCCGCGGAAGAGAAGGGCGTGCCGACGCTGGTGAAGTTCTTCGGTGCGGGAACCGCTGGGGAACTCGCCGCAAAGGGGCGCAAGGCCGACCTGCTGCTCGGCAACAACGTGCTGGCGCACGTGCCCGACCTGAACGACTTCGTGCGCGGCATGCAGCTGCTGCTCGCGCCCGGCGGCGTGATCACGGTCGAATTTCCGCACCTGCTGACGCTGATCGAGCAGAACCAGTTCGACACCATCTACCACGAGCATTTTTCCTACTTCTCCTTCGCCGTGGCCGAGCAGCTGTTCGCGCGCCACGGCATCACGCTGTTCGACGTCGAGGAGCTCTCGACCCACGGCGGCTCGCTGCGCATCTACGGCCGGCATGCCGCGGACGCGTCCAGGCCGGTTGGGTCCCGCGTGGCGGCGCTGAAGGAGAAAGAGCGGCGCGCCGGGCTCGACCGCATCGAGGCCTATCGCGCTTTCGAGGAGCGCGTGAAGCGCTGCAAGCGGCATCTGCTGGAATTCCTGGTCGAGGCGAAGGAGGCGGGCAAGCAGATCGTCGGCTACGGCGCGCCGGCCAAGGGCAATACGCTGCTCAACTATTGCGGCGTGCGCTCGGATTTCATCCGCTTCACGGTGGACCGCAGCCCGCACAAGCAGGGCTGCTTCCTGCCGGGCACGCACATCCCGGTCCTGCATCCGGACCGGATCCGCGAGGCGCGCCCCGACTTCCTGCTGATCCTGCCCTGGAACCTGAAGGAGGAGATCGTCGAGCAGACCGCCTATATCCGCGACTGGGGCGGAAAATTCGTGGTGCCGATCCCGGATGTGACGGTGTTCGCATGATCTTTTCGCCCACGCCGCTTGCCGGCGCCTGCGTCGTGGAGCTCGAGCCGGTCGCCGACGACCGGGGGTTTTTCGCGCGCGCCTTCTGCCGGGAGGAATTCGAGGCGCACGGCCTCAATCCGCAGCTCGCGCAAAGCAATATCTCCTTCAACCGGCGCCGCGGCACGCTGCGCGGCCTGCACTACCAGGCGGCGCCCTACGCCGAGGCCAAGCTGGTGCGCTGCACGCAGGGCGCGATCTGGGACGTCATCGTCGACCTGCGCGCCGATTCGCCGAGCTATAAGCGCTGGCACGCCGTCGAGCTCAGCGCCGGGAACCGGCGCGCACTCTACGTGCCGGAGGGCTTCGCCCAGGGCTTCCAGACGCTGGCGGACGATTCCGAGGTGCTCTACCTCATGTCGCAGTTCTACCGGCCCGACGCGGCGCGCGGCCTGCGCTGGGACGACCCGGCGCTCGGCATTGCCTGGCCGATCGCGGATCCGCAGCTGTCGGACCGCGATCGCAGCCTGCCGCGCCTTGGCGGCTGAGCGATGCGCATCCTGCTGATCGGCCGCACCGGCCAGCTAGGCGGCGACTTGCTGCGCCAGAATCGCGGCCACGAGATCGCGGCGCCCGGGCGAGCGGAGCTCGACCTCACGCACGCGGAGCAGGTGCGCGAGGCGATCGGCCGCCACCGCCCGGAGCTCGTCATTAACTGCGCCGCCTTCCACAACGTGCCGCTTTGCGAAGAGCGGCCGGAGCAGGCCTTCCTCGTCAATTGCGTCGCGGTGTGGAACCTGGCCGCCAGTTGCCGCGAGGCGGGCGCGCGACTCGTCACCTTCAGCAGCGATTACGTCTTCGGCGGCGAGCGGCGCGAGCCCTGGGACGAGGACGATGCGCCGCATCCGCTGCAGGTCTACGGCATCTCGCGCCTCGCGGGCGAGCATGCGGCGCTGTCGGCCGCGCCCGACCATGCAATCGTGATCCGGACTTGCGGCCTCTATGGCGAATCGGGCGCCCGCTCCAAGGGCGGCAATTTCGTCGATGGGAGGGTAGCCGACCTGCGCGCGGGGCGCGCCATCGAGATGG
>Ga0209131_1003718_pt1 | contig 10088 bp, 6 predicted proteins | sample GraSoi_2013_40cm_FD_185826 | JGI IMG/M metagenome (GOLD analysis project Ga0209131, IMG submission 185826) | Grasslands soil microbial communities from the Angelo Coastal Reserve, California, USA - Sample 9_17_2013_40cm (SPAdes) (version 2) | ecosystem: Environmental > Terrestrial > Soil >...
GGGACAGCTCATGCGGGTACTGCGTGGTGGCGAGGTTCATGACCAGCTGCGGCGAGCCGCCGAACGCGCCGACCTGCGCTGGCTTGGAACCGAGCAGGACGGGATGCCGGCCGGCCCTGGCAATGCCGGCGAGTACCGCTAGGATCGCCGCCGGCGGCCCGTTCTCAGCGACCGAAGCGACAGGCACGCCGCACATTCCCCTGATCACCTGGCTGAAGACCGCGGCGACGCGGCGGTCCACGATGACCACGGACGAGGACTGACCGATCGACGAGCACAGGCTCCGCACCGCATCTGCCTCGTGCGCCCCGACGCTATGCTGCGCCAGCCCGCCGGCTGTCGGCCGGAGGCCTCCCCGGGTACCCTCGTGGCTCAGGCTGAAGCCGAACGAGGTGCTGACCGAGGGAAGCAGCATCGCCCCCACGCAGAACGCGCCCACGACTGCCGCTGTCACCGGCCCAGCACCACGGTCCCTGGCCCGGCGGGCCAGCCAGGCGGCAGCCCAGGTGGCCAGCAAGATAAGCCCGGGAATCACGACGGGAACCAGCCGCCGGCTCGCCCATGGCTGGTCGGGAACGGTGAACGGCTGCCATAGGACCGCCGCGCCGCCTCCTAGCGTCACCGCAAGCGGGAGCGCCCAGTTCAGCCCCGTCCCCGATGAGTCCTGCCAGGACAGCAGGGCGCGCAGGCAGCGGCGGATCAGGATCGCCGCGCCGAAGCCGCCAAGCAGCACGGTCGCGATTCCTGCGTACCAGATCACCCAGTACAGGGTGTCCTCCGAGTACAGCCGCGCCGGATCGACCCGCAGGCCCTCCGTCCGCTGCAGGGTCCCCACATAGTCGGCCGCCGCGCGCCCGAGTACGCCGCGGACCGTCTGCACGTACGGCCGGACAGCGAGCCAGCCGAGCGCCGCTATGACCACCCCGCTGCCAAGCCCCGGTAGCCAGCGCAGCGTGCGCCTGGCCAGTGCGGTGCTCATGAGCCGCCGTACCCGCGGCACCCGCGCCAGCAGCACCGCCGCAACGGTCAGCAGCAGCAACCCCCCGGCGTCCAAGCCGATCACCTTGAGCGGCACTGTCTGCGGCCACGCCGGCGGCTGGGCCAGCAGATAGGCTGCCGCGATCCCGTACCCGCTGCCGACACATACCCCGATGGCAAACGCAACTCCAACCGCCCGTCTCGCAGTCAGGAGAATGGCCGCGACGGCGATTGCCGGGACGAGATACGGGAGCGAGGCCAGGCTCAGCAGGCTGGTGAGGCCCAGCGCGAGACCGCCCATTCCGCCGAGCATCATCTCCGGCGTCAGCAGGGTTGTGGCGCGGGACGGCAGCTCGCGCCATTTGACGGCCCGCAGCCGCGCCCACAGCCGCGGAATGCGAGCCATGAATCCCGCCCTGGCCGACTGACCCGGCGCCGAGGCGACCTGCGCGGCGTTCGCCGCGGTGCCGCCCGGCGGGATGCTGACCACGGGTATCGGCGCCGTGTCCTCGGGGCTGGTACCTGCTGGCGCATCGCCGACCGGTGGCATGGGACTCGTCTGGGCTGGCCGGCCGGCCTCGGGCCGGCCGGCCTTGCGCAGATCGATGGCCGGGCCGGCGACGGCTGCAGTTTCGGCCGCCGCCCGGGCCTGGCGGCCGACGGTCAGCGCGTCAATGACGAGGCACAGGCCGCCGAAGAGCAGGACCTGAACGGCTGGCTCGCTGAAGACGTCCCTGGCCGTATAGATCTCAGGCAGCGTGAGCGACAGCGCGAGCGCCCCGGCTGGCGCCCATTGCCGGCCGGCCAGCCGGCCGGCGAGCCCGGCGAACGTGAGTACGGCCAGACCGCCGAGTACCGGGTCGATGACCGCCCCGCCGCCCGAGCCGCTCGTCCAGAACCCGCCCGCGAGCAGCATCGGCAGGCCGGCCGTTACCGCGGGGAGGACATCATGACCGTGGGCGGCGAATCCGATGCTCGACAGGTGCAGGCCAGGGTGCGCACCGCCGAACGCTGCCAGCGAGCCGGGGATCGGCAGCGAGCCATGCTGGGCGATCCAGTAGCCGGCCTGAAAATAGGCCCCTGACGTCCGCGCGGCGATGACCGATGGCGAGTTCGCGGCCAGCTGCCAGACGGTGAAGCCGGCGGCGATCGCGACCGTACCGAGGATCCCGAACCAGCCCGGCCAGCCGCGTTCGCGAGCCTGCCCAGGAAAGTCGGTCGGCCAGTGGCTGGGAACCTTGGACAGCAGGTTGACCGCGAGCGCGGTGAGGAGCGGCGCGGCGATAAGCAACATCGGGACCGGCGCGAATGCTCCGCCGGACAGCAGGGGCAGCCCCGGCACCAGCCAGGCGACGACCGCGATCGCTGGCAGGACGGTAAGCCTGGCGAAGGCGCGGCCGGCCCGCTGTCTGGTTCGGGCGGAACGCTCGCGGCGAGCGGAGCTCTCGGACGTAGGGTCTGGCTCGGCATGAACGAGCGCGAACGGCAGTGACAATTTCCGCGGCCGCAGCCGAGGCAGGCGCACCGTCAGGGTTCGAGGCGGGGCCGCGACCGACCCGTCCGCACCTGGCTTCGCGGATTTCGCGCCACGTTCTGACCGCTCCGAGCTCGCCTCGGTTCTTGGAGCCTGCGGCTTCGGGGGACGCACGCCAACCACTGTATGGGGCCCGGGCAGAATTGACGCTGATCGCGGTCCTGCGTCTCCGACGTGACCAAGCCTAGGCGGCAAGTCAGCCGGTACTCGGCGGCAGGTCAGGGGTGTGTACCAGCCCGGCGCTGCCCGGTGTGTTGCTTAGTGGCGTTTTTTCCTCTCTCGACGGCGTACCATGGGCGCGGAAACCGACGGCCAGCCACCGCGGCAGCCACAGATCACACCGCTCGGAGGACCGATGACGCGCACCGGCATGCGCCGCCATCCCGGTTCCCGTAAGTATTCGCTCGGCATGATGCTCGCCGGATGGGCGGCGATCGGCCTGGCCGTCATCCTGGTCAGCGGCACGCTCTACGGCTACGTGAAGTACCGCAACGTGCTCGATGGGATTAAGCACGAAACCATCTCCGTCGGTTCGCAGCCGCCGAAGCTCAATAACGCGCTGAACATCCTCGTGATCGGATCCGACAGCCGATCCGGCCGCAACGGCAAGATCGGCGGTCATGCCCAGGGACAGCGCTCAGACACCGTGATGGTCGCGCACATCTCACCGGGCGGCGGCCGCATCACGGTGCTCAGCTTCCCGCGCGACACGGTCGTGCCGATCTACAGTTGCCCGTCCGAGCCGGACGGTTTCGCCGGCCAGAGCCTACAGTCGGGCGTCGAGCAGCTCAACGCGAGCTTCGCCGACGGCGGAGCCAACTGCCTGTGGAAGACCATCGAGCATGCGACGCGCATCCACCTCGACAACTTTATCCAGCTCAACTTCACCGGCTTCATCAGCGTGATCAACGCCATCGGTGGTGTTCCGGTCTGCTTGCCAACCGCGATCCATCCGACCAGCTTTGACAAGCTCAGCCTCAAGCCCGGACGCCACGTGCTCAAGGGCCTGAAGGCGCTCGAGTTCTGGCGGCTGCGAGAAGACTTCGGCCTCGGCTCTGACCTGCAGCGCATCCAGCGCGACCAGCTGCTGATGGTCGGCCTGGTGCAGAAGGTACTCAAGACCGGCGTCCTGCACAGCATCCCCAAGACGTGGGCGATCATCAATGACATCTCCAAGGCGCACGCGCTCACGACCGATGCGGGGCTTACCACCGGAAGAATTGTCACGATCGCCAGGAGCGTCAGCGGGATCTCGCGGAAGAACATCCAGTTCATCAAGGTTCCGGTGGTCACGTATCCCAACAACCCGAACTGGGTCGAGTTCGACATGACCCAGACGCCGAAGCTGTTCGACGCTATCCGGCGTGACCATGCCCTACCCAAGACGCCGAAGGCCGGTAAGGGCAGCGGCGGCAAAGGCAAGAAGAATAAGAAGGCCCAGCCGCCCAAGCTGCTCAGCGCGTCCAGCGTCAGCGTCAACGTGCTGAACGGCTCCGGGGTCCAGGGCATCGCCGGCAATACGGCGACCGCGCTGACCGCGCGCGGCTTCCACATCCTGACCACCGACAGCGCCACCACGGCCAGCGGCGCCTCCGACTACAGCTTCAAAAAGTCGGTCGTTGAATATGCCGGATCAAAGGATCTGTCGGCCGCCGTAACCGTGGCCTCGCAGCTCCCGAGCGCGTCGAGCGTCGTGCTCCGGAAGGTCAGCTCGATCACCGCCGGGACCGTGACGCTGATACTCGGGTCGGACTTCACCAATCTTGGGCCGCCGCCTTCGCAGCCCGTCGGCAACCTGGCCGGGCAGTTCGGCGGTTACCAGGCCAGCACGAACCCGTGCAAGGGCTACGGCAGCGCATTCGCCGGCTCCGGCATCGGCGGCTGAGTTCCTCGTCGCGGGGCAGCCGGCCGAGAGTCCCGTTAATCCTGGCGAAGCAGTACGCGGTTAAAGCCTTCCGCGCTGGTAAGAACCCTGGCGAAGGCTATGGGCCACGGGGACGATCAGCTATCAGCCGCGGGACGCGCGCCGCGGGGCAGGCGCGTTTCTCGCGTGCTCGGCTGGGTCGCGGTGGCGGTCGCCGCGGTGCTCGTCGGCGGGATCCTGACCGCTTACGGGGTCTACCGCGATGTATTCGGGAAGATTCACCAGATCCTGGTGACCGGCCTCGGCAACCGGCCGCCCGCGTATAACCACGCGCTGAACATCCTCGTGATCGGTTCCGACACCCGCGTGGGCAAGAACTCCAGATTCGGCGCCCGCATGACCGGCCAGCGCTCGGACACCGTGCTGATCTTGCACCTGTCCCCCGGGCGGAGGCGCGCCGTCGTTTTGAGCATCCCGCGTGACTCAGTCGTGCCGGTGCTGGCGTGCCCGAGCGTTCGCGGCGCCCCTGGGCAGGTCGCGGCGCCCGGCCAGATTGAGCAGATTAACGCGACCTATTCGAACGGCGGGCCCGGATGCCTGTGGAGAACAATCGAGCACACCGCGCAGATCAGGCTCGACCACTTCATGGAAATGAACTTCACCGGGTTCGAGAACGTCATCAACGACCTCGGCGGGGTCAGCATTTGCCTGCCGTACCCGGTCCGCGATCGGCAGTCCAAGCTGTACCTGTCGCGGGGCATGCACCACGTCGGCGGCGCGCAGGCGCTTGCCTACTGGCGGGTGAGATACATCGGCGCTGGCTCGGATCTGGAGCGCATCCAGCGTGATCAGTACCTGATGGCGTCGGTCGCCCAGGAGGTCAAGCACACTGAGCCGCTCGGCAATCCCGCGCGGCTCTTCAAGATCGTCAGGGACGCGGCTGCCTCGCTGACAACCGATAGCGGGCTCAGCCAGGGCCGGCTGATCTCGCTCGTGCAGCGGCTGCGGACCGTCCCGCTGCGGGCGGTTCACTTCGTGCAAGTGCCTGTCGTGACCTATGCCGCGAATCCCAACTGGGTGCAGTGGTCGAGTGATGCCAGCAGGCTGTTCAGTGCGATCGCACATGACAGGACGCTGCCGGAGACCGCGGCGCGGCTCGGACATCATCGCTCCCTGACCGGCGTGGCGAGCCGCAGCAGGCACGCTAAGCCGCTATCTGGCGTGACCCAGCGCTACAGCGGCATCACCGCGGGCGCCAACGTCTGTGGTGACGCCAGCGCCTTCGCTGGGCCGCTGGGCGGCCACTAGACGCGGCGCCCTGGACCCGGCCCCCGCGGCGAGCAACCCGTGACCGCGCAGTTAGATGACCGGGGGGCGGCCTGCCTTGGCCATCCGCCAGGCGGTACGGAGCGACATGGGCTGGCGCCGTCCGGGGTCCAGCCGCCATCCCTCGCCGAATCCGGCGAACCAGGCCCGCAGTGCATCCCGGGACCGCTCCCGCAGGACCGTGATCATTACCCAGTCAGCCAGGTACACGACGGCCAGCGGCCACGGCAGGTTCCGGCGCGCCAGCCAGACCCGGTTGCGCGCCTCGAGCCGGTACCAGCTCTCGTGCCTGGCGTTGTGCACCGCCGGATGGCACACGGTGACCGAAGCGTCGTACTCGATCCGGTAACCGAGATCCATGAGCCGCCACGATAGGTCGGTCTCCTCGTGCCCGAAGAAGAAGGCGTCGGGCTGCCCGCCCGCCTCCAGATACGCCGCGCGCCTGATCGCGCACACACCGCCGGCGAACGTGGTGACCACCGAGGACCGCTCCGGGTCAGAAGCCCGCAGCCGCGGCACATGCCAGCGCCCGCCAGGGCCGCCCTCGGGATCGGTGACGCGGAACGACAGCGCGGCCAGCATCGGGTCGGCGGCGAACCGGGCTGCGACGTGCTCGCCGAGCGCGGCCGCATCCGGGTACCAGGCGTCGTCGTCGAGGAACAGCACGACGTCCCCGGCGCAGGCCAGGACGCCCGCGTTGCGCCCGCCAGCCACGCCCGCGTTCTCGGCCAGCCAGATCGTCGTCACCCCGGCCGGCACCGGCCCCGCATCGCCGCCATTGCCGACGATCACGAGCTCGGCGCCCGATGCGCGGAGCGGCGCGGTGCTCTCGATCGCGCGGTATAGCTCATCGGGCCGGTTGCCCATGGTCAAGATCACGATCGAGATTTTCAACGCAATCGCCTCGACGCGATGATCGCGACAAGGTGCGCGACCACCATGAATGCTGCCACGACCACGCAGGCGATGACGAGCACGCGGGTGGCGGTCAGGCCACCGCGGATCGCGTCGATGACCGCCGCGATCAGGATCAGCAGCGAGAGCTCGACCGCCTGGGTGATCCGGTGGATCCGCAGCACGCTGGCCAGCTTCCTGGCCCGGGCCAGCCCCGCGCTGGAGGGCGCCAGCGCCTCGTCGTCGTGCCCGGCAGGCAGGCTCGCCTTGGCCCGCGCGACCACGACATTGTCGGTCTCGGCCTTTACGAGCATCGCCAGCAGGCCGGCCGCGAAACCAGCGGTGACATAGCCACCGGCCACCGTCAGGTGCCCTTGAGCCCGGAATCCCAGGCCGACGAGCAGGGCGCTCTCCGCCAGGTAGTGGCCGACTGCGTCCAGGTAGATACCGGCGGCCGATTTCCTGTTGCTCCACCTCGCCAGCTCGCCGTCGGAACAGTCGAAGATCAGGTACAGCTGGACCAGCACCGCCCCGATCACGGCCGTCGCCAGACCGCCGAACGCGATCACGACGCCGGCCGCGATCCCGCATGCGATGAACGCGACCGTGACCGCGTTTGGCGACCAGCCAAGCCTGGCGAACACCCAGGTGGCGTACGGGGACAGCTTGCGGCCGTAGAGCCGGCCCAGCCAGTGCTCGTCGTTGAGCCGGTCGAGCACCGCCTGCGGCTGGCCTTTCTCCCTGAGCTCAGCCAGCGATGGCCCTGACATACTCCTCCACTCGCTTGGCGACCTCAGCCGGCGACATGGCGAGGCGCTCGAGGATCGTGTACCGGCCAGGCCTGGTCTCGGGAGCGTGGCAGACCGCGGCGGTGAACTGCTCCGCGGAAAGGCCGACGTCGCCGGGAAGGCGCGGCAGGCCGTGCCGCTGCAAGCAGGACGATATCGCCGCGGCCTGGCTAGCGTCATCGCGCAGGAGCGTGCAGAACAGCGCCCCGAGGCCGGCCAGCTCACCGTGACTGGCGGTGCCTGGGTAGAGCTGGTTGATCGCGTGCATGATCTCGTGGTCGCCACCGCTGGCCGGACGGCTTGACCCGGCCACGGCCATGGCCATGCCCGACAGGATCAGCGCCTCGGCGAGCACGGTCAGGAACTCATCCGAGGTGCTAGGGCCAGGCTCGTGCAGCACCGCGTGGGCCGCTGAGCGGGCCATGGCAACCGCGAGGCCGTCGACCGGCTCGCCGATATCGGCCGCAGCCAGCTCCCAGTCGGCGACGGCAGACAGGTTGCTGATCGCGTCGCCGATCCCCGCGGTCGACAGCGGTCCTGGCGCCTGCCGCACCCGGTCCAGGTCAACCACGACGGCAACTGGCGGCACCACGCCGTAGGAGCCGCTGCCTGACTCGTGCGCCAGCGTGCTCACGGGGGAGGCGATCCCGTCGTGGCCGAGGCTGGTCGCCACGGCGACCATCGGGATGCCGGCGACGTGAGCCGCGAGCTTCGTGACGTCGATGGTCCTGCCGCCGCCGATTCCGGCCACCGCCTCGTAACGTCCCGCCCGCAGGTCCCGGCCCAGCGCGACCGCGCTGTCGTAGCCTCCGTCAGCGATCCTGATCACATCGGCGGTGCCGGGCGGCAGCTCGGCCGCGATGGTGTTGCCCAGGCCGGGGCCGACCGCGACAGCCACCCGACCTGAGGTCGCGATCTTCCGGTCCGTCAGCAGTCCGGCCAGGCCCGCGATCGCGCCCGGCCTCACGTCGATGACTAGCGGGGCGGCGAGCATTCGCGCCAGCAGCGGCATGATCCTCCTCCGGCAGGCACCGCAGAGCCGGGGTGAGCGGTATCCGCGAGATCCGACACACCCTAGCAGCGGCTGGCGATCTCCCTGGCCCGCAGCAAGTCGGCGTGGTCATCCACCTCGACCCATTCCACGGCGCCGATCGGCGCGGCCAGGACCGCGCCGCCCCGCTCGGAGAACTCGGCGAACCCGTCCTCGTAGTACCGGTGCGGGTCGCGCCGCCAGGTGGCCTCCAGGCAGTCGGCGAGGGCGACGGCAGCGGCCGACTCGATCAGCGTGACGCCCATGTACTCGCCGTGCGCGTGAGCCGGGTCCATCACCTTGGTGATCTGCACGAGCATCCCGTCGGCGTCCAGGATGACCTTCATCTCCTCCTCGGCGAGCGCCTTGATGTCGTCGATGGCGATGATCAAGCGGCCGAGCAGAGGCTCGCGCCGGCTTCCGTTGCTGGTGCCGGTAACGGGCCCGAATCCGGCGCGCCGTCTGGCGCGGGCTGGCTCGGCGCTGGCGGAGAGGAGCGTCTTCTCGACGCTCACCGGATGGACCGTGTCGCCGTTGACGAGCATCACACCCCGCCCGAAGTACTCGCGGGCGAGCCACAGCGAGTAGGCGTTGTTCCACTCCATGGCCCGCTCGTTGTGCACGAGCTCGATCGTTATGCCGTACGCACGCTCGAACGCGGGAACCCGGTCGGCAACTACGGCAGCCGCGTAACCGACGACGATCACGACCTCGGTCAGGCCCGCGGCGGCGAGGTTGCGGAGCGCGATGTCCAGGATGGTCGTCTCGCCAGCCACGGGCAGCATGGCCTTAGGCAGGCCGTCGGTGTCGGGACGTAGCCTGCGTCCCGTTCCCGCAGCGAGAACCATACCGATCACCGCCGGTGTTCCTTCCTGGATCTGAGCTAGCCGGTCATGACCCTCCGGCAGATAAGCACACAAAGATACGCTGCGAGCCCAAGGTACCCGAACGTGGCCAGCCCCATGGCGGCGGCGAGACCGATGGCGAACATCCGGGTTTCCCATCCGAGGAACGCGCCCTGAGCCGCCCTGGCCCCGCCTGGATCTGCGCGCGCCGCGCCCTGGCCAGTACCTGGACCGGCCGCGCCGGCACCTGCGCGGCCCGCGCTGGCGATGACGCCGGCGTACCGGACAAGGATGAGGGCGCAGGCGGAGAAGACAACCGGCCCCGGCACCGCGAGGGCGAACCCGAGCGTTGCCAGATAGACGTACTGGGCGAGGGCGAGCAGGACGGGAATCAGCCAGTCGAACTTGCCGTCGTGCCGATGACTCGAGCCCGGCGCGGCCAGCATCATCACCACGGGCGGTGTCAAGGCGATAAATCCCGGCAGGTTTCGCAACCCGAGGGCGGCCAGCATCGCAGTCGCGATCAGGCCCGCGAAGGCAGGCGGCAGGGGGATCAGGTTGCCCTGCACCAGCCGGCCAGCCCAGCGCGCCGCACCTCCGTCGTCGCGCAGAGCCAGGATGACGTCCTGAGCGCTCGCCTGACCGGCGACCGGGTGAGCCGCCGCGTTAGGTGTCGCCCAAGCGCGGGCCTCGTGGGTCTGCCGCGCGGGCTCGGCCGCCCGGCTGGATTCGGCTGACCGGCTTGGCCCGGCCGCTCCGCTCGTCTCGGCCGCGTGGCTCGCTGCTGACCCTTCCCCCTTAGCAGCGGTTCGGCGGGTCCAGGGCGCGG
>Ga0209131_1003719_pt1 | contig 10087 bp, 9 predicted proteins | sample GraSoi_2013_40cm_FD_185826 | JGI IMG/M metagenome (GOLD analysis project Ga0209131, IMG submission 185826) | Grasslands soil microbial communities from the Angelo Coastal Reserve, California, USA - Sample 9_17_2013_40cm (SPAdes) (version 2) | ecosystem: Environmental > Terrestrial > Soil >...
CGAGCGTCCTTGGCTTTACACCCTGGGAACTCAAAACGGATTATCTCCGTTCGATGACGCTTGTCATGGGACAACGTAACCGCCTCTCATGGGACATCCCCGCAGCGGATTCGTTTTTGTTAAGTCAGGCCATCTATCGCATCCCGGATGATCAATATAAACAAACCTATAAAGAACTGGATGAACTGCTCGAGCTTGAGCCATTAATGAAAAAACCTGTGCGTAATCTCTCGCTCGGCGAGCGCATGAAGTGTGAGATTGCTGCGGGATTACTTCATCGCCCGAAAGTTCTCTTTCTCGATGAGCCCACAATTGGACTCGACATCACGGGTCAATCACGCATCCGTGAGTTCTTGCGTGAATATAATCGACGTACCGGTGCAACAATTCTACTGACCAGCCATTACATGGCGGACGTGACAGCTTTGTGTGAGCGCATCATCATTATTCATCACGGTCATCTCAAATATGACGGCGGGATCAATGATCTTTCGCGTCGCGTCGCGCCGTTCAAATTGATCGGGGTTCTGCTGGCAGAGTCAAATTCGCACGATCTGGCTAAATATGGCACACCCGTTCAAAATGAGGAAGATGCGGATAAAAAATATATCCAGGTGAAGACCGAAGATGTCACCAAGATCACATCCCAGATGCTGGCCAGTCTCCCCATCCACGATATTACAATCACCGACCCTCCGATTGAAGATGTGATCGAGCGTGCGTTTAATGAATAGACTTCGTCCTGAGCGGAGTGACGAGTGTAACGAGGAGCGCAGTCGAAGGACAAGTACTGCGCTTCGACTGCGCTACACTTTGCTCAGCGCGAATGAAAGGTGAAATTATGCTAAAAATCTTTCAACGACTCTGGCAGGTGAATTGGGCAGAACAATGGCAGTACCGCGCCAATCTCATGATGTATCTTTTATTCTGGCTGGTCTCGCCCGTCATCTATCTCGCCATCTGGACGAGCATCGCGAATGCCAAAGGTAATGTCAATGGTTTGACCGCCAACGATTTCATAACCTATTACATGACGCTCCTGATCGTTGACCAGATCACCAGCAACATCGTCATTCATACTTTTGCATACAAGATCCAGGATGGTACCCTTTCAGGTGAATTGATCAAACCCATCCACCCCATGTTGACGAACGCACTCGTCAACAATATTGCCTTCAAAATTCTTACCATCATAGGGTTCATCCCTGTATGGATCATTTTATTTTTTCTATTCAAACCCGATTACAGCAGCGTCACGCTGATCGGCGTTTTGCTTGCCATCCCCATGATGCTGATGGGATTCCTAATTGGTTATCTGCTTACAGCGACCATCACTTCTTTAGCATTTTGGACAACGCGTGTATTTTCGATCCATGATTTTTATTTCGCGTTGTCTCTACTATTTTCAGGTCAATTTGTGCCGCTCACGCTTATGCCCAAGATCATTCAAAACATTGCGCAATATCTCCCATTCCGATTCCAACTTTATCATCCGATTCAGTTAATTCTGGGAAGATTATCTGTCGCAGAGATCATTCAAGGTTATTTGACGGCAGGCATCTGGCTGATCGTTTCCATTACTTTGTTCAACTGGGTTTGGCGCAGAGGCGTGAAACGTTTCTCAGCCGTGGGAGCATAAAATGCATACCTTGAAATTACTCTCGGCTTTCTTCAAAGTCAACGTTCAACTAGCACTGGCATATCGCGCAGATACCATCGTGAATATTCTGCTCAATATTATGTGGCTCGGTTGGGAACTGTTGAGCTTGAGCATTATTTTCAATAACACCACCACCCTCGGCGGTTGGGGTTTGCCTGAATTGATCGCCCTGCTGGGCGTCTTCCGCCTCGTCAACACAATGATGGTCGCGCTCATCTGGCCCAACACTGAAAAATTTAATCAAAGCATCCGCGATGGCTCCATGGACTACACCATCCTGCAGCCAGCCAACAGCATGTTCCTCGTCACGTTTTCGCGCATCACGGTTTGGCGGATTTGGGATCTGGTCCTTGCCATCGTTTTGATCGTGGTGGGCATCAACATGTCCGGCGATTTAATCACCCCGCTTCACATACTAAGCTTTATCCTGCTCGCCCTCTCAGGCATGATCGTCATCTACAGCCTGTGGATCGTCTTGATCGCCTTCACCTTCTGGTTCACCAAATTCGACAACAACGTCACCATCATGCAAGCGCTGATGGATTCGGGCCGCTATCCTGTATCGGTCTATCCCGTGTGGATGAGAATCATCGTGACCTATATTATTCCCATCGCTGTGGCAACAACCATTCCGCTCCAAGCCCTGCGTGGAGAGTTGAGCATCCAGAAAATTGCGATCTTCTTTTTGGTGGCAGTGATCAGTTTTATTGTAGCTTCCCTTGCATGGAAATCAGGTCTCAAGCGTTATAGCGGCGCGAGCAGCTAAGAATTACCAACGTATAATACAGACCCCACAGGGAATGACAGTTCCTCTGTAGGGTCTGTATTTCTTTATAGAATGCTACAATTCAACGCAGGAGAACCCAATGGAATATTGGCTGTCAATAAGTCCCTGGCCCGGCGTGGTTTTGTGGATCATTCTTTATATCAGCGATTACTATTTAACGATCTACTCCGCGCGTGGACTCAAAGAGATCGGGCATTTCCAAACCGAGAGAAGTTTTGAATTAACCCCACAATATCAAAAGGATATCGACGCTCTCAAACCGATTTCAAAACGACATATAACCCTGTTGATACTATACAGTTTGGTGCTTCTCGTACTCTGGTGGGTATTTGATCGTCTGCTTTTCTTTCCATGGGCATATAGGCTTTATTTGGGAATGTTCCTGTTACTCGAGATTGCTGTACACATTCGGCATCTCCGCAATGGTTTTATTGTGCGCGAAGTGCGAAAGAACGGCGGCGTGGATGGACAAGTCACGTATCGGAAATGGTTTTCGTACAAGCTATCTGCTGCTGAGCTTTATGTTTTTAGCGGTCTCTTCTTGATTGTTTCGTTGTTAGCATTCAGTCCCTTCTTCCTAGGTGGTGCGATCATGTGCACGGGCACAGGTTTCAAACACAATCGTTTGGCGAAAAAAGCGAAGTCCATTGCTTCGCAAACGGTTGAAGCACAATGAATATCCTTCACATTGATGAAAATATCATCGTTGTCAACAAACCCACTGGGCTGCCTGTACTGCCCGATGGCTGGGAAAAGGATTCGGAATATCTCGTCAAAACGCTGAAAGAAAAATATGGCAGAATCTTCATTGTCCATCGCTTGGATAAAATTACTAGCGGCGTGATGATCTTCGCACGAAATGCTGAATCACATCGTGCACTCAACATGCAATTTGAGAAACATGAAGCGCAAAAGGTTTATCATGCCATCGTGGAAGGGAATCCAAAGTGGGAGGAGAAGGTCACGAAATTCCCGTTGCATGCCAACGTGGGACACAAGCATCGCACCATCGTGGATGACAAACATGGCAAACCGTCCGAGACAAGGTTCAAGATTCTGAAACGCTATCCATCGTCAGCTTTGGTTGAGGCGCTGCCGATGACGGGGCGCACGCACCAGATCAGAGTCCATGCTGCGGCATTGGGACATCCGCTGTTGGGCGATATCCTGTATGGCGCAAAAGAAACGAACAAGATTCAGCGTCCGGCTTTACATGCTTATTCATTGACCTTTACACATCCTGCATCAAATGAACGCATTATTTTTCAGGCTGAACACCCCAAGGATTTTGCTACAACGTTGAAACTTTTGGAGGTTTGAAACGCTAATCTTTGTATGGTATCCTTCGCCCGATGCTTCAGAATCTACCCAATCTCAAAATTCTCCCGCTCGAAAGTTTGATCCTGCACGAAGACCATGACAACCAACGGACACTGCCGCTGGTGGAAAAATTACGCGCGGCGGGCATCCTGCGCAACCCGCCCGTCGTGATGCCATTGACCGATAGCTCGGATCGTTACATGGTGTTGGACGGCGCGAACCGGGTCACGTCTTTGCAGGAGATGGAATTTCCCCATATCGTTGCACAAGTGGTGGAAGCTAATAACCCGAACGTGAATCTGCAAACCTGGAATCATATCATTTGGGGCATGTCAACCAAAACGCTGATGAGCGAGTTGCGCAAGGTTAAAGTGCTTGAAGTGATCAAGATCAATACCAGCAGGTCATTGGATGCACCAAAATATGTGCCAGTGCAGATCCGCTTGCCTGATGGAAAGTTTTTTCTACTGACTGAATCACCCAGCGATCTCGCCGCCCATATCGGCACATTGCACAAGATCGTAAATGCCTATAAAACACGCGCCTCACTCGACCGCACCAGCCAAACCCTCGTTGATTCGTTCAAGAATATTTATCCCGATCTTACCGCTCTGGTTATTTTTCCCAGCTTTAAAATCAAAACCGTACTCAAACTCGCCGCACAACAGATCGTGCTCCCCACCGGCATCACGCGCTTCACGGTTTCGCCGCGCGCCTTGCATTTGAATTATCCATTGCATGAGTTATCGAGTGGCAAGCCGATCGAATACAAAGACGCTTACCTCAAGGAATGGGTCGAGGAACGCGTGAAGAAAAAAGGCGTGCGACTTTATTCAGAAGCAACCTTTTTATTTGATGAATAAAAACAGAGATTAGAAAATAATTATGGATTTCTTTTTTCCTGAAGACAACTTAAACCGTATGACTCCTGAAGAGACGCGCATCACCTCTCTTTCGGCTACGCCCTATCCCGATGGCTATCGCCTGCATGTGAATATTGAAGTTACGCCTTTTCAAAAACGCCCGCATATTGAAGTGTTACTCACAGATTCCGCTGGCGATGAAATCGGTTCAACCACCATCGTCGAGACGATGAGCTGGAAACTCGAATTTACCATGCACATCCGCGGTGAGTTGAAAAACCCATACATGCTGAATGCAAAACTTTATTACCCTGATGGACCCAGCACCGAACCGCAAATTTTTTCGTTTGATGTGTTGCCGCCACCTACCACGCCAGAACCCTTCGATCATACTCAGGGCAAGCCGGATTCTGCTTAATTGACCTTTTCCATGCAAAAACATTTTTCCCATCTCCCCGCGCTGACAACAATCTTTGCTTTAATCGGGCTTTTGCTTCTCGGTTGTACACGCACAATTGCCACACAAGTTCCTGCAAGCGCAGAGACAACTGCTACGATCGACGCGCCCACTGCCACTGAGACGTTCGTTCCAGTAGTGCCAAAGAACGCACAGGAGACTGTCATCTTCTCGTATGAAGAAGATGGATACGCTCACCTGTTTGCTTATATACCAGGCAAGCTGCCACTGACGCGTCTAACTTCCGGCGAGTGGGACGATGTCACACCCGCTGCCAGCCCCGATGGCAAACGAATCTCATTCTCTTCCAACCGCAACGGATTTTGGGATCTCTATTTGCTTGATCTAACCAGTGGCAAAACAACCCAACTCACAGATACATCTGATTATGAAAGCGCACCCTCGTGGTCACCGGATGGCGCCTTCCTTGCATACGAGACTTATCACAATGACACGCTTGAGATCGTGATCGGTCCTTCAAATGATCCAACTCACAATACAGTCCAATTGACGACTTCATCAGCCGCCAATTATTCACCAGCCTGGGCGCCAGGCGGACGCGAGATCGCGTTTATCTCGAACGGCGAAGTTATCCTCGCTGATTTAAATAAAACTGATAATAATCGTTTCACAACGATAAGCAATACTGATCTCGCCGCTGAATCACACCCGGTGTGGTCACCAGATGGCAAAAAGTTGGCGTGGGCTTCAGCATCGCAAAACGTGGGTCGCAGTGGTATTTACGTTTGGGATGCGAGTCGTGACGTCCCGGCACAATGGGTCGGCGATGGTGATTACCCGGCTTGGAATACACAGGGCGATCAGATCATTACCACAGTCTCCACGCCAAACGATACCTACCTCACCAGCTACGCTTTGGATGGGACACTGCTTCAACCCCTGATGCCCTTCCCTGCTACCTTACGCGGGTTGACCTGGGCAAACCTGATCTTGGCTGACCCCATGCCGCAGAACTTTAAGCAAATAGCCAAGCTGACTCCCACTCCGCTTTGGAAGGCAACCGGCAACCCCATTTCCGCTGGAGCCTCTACACGATGGTCGCTGGTTAATTTGGAGGGTGTGCAGGCGCCGTATCCCCAACTCCACGATCTGGTGGATGAGGCTTTCAAAGCACTGCGCGCACGCGTGACCCATGAAGCAGGTTGGGATGCGCTCGCTAGTTTGGAAAACGCCTTTGTGCCACTCACCACTTCACTCGACCCAGGCTATCAGGAAGACTGGTTGTATACAGGCCGTGCTTTCGCGATCAATTCATTAATGACCAACGCCGGTTGGATGGTGGCTGTGCGTGAAGATTTCGAGGGCGAAACCTACTGGCGTTTATATATCCGCGCACAATTGCAGGATGGTTCACTGGGCGAACCCATGCACGATCAGCCGTGGGATCTGAGTGCGCGTTATAACCTTGATCCACACGTCTATGAGCAGGGCGGAAAATATAGTGACGTGCCACCCGGCTACTGGGTGAATGTGACCATGCTCGCCAGGCAATATGGTTGGGAACGTTTACCTGCCTTATCCAACTGGCGCACATTCTATCGCGGCGCCCGCTTTACAGAGTTCGTGATGACTGGTGGCTTGGATTTTTATTCCGCCATGCTACAGCTTTATCCGCCTGATGTTTTGCTCACGCCAACCAGATTATTGCCGCCTACGTTGACACCCACGCGCACACCAACATTTACTCCATCACCTCTGCCGACTCGCACGCGTATGTCACCCACGCCATCGATATCTCCAACGCCGAGTAATACACCCACACCGTCGAATACGCCTCCACCCTCGCCAACGCCACCCACTGTAATTCCACCATGATGAAATCATTTTTCTCTCTGGAGTCCGACAGCTTGCTGTCGAAGATTGGGAGCAAGCTCCCTGATTCCAGAATCATTATGTTGGTCATTTTTTTACTCGTTGCTTGCGCGCCTAAATCCACACGTGGAGCGGATCAAACTCCAACGGCGGTGATCTACGAATCAGCTACCGGCTGAGGCTGAACCGACGCCCCGTCCGACGATCGCACCATTTCGATTTGTCCTCCCTACGCCGGGAGCAGAACCCGTTTCAGGATGGCGTCCGCCTCTATATCCCGTGCCGTGGGCTGTTTCGGCTTACGATCACTTTTACTTTACCCGACCCATTGCCGCGGACAATGTCAACTGGCCCCTGGCTGAATATCGTTATGGAGGTATCTTCTTTGCGCCGAATATCGTGCACACCGGCGTGGATATTGACGCGGAAGAAGGTACACCGATTCTCGCGGCAGGACCCGGCACCGTAGTCCAAGCGGATTGGGGTTTATATACCGAAGCGGCCGGCAATCGAAAAGATCCGTATGGACAGGCGGTGGTGATACGGCATGATTTTGGTTATAAGGGTTTGAACCTTTATACGGTCTATGCTCACATGAGTAAGATCATTGCGGTGGTGGGTCAGCATGTGGAGACTGGCGATGTGATCGGCTTGGTGGGTTCGACCGGAGCGACCACGGGGCCGCATTTACATTTTGAAGTGCGTACAGGCACGAATACTTTTTTTACCACCTATAATCCCGAACTTTGGATGGCGCCGCCGCAAGGCTGGGGCGTGTTGGTTGGCAGAATCACCGATGCAAAAGGGGATTTGTTAAACTTCCATCCTGTGGAAGTATATCCACTGCCTTCAGGAAAACCAGTGCACAACGCCTACACCTATGCTCAAGGTCCTGTCAATTCAGACCCGTATTATCACGAGAATTTGGTGTTGAGCGATTTGCCCGCAGGCATTTATAAATTCTTGATGAAGTATAAGGACAACGATAAAGATAAGGATGTTCAATTCTTTTTTGAGATCTATCCAGGTCAGGTAACATACTTCACGTTTACCGGTAAATATGGATTCCAAATCGTCCCGCCACCGCCGCCAAAGTTGGATTTTCTACCTGGGACTGCGACAGTAACGCCGACAAAGAAGCCATGAGGAGGATATTATGAGCGAATCACATTCATCAAATCTTGATAATTATGGCTCACTAGAATATTGGAAATCACGGCTGCCAGAAGAAGTGCTGGAAGCTTTTATGAATGAACTCAAAGGCCCGCTCGCATCAATCAAGGGTTGGGTAGAAATCCTACACACAGACGAGTTGAAGGAAATTCATTATAGAGCTCTTGAAACTATACCTAAACATATCGAATATAGAGAGAAAGTTGAAGAGAAAATAAAAGAATATCTTGTTGAGTTTAAGAAAAGGTCATAATACGATTACAAGTTAATAATAACTTCTAATCTTCATAACAAACAAATAGCCGACTCATTTGAGTCGGCTAATTGTTTTAAAGCTTACTTATGATTTTAGTTCCCGCAGGGAGCGACATTGCGCCAGTTCTGGACTGTATCATTCACAGTCTGTGTTCCAGTGGAACCGTAGCTGAGCGTCAACTGACGATTTGCGATCTCGCCGCAGGCATTATCTTTCTCAACATAGTTCCAATCACCGAGGACATACTTATACTCGATCGGCGTGGACTCTTTACCGGTGAGGGTAATGGTCCAGTGCGTGGCATCCACGCGAGTGAGCACAACGCCAGCCGGATCCCATTGCGGGAGTCCGCCATCCAAACGATCGAGGAAGCCCGCGATGTACACGGAACGACCGGAGCCATCCGTACCAGCGGGCACAGTCACATTGAAGACCAGGGTCACCGTGCGGAGTTCAGCGGTCGCTGACACTTCTGCAGAATTCCCTGAACGGTTGAAGGATTGATCCAGTGACTGGACAACATAGTAGTAGGTCGCGCCTTCCACAACTGCGAGATCGTTATACGAGTTGGCAGTGACACGTGCTATCATCGTGTAAGGTCCGCCAGAGGTGCTACTGCGCGACACTTCATAACCATAGAGCGAAGCATCGCCAGAGATGGCATCCCAGCCTAGTTGAATACCAGCTGGCGACGCAGATACAACATTCAAACCAGTCGGCACTGTCGGAGCCGTGGTATCGCCACTTGAAACAACGGTCAGCTTGCCAGGGTTAGGTGGAAGCGCGTTCGGGGCAATCGGTCCATTCTGATCGGCGTACAACCAATCTCTGCCGTTGGTGGTGGAGTAGCGATAGAGATAGTCAAACAAACCAATGGCTTCTGGTAACATGCTCGCCTTGAATTCATCATTGTTACCAGCATCGGTATTGAAGGACGCATCGATCCAAGTCCATGCCGCATTGTCATTCGGGTTACTGCCTGCGGGACCAAAGCCCAATTGAGCAATAAGACCGTCCGTGGCACCGGGTTGATTCGTCGCACCATCGATCCAGACTTGCCCATAAGCTGTATCAGTGCGATTGACTACGCTAATGGTCCGGTTCATGGTCGGAGGCCATTGTAAATTCGCCCAGCCGATGGTGAGGTGCGGCAAAGCATTGACCTCATTGGAATATTTGCTCTCGTTGCCAGCGTTATCCAAAGAAGTGACTACATAATAATAGGTCCTTGCATTTTGGAGTCCGGTATCATCAAAGCTCGTTCCGTTCACGAGGCTGCCATTTACTTTGACAAAGCCACCACCAGTCACAGGACTGCGATAGACATTGTAACCAGCTGAGCCGCCCACACTGTTCCATGCCAAACTTACCGAGGCATTGCCTTCATTGGTCACATGCAAATTCGCAGGTGCAGCCGTGGGTTGCAAGTCAACGTTACCACTAAGGAGGATCACAGCGCTCATCGGTCCTACTGAGCCGTTGATCACGCCGTTCACAACGGCGACAGAACTTGCGCCACCGTTACCAACTGCATAGGCATTACTCAGTGTGATGCCATTCGGCAGATAACCGGCAACAGGAATTGCACCCGATTGAGTTTGTGTTCTGCGATTGATGATCACAACCGCTGCCTGACTGCCCGTCTTGCGTCCATAGGCAATGACCTGCGTGGCATCGTCAGCGAGCAATATTTTGAAATCGCCGCTGGTCAAAACATTATTATTCTTTCTAAGCGTGT
>Ga0209131_1003721_pt1 | contig 10082 bp, 4 predicted proteins | sample GraSoi_2013_40cm_FD_185826 | JGI IMG/M metagenome (GOLD analysis project Ga0209131, IMG submission 185826) | Grasslands soil microbial communities from the Angelo Coastal Reserve, California, USA - Sample 9_17_2013_40cm (SPAdes) (version 2) | ecosystem: Environmental > Terrestrial > Soil >...
CCCGTCGCTGCCACTTCAAGCAACGCGGATCCTGAGATGCAGATGAACCCCTACAATATCAACGAAATTCTGTTCTTGATGCAGCGTGTGGGTTTAACTCGGACTCACCTTGAATTTACGGATCATGGCGGAGAGCTTGGCATATTCCTGTTTTTCTCCACGACCGGATCGGAATCGAAGCAGACTGCGTACTAGGTTCACTAATATACGCAAGACATCTGCGCGGCATTTCCCAAATCGACCATAAATTCAACCCAGTCGCCGACGGGGACGCTCGGGCAATCAGCTAGCCAATCAATACCTTGCTGCCCCACAGAGATTGCTCAACTTTCTGTCGGCCGTGCGAGAGGGAGGTGCGAAATTTCTCGCTCTCTGGCTGCGTTTTATCACCGACGATTGAGTCTTCTATGCATTGCTTGTATTTCTCGGCAACAGACCGATGGGCGACGAACAGCTTATTCGATATGTATGCTACGGGCACAACGAGCCGTGGAAACGCGAAGAACTTGTGAACGGCCTCGTTTACCCCTAATGCCACCGGGTTCAGAAAATCGTCTATGGCGATCATCCCTTTGGTGGAGACAAGCTGCTCGCATAGGACAAGATCGAGGAAAACGTCGTCGCATTCGTGCGAGCCATCTACGCTGATAAAGCGAGGGCGAGCGCCTAAGAGCTCCAGGAGTTCACTTGCTGTACATTCGCTCGACAGCGTCTGCAGCAGACATACATCAACGCTGGCCGTCTCGGAAGACATTGCGAGCGTCTCCCGGACTCGCGTTTCTGGGAACCACTGGAATGTGTCAATACCCAGAAGACGACAGTTGGTTGCTTGCGCTGATCGAGCGAGAACCGAAAAATATTTTCCGCATAGGACCCCGATTTCCATAATCGATCCCGTTATCTGGGCCTCCTCCTGATAACGAAGGATATCCATCGTGCGAATCGAAGTGATGCGATGCAGCCAGCCGTGGACCTTGTCAACGACAGCCGCCTGAAACTGCAAGTTATCCACGCGTCTCCACCTTCGTTCAGACACGGTCGCTATATCAGACTTGTGCCACTCGAGTCACTCCGGGCTCGGTCCGGACCGGCTATGTACGTTTCCGGAGCATGCCCAGGTTCGTCCGCACTCCGTCTCAGCAATCGCCCGCAAACCGCCAGACAGGGCAATTGTCGCTGAGAACGTGAGACCCCACAAGCTACGCCGGCCGATTGATTTGCCCAGGAGGACCTTGCCCAATTCGTACCCAGCCCTTCTCAGGGTACGCGCTTCGAGCAATTGATCGACGGCGTGATCACCCCGTCATTCGCTGGCAGTGATTCGTCGCGCGACAGGCCGCGGCGGCGGATGCCGCCGCGTTGGATTGAATATGCTCGCCGTAAACTCCCGCCGCATTCGGAATCGGCTTTGCTCAATTAAAATTTCTTTAGGAAACTTACATAGTGATATTTGCGCACCCGAATTCAATCTGATGGATAATGAACGGCAAGCGTCTAGCGGTTCACTCTAACTTCGGGGGATCACCGGCCGTTATGCCCGAGTCAAATTGCAAATCGGAGGCTGCGCGAGAAATCTCACACGGCTGCCGCTGTGAAAAAGCCGGGATGACACCGGACCGTCGACTGGTCCGCTCCCGGATTGTATTTTCACTTCTGTGGTTAGCACGCGTCGTGTTTCCAATACTGATTGGATTTTCGGCTGAAGCACAGAGTGGTGCAAATTATTTTCCAGGAATCGAGGGATCTGTCGGAAAACTCCATTTCCACACCGGGCGAGTCGCGAACAATCAACCTGAGATGTCGTCATCCCTGCCCGACATACCGGGCCCCACGTCTCCGTGGTCTCTTATACAGTGGTCGCAACCGCAGGTCATTTCGCCCACCAGCCTAAGGAGCAACGATCCGGCCACTCGGGACGGTCGCTTGGGTGTTGCCAAGTATGCGTTTAGTGCAGCGGATGGGCATTCGCACATGTGGATCTACGAAGATCCCCATTCTCGTCACCCGATTTACGAGTTATACGAGCGCGGCGGAGCATTAACAGCCGCCGGCGGCGCAAATGTTTTCCTGTCCAGCGATGCGCCGCCCGGGGGTATTAGTCTCGATCATGAATTGGACTATGAAGTTGACGCAAGACTGTCCAAGGCCGTGGTGAAGGCTAGTCTGGACGCTCAGCGGAAGGGTACCGTTCTGGCACAAGTATTCACTGGCTTCGTTATCCAGTTTCCCGAACAGGACGGCAAGACGACCTCTACATTGTTTTTGCAATTGCCGATTGCGAGATCGATCCCCTCTCTCAACGAATACCGGTCGTGCACCTCGAATAAAGAGCGGCGTACCATAATTCTGGGAGCACTACCAAGGACAGCCTCCTCTCTGCCGTTCGAGGCGACTGGTGGTCCCTTGAAGCACCTGCGATACAATATTAACTCCTATATTTGCGATTTAATCGCGCGACCAACGACGTGTTCGGATTCCGCCGGCCACAAAACGAGCTGGTCTGTTCCAACGGACGTTACCCGCTTTCAAGATTGGAAAATACAGAAAATGTATATCGGACTGGAAACTGAGAGCCAGGATCTCCGTCCACAGTCTCCAAATAAGGATCCCCAGGGAGAAGTGGAGGTCGCCTTTCAACTTGGAAATCTGCGTGTCGCCTCCGATCCACGGCAGGTTTTCGATCGAGCGAGTTGCGTGGTATCTATGCCTGCCGGCACACGCCCTCAATAACAGGGGAATCTGCAAGCATATCGCTTGCAGCGTGCGCTCGATCTCTCGCGGCATTCTAACTCACCAGAGTCACTGCGCTCCCAAGAGACGGGCGGCTTACAATATCCGAAAGACCCATAAAGATGCTGGCGGGATCTCGTGCGTCCAGCACGATTCCCCTAGCGTAATTCCTCACCCGCTCGGCTGGCGCACCGATATTAAAGCAGGCCACGGGCAACCCCAGCGCGATTACTTCAGAAGTCACATATGAAAATGTTTCGGGCCAAATACTGGGAATCAATATCGCATTGATGCCGAGGCTTTCGATGATGTCCGGCAGCTCGTCGACCTCGTAGCGCCCGGTCACGTTGACCCCGGGCACCGGGATATCCGTCTGTCCAATGACTGAGAGCCTGTGACCAAGGCGGTTGTCTTCGATGTAGCGCGTCAGCGCCTCGATCACTCCCCGCCCTTTCGAATAATTGATCCCGCCCACGACGCCGATATGCAACCAGAGATCGCCACGAACCTCCGGCACTTTTCGCGGCTTGAACTGCACCGCGTGCGGAACGACGGAACATCTGTCGACTAACTCTGGATAAGCCCGCGCGAGAATCTCTCTGCTGGACTCTGAAAAGCAGCGGATCTCGGTGGCCAAATGCATGAACTCCTGCCATGCCGCGCGCCAGTCTCGCATGTCCAGGTTAGACGGGCGATAGGGCAATAGCTTATTGGAAATACCCCGCATGCATTTCTCGCAGATCTCCAAGCTATCGGGCACTCCGCAATACTCGCCAGTCTGATCAATTAGTGTGTATGAGGGACAAATGGGATAGAAGTCATGCATCATGATCTGCAGCGGCCAGGATTTCGCCCGGACCAGCGTGACAAGACGGCGAATCAGCGCAAGCGGATCCCCTGACCCGACAAGATTGTTGTAGACCACAACCGCTACCTGAAGTGACTGGAGAAACTCGATCAGCATCTCGCTATTAGGCAGTGAGAATCGGGTTTCGCCCTCGCCGCCATGAATAATCATCTGGAACTGCTCGTCGTTTTGCGCACTGTCAATCAGCACTACCGCGACTCGACCCTCATCGAGGAGGGATTTGACGAAAGTGCTCCTGAACGCATTGGCTCCGCCTCCCAGACCGTGGTCAATGACGACCGTCACCCCTTCCGTGGCTTCGGCGAAGAGGCGCAACTTGACGTATTCACGGATACCCTTGCCGGGGTCTGCCTGAATGTGCGTCTCTATGAGCTCGCGATATCCCGGGTATCGCGCATTCAGGGTACGCAAGTTCCCTTCAATCAGGCGAGCCTTCTCCTCACTCTGAAATGAGCCGCCATGTTTATGGAAGACAAACAAATTTACCGCCTGAACATGTCGATAGCCACAGGCTCTCGCTCGCATGCACCAGTCGTTCTCCTCGCCGTATCCGCGCCCGTAGATCGGGTCGAACGTTCCGATCTGGTCAACGACCGACTTTCGCATCGCCATGCAAAAGCCAACGCCCGTCGGGATCTCTATGGGCTGCGCCTCAGTTCCAATTCCCTCGAAGGCCCGATCGATTTCGTCGGCCGAGCGACCCAGGTACAGAGGATTATCCATAAGCGCGATCGGAAAACTGCAAATAGTGGCCGCATTTGAAAACGGCGTGACCGAAGCAATGCTGTCATCTCGCTGGAGCGGCAGAATAAGGCGATCAAGCCACCGCGGCGGAACCTCTGTGTCGGAATTCAGCAACACCAGCAGCTCTGTGCTTACCTGTTCCAATGCCCGATTAACGGACCCAATGAATCCCAAGTTGGTGGAATTGGTGAGCAGGAGCGTGCCCGGGATCTTGGTCGCGTAGTCGGACAGTACAGGGGCAACGCGCGCGTCGGAACTACAGTCATCGACTATGATGAGGCGGAAGGGGCTTCTCGTATGCGAAACTAGACTTTCGAACAATGGCTCCAGCAACTCATAACCGTTGAATACCGGGATAATGATATCGACGACCGGCCCTTCTGCCACCGCAGGAATCGAGCGAGACTTCAATAGCCAGTCGCAGGTCAGGTACGCTGGACTGGGCACAATGGGCCCGCGAGTCTTCCGATGCTCGCGGTGACCAAACCGAATGTAGTGTTCAAACGGATTAGTCTTCGCCCGCGCGACGTCCTTGTTAATGGAAAGGTAGGACTGCGGGTCAAAATCAAGGAACTCCCGCAGGGCGGCTTCGCTGGTGAGGTGCCTGCCTTGCAAGTCAGAAAGTTCCGAACGCGCAAGCCTGGCCTGGTACAGAAGGTTGCGCTTGGCTTCGCGCTGGCGCGCGAAATACGCAACGATCGGCAGCCTGCGCCAGCGATAGTGGCTCATTGCAGGGCGCAATCCTTCGAGGCGAGCGGGATGGACGCGTCCTTCCGCAGACGTATGCAGGATCCAGATAATCTGCAGCTTGCCAATCCCGTCCCGTAGGCTTTTGAGGTAATGCCAAAGTCCGGCGGGATCGGCCTTTCTGCCGAGCACAGCCAAGTAGGCCATTTGCACGAATTCCAGATCTTCGTATCGCAGCAGTTCCGACAGGGATTGTGGCAGCTGATGAGCCACTTGGTCCGCTCCGGACGCGACTTGCGTTGGGCTCTTACCATTCGAGCGGTTTACCTTTTCTTCGCCAGCATAAAAAGAGGCCGATGCGGACTGATCGGACACAAAAAGCGAGCGCAGTCGCCACATCCAGGAACTCTCTATTTCGATGACTCGTCGTCTCAGCCTCTCGGTGACCGCACGGAGTTCGGCTTCCTTTTCCAGGTGCTGGGCAACATGCGTCTGCAGTTTATCCTGCATGGCCTGGCGATCTAACTCGCGCGCACGCTCTGCTTCGCCCCGGACCGACTCCAGCTGACTCCCGAATTGCGCGAAAGACTCCTGTTCTCTCCGGTGCGCCTTCGAAGTCTCTATTTGGAGCTGCTGCTGCGCCCACTTGCGATCCACCTCCCGCGCACGCTCCGCTGCCGCACGCAACGCGTGCAACTGCCGACCGAATTCCCTATCTCGCTCGCGCGTCTGCTGAAGATATGTGGACTCCTGCTCGCGGATGTGTTGGCGTGCGTAATCGAGCTGCTCATTGAGTTGCTCCTGGAACCCGCTCGCCTCGTCGAAGCGGCTCTGCCAACTGATTTCCCTGGATTTCAGCTCTTCGGTGAGCACGTCCAGGCGTTCCTTCCAGGACTCGCGCACCGCCTCCAGCGCGCGTTCCTTATCGACTCGCAACGCCTCGAGCTGCCTGCCAAGCTGACGTTGGACGCCGCGGGCTTCATCGCTTTGACTTTGCCAATTGATTTGCGCGGTCTTTAGCTCTTCGGTGAGCACGTCCAAGCGTTCCTTCCAGGACTCGCGCTCCGCCTCCAGCGCGCGCTCCTTATCGGCGCGCAACGCCTCAATCTCTTTGCCATAACTTTCCCGGAGTTCACTTTCCTTCGCCGCCTCGGATCGCAGCAGCGCCTCCACTTCATACCTTGCCCGCAGACGCAGGCTGACGATCTCGTTGCGAAGCGTCTTAGATGATTCGTCTGCGTCCTTGTGAGCCGATAACACCTCGGCCTTCAGGTTAATCAATTCCTGGGTGAACTCCGCTTCACGTCGCTCAAATTCTTCTGCCCGTGCCGCCAATTGCAATTGCGCCGACTCGCGATCCAGTTCCCGCTCCCTCTGTGCACCCTTCCGCCATTCCTCAAGCCGTGCATCAAAGTGCACCTCTCTTTCGCGCAGGGATTCAATTAGTTTGTTCTGCTGGTTCTCGCTTGCACTCAGGGCATCGCATAGGCGCGCATGCTGGAGTTGGACGCGCTCTGCTACGAGGTTCTCAACCAAAGCCCGCAGATCCTTGGCTGGAAGGCGCCCCTCAGCGTGCCCGTAATTATGCCAGTGCATCTCCGGATCCATTCCCTCGGAGACTACGTCGGCGTTGTTCGCCTTGTACCATTCCTCCCGAAGCGCCTGTCGCAAAACCCCGGAGCTGGGCGCCGCGATGTTGCGTATGAACCCGGTCAGCAGCTTGTTACGCCCCCTGTTACGCGAGGCCTCCAGGAGTAATCCCAAATCGTCCAGAAAGCCGGCTTCTACCTTGGGCAACTTTTTGTCCGACGCGAGGGCAATCCAGTATACGGGCTCGAGTCCCGCATCCTGTGGCACGTCTCCTGAGCTCATCACGTAGCGATTGACGGGGGACTTGCCGAGCGGCGGCACGATGACCGAACCGAACATCACCCGCTGACCAAGAAGCCGTACATGTCCGAACTGCTCGGCCAACAGCGATTGAAACTCCTCCCGAAGCAGTTCCTTGACGTGATGGGGGTTACGAATGCCGAGCATTTCAGAGTATTGGCTCTTGTCGGGGGTCGAAATAATCAGCATTCCGACTGGCTTCAGCACTCGTTTGAATTCCATCATCATTTTGGAGTGCTGGTCATGGTGTTCGATCGTCTCGAAGCTGACGACGACATCGACCGTTTTATCAGCCAGCGGAATGTCAGTGCAGCTGCCGACCAAGAACTGCAAATTGGCCCGATTGTATTTGTCCTTTGCTAGGGCGATCGTCGGACCAGAAATGTCAATTCCATAGACGTGACTGGCATTGGCAGCCAGATAATCGCTTCCGTACCCATCCCCGCAGGCCAAGTCCAGTACAATCTTCCGGCTTGTGTATCGCGCGGCGAACAAGTAGCGATGCCAATGTTCAAGCGCAATGATGCCGAGCATATCGGCTGGCAAGAAGCGCTCCGCATCAAGCGACGGCTTCGCCGTAATCGGTTTAACGGCCGCCACTCGCCAACTTCCAGTTGCGGCCCTCGCGCGCACCGTATTCGATATAGTGAAGAAAGGGCTTCACGGCGCCAATCAGGAGGTCCCCGTTGAGTAACAAATAACCAAACGGGTCGAAATCGGCCGGTATTACTGGATCCCCTGCCCTTTCCCAATCAATTGCCAGGAGTCTACTGGTAATCTCGCTGATCGCTGCCACACGGCTGCCGGCGACCTCCCGAACAAGCGTTTTGAACGCCAACTTATAGGCCGTCACTGTCTCGTCGTTTGAGCGCTCCGAATCTGTCTCCACACTCGCGGCAGGCTCAACGATTTTGACAACATTCTGGCCGGCAAAAAAACTGTCGTTGATCCATTGAATCTGCGGTCCAAATACCTCCTCCAGCCGCAGCATCTCCTCCTCATCAATGTGATTGGGCTCCGGCCTCGCGTGGCGATTTCCGATCATGAGTGCGTCGGACACAACGCTAGACAATCGGCCGGGAGCCGAGTTATTTATGGCAATAATTATGTCTCGCTCCGCGCTGGTCATTGACCGATTTACAATTCGTTGGTTGCCCCGATTGACAATGTTCGCATCGAAGTGTCCCGAAATACCCAGTACTTCCAAGAAGCTCTCCGTAATTCTCTTCCTGCATTGATCATAAGAAATGACGCGCAGGGCTTCTCTGTCGAAGGTTCGTTCCAGCAGCTGCAGAGCCTTGTAGTGTTCCCAGACCTTCGTTTCCTTAAGGAATTTCGCCCACGTGAAGCAATATCCATGCCTAAGCGACTGGTCGTACGAAGAGCTGAGGAAATCGGCTAGGTTTCGGACATAGTAACAGGCCACAACGGCGACGTGCTCCTCGGCGGCAATCTCCCGCAGCACCGTCCAGCACTCTTCCGTGAGCAATGAGAAATTCTCGGACGAACAGATTGCGTAGCACTTGTCTTCGGTGAAATAACTCAATAATGCCTTGCGGATATCTGATCGCCACACCACATCGCTCGTGTGGTGATCCGACAACGCGGCGTATAGATTCACCCCGTTTCCGGCAGTCACGGTGAATTCTTCCTTTACCGGCAGGCCACATTTGCTATAGACAAATCCCAGCTCTTGCAGTCGCTCTGCGTTCAAGGAGAGAAATACCTGCAATGCGCTTGACCCCGCCTTCGGCCCGCCAGCGTGAAGGAATATCGTTTTGTCCTGCATTTCTCGCCCATCCATCTTGCAATCCCGCGACCGTCAACCCAAGGGACAACTAATAGCGCCCCGAGAACACCCTCAGGCCGACTCTCCCTGTAAATATGGCACGCTCCATAAGTAACGCCCACCAATAACCTGCAATTACGCGTCCCGAATGCCGCCACTCTGACGACTTCCGCAAGCGCGACACGACCTCCATTTTGCTAACACCTGATTGTAACTCCGTTAGGTAATTGACGAGACCGTCGGAATCAGGAAGCCGGCCAAGAAGTGTGACGTAGGCACAGTAAATAAACTCCTCACCGTCAAGAGCAAGAAGGCTCTTTACATGGCGCACCGGCCGCCACTGCCTCCCGCGCGCATCGGACATTGCGCCGCTCTCATCCTTACTCTCTCGCTTCGCTGCAATGGGAATCGCCACCTTCGCTTTCGGCGGTACAGCTGACTGTAATCGATCTAGCAGCTCCGCTTTTCGCAGCAGATCGCCGGCGTATATTCTTCTCGACGCACGATCAAAGATGTCTTCTTTGTCAACCAAGGCTTCGCAGAATCCCGCCAGGCCATCAACCCAGGCGTCCCAACCCAGCGATCCATCATCGTTTACGTGGCTCGCCATCTCGATCATTGCCATTTTCATTGTGTGGACGAAGTCGCGATCGTCCGCGTACAAGAACACGCCCTTGTACTCGCTAAACGTAGACAGAATCTCCCGCGTAACTGGAATGTCCCGAGCGACCACGACCTTTCTCATCGCCAACGCGTGCAATAGCCCGAAGCCAAAACCTTCGACGTAGGAAGGTAATACGACTACGCTGGCGCGCTTATAGAGGGATTCCATCTTTTTTTCGTCCAGCGTACCCGCCTTGTACGTTCGCACGTTCAGCGAGACGCCGTTGTCCCCTCCAATGACGACACACTGGCTATTGGGAAACGCCGCTTTGAAAATGTCCGCGGTCCTCTCCGATGCTTTGTGGGCGAAGTGATTGCCCATAATGAGCACGTGATCGCGGGACAATAGAGTTCCGGCTGCCTTGTATTCCCGGAGCTTAGTAGGTAACAACCGCGACAACCTGGGTAGGTGAGACGCGTCCGGGTATCGCCCAAGAAAGTTGCTTTCTGAGGATCTACTGCTAAAGAACAGTCCGTTCGCGTGGCGGGATATATGCCCCCACACGGCACTGAGTTGATGACTCACTGACAGGTACCCGCAGTCGTCCGCTATCGTGTCGAGCATGCCGAATACATTGATGACCGCGAGTTCTTCTAGCACGCTGATTGAGTGGACATTGAATGGTTGGGCTAATTGCACGCCAATCGAGAATTTCTCCGGCGTCGCAAAATCAGGGTCGAGGCGTCGAATGTATCGATGGCGACCGAGGT
>Ga0209131_1003723_pt1 | contig 10081 bp, 9 predicted proteins | sample GraSoi_2013_40cm_FD_185826 | JGI IMG/M metagenome (GOLD analysis project Ga0209131, IMG submission 185826) | Grasslands soil microbial communities from the Angelo Coastal Reserve, California, USA - Sample 9_17_2013_40cm (SPAdes) (version 2) | ecosystem: Environmental > Terrestrial > Soil >...
AGCGCCGACGCTGGCCGCGTTGCTGGCGTAGGCGTCTGACTGGGCGAGGGCCGGTAATGCGCAGGTCAGGAGGAAAGTCGCCAGGAGAGCGGCAACCAGCCGACAAGTCGGGTACGTGTACTTCATGCCCAAACCATCCAATTTTTTCACTCTCACCCATGGCCAGAGGGTGCTCCTATTGCTTAGATGCACGTCTGAGGCCGAAAGGCGGGTGGCAATTCGCCAGATTCTATAGTTGACTCTAGAAGGATGGGAAGCGGAGTGCCAAGTTACAAAAGGAGCACACGTTTGGTCATGGGCGAAAGGCTTGCAGGAGTTGGGGGATTCAGCCATCGGAAACACCGTATTTTTACCGGCGGAAAAGTACTGTTCGCTGAAGAAGGTTTAAGATGATTGCGCAGGTGTAAGACAGCGAGTCTGGAGGAAATGATCCTAATGAAGATCAAGATGAAGATGAGAAAAATTGCAACGTCGCTTGTGATGCTGTCCCTCTGTGCCTCGTCAGCATTCGCCGCTAATGACGAGAAGGAAAAGGATCGGGTGGAGGATGCCGGAGTGGTGCTGAAGGAGATCCTGAACATTCCTGATGACATTCCTCAGGATTTGCTGGACAAAGCGGAGTGCATCGTGATTCTGCCGTCGGTGTTGAAGGGCGCATTCGGCGTGGGGGGAAGCTACGGCCGGGGCGTGATGATTTGCCGCGGCGGCCCGCACTATACCGGGCCATGGGGACCGCCGGCTTTATACGCGCTGGAAGGTGTGAGCATCGGGTTCCAGTTGGGCGGCCAGTCCACAGATTTTGTTTTGCTGGTGATGAATTCCAAAGGAGCGCGCTCGCTGCTGTCGAGCAAAGTGAAGTTGGGAGCGGACGCTTCGGCGGCCGCTGGTCCCAAGGGCCGCACCGCCGAGGGCGCCACTGACGTGGTCATGAATGCGGAGATTCTTTCCTACTCGCGCAACAAAGGGTTGTTTGCGGGAATCTCGCTGGAAGGCTCGACACTGCGCTCCGACGGCAGCGCCAACGAAAAACTTTATGGCAGAAAGTTGAGCGCAAAAGAAATCATCGTCGAGCACAAAGTCGGGGTGCCGGCATGTGCGCGGCAGTTGGTGTCGCTGCTGGATTCGAAGTCGCCGAAGAACAGGTCGGAGCCGAAGTCGCTGCAGTAGCGCGTGAAGGAACGTTAGCGGGCAGAATAAATCAACTGCCCGCCCCGGAACACTTGGCGGACTTTAGAAAAGGCGGTGACATCCCTCCCGGGGTCGCCGTCTAGCACGACTAAATCGGCGTCCATTCCCTTCGCTATCCGACCGCTGCGGCTCGAGTATCCGAAACGCGTGGCTGGAGTCGTGGTAAGGGATGCGAGAATCTGCTGGAAATTCATTCCGGCGCGGGACATCCACGCGAATTCCTCTGAAGTGTCCAACTGTTCGATGTAGCCCACGTCAGTGCCGAACAGAACTTGCCCTCCTGCCTGAGAGAAAGCTTTCAGTTGCTGGGCTGCTCTGCTCATCCCTTTCTCGGTTTCGTCAGGAGGGGCGTTGCCCTTCCTGCCCTCGACTTCCCACAGAGTCAGCGTCGGAGTGAGAGCCAGATGTGCTGCCGTCAGGCGCTTGGCAAAGGAGGGACTCCAGAGATCGTCGACAGGAGTGGTATGGGCCAGGATATCGGCCCCACTCTGCAGGGCGACGTCGATTCCTTGATTGTTGGAAACATGGGCAAAGACGGGTTTACCCGCGCGGTGGGCCTCGGCGACGATTGCCTTGGCCAATTCCAGGGGCATAGTCAAGACGCCATCGGCCTCGATGGAGTTTGCGAAAATCTTGATGCCGTCCGCGCCATCGTGGATCTGTTGGCGCACTCGCTCCGCCGCCTGCGCAGTGGATTCGACGTCGGGAATGGTGATGTGATTGGCTTCGAGAAATCCTTTGACGTAAATGGGAGTTCCACCCTTGCCCCAGAACGGCTCCCCGACGGTAAGGATCCTTGGTCCTTTTACTCCGCCGCTTTCGATGCGACGGCGGATGAGAGTCGTGTTTCCCAGCACGGATGCTATGTCAAAGACGGTCGTAAAACCCCAGCGCGTGAGCATTTCCTGGAGTTTGGAAGTAATCTGCTCGGACGAGAGTCTTTCCGCGTGGAGCAGACCGGGAGTAAGGATATGTACATGGTTGTTCCAGAAGCCGGCGGTTACCATCATCCCTTTGCAGTCAACAACGGTCGCATGGCGCGGGACTTTGATTGTGGCGGTGGGACCAACGGCAACGATGCGGCCCTGGTGCACAAGAATTGCGCCGTTTTCGATTGGCGATTCAGTCGGCGAGGGATAGATCTTGGCGTGAACCAGAGCAAGGTCTGAGGCGAACCCGAATAAGCTCGAAGAGAGTGTCCAGACAAGAAGAATGGAGAGGACACTACGAATTCGCATGCCAGCAATATACGATACGAAGGGGAGTCCATGACAAAAACCCGCGAAGCCGAGCGGCCGCTATTGCGCTGCGACTGGGCGCGCAGCGAACTGATGATTCGCTATCACGATGAAGAATGGGGCGTGCCGGTCCACGACGACCGCACGCTCTTTGAGTTCCTCATTCTGGAAGGCGCACAGGCCGGACTGAGTTGGGAGACGATTCTCAACAAGCGGGAAAACTACCGCGCGGCGTTTGACAACTTCGATGTGCAGAAAGTGGCGCGCTACGACCGGCGGAAAATCGCGCAGTTACTGAAAAATCCCGGTATCGTGCGCAACCGGTTGAAGGTCGCATCAGCCGTGCGGAACGCTCAAGCGTTACTGCGCGTGCGGGAGGAATTCGGTAGCTTCGACCGCTACATATGGCAGTTCGTGGATGGCCGGCCGCGAGTGAATGCATGGAAGTCGCGGCAGCGACTTCCGGCGAGCACCCCTGAATCGGACGCCACGAGCAAAGATCTGAAGAAGCGCGGCTTCAATTTTGTCGGATCAACCATCTGCTACGCGTTCATGCAGGCTGTCGGTATGGTGAATGACCATGCAGCGCAATGCTTCCGGTACGGCGAACTGTCGCTCATGCCCTAAACTCACTATAGGACACTACCGAACTTTCTACCCTGTGATTCCCTGTGTCCTCTGTGTTAAAGATTTTTCGCACTCTCAGCGAAGTTGAGAACTCTTCGACTCAATGGCGCGACGATGGTGGGACGTTTTTTGAGGGCTTCGTCGTTGGCTCCGGCACTTTCTGCGCTTTCTTGTCGTTAAGATCAAGCCCAAAGCTGGGGTGCTCGTACGTCCCAGATATTCGCACGGGAACGATTTCTCCTTTCTTCTTCTTCTTGAAAAACGGCTCGATGGCCTTCAGTAATAAAGCCTTGGCTCCGCTGGTGGTATTTGAGATTTTTGAATCCACCTGCATCTGGCCGTGCAGGTCGATCTTGTGATTAAGCAGATTGTAAGTTCCGTGCATGCGGGCGGCCGCCCCGGGGACAGAGAAGGAAAGATCGGAGAAAGTTGACGTTCCCCCCAGCAGACTGACTTGCCCGGTGAGATCCGTGAGCACAGTCTCGGGATCGGCGGGATCTTTTTCTCCGCGCGCGCCTGCGCTTAGTTTGTTCACGCCTTCCTGAGTAGACGGTTTGGAAAAAATTCCCGAGTCAATTCCGAAGCTGCCTCGCAGCTTCACCTTCTCCAGGAATCTTTCCTTGCCGGGAGGAATCTCGGCGCGGGCCTTTAGCGCCACGCTGCCTGACATGGGCGCGCGGTCAGCTTTGACAAACAGCCGCAGAATATCTTCGATGCGGGCATTGTTCGACCGCAGATCGATCAGCGCGGTCTTCCCCTTTCCCCCGGATGATTTGGCGATACTGCCCTCCGCCTCGATTTTCGTTTTCCAGAAATTTGCGGTGACGTGCTTTAGAAACGTATCGCCACGCGTGGCGTCGACGTAAGCGGTGAACTCCGTTGTCAGCCGCACCGGGTGGCGGCCCGATTTCACTTCAAAATCAGGGGTGTCGGTCTTGCCTGAGATGTCGATGTGGCCGAGCGATCCCTGGAACTTTCCTATCGAAGACAATCTGCCAGAGATGCCTTTGTAGACGCTCAAATCGGCTTGCTCAAACGTATATGCGCCGGAGATTGTAGTTTCTCCCGCGTCACTCCTGTTCCACACCCCAAGCTTTCCTTCGACCGACACTTCGCCCGGCGGTTCTGGATTATGCACCTTCATGTTGTAACTGAGAGGCCCCTTCCATCCCACATCTCGCAGAAGCGCTTCATGAATGTCGAAGCTCAAAAGTTTTTTCTCCGGGTCGTGAAAAGCAAACTCCACCGCTGCGCCGTTGGCGACGATCTCGTCGATGGTAATTTTCGACGGCGTGGTGTGAAAGGCCTGCCCAGTGCCGAAGGCCGGAATCAACACGCGCATGCCCTCGGCGGTAATCCGGCTCACTCGCATCTGAAAAAGGCCCAGGTAGCTGCCTCGGATGGTTACTTTCTCGATGGTGATAAGGGGGTTGCCTTGCGGCACGCCGTGGCGAAAGACCAGTCCCTCCAGCACGCAGCCTGGAAACGGGAAATAAGTCTGGCGAAAGGCGCGGACTTCCACCTGGCTATCGCTCGCCTCCCGAAAATCCTGTAGCACCGGGCCCGCTGCGAACCGCCAGCGGCACAATCCAAAAGGAACTGCACAGAGCACCGCACCAGCTATCACCAGAATGAGCGCAACCCTGCCCCAACGTCTCTGGCCATTCTGCTGTCGGACCTCGGAGTTAACAGGCGGCGCGGCAGTAGCATGACCCATGAAGACTTTTGAGGCTGACCCCGCCGTTGAGGTTGCTGTCGAAAAACTGAGCCCTTCACAGTTGCTATAATGACAACGCCCACTCGCCGGGATGGCGGAACTGGCAGACGCAGCGGACTCAAAATCCGCCGACCTTCGGGTCTTGGGGGTTCGACTCCCCCTCCCGGCACCATCACTCCAAACTGATCGTTACCACGGCGAACCCCGGAGGTAGACGCGAGATGAGCTCGCCGCCACCCACGGAGGGGTCATGGACCAGATACTTGAACGCCCTGGCGTCTAAACTCTCGACGCGTCACTACTCGACGGATCGCCCCAGAAGCATGGTGCGTACACTTGGCTGCGCCGCAAACCCGGCATTGCGACCCAAGTGCATGCCCTCGCTTGGATGGAGGTGCAAGCAGTAAAGGTCACGATTCCAACGAAACATGAAGGGGATATGACGGCGTATCAAATCGAAGGAGTCCGCTCCCAATGAGCCCCCTTCGAGATGCGGATTGAGAAACACGTCTTTTCCTGGTTTTGCTCAGACGCCGGCGACGGCTGGTGTCGGTCCTCTGCAGGGCGCCGGCGGAGGAGACAAATTCTGTTGCAAACATTACGACTCCGTGATTTACTGCTCTCCGCTATCGGGCCGTAGGGTTGGCTTTACTCCTAGACGGATCAGGCAGTCTCCAGGGGTAGCTGGCATTGCGTTCGATCCATCGGAGAGCGCTTCAAATGAGCGAACCACATCTCTCGCTATTGCCGGCGGCGGCGTTCGTGCCTCTCGTGCCCGAACTGAAAAGGCACCTCGCCATGGTCGCGGAATCCATCACCGGGCTCAACTTCGCCGCGCTGTTGGACGGTAACATGAAGCGGCTGATCGGCGACGCTTTTGAGCGAGTCAAGGCCAGTGAGGGTTCGATCTGGCTTTCCGATTCCAAGCAGGAATACCTGATGGTGGCCTTCAATACCGGCCCGTATGCCGGCAACGAGATCCAGCATTTCAAGCAGTCATTGACCGCGGGAATTGTGAGTATGGCGTTCTCCAATGAACAGTCGTTTTTGGAGAACGAGGTTTATAAGAACTCGCAGCACGACAAGACTCTCGATTCGAAATTACAAGTGAAGACGCAGGCCATGATCGTAACGCCGTTCTATTTTCTGGGCGCCTGTCGCGGGGTTCTTACCTGCGTGCAATTTGACAGGTCACAGACGGGGTCGCAATCTTTGGGATTCAACGAACGCGACCTGGTAACTCTCCGGCAGACGGCTGCCGTGGTGGGCAAGCTGGTGGATGCCAGAATCCTGCGCACGGTGGTGGGACTCGGGTAACGCTATGGGGCCTTGGATCCAGCTACACGAGGCCGAGCGCGCCATCGCCGAGGGCACGGGGCGAGGGATCAGGATTGCCGTAATCGACTCGGGGTTGGAACCTGCCCATCCGATGCTAGCGGGATTGAAGGTCATTGAAGACATCGCCGTTGTCGACGACGGGGTCAAGCTGGAGATCGTGCCGAGCGATGGGGATGTGTTTGGCCATGGCACCGCAGTAAGCGGAATCATCAAGGCGCTGGCGCCCGAGGCGGAGATTGGCAGCATCCGCGTGCTCGGGCGTAACAACTCGTCACGCACGGCAATCATTCAGCTGGGCGCACAAGAAGCGCTGTCGCGGGGATATCAAATACTCAATTGCAGCTTCGGATGTGCCGTTGAGGCCCAGGTTCTCGCCTATAAAGCGTGGGTCGATGAAGCTTACTTGCGGGGCGTGCACGTCGTCGCTGCCTGTAACAACGATGACTTTCGGACCCCGGAATGGCCGGCTTTTTTCCCCTCCGTGCTGGCGGTGAATATGGCGCGCACGGGCGATGAAAGCATCTTCTTTTACGTGCGCCACACCCTGGTGGAATTTGCGGCTCGGGGCGTGGACGTAAACGTCGCTTGGCGCGATGGCGGGAAGAAGCTGGTGACGGGGAGCAGTTTTGCCGCGCCTCGGATCAGTGCGTTGTTGGCGCGCTTACTCTCGGTTTATCCAGATTTGTCTCCCCTGCAGGCGAAATCCATCCTGCAAGCCATTGCAAAACCGTGGGTGGGCGAGGTAGCGGCCGAGAATGTGCTTGATTGAACTGAGTCCTAAATCGATGCGGAAGACACTATGCGCAGGATCCTACAAATCGTTCGGTATGGCTTCTCTTTTATCGCGCACGTTCCCGGGAGAGTAACTCTTTACGTCATTTTGAGTCTGGTGACTCAGACTCTTATCCCGGTGGCGCTGGTTCCCACACTGCTCAAAAAGGTCACCAACAGCGTCCGTCCGGAGGTGAGTAGCCCCGACGGAGGCGGGCAAGAATCAACACAAACTGCCTCGGGAACGACGGCTTCTGAAAAGGCGCCAGCGGAGGCGCCATCGCCAGGAAGCCCGCCAAACTCGGGATCGTCCTCGATCCGCACGCCTTACCTGGAATGGCTGTTCCTGGTGCTGGCGCTAATCCCGCTCACCATTTGGTTCCGTTTGTCGCAGAACGACTTGGACAACGCGATAGAGTTTGAGATCCGGACGAAGATCTTCGACAACGTGCTTCAGCAGCCTCCTGAATTCTTTCGGAATCATAATCCTGGAGAACTGGCGAATATATTGACCCAAATGGTGACCATGGCGGAGCAGGCTTATCGCAGCTTGTGCCTGGAGCCTCTGATGCAATTTATAAGCCTCGCGATTGCCATTTACCTGATCGTTAACGATCTGCGAAGAATGACCGGATCGGTAGTGTGGCTCACGGTCTTCGCCATCGTGCTGATCGGATTTCTCACTGTGTATCTGGTCCAGGTTCGAGCGAAGGAGGCTGTCACACGTTGCCAAGTCGACCTCCAGCGACAGATGCTCGATCTCTCTGGCCTGGCCACTTCTGTAATGTCGATGCCGCAGGACATTCAGATCATGAATGCCGAGCCTGTCTTCTCCCAGCGCTACAGCGACGCCACCCAATCGCTTTTCGATAAGAAACGCAAACAAATTTTGACGATGGAAGTCGTGAACTCGTTTCTCGGTTTTCCCGCGCAGCTGATCCTGGCGTGCCTCTTCGGGTTTGTAGTGTACGCCGTAACGAGGGGTGAACCGGGAGCGGATCCGGGAACGATTGTGGCGTTCTCCTATCTCGTGCCACGGTTGATGGAGCCCTTCAAGACCTTTGCGGCCCTCGGGCTCACTGCTTCCTCGGCTTGGCCCGCGGTGGAAACGGTCAACCTGCTGTCGAATCAGGCAAGCCGGATCCGAGATCTTCCCGGGGCGGTGGATGTGGAACGCGTGGAGCCCACGATCGAAGCGAGAAATCTCAAGTTTCAATACGATGACGCCGGCAGGAAGGTGTTCGACGACGTCTCGTTTGCGGTGCCGACTGGGAAAATTACCGGCCTGATTGCTCGTTTTGGACAAGGGAAGACGACTTTCTTTCGTTTAGCGCTTCGTCTTTACGATTCCCAGAGCGGCGAGATCCTGCTGGGAGGAAAGGCGACAACATCCTTGACCTTGCGGAGCCTTCGCCGGCAGATAAGCATGATGGCCCAGAGCCCGGCGTTCTTCGACCTCACTATCCGCGAAAACTTTCAGGTCGCCAAGCCGGGGGCCACGGACGATGAAATTCGCCGTATGGCGGAGAAAACGGGCCTATGGCCGATTCTGGCGAATACCTTCGGGCCGAATCCGCTTGACCAACAATTCCATTCCGGCATGGCGCTTTCCGGCGGGCAAAAGAGAAAATTCTCACTGACTTATTCGCTGCTGAGGGATGCTCCAATCGTCTTTCTCGACGAACCCAGCACCAACCTCAGCGCGGATGATTTGAAGGATTTAGTCTCTACCATTCAATCCTCTTGCGCTAGCAAGACGGTGATGGTTGTGGATCACATATTGCCAGCGTTCATAGCGCCTTTGTGCGACTACGTCCTGGTACTCGAAAATGGACATATCGTAGAGCGCGGTACCCCTGAGGAGTTGCGGGGTTTGGAAGGCGGAGTCTATCGAGAGCTGTATGAGGCGCAACTTCCTCGTGCGCACGCTGAAGTTGCGCACACAACTCCACCTGAAACAGGTGTTCGGATGTAAGTTTTCGATTTGACGGGCATCTTATGTACTGAGTCGATACAACTCAACAATTCCAGCAACGGAATAAGGAGGGGGGTGCCGGAACAAGAGGTCAAAAACCGACGGGTCCAATCGAAAACGGTAAGGTGGCACAGGTACAAGAAAAGCCGCCCGCAAAATCTGAAGAAGTAAGCGGACACCCGTATCCGTCAGTTTCCCCTGGGACGTACTACATCTGTAGGAGAAACCATGCCTGTCAACTGGGTGCCCCCGCGGGCTATACTTCGCTCTCTTGCTGGCGGGACGGGGTGCAGGCGTGCCGATACCGAGGTTTGGTATCACCGATTGTGATTGCTGGATCTGGAATGTAAGTTTGCACTGTTGTCGGGCATCTTCATCACGGAGTCACTAAGACTCAAGAAACTCAGGATTAAAAAGGAGAAGAAGAATGGCAGAACACAAAAAAGGTCAAAAACCGAGTGGTCCAATCGAAAACGTAAAGGTGGCGCAAGGACAAGAGAAACCACCCGCCAGTTCGGGTGATGTCAGCGGTCACATGTCACCGGGTGCCTTCTATATTTGTTGGAATGATGGCACGGTCAACTGGGTACCCTATGGCTGGAATTACTTCTACTGCAGAAACTGCTACGCGTTCAACGCGGTGTAGACGGCGTAGATTCGGCGGTTTGGCAGTCGTAAGTGGCGATTGCCAAACCCCGTCATTTGGACCGGAATAGTCTTGCTCTGGCAATCGGCACTTTAGCCGCTGCGACGAATCATCTAGTACAATGCGGGCCAAACCAGTCGCAGGAATGGCGGATGAATCTGGTGCCGAGCCAAACCGCAAGATCCTCTCCCGGGGTCCCAGGAGAAGTTAAACTTTGGTTCGAACGATCATCCGAGCCTGAGGAAATAGCTCCGGTTTACGTGCGCGAGTGGGTGGGGGAGATAATCCGGTCGAATTACCGGCTGCTCTACTCCATTGCATACGGCTATTCGCTGAACCCAACCAGCGCGGAGGACTCGCTACAAGGCGCCGTCCTGAGTGGATTGCAAAAGTTGAGGCAGTTGCGGCGCCCTGAGGCTGTTTTGCCGTGGTTGGCGGCGATTGTTCGAAACCACTGCCTCCAAGCGCGCCGTCGCCAGGTGAATTCGATATCAATCGATGATCATATGGATGACGTTTTCGCGCCAGAGAGCATCGGAGAGCACAGATTCGAAGAGCAACGCCTACTAATTGCTGCGTTG
>Ga0209131_1003724_pt1 | contig 10079 bp, 8 predicted proteins | sample GraSoi_2013_40cm_FD_185826 | JGI IMG/M metagenome (GOLD analysis project Ga0209131, IMG submission 185826) | Grasslands soil microbial communities from the Angelo Coastal Reserve, California, USA - Sample 9_17_2013_40cm (SPAdes) (version 2) | ecosystem: Environmental > Terrestrial > Soil >...
CGCTGTCGAAGTAATAGAGCGTGTAGCCGTCGGCCGGCGCCTTGGCGATCACCTCCATCGCCACGCCACCCGCGGCGCCGGGCCGGTATTCGAATACCAGCGGCTGTCCGAGCAAAGGCTCGAGTGCGCGCGCCAGCGGCCGCGCGCCGGCTTCCGCCGAGCCGCCGGCGGTATAGCCGAGCATCAGCCGGATCGGCTTGTTCGGATAGCCCTGCGCGAATGCGACCGATATCGACGCGGCAAACAGCAACGCGGTTCGAAGCATGGTTTCCTCCTCGGCCGATTGTAACGACAGGCGGGAATACGCCGGCGCGGGCGGCTGTATGCCCGGCAACAGGAGGTGTGCGATGAAAGCATGGACCTGGGCAATGGCGCTCTGCGCGCTGGCCGGCTGCGCCTCGATGAGCGAGCAGCAGTGCCGCGCGACCAACTGGTACCAGCAGGGCGAAACCGACGGCATGGCCGGCAACCAGGCGAAGATCGATCTGTACGCCCACCTGTGCAGCCAATATCAGGTTCAGCCGCCGGCGAACGAGTACCTCAGCGGCTGGGCGGACGGCTACGCCGAGTTCAACAAGCGGGTGTCCGGCAGCAAGATGTAGGCGGCTACTGAAGCAGCCGCGCCAGCTCTCCGGCATCGGAGAGTTTCTCGAGGCCGAGCACCGCGTCGCGCAATTCACGCACTCGCTTCTCCGCTAGGGCACGCGCGGCGAGCCGTTCGAACTTGGCGACGATCTCGGCCGGGCTGGCGAAGCTCTGGTCGCTGCCGCGCGGCGTTTCCCGCGATCCCTGTACTTTTTTGCCGTTCTTTAGCAGCACCTCGACGCGCACCGCGTGCCGGTGCTTCGCGCCACGCGCGGTGATTGCCGGGTCCTCCAGCACCTGCACGCGCCCGGCGAGCGCCATGCGCCGCGCGTCGGTGTCGGCGCCGGGCTTGAACTGATCGACGAAGCAGTCGCCTTCCAGCAACAGCGTGGCCACGCAGAAGGGCAGGTTGAGCTGCGCTGAAGTCATGCCCTTCGGCTCGTATTTCCAGCCGACGTGATCCGCCGTGACCTGCGAGCCGTGCACCACCACGCGCTCGACATCGGCGGCGCCGAAGCCGTGCTCCGCTTGCAGCGCGCGCAGCACGTCGAGCGTGGTGTGGTTGCTGCCGACGCAGGCGTAGAACTTGAGCGCTACGCCCATCGTCTGCCAGATGCTGCCGAGTCCGGCCGTGAGCTCCGCGAGCCGGAAGCGGTCCTGCGAGCGCGAGAAGGTGGTGCAGAAGCCGCCGTACTCGGCTTCGAACACGTTCTCGATGCCGGTGAAGCCCTGCTCGGCGAGCAGCGCGCCATAGAGGCCGCTTTGCGAGGCGCGCCCGGCGTGCATGCGCTTCACCATCGCGCCGTATTGCGCTGCCATTAGTCCCGCCGACTGGGTGCCGGCGATGCCGAGTGCATGGACGGTTTTCTCTGTAGATAAATTCAAACCCCGCGCGGCAGCGGCAGCGGCGGCGAATACACCCACGGTCGCGCCCGAATGCCAGCCCTGGCCGATGTGCTCCGGACCCATGCAAAGGCCGACGCGCGGGCCGGTCTCGTAGCCGGCGGCCGCTGCCGCCAGGAAATCGCGGCCACTGAGATTGCGCCGCGTCTCGGCAACGGCGATCAGCGCCGGCAGCACCACCGCGCCGACGTGCAGCACGCCGGCGCGGTGCACGTCGTCCAGCTCGAAGCTCTGCACCTGCGTGCCGTTCGCGAGCGCGGCATGCGGCGCGGACAGACGCTCGCGCGTTCCCCACACGGTACATGAACCATTTGCATCCAAGGTGAGGAGCGTCTGGCTCAGGATGCGACACCACTCGAGGTCCGCGCCGTAGAGCGCGCAGCCGAGCGCGTCGAGGATCAGGAGCTTGAGCCGCTCTCGCACTTCGGCTGGGATGGCCTCGTACTGAAGGCCGGCGATATAGGCGGCGAGGCCGCGCGTGTAGACGTTGTTCATTCGGGACGGATGCCGGCGGCACGCACCACTGCGGCGACGCGCGCGACCTCGGCCTTGATGTGCGCGCCGAATTCATCGGGGGTGCTGCCGATGACTTCCGCGCCCTCGGCGGCGAGGCGCTTCGCGACCTCGGGTTGTCTTAGCGCCCTGATGATGCCGCCGTGCAGCTTGTCGATCACCTCGCGCGGCGTGCCGGCGGGCGCGAGGATGCCGTACCAGGATCCCGACTCGTAGTCGGGCAGGCCCGATTCGGCGAGCGTCGGCACGTTCGGCAGGAGCGCCGAGCGCTTGCGGCTGGTTACTGCGATCGCCCGCAGCTTGCCCGACTGGACGTGCGGCACGAGCGCCACCACGGTGCCGAACATGAGCTGCACCTGGCCGCTCAGGAGATCGGTCATCGCCGGCGCGATGCCCTTGTACGGCACGTGGACCATGCGCACCTCCGCCATGGTTTCGTAGAGCACGGCCGCGAGCTGCGCCGCGCTGCCGTTGCCGTTCGAGGCGTAGTTGAGCTTGCCGGGATTGGCGCGCGCATAGGCGGTGAACTCGGCGAGCGTGCGCGCCGGCACTGCGGGATTCAGCACCAGCACCGAAGGCGCCGAGGCGATCAGGCTGACCGGCGCGAAGTCCTTGACCGGGTCGTAGGGCAGGTTGCGGTGGAAGTTCGGGTTCACCGCATGGCTGCCGACACCGGCGAGGAACAGCGTGTAGCCATCGGCCGGCGCGCGCGCCGCGAGCTCGGCGCCGACGCTGCCGCCGGCGCCCGGCCGGTTGTCGACCACCACCGGCTGGCCGAGATCCGGACCGAGCTGCTGCGCCATGGCGCGCGCCACGATGTCATTGCCGCCGCCGGGCGGGAACGGGACGATCAGGTGCACCGCCTTCGCCGGATAGGGCTGTGCGACGGCCAGCGCCGAGGCGAACAGAAGGAGCGCTGAAACTAAGCGGCGCATGGCGGCGCTAATGTACATAATCCGGCGCTGTGAGGCTCGGGTTCTTCACCATGCCGATGCATCCGCGGCGCCGCGATCCGGCGGTGACGCTGCAGGAGGATCGCGAGGCCATCATCCTCGCCGATCGCCTGGGCTTCTACGATGCCTACGTCGGCGAGCACCTCACCGATCCCGAGGAGAACGTCACCAACAGCTTCATCTTCCTCGCCTCGGTGGTCGCCGAGACCAAGACCATCAAGCTCGGCACCGGCACCTCGAACCTCTCGCACACCCACCCGGTGCTGATCGCCGCCCACGCCGCGATGTTCGATCACCTGGCGAAGGGGCGCTTCATCTTCGGTATCAGCCCCGGCACGCTGGCCTCGGATGCCGAGGCGCTCGGCATGGACCTCGGCATGGAGGAGCGCAACCAGCGCTTCGCCGAGGCGATCGACGTGATCCTCGCCATCTGGGAGCGCGAGGTGCCTTACGCGATCGACCTGCCGGGCAACCGCTTCAAGGTCTCGACCGCGCGCACCCAGGTGCCCGAAGTCGGCCGCGGCCAGATGTACAAGCCCTATCAGCGCCCGCGTCCGGAAATCGTGGGAACCGTCGTCGCGCCGCATTCCAAGGGCGTGATCGCGATGGGCGAGCGCGATTTCCATCCGATGTCGGCGAACTTCCTGCTTGCGCACTGGCTGCCGAGCCACTGGGCCAATTACTCCGCGGGCAAAGCAAAGGTGGGCGCAAAGGCTGATCCGAGCCATTGGCGCGTCGCGCGCACCATCTTCGTCGCCGACGACGACAAGACCGCCGAGCGCTATGCGCGCACCGATCCGGCGAGTCCATATCGCTATTACTGGGACAAGCTGCGCGGCAACATGATGCGCGCCAAGCGCCACGTGATTTTCAAGCGAGATGAAAGCGAAGACGACAGCGCAGTGACGCTCGAGCGCCTGCTCAATGAGCTGGTCATCTGCGGCACGGTGAACAAGGTGGCGGACGAGATCCTGCGCTTAAGGGAAACTGCAGGACCCTTCGGCGAGATCGTCTATGCCGGCATGGATTGGGTCGATCCGAAGCTCGCGCGCCGCTCGATGGAACTGATGGCGACCGAAGTTATGCCGAGGATTAATATCCGGTAGTTCCAGGAGGAGGAGCAATGCCCGTCGTCAAAGTGACCGACCTCGCGTTCGGTCGCCTGCGCTCGCCGAGCCTCGACCAGGCCGAGGAGTTCCTGACGCATTTTGGTCTGGTGCGCACCGAGCGCACCAGGGATCGCCTCTACATGCGCGGCACCGATCCGACGCCGCACGTGCACATCACGCATCTCGGGCCGTCGAAATTCCTCGGCCTGGGCTTCTACGTCGATAGTGAAGAAGACCTGCGAAAACTCGCCAAGGCACCGGGCGCGCGCGGCATCGAGAACATCGACGAGCCCGGCGGCGGCAAGCGCGTGCGCATCGCCGATCCGCACGGCTACGACATCGACGTGATCCACGGCCAGCGCGCGCCGGCCGCGCTGGCGGTGCGCAAGCACGTGGTCAACTGGGGCGACGACAAGCTGCGCCGCGCGGGCCAGCTGATGCGCCTCGACCGCGGCCCCTCGCAGGTGAAGCGCATCGCGCATGCGGTGCTGATGACGCAGGGCGCGAAAGAGAAGATCAAATGGTACCGCGAGATGTTCGGCTTCCTGCCCTCCGACGAGGTCTACGCCGGGGCGAAGGACAACGTGATTGCATCGTTCAACCGCTGCGACCGGGGCGAGACCTACGTCGACCATCACACGTTCCTGTGCTTCGAGTGCCCGAACACCGGGCTCAACCATCTTTCCTTCGAGGTCTCGAGCTACGACGACCTGATGCTCGGCCACGAGCACCTGAAGAACGCCGGCAAGTACGAGCACGTCTGGGGCATCGGCCGCCACCTTCTCGGCAGCCAGATCTTCGACTACTGGAAGGATCCCTGGGAGCGCGTGCACGAGCACTGGACCGATACCGATGTGCTCAATGCGCGCACGCCGCCGAACCTGCACTCCGCAGAAGAGGGCCTGGCGTCGCAGTGGGGCAGCCGGCCGCCCGAGGCCTTCACCATCCACGCCATTCCGTAGGGAGGAGCTCAAATGAAAACCACAAGATGGCTCGCACTTGCTGCATCGTTGATGAGCGCGGCGGCGTTCGCCCAGACCATCAAGGTGGGCAGCACGCTTGCGCTCACCGGCCCGCTGGCGGCGACGGCGGCAAACCACAAGCTCGCCGGCGAGATCTACGTCGAGGAGCTGAACAAGCGCGGCGGCTTGCTCGGCCGCAAAGTGGAATGGGTGCTGAAGGACGACCAGTCCAAGCCCGATATCGCGCGCACCCTATACGAGCAGCTGGTCACCGTGGACAAGGTCGATCTGCTGATCGGCCCGTACGCCACGGCGAATATCCTCGCCGCGGTCGGCGTGGCGCAGCGCTACAGCAAGCTGATCCTGCATCACACTGCCGGCGTACCGCAGCTCATCAAGTACGACCTGCAGTTCCCGACCGGCGGCCTGCCGGCGGATCCCGAGGTAAGCCTGCCCGACCTGGTGCTCAACGCCGTCGCGCAGGCGCCGAAGCAGCCGAAGACCGTGGCGATCGTCACCAGCAAGTTTCCTTCGGTGCATTTCATCTCCGTAGGCGCGCGCGAGGCGGTGAAGAAGCGCGGCATGCAGGAAGTGCTCTGGCTGGAATGGGAATTCGGCAACCGCGAGTTCGGCCCGATCGCCAACCGCGTCAAGGAGGCGAACGCGGATTTCCTGTTCATCGGCGCGATCGGCGTCGAGAGCCTGATGCTGCTCGACGCGCTGGGCAAGATCGATTACACGCCGCCGATCCATTTCCACATGTTCCCGGCGCCCGGGCCGCTGGCGAAATCGCCGGTGGCGCGCAACGCGCTTGCGCTCACCACCTTCGAGCAGCATCCGCCTTTCACCGACAACCCGGTGGCCGCCGCCTTTGTGCGGATCTACAACGAGCGCGCGGCCAAGGCCGGCTTGCCGGACAACTCGGTCGAGCTGCAGGCCGCCGCCTCCTACGCCACCTGGCAGACGCTCGAGGCCGCGGTGAACGGGGCGAAGAGCGTCGACGACAAGGCGCTCGCCGCCTGGCTGAAGAAGAACCAGGTCGACACCATCATGGGCCGCTTGAGCTGGGAGACGGCCAACAACTACACGCCGGGCGCCGCGCTGTACAAGGTGAAACAACTTCAGGAGGGCAAGTGGACCGTGATCTGGCCGAAGCAATTCGCCGCGCCGGGCGCGAAGCTGATCGCGCCGTGAGGAGGAAATTCATCGGAGCCCTGGGGGCGCTTGGCGCCGCCGCCATGCTTCCGGGCTGCGCCGGCACCCGCGATCGCGGGCCGCGCCGGCTGATCGACACCCATCACCACTTTTATCCGCCGCAGTACCAGAAGGCCTGGATCGGCTGGGAGGACAAGCGCAGCATCCCGGGCTTCCCGACGCAGCGCGCCTGGTCGCGCGCGCGCTCGATCGAGGAGATGGACCAGGCCGGGGTGCAGACCGCGGTGCTCTCGCTCGCCTCGACGCCCGGCGTGTGGTTCGACCTGCCGCCGGCCGAGGCCGGCCCGATGGCACGCCTTTGCAACGACTACGGCGCCGACATGGTGCGCGAGTACGCCGGACGCTTCGCGCTCCTCGCCACGCTGCCGATGATCGACGCCGACGCCTCGCTGAAGGAGATCGCCTACGCCTTCGACACGCTCAAGGCCGACGGCGTCGGCCTGCAGACCAACTACGGCGACAAGTGGCCGGGCGATGCCGCCTACCGGCCGATCTTCGAGGAGTTGAACCGCCGCAAGGCGCTGGTCTACTTCCATCCGCTGGTGGCGAGCTGCTGCGGCCGCTTGAGCGTCGGCACGTTCCCCGCGGTGCTCGAGGTGCCGCACGACACCACGCGCGCCGTGGCGAGCCTGCTGCTCTCCGGAAGCTTCGCGCGCTATCGCGACATTCGCTGGCTGTTCTCGCACGCGGGCGGCACCGTGCCGATGCTCGCCGGCCGCATGGAGTTCTTCTTCGGCTTTCGCAAGGACATCGGCGAGCTCGCGCCGCAGGGCGTCGAGGCCGAGTTCCGCCGGCTGAACTACGACACCGCGAACGCCACGCATCCCGCTTCGATGGCGGCGCTCCTCAAGCTGGTACCCGACACGCAGGTGGTGTTCGGCACCGACTATCCCTACGTGCCGATCGCGCCGCAGGCCCAGGCGCTCGCGCGCCTCGGCCTTTCCGCCGACCAACTGCGCGGCATCGAGCGCGACAATGCGCTGCGCCTGATCCCCAGACTTAAATAGGACGGACCCTATTTAAGAGAGGTCGCTCGCCGTGAGCGTCGTGACACCCGGAAGCATCAGCACCGAGGTGATGCCGATGCCGTTGTCGTCCCAGGCGAGAACGCCCGAGCCGTGGTCGTCGGCGACCCCGTTGTGGTTGATATCCTCGGTGCCGTTGTACGTCGCGAACACGTACTTGTGCGTACCGTCCAGCGCCGCGTTCACGCCGGCGTTCAGCGAGTCGAGCGAGGTAAAGCTGCCCGCGTCGGTGAAATTGGTCGCGTCCGCCAGCCCGCCGTTGTAGATCACCTCGTCGTGGCTCGCGGTGAAGCCGTTGATGGTGGTCATCGGCGCGCTGCCGACTCCAGCGGCGTCCTGGTCTGCAAGCTGGTAGTGCACATCGAGTCGCGGCAGGCTCGCGGCCTGGTTGATCGTGCCGAAGGTTTGCGAGTTGAGGAACATGTGAACTTCACCCTCACCGCCGACGTTCGCCGTGGCGATCGAAACGTTGGCCGTCCCGTCCGTGTGCGCGAGGAACGTGCCATCCACGATCCCGTTGACGGCATCGTTGGCGTTTTGCACGTGGAGGCTGATATCGGAACCGGCGGCAGTCGCCGACAGGTTGACGGCGCCGACGCTGAGGCCGCCGCTATGGTCGGTGGAGAGATCCATCCAGCCGTGGCCGACTCCGTGCATGCTCATGTCGAGTGAGCCGATGCTGATCTCCCCGGTTCCGCCCTGCGCGATGACCTGCATGAACGAGCTCGCGGCCGGAGCGCTGGAATCGGCGCTCAGGTGGCCGTCGATCTCGACCGTGCCCCCGCCGTCCGCGCGCACTGCGGCCCGGGTGAGCGCCTGCTCGGTGCCCACCGACTCGAGGTCGACGTTGCCGTGAATGTGAACGTCGGCGGCCGATCCCGCCGCCGCATCCGTCGACGCGTCGACCAGGATGTAGCTATGCGCGTCACGCCCGTTCGAGTCGAACGAGATGTTTCCGCCGATGTCGGTGTGCGCCGAACCGCCATTCGTGCCTTGTGCGAAGACGCCGCTGTTGTAGACATAGACCTCGTCTGCGTGCCCGCTCAGCGCTACGTTGCCGGTCACGCCGACGGTCGCGCTCGATCCCGCGCCGCTCGCGGAAGCGATGATGCCCGGCTGCGTGCCTTCGCCCGCGCCCATGTGGATCTGTGCGGCGATCGGAGCCGCGCTGGTGCCGATGGCGCTGCTGTCCATGTGCAGGTTCACGTCGCCGACCAGCGTGTGTGCGCTTGCGCCGCCGGTCGCCGTGGCGGCGAGGTCGGTGCGCTCGTTGAGCCCGCCGCTTCCCGCGATTGCCATCGAAACATGCTGGATGCCGATCTCGGCGTCGCTGCCGGCGCCCGCCGCAGTCGCGGAAGCGGTGGCGATGGCCGCTCCCTGGCCGGCTTGGTCGCGCAAGCTGAGGTTCTGCATCCACATCAGATTGCTACCCGATGTCGCGTTCGAGTGGGCGTTGACGTGTGTGTCCGGATTGCCCTGCAGGTCGACCGCGATGCCGCCATCGTTGATGGTCGCTACGCTCGCGCCGGTGACGTTGTAGGTCGTCATCGGCCGCAGCTCGGTCAGCGTGTGCGGCAGGGCGCTGCGCGAGAAACCGCCGGAAATATCCACCACCGATGTCGGTCCCGGGCCGGGAACTACGAATGCATTGGCCGCTGCCGTGGCGCCGCCGGAATTGACGACGGACATGTATTCGCCGAAATTGTGAATCTGCGTCGCGGACGCGGTCGGGGCGAACGAAGCGCTGCCGCCGCCGCCACCGCCGCCATGGCCGCCCGCGGCGGCCAGGCCGAGAGCGCCAGCGCCGAGCGCGAGCGCGCCGATACCGACGCCGCCAATGCCTCCTGCGGCCGCCGCGGCGACCGGAGCACCGGCCCCCGCGCTAGCCGAGCCTTCGGCAGCGGCGCTCGGAGCAGCGGCACCGCCGCCTGCCGCGCCACCCGCGCCCGCGGACTCTTCGGCAGCTGCGGCCGGCGCAGCTTGCGCAACCAGCAGCTCCTGATCCGTCGCCTCTGCAGCCGCGGAATCGGCCGGGACTTCGTCCTCGGGCCGTTTGCGCAGCTTCGCATCCGGCTTTTTCGATGCAATGGGGTTTTCCGCCGACTGCGATCCGTGGACCGGGCTGCTGTTCATTTGGGTTTCCCTACGTTGGAGTTGGTACCACGATTGTAGGGAGCCGGGATGACGCCTTGCCTTGCTCCGGGACCGTCCGCCGTGGGCCTTTAGGTACTGCCTCGGCGTTTACTGTTTAACAATCCGCTCAGCGTTCCTTGAACGCCTCGGTCAGCGTCTTGGTCACCGGCTTCAGCAGATAGGTGAGCAAGGTGCGCTGCCCGGTGCGGATGTCGACCTGCGCAATCATGCCGGGCAGCACTTCGATCGGTCGCCCGGTGCGGGTCACCGGTCCCGGGGTGGTGGTACGGATATGCACGCGATAGTAGGTCGCCGCGGGGCTGTCGCCCCTCTGGCTCTCGTCGCGCATGCTGTCCGCGCTGACGTAGGTGACCTCGCCGTCGACGATGCCGAATACCGTGTAGTCATAGGCATCGAACTTGATGGTGGCCTTCAGGCCCGGGCGGATGAGCGCGATGTCGCGCGGCAACACCTTCGCCTCGACGATCAGCTGGTCGTCCACCGGCACCACCTGCAGGAGCTCGTCGCCCGCGCGCAAGACGCCGCCGAGCGTCGTGAACTTCACGTTCTTGACGATGCCGCTCGCGGGCGAGCTCACCACCGAGTTGGCGAGCTGCTGGCGCTTTTGCGCGGCCTGCTGCTCTACCTGCTCGTAGTCTTCGCGCACCTTCGCCAGCTCGG
>Ga0209131_1003728_pt1 | contig 10075 bp, 5 predicted proteins | sample GraSoi_2013_40cm_FD_185826 | JGI IMG/M metagenome (GOLD analysis project Ga0209131, IMG submission 185826) | Grasslands soil microbial communities from the Angelo Coastal Reserve, California, USA - Sample 9_17_2013_40cm (SPAdes) (version 2) | ecosystem: Environmental > Terrestrial > Soil >...
GAGGAGGTGGCGCGGATCTCCTCCGACGGAATCGACAAGGCGGCCGCCCTAGACTACGGCCGCGCCGTCGGCGGGCCCGCGCTGCGGAAATTGACCTTCCGCCAGCGGGCGGCCATCCTTAAATCCCTCGGGTCCTACCTCCGCGAGCACCGGGAAGAGCTGTACGCCCTGTCAGCGCGGACCGGCGCCACCCTGAATGATTCCAGGTTCGACGTCGACGGCGGCATCGGCGTGCTCGCCAGCTACGCAAGCAAGGGACGCCGCGAGCTGCCGAACGACACCGTCTACCTTGACGGCGCGGCCGAGCCGCTGAGCAAGGGCGGGGGCTTCGTTGGCCAGCACATCTGCACTCCCCTACATGGCGTTGCGGTACAGATCAACGCGTTTAACTTCCCGGTGTGGGGACCCCTGGAGAAGCTCGCGCCTGCGTTTATCGCCGGGGTGCCGAGCCTGATCAAGCCGGCCAGCCAGACCGCTTACCTGACCGCGAGGCTGGTGGAGCTGATCGTGGCCTCAGGGCTGCTGCCGGAAGGCTCGATCCAGCTCATCTGCGGCGCCGCGGGCGACCTGCTCGACCACCTCACCGAGCAGGATCTGGTGTCCTTCACCGGCTCGGCGTCCACGGCCCAGCGGCTGCGGGCGCACCCGGCGGTCGTCGCCAAGGCCGTTCGGTTCAACGCCGAGGCCGACTCGCTTAACCTGTCCGTCCTCGGCCCTGACGCCACGCCGGGGACCGCGGAGTTTGATTTGTTCGTCTCGCAGCTGGTTACCGAGATGACGGTGAAGGCGGGCCAGAAGTGCACCGCCATCCGCCGGGCGTTCGTCCAGGCCGGCCGGCTCGACGATGTCGCCGAGGCGACGCGGGAACGACTAGCGGAGGTGACGGTCGGCAACCCAGCGAACCCGGCGGTACGGATGGGCGCACTGGCCAGCCTGCAGCAACGGGACGAGGTGCGCCGGTCGCTCAAGCTGCTGCTCGCCGCCGGGCGGCTGGTCTCGGGAGATCCCGAGCGGGTGGATGTGCTGGACGCCGACCCGGAGCGCGGCGCATTCCTGCCGCCCATCCTGCTGAGAGCAGATGACCAGGAGGAATCCGCGCCGCACGAGGTCGAGGCGTTCGGGCCAGTCTCGACGCTGCTGCCCTACGTTTCCGCCGCTCAGCTGGTTGCGCTCGCAGCCCGCGGGCGCGGCAGCCTGGTCGGCTCGGTGGTCAGCGGTGACCAGGACTTCGTCCGCGAGGTGGTGCTTGGCGTGGCGCCGTGGCACGGCAGGCTGCTGGTGCTCGACGCCGAGGACGCCGGGGAATCCACCGGCCACGGCGCGCCGCTGCCGCCGCTCGTGCACGGCGGGCCTGGCCGGGCTGGTGGCGGCGAGGAGATGGGCGGCATCCGGGGTGTCCTGCACCACATGCAGCGCACCGCGGTGCAGGCAAGCCCGAGGGCTCTGGCCTCGATTACCGGGCGCTGGCTACCTGGGGCACCCCGCCGCGAAGGAGAGCACCCGTTCCGCAAGTCGCTGGCCGAGCTGCGGGTCGGGGACTGCGTGGTGGCTGGCCCGCGGACGGTCACGCTCGCGGACATCGCGCACTTCGCCGAGTTCACCGGCGATACCTTCTATGCCCACACCGATGAGGCTGCCGCACGCGCCAACCCGCTGTTCGGCGGCATAGTCGCGCACGGTTACCTGGTCGTATCGCTGGCGGCCGGACTGTTTGTCGCCCCCGAGCCCGGGCCGGTGCTGGCCAACTACGGCCTGGAGAACCTCCGCTTCCTCACCCCGGTCAAACCCGGCGACGAGCTCACGGTGACGCTCACCGCCAAGCAGATCACCCCCCGCGCCGACGCCGACTATGGCGAGGTGCGCTGGGACACCGACGTGACGAATCAGCGCGGTGACTCTGTGGCCAAGTACGACGTACTCACGCTCGTAGCTAAGCAGCGCTAGCCGTGTGCTAGCCGTGCGCTCCAGGACACCCTGGTCGACACCCTCGTGCACATCTGGGCAGCCGCGCTCTACGGCACCTGACTAGGCGGCTGGGACCGCCTTCCTCGGGTCGATGAACGGGATCGTGGCGGTCTTCGCGGCGGTTCGCTCCCCGCTCTTCCACTCGATCTCCAGATCGTTGCCAGGATCCGCGAGCTCGATGGGGACCCACACGTACCCGATAGCGCGCTCGAGTCGTGGCGACCAGACGAGGTCGGTCACGTGCCCGACTCGCTCGCCGGCCGCCAAGGCCGGCCGCTTCTCGGTGATCTCGAAGTAGGAGGGATCGCCGGGCGCTTCGATGCCGACGAGCTTGCGGGTCACACCCTGCTCGCGGATGCGCTCCAGCGATGCCTTGCCGACGTAGTCGGCCTCCTGCGTCTCGACCAGCCGCTCAAGCCCCATGATCTCGAAGGGGTTGTTCTCTAGCGTGAAGTCGGAGTTGCAATTGAAGATGCCCGCCTCGATCCGCCTCGCCTCACAGGGCGCGATCGGCCTGATCCCGTAGGGAGCTCCCGCCTGCATGATCGCTTCCCACAGCTCATCGCCGCGAGCCGGATCGGACAAGTAGATCTCATACCCGACCTCGCCGGTCCAGCCCGTGCGGCTGATGACGACCGGGATGCCGGCGATGGCCGTATCGAGGCTCCAGTAGTACTTCACGGCGTGAATCTCCGCGCCGACGAGATCGTGCAGCAGGTCCTTGGCTTTCGGACCCTGAACCTGCACCGGGTAGACCTCGGGCAGGGAGACGGTTGCGTTCAGGCCCATGCCCTGGGCCAGGCCCATCGCGTACAGGTGCGCGTCGCTGTCAGCCAGGCACAGCCAGAACGTGCTCTCGTCGCGCCGCAACAGGACCGGGTCGTTGATGATGCCGCCATGCGGCGCGATGATCGGCGCGTACTTGCCCTGCCCGACGGAGCACTTGGTGAGGTCGCGGCAGGTCAGCGCGTTCGTGAGCGCGAACCCGTCCGGCCCACCGATCTCGACGACGCGCTCGACGCCGACATCCCACAGCGTGACGTCGTTGACCAGGGCCCAGTACTCCGCGGCGAGCTCGTCGTAGTAGGCGGGCAGGTACATGTGGTTGTAGATGTCATAGGCCTTGCAGCCCCACCGGAGCGTCGCATCGAAGAACGGCGACTTGCGATACCACGGGCCGAAGTACAAGGAGGTCGATGTCGCACCTGAGATCGTGCCGGTTTCCGCATCCATTGTCCACCTTCGTCCAGGGTTCTCGCAGGCTGCCCCGACCGGAATCATTGTTCAGTGCTGGCTCGCCCGCAAGCCCACGCGGATGATCACGCGGGTGTGGCTGCTAGATCAGCTACGCCCGCGTGATCATCATGAGGGTCGCACGGGCGGGAACCGAGCCATCCGTTCGAGATCCCCTAGATCGAGGTGGTTGCGGATGTACTCGCGCGAGGCGTCGCGGGTCGGCGCGAAGTCCCAGGTTGTTTGCGCGCCGGTGGCGAGTGCCGCGCCCACGGCCAGCCGGCGCTGCTGGCTTAGCCGAACCTGCCGGTCCAGGGTCGGCAGGTCCCAGCGCGCGGCGATCTCGCCCCGGAATTCATCGGCCAGGGGTGCCCAGGCCGGATCGTAGGCCAGGTTGACCTGCTCGTCCGGATCGGACGCGAGGTCGAATAGCTGGTCGGGGTCCGTTGGCGAGTGAATGAACTTATGCCGCCCCCTGCGGATCATGACCATGGGCGCGATCGCGCCTTCCGCGAGGTACTCGGCCACGGCCTCGTCGCGGTCCGGCCTGCCTGACAGATGCGGCAGCAGGCTCCGGCCGTCGAGCGGCCCGACCACGTCACGGCATTGTGCCAGGTCAGCCATCGTAGGCAGCAGATCCATGGTCGACACCGGGGTCGGCACTCGGCCCGCCGGGAAGAGCTGGGGCGACCAGACGATCAGCGGCACCCGCGCAGCGCCTTCGTAGAACGACATCTTGTACCAGGCTCCGCGCTCGCCGAGCATCTCGCCATGATCGCTGGTGATGATGACGACCGTGTTATCTAGCCGGTCAGTTTCGCGCAGCACGGCGAGCATCCGGGCAACGTGGTCGTCGAAATAGCTGATCGCGCCGTAGTAGGCGCGCCTGGCCGCGCGGATCTGTGCGTCGGTGATCTGCACGCCGTCCATCGCGCACACGGCGCGAAGCCGCTGCTCATGCGGGTGCAGGCTGCCATCAGGCCCGGCCGTACCCGCTCGCGGCAGCGGGATGTCTTCATCGGTGTACAGGTCCCACCATCTGTGCGGGATGGCGAACGGGTCGTGCGGATGGGTGAACGAGACCACATAGCAGAAGGGCCGCTCGTCACCGGAGCGGACATGGCTGAACAATGATCGTTCGGCCGCGAACGCGACCTCGTCGTCGAAGTCGAGTTGGTTGGTGCGCACGCACGGCCCAGCGTCTACCACCGAGGACATGTCGTGGTACCAGGTCGGTCGGTGATCGGGGTGGTCCCAGTCAGGAGTCCAGCCGAAGTCCGCGGGATAGATGTCGGTCGTCAGCCGCTCCTCGAACCCGTGCAGCTGATCAGGCCCGCAAAAGTGCATCTTGCCGGCCAGGACGGTGCGGTAGCCGGCGCCGCGTAGGTAATGGGCGAACGTCGGGATGGCCGAACCGAACTCCGCCGCATTGTCGTACACGCCGGTGCGCGATGGCAGCAAGCCGGTCAGCAGCGACGCGCGGGCGGGGGAGCACAGCGGGCTCGCGGTGTATGCCGCGTCGAAGACCACGCCCGAGGAGGCAAGGCGCGACATCGCGGGCGCTCGCGTGACGGGATTGCCGTGAAACGGCAGCGCCGACGGGACCAGCTGGTCGGCCATGATCATGAGGATGTCCGGCCGGCGGGATGCTGGCATGATGGTCGCGGCTGCCTTCGTCAGCTCGCTGACGCGGCGTCTACCGGCGGTTCGCCAAGCCCGACCTCGGCGATGGCGGTCTCCAGTGACGGGGTATCGGAGATTAGCTGGCGAGTGTAGGGCTGACCGGGCGTGCCGAGCACTTGCGCGGCGTCACCCATCTCGGCGATGACGCCCTCGTGCAGCACGGCCACTCGCTGTGCAATCGATCGCACCAGCGGCAGGTTGTGCGTGATGAAGAGCATCGACAGGCCGAGATCGCGCTGCAGGTTGCCGAGCAGCTCGACGATCGCCGCCTGGACGCTGACGTCGAGGGCGGAGGTGACCTCGTCGCAGACCAGCACCGCCGGGTCGCAGACCAGTGCCCTGGCGATCGCGACCCGCTGCCGCTCTCCGCCGGAAAGCTGGTCGGGGTAACGGGCGGCGTAGGACGCAGTGAGCGAGACCCGCTCCAGCATCTCGGCCACTCGCCTGCTGGCGTCGCGCCCGCTCGCGGTGCCGAAGAGGCGGAGCGGCTGCTCGATGATGTCGCCCACGGTGCGGCGCGGGTTCAGCGACCCATACGGATTCTGGAAGATGTACTGGATCCGGCGGCGCGTATCAGCATCGCGGCGCCGGGCGGATGCCTGCAGCGGGACATCGCCGAGAGTTATCTTGCCGGTCCAGTTGCGGTGCAGCCCGGCGATCGCGCGGGCGATCGTCGTCTTGCCTGAACCCGACTCGCCGACCAGCGCGAGGCATTCGTGCGCGGCCAGGCTGAAGCTCACCGAGTGTACTACCTCGAGCCGCCCGTAGGAGGCGACGACGCTATCCAGCCGCAGCGCGGCCAGATCCTCGGCGGCTGGCATGTCGATCGGGTCGCCGATCCTGCGCTGTTCCTGGGTGAGCACTTCTTCGGCCCTGATGCAGCGCACCATGTGGTCGGCGCTGACCCGCCGGAGCGCGGGGATTTCCTGCTCACATTGCTCGATCCGCATGCTGCAGCGCGGCGCGAAGCTGCAGCCAGGCGGACGATTGCCGGGCGAGGCAGCGTGGCCGGGGATGCCGAGGAGGGACCGTCCGCCGGTCAGGCGGGGAATGGCGCCGATCAGCCTCCGGGTATAGGGATGACCGGCGGAGCTGAAGAGCGCTTCGGCTGTTGCCAGCTCCACGATGCGGCCGGCGTACATCACCGCGACCCGCCTGGCCAGCGTGGCGACGACCGCAAGGTCGTGGCTGACGTACAGGGCGGCGACATCGTGCAGCCTGGCTAGCTCACGAACCGTCGAAAGTACGTGAGCCTGGGTCGTGACGTCGAGGCCGGTGGTCGGCTCATCGAGGACGATCAGGCGAGGCCGGTTCGCGAACGCCATCGCCAGGCCGATCCGCTGCTGCTGGCCGCCGGACAGCTCGTGCGGGTAACGCCGCAGGAAGCGGGGGTCGTCGGGGAGGGCAACCTCGCGCATGATCTCGGCGATGCGGGCGGAATGGTCGGCGCGCCCGGCTCCGCCGCCGTCGCGCTCGCCGACGTGCGCCTCGAGCACCTCCCTGAGCTGGAGGCCGACCCGCAGCGCCGGGTTCAGCGACGAGGCCGGGTCCTGCGGGACATACGACACAACCGAGCCGCGCAGCCGTCGCAGCTGCTCGTCACTGAGCGCGAGGATGTCGCGGCCGCCAAGGAGCACGGACCCGCCCGCGATCACCAGGCCGCGCCTGGCATGGCCAAGCAGCGCCAGGCCGACAGTGGTCTTGCCGGAGCCGGATTCGCCTACCAGCCCGAGTACCTCGCCAGGGGCGATCTCGAATGCGATGTCGGTCACGACCGCCGTCCGGGTGTCGGCGACCTCGATCTGCAGATCTCGGACGGTGACCGCGGCCTGGGCCGGCTCCGCCGACTCGCTCGCCAGGTCCTCAGCGCTCATTGCGCGCCTCCGGCACGACGTTCATTCGGCCCCCCGGCTGCGGTCGATGCCTGCGGCGGTCCGTGCGATGCCGTCCCCGATCAGGCCGGTGCCCATCGTCAGCAGCGCGATGGCGATGATCGGCGCGACCGCACCCCACGGCTGGACGGCCAGTACCAGCTGGTTCTGCTGGATCATGGTGCCCCAGTTCGCACCGTTAGGGTCGGCCGACAGCCCGAGGTAGGCCAGTGCTGCGATGACCCCGATCGAGTAGGTCATCCGCAGGCTGGCCTCCACCATGAGCGGCCCGAGCGTGTTCGGCAGCAGCTCGACGAACAGGATCCGCCGCCGCGGCACGCCCATCGCCTCGGCGGAGGCGATGAAGTCACGCTCGACGACGGGCAGCGCGGCTCCTCGCGCAATCCTGGCGATCCGCGGCACGGTCGTGAGCGCGATCGCCGTCACGATCACCCATGCGTGCGGGCCGATTACGGCCACCGCCACCAGCCCGAGCATGATCTGCGGGAACGCCATGATCACGTCCATCACGCGCATCAGGACATCGTCGAGAGCGTTGCGCGCGTAGGCCGCCACAAGGCCGATCACGACGCCGACAATGAGCCCGGCAGCGGTCGCGATCAACGCCATGATCAGGATGCTCCGGCCACCGTACAGCACCCGGCTCAGCACGTCCTGGCCGAGATAGTCGGTCCCGAGCACGGCCTTTCCGCCGGGCAGTGAGTTTGGCGCTCCGACCGGCGTAGTTGGCCCGTAGGGTGCGACGAACGGGCCGACGATGGCCAGCAAGACAAGCAGGCCGACCAGCAGGACGCCGATGCGGGTCCGCCAGAGCCGGATCGAGCGACGCAGCAGCGAAGTCGCGCGGACCGGCGGCGCTTCCAGCGGGATACCCGCCGCCGCTACATCGGGCCCGGCCGCCGGGATCACAGCCGCGTCCTCAGCCGCGGCGTGACCATGATGGTAGCCACGTCGGCAAGCAGGTTCAGCACCACGTACAGCGCAGCGATCAGCATGGCCAGCGCCTGCACGACGGGCAGGTCATGGTTCAGGACTGCCTCCTGCAGGCCGCTGCCGATACCGGTGTAGTCGAACACGTACTCCACGACCACGATGCCGCCGGCCAGGTAGGCGAGGTTGAGCGCGATGACCTGGAAGACCGGCCCGAGGGCATTCGGCAGGGCGTGCCGGATCATGACGGTCCGCTCGGGCAGTCCCTTGAGCCTGGCCATCTCGATGTAGTCGCTCTCAAGCACCTCGACCATCGACGCCCGCATGATCCTGGCGACGTAGGGGGCGACCGCGATCACCAGGGTGAGCACCGGCAGGACCAGAGCGCTCGGATAGTTCCACGGCCCCGACCCGGGGGGAATCCTGCTAATCGCCGGCAACACTTGGAACACGGTGGTGGCGAGCAGCAGGACCAGCACAACGGCGACCACGAACTCGGGCAGCGCGGCCAGCGCAAGCAGCAGGTTGGAAGTCACCGTGTCGAAGATCTTCTCCCGCTTCAGCGCCGCCCAGGAGCCGATCGCGATCGACACCGGGATCGAGACGATCGCGGACACAGCGACCAGCACCGACGAGTTCACCAGCTTGGGTCCGAGCAACGTCGTCACGGGCTCCTGCGCGGCCAGGGACGTCCCCAGGTTGCCGCGCAGCAGCCCGGTCAGCCAGGTCCAGTACTGGGTGAAGACCGGCTGGTCAAGATGCAGCTTCAACCGCAGGGCCGCCAGGCTTTGCGGGGTCGCTGACCGGCCGAGGATCGCCCGGGCCGGATCGCCAGGCAGCGCCTGCGTCGCCGCGAAGACCACGATCGAGACCATGATGAGCACGATCAGGCCGAGCAGCAGCCGGCGTATCACGAATCCGGAGACGCCGCCCCAGCGGATCCTGGCCAGCATGGCGGAGTCTCAGCCGAACCAGATCGTGCGGAAGCCGTGGCCGAAGCTATCCAGGTTGAGGGTGCCCTTGCTGGGCTTCAGGCCCTTCACCTGGTCCGAGTAGCCGTCGATGAGGTCGCCGAAGAACGGGATGATGTAGCCGCCGATGTCGTACTCGAGCTTCTGCATCTCGTGCTCGATTTCGATCCGCTTCGCGTCGTCAGTGGTGGCCAGCGCTTGGTTATACAGCGAAATGAAGTTCTTTCCCGTGCCCGACTTAGGCGGCCAGTGCGTCTCGTTGTACGGCGAGTTCGGCAGCGAGCCCTGCTGCACCTGGTTGAGATAGCTCCGCGTGCCCCAGAAGTCGACCGAGAATGCCAGCTTCAGGTACTGGTTGCCGTAGTAGTTGGGGTCGTTGTGCAGGTTGATGGTGACGCCGGCCGCCTGGGCCTGGTTCTTGAACACAGTCGCGAGCTCGACCATGCCGGACGCGCCGTTCGTCGTGTGCAGGTCGACGGTCAGATTCTGGTGCCCGGCCGCCTTGAGCAGCCGCTTGGCCCCGGAGATGTCCTGGTTCCGCTGCGGCAGGCTCTTGTCGTAGCCGGGGTCGAACGGCGCGTACAGGTCGTTGCCCTCGAAGCCGAAGCCGGAGAGCACCTGCGTGATCATCTGGGGCCGGTCCACGATCAGCCGCATGGCCTGCCGCACCCGGACGTCGTCGAACGGCGGCATGTCAATCGCCATGCACAGCGGCAGCCAGCCGCCGGTCTTGGACACAAGGGCGTGCAAGCCGCGGCCCTTGAGTACAGCCACCTGCGAGGCCGGCAGGTCGGTCATGGCGTCGATCTGACTGCCGAGCAGCCCGTTGACCTGCGCGGTCGCGTCGTTGAAGTCGATGATCGTGACCTGCTCAAAGTACGGCTCGCCGCCGCGCCAGTAGTTGGGGTTGCGCACGTGGACGCTCTGTTGCCCTGGCGTGAACGACTTGAGCTTGTAGGCGCCCGTGCCGATCTGCGGGGCCGGGTAGGCCTTGTATCCGACCGGCACCATGTTGAAGGTGTAGCTCGCCAGCGTCTGCGGGACCGTCGCGTCGGCGGTCTTAAGCGGCAGCTGGACGGTGTACTTGTCCAGCTTCTTCATTCCCGCGATATCCATCGTGGCGGTCGCCGCGTAGCCAGTCAGCCCGTTGCCCTTGGTCCCGATGCGCTGGAATGAGTACAGGACGTCGTCGGCTGTCAGCGTCTTGCCGTTGGAGAACTCGATGCCCTTCTTCAGGCGGATCGTGTACTGCTTCGGGTTGTCCGGGGTGACGCTCTCGGCCAGGCCGTTGGTCGTCAGCTGGTAGTTGTCATCGAACAAGAGGAGCGTCTCGAAGGCGGTAACCAGGCGGGCCTGGTCGGGCTTGGTGATGATGTTCTGCCCGTCCATGATGTCCTTGGA
>Ga0209131_1003729_pt1 | contig 10075 bp, 6 predicted proteins | sample GraSoi_2013_40cm_FD_185826 | JGI IMG/M metagenome (GOLD analysis project Ga0209131, IMG submission 185826) | Grasslands soil microbial communities from the Angelo Coastal Reserve, California, USA - Sample 9_17_2013_40cm (SPAdes) (version 2) | ecosystem: Environmental > Terrestrial > Soil >...
CCACGCCGACGGAACCTGCGATTACGCGGATGACCGGCAGTTCCCTCAGGACGCTCGTTACCCGCGGGCGCCGGCCTAGCGGCCGTCACGCGCGGGCGTTCCGGATCACCCGGCAGGCACCGAGGGATCGTCCGCGAAGCGCGGTGAATTGCTGCTCGGCTCGATCCTCGGCGCGATGCTGCTCGGCGTGGCCGTGCTCGCCAGCCGGTGGCACGTCGTGCCCCACACCGGGCAGACGGTCCTCAGCCAGGTCATGGCGATGGCCGTCGGGCGAACCTAGGCTGCGATCCGCCGGATACTCGAGACGCTCATCGGCGCCGGGACCGGCATGCTCGGCGGACTGCACTTAAGGAGCTGGCAGCCGCGATCTGATGCTCGCTGGCCGGCGCGAATGCGGCGCGCCGCGATTCGCCGCCGGCGGGCCGGGATGACCGCGGCCCCGGTGATCGCACCCGGACTACCCGACCTGAGGATGCGAGAACCTGCCAAAACGGGGAAGGTTTCAAATAGTCAGCCGCCGAGCGCAGATGGCAGGTGAAACCAGGTGCAAACCGCTGACGCCGACCCGGCTGACGCGCTAGTGATCTTCGGAGTGACGGGCGATCTGGCGCGGCGCATGACATTCCGCGCGCTCTACCGACTTGAGGCCAGGGGCCTGCTGCGCGTGCCGGTCATCGGTATCGCTCGCGACGACTGGAATACCGCAACACTGCGTGAGCATGTGCGCCAGGCGATCGAGGCCAGCGGTGTGCCTGTGCGCGCGGCAGCACTGAATTCGCTCCTTTCGAGGTTCATCTACGTGCAAGGAGACGTATCCGACCCAGCGACTTTTGACCGTCTCGCGGCCGCGCTGGGGCCCAGCCGCCGCCCGCTGTTCTACCTTGCGGTACCGCCATGGCTGTTCGCCCCGACGGTCCGATCGCTTGGCAAGGCTGGTTTGCTCGAGGACGCTCGTGTGGCGGTGGAGAAGCCGTTCGCGCATGACCTGCCCTCAGCCCGTGAACTTGAGCGCCAGCTGCACGAATACCTGCCCGATGACCGGTTGCTGCTCGTTGATCACTTCCTGGGCAAGGAACCGGTGATGGATATCCAGTTCCTCCGGTTCGCCAACGAGATGCTCGAACCGGTGTGGAACCGCCATCATGTCTGGTGCGTACAGATCACGATGGCCGAGGAGATCGGAGTCGAAGGACGAGGTGCGACCTACGACAGCCTCGGTGCTCTGCGCGACGTGGTACAGAACCACCTCCTTCAGATGACCGCCCTGGTGGCGATGGAGCCCGCGGTGGACGCCAGTGCCGATGCGTTCAGGGACAAGAAGGCTGATGTCTTCCGTTCGATGCCTGCCGCCGACCCTGCTCGGTGCGTGCGCGGTCAGTACGACGGGTATCGCGGGATTCCCGGAGTGGCGCCTGACTCGACTACGGAGACTTTCGTGGCGGTCCGTTTCGACATCGAGAACTGGCGGTGGGCCGGAGTGCCGTTCTTCATCAGGACGGGGAAAGCGCTGGCGTGCCGGGCTACCGAGGTCAGGGTTCTCTTCCGCAGGCCGCCGCGGCTTGCGTTCGTGCCGGCCCCGCCGCGGCCCGAGCCGAACCAGGTAGTCCTGCGGGTCGATCCCGAACCGGGGCTGCGGGTCGTCGTGCAGTCCAAGGCGCCGGAAAAGGGTACGTGCCTACCGGTTCACCTCGATTCGCGGTTCGCTGATGAGCTCGGCACCCCGCCCGATCCATACGAGCGGCTGCTCGACGCCGCGTTGCGCGGCGACCACCGGCTTTTCGCTCGCCATGACTGCGCTGAGCAGACCTGGCGAATCATCCAGCCGCTGCTTGACTCGCCGCCGCCGGTCGAGGGCTACCCTAAGGGCTCATTTGGACCCCCGGGCGCGAACATGATCGTCCGCAGTTATCCGCCATGGCATCGGCCGTGGCTGCCGGATGACGTGTGCGGGAAGCCGAACTGAGAGCATGTCAGAGGGCATCCTTGCGCTGCAGGTAGTGCATGGCCACCCAGCCGGTCGGCACCGGCAGCCAGAAGGTGACCAGGCGGCGAGCGCGGAAAGATGAACAAGGCGATGTGGGCCAGGAGGCCGAGCAGCAGAACAATCTCGATGCACTCCCATCTCCAGCCTCGCCGCCGCCACGCTCACCCGCATCCTTCAGCCAGGTAGTGCGGGCCCGCGGTGGTGCGAATGCTGCCTCGGCAACTTTGGTGCCGTGCTCGGATCCGGCCGTGCGGCAGTGCGGCGCTGAGCTGTCCTTACCTGACCGGCCTGGCAGGCGCGTTCTCCACGGCGATCCTCGCGAGCTCGACCCGCGACGAAATCCCCAGCTTGCGGAAGATCTGCCGCAGATGAAAGGCGACCGTGTGGACGCTGACGTACTTGCGGTTAGCGACTTCCTGATTGCTCAGCCCTCGGCTGACAAGCTCGCTGATCGCGCGTTCAGTGTCGGTCAGGCTTGCCCACCCGACGTCGGGCCCTCGATGAGCCGCCCAATGCCTGCGCCGCACCCCCGCCTGGCGCAGCCGCCGCCGGACCCTGGCCGCGTCCCTGGCTGCAGCGGAACGCTCATAGCAGTCCAGCGCGTCGTCCAGGCAAGCGACCGTGTCCGCCTGCGGTGCGCCGCTCGAACTAAGCAGGTCCCCGAGATCCTCGGCGGCCGACGCGGAGAGCCACGAATCTCCATAGACCTGGCGTGCCCGCCGGAGGCGGGTCCGGTCACCGCGCAATAGGCCGGAGGCGTGGTCGGCGGAAGCCGACACCGACGGAAATCCAGGATTCCTGTGCGCGATGTCCTCGACCGCGGCCGCTGCCCGTTCCGCGAGCTTAGGCTCGCCCGCGCCAAGTGCCACGCGCACAAGCCAGGGCGCCGTGCCTGGCTCCGAGATCAGCCAGGAGCGATGGCTGGCAATGGCGTCATAGGTCTCGGACAGGATGGGCATGGCTGCCATCGGCCCGCCCCTGGCCTCCGCTAGCTGTGCCGCCGTTATGTCCTGCCCGATCTGCCCACAGGACACGGCCAGGTGACGCGGCCCATCGGGCCCTGGCTCCAGGTCGGACGCGAAGCTCAGGTCACCGCGACGGAGGGCGACTGTGGCGAGAATGCGAAACGCATAGGCGCGGTATGCATGGGCACCGCGGGCGTCGGCGATCTTGCGGGCGATCTCGACCTCGGCGACCGCGTCGTCCAGCCACCCCTGAGCCAGCCCGATCCTGGCCCGCAGCAGCGCGGGGCTGGCCGAGGCCTCCAGGCCGTTGACCATGCCGGGCCGTTCGCGCACGAGCTTGACGAGAATCGCCGCCTCGTCGAATCTGCGAATGTCGACCAGCCTGCTCGCGAGCGCTAGGCGAGCCTGGGCAAGCCGGACATCGGACGGTTTCCTTGCGGCCAGCACGATCGCCTCTTGGCACAGGTCGAGGCTTTCCTGGAGCTGCCCCTCATCCCACCTGATCACGGCAAGGACGATCAACGCTGCGACGCGAACGTCCCGGTCGTTCTCGGTTGGCGCCTCCCTAATGCTCGAAGCGAGCTTGGCGCCGCGGCGGCTGTCGCATACGCCAGCCAGCGCCTGGAGGAGCGCGATCGTCGCGTGGCCGCGCACGCTGCGCGGCAAACCTGGCTCAGCCAGCGCGCGTTCAGCTTCGTCGCTGGCTTGTGCGTCCAGGCCCCGGAGATGCAGGACGCTAGCGAGGGCACTGCGTAGCCGCGCCTCCTGCCGGCCCGACATGGGCTGCGCGAGGACATTGCGGATGACGTGATCGGCCTCGCCGAGCCGGTCGGCTGCTGCGAGCGACTCTGCGGCGCCTGCGGATCTGGCGATGCGATCGGGGTCATCAGACGGAGTGAGCGACAGGGCCCGCATGGCGACGTCCGCCGCAGCTTCTGGTGAGGACGCCCTGACAGCCGCGCGCACCTGATCCAGCCGCGCAAGCACCTGAGGATCATCCGCGTGCGCCGCCGCCTCGATGAGGTGCGGCGCCGCTTGGACGGCCGACCCTCGCGCGAGCAGCAAGTCGCCGAACTGGCCGTGCAGAGCCTGCCTGACCGGCGGAGCCAGGCCGTCCAGCAATGCCTGCCAGTACAATTCGTGCCTGAAGGCCAGCGCATCGAGGGTCGCAACGAGGACCTCGGCGGCCAGTGCCTCCTCGACGGCCGGGAGCAGCTCGGCCGCGGATGTCCCGAGCATGGTAGCCGCATCTTCTAGCCGGAACGACCGCCCGAGGACGGCGGCTGTCTCAACCAGTTGCCTCGCGCGGCTGCTGAGCTGGCGGAAACTGCCGTGGACTGCAGCCTGCATCCGCCGAGGCAAGACATCGGTGCTAAGCCTGGCCCGGCCCGCCTGGACGGTGATGGCATGCTCATCGATAAAGCCCGCGACGAGCTCGGTAATCAGGGACGGATTGCCGGCCGCTCTTGACGCCAGCTCGAGTAGAGTCTGGTCGGGTTCCCCGCCGACGGCATCGGCTACCAGGGCCGCCACGGCGTCATCGCCCAGCGGGAGCAGTTCCAGGCGCATGGCGCCCTCGCCAGCCAGCAGGTCGAACAGCATCTCCGCGCGGTCGCCGCGGTGGCCCGCCGACCGCGCAAGGATCCATCCGATCGGATAGGAGGCCAGCTGCGCAGGGAGCAGCCGGAGGGCCAACAGCGTCGCTGTATCTGCCGATTGGAGATCGTCGAGGCAGACGAGCAAAGGTGCGGACCGCGCCCGGTCTTTCAGACGTTGCCCGATATCTTCGGCTAGCGACAAGGGTGCATCAGCAGAGCTGCGCCGGGCCTCCGGCTGCAACTGGCAGGGCGCCTGACCCAGCGCGGCAAGCAGCGGACCAGCTGGCAAATACCTGGTTAGTTCATCAGCCGCAGCGGACGCGACGACAAACCCGAAGTTTCGAGCGGCGGCGGCTGCCTCCCCCAGCAGCGAAGTTTTCCCCAGGCCTGGCTTACTTTCCACCAGCAGCGTCATGCTGCGGCCCTGCTTCGCGCGTTCAAGCAGGCTAGCAACAGCCTGCTGCTCCCGTTCGCGTCCCCGCATAGCCGATACCTCTTCCCCCGCAGGTCTGGCCAGCTTCGGAACAGCCACTCAGGGCTGCCCTTGTCACACTCAGCTAAACAGCTGTGACAGAGGGTCGACGAGATTGATGTTACGCACCGCAACTTCTGAGTCGACCAGGGGGCGCCGGCTGGTGATGCGGTTACGCTCCGTGTTCGCGGTCGATGGTCTGGTCCACCCGGGCCCTGAGGCCGGACGCCGGCGCCGTGCCCGCTCGCCGCGCCGCGACCTGGCCGTTGCGCAGGATCATCAGCGCGGGAATGGCCTGCACGCTGAAACGCTGCTGCAGTTCCGGCGCCTGATCCAGGTCAGCCTTCACCAGCTTGATCCGGCCCGCCAGGCCGGTGGCCACCTGCTCTAGCGCGGGGCTGACCATTGTGCAGGGCCCGCACCATTCCGCCCGCAGGTCAACGAGCACGGGAACCGGGGACTGCTCGGCGACCTGTTTGAAGGTGTCGTCACCGGCGCCGGCAATCCACGGCAGCGGCTGATGGCAGTTCCCGCAACGGGGAGTTCCCGGCGCGGCTGCCGGGACGCGGTTTGCCCGCCCGCAGTCCGGGCATTTGATCAGCTTTGCTGACATGCCATGTCACGCCTGATTGTGATAGGTCACGGTGAGCTCACCATCTGAGTATGCGACACCGATCACGGCACCTGGGCGGACGTCACCGCTGAGCAGCGCGCGGCCGATCCGGGTTTCGACTTCCCGGGCGATGAACCTGCGCAGCGGGCGGGCGCCGTAGACCGGGTCGAAGCCCTGCCGGGCGATGAAACGCCGCGCCTCGGGGGTGATCTCGACGGTCATCTGGCGCTCGCCGAGCCTGGCCCGGAGGTCGTTGAGCATCAGGTCGACGATCTGCTCGATCTCATCCTGGGTCAGGGGCTTGAACAGGACGATTTCGTCGACCCGGTTCAGGAACTCGGGCCGGAAATGCGACCGCATCTCGGCCAGGACGCGGTCCCGGGCGTCGGGCTCTATCTCGCCGTGCGAGGCGGCTCCTTCGAGCAGGTATTGCGACCCGATATTGGAGGTCATGATGATCACGGTGTTGCGGAAGCCGGCGGTGCGGCCCTGGCCGTCGGTGAGCCTGCCGTCGTCGAGCACCTGCAGCAGCGTGCTGGAAACGTCCGGGTGTGCCTTCTCCACCTCGTCGAACAGCACGACCGAATACGGTTTGCGCCGCACCGCCTCGGTGAGCTGGCCGCCTTCCTCGTAGCCGATGTAACCGGGCGGCGCGCCGACAAGCCGGCTGACTGTGTACCGTTCCTGGTACTCGCTCATGTCGATCCGGATCATGTTCTCCTCGGTGTCGAAGAGCGCGGCCGCGAGCGTTCTGGCGAGCTCGGTCTTGCCCACTCCGGTGGGGCCGAGGAAAAGGAACGACCCGATCGGCCGGCGCGGATCTTTGACGCCGGACCTGGCCCTGATGATGGCGTCGGCGACGAGCCTGACGGCCTCGTCCTGCCCGACGATCCGCTGGTGCAGGATGTCGTCGAGCCTGAGCAGCTTCTCCCGCTCGCCCTCCTGCAGGCGGGTGACCGGGATGCCGGTCCAGCGTGACACGATGGAGGCGATCTCGTCGTCGGTCACGACCTCGCGCAGCAGCCGGCTGGGGCCGAATCTCTCTGCCAGGGCTTCCTCTTCGGCCGCCAGCCGCCGCTGCAGCTCGGGCAGCTTGCCGAGCCGCAGTTCTGCGGCCTTGTTCAGGTCGTAGTTGCGCTCGGCCCGCTCGGCCTCCTGCCTGGCCCGGTCGATCTCCTCGCGCAGCGATTGGACCCGGCGCAGCGCGTGCCGCTCAGCCTCCCATTGCGCCCGCAGCGCGTCGGCTTCGGCCCGCAGGTCAGCCAGTTCCTTAGCCAGGTCCTCGAGGCGGGCTTTGCTGGCCGGATCGTCTTCGTTGGCCAGGGCTGCCTCCTCGATCTCGAGCCGCATGACCCGCCGGGTCAGCTCGTCAAGTTCGGCGGGCATTGAGTCGATCTCGGTGCGGATCATCGCGCAGGCCTCGTCGACCAGGTCGATCGCCTTGTCCGGGAGGAACCGGTCGGAGATGTACCGGTGGCTGAGCGTGACGGCGGCGACCAGCGCGCTGTCGGCGATCTTGACGCCGTGGAAGACCTCGAACCGCTCCCGCAGGCCGCGCAGGATCGAGATCGCGTCCCCGGCCGTGGGCTCGTCGACCATGACCGGCTGGAACCGGCGTTCCAGGGCCGCGTCCTTCTCGATCTGCTTGCGGTATTCGTCGGGCGTCGTCGCTCCGATCAGGTGCAGCTCGCCGCGGGCCAGCATCGGCTTGAGCATGTTCCCGGCGTCCATCGCCCCCTCGGCGGCGCCCATCCCGACAACGGTGTGCAGTTCGTCGACGAACAGCACGATGCGTCCCTGGGCGGCCTTGACCTCGCTGAGGACGGCTTTCAGCCGCTCCTCGAACTCGCCGCGGTATTTGGCGCCCGCCACCAGGGCAGCCAGGTCGAGGGCGAAGACCGTCTTGTCCCGGAGGCCCTCGGGCACGTCACCGCGGGTTATCCGCTGGGCCAGTCCTTCGACGATCGCGGTCTTGCCGACCCCGGCGTCGCCGAGCAGTACCGGGTTGTTTTTCGTCTTCCTGGACAGGATCTGGATTACCCGCCGGATTTCAGCGTCGCGGCCGATGACCGGGTCGAGCCTGCCTGAGGCGGCCTCCGCGACGAGGTCCCTGCCGTACTTGGCCAGGGCCTCGTAGGCCGCCTCGGGCATGGCCGATGTCACCCGCTGGTGACCGCGGATCTGCGCGAGCGCCTGCAGGAACGTGTCCTTGGTCACGCCCTCCGAGCGCAGCAGGCGTCCTGCGGCCGTCGCCGGGCCTTCCCCGAGCAGCGCGATGACCAGATGCTCGACGGAGACGTACTCGTCCTTGAGCCGGTCCGCTTCTTCCTGGGCCCGGGCGAGCAGCCGGGAGAGCCGCTGCGTGACGCTGACCTCCCCGGGCGCCACGCCGGGGCCGCTGACCCGGGGCCGGCGTTCCAGTTCCGCCTCCAGGGCCTTGCGCAGCCGGCCGGGATCGGCCCCCGCCTGGCGCAGGAGCCGGGGAACGATGCCGTCGGGCTGGTCGAGCAGCGCGAGCAGCAGGTGCTCACCGTCGGCGGCGGGATGACCGTAGCGCAGTGCCCTGGTCTGCGCGTCGTGCAGGGCTTCTTGTGACTTCTGGGTCAGGCGGCCCGGGTCCATGCTTACCCCCTTGGATAATCTCCTGGCCGTCGGGAGCTGCGCAGCGCAGCCTCGAGTACCGCGATCTTGTCGAGCAGGTCGGTGACGAGGCCGACGGCCGCGTAATTGAGCGCGAATCCCGCCCGCAGGCGTTGTACCCGGGCGAATGCGGCCACCTGACCGGGCGGGAACCATAGCTCGCCGGACGGCCCCTGGCGGGCGTCGATGATGCCGAGTGCTGCCAGCCTGCGGATCAGGTCCGGGTGCGTGCCGGTCGCGCGGGCGAAAGCGCCGAGGTCCAGCCGCGTGGTGCGGATGAGCGCGTAGCTCACTGTCTCCTCCTCGGGTCGAAGCCGGAGGCGGCTGCCAGCTGCTCGAAGAGCTGCCGTTCGGCCGGCGAGAGCCTGGGCGGGACCATGATCTTGGCCTCGGCGAACAGGTCACCGGGCTTGCCTCGCGGATTGGGCAGGCCGCGGCCGCGCAGCCGGAGCCGCCTGCCGCACGATGTGCCGGGCGGGACCGTGACCTTGGCCTCGCCGCCGGGTGTGTCCACGGGCACCGAGGTGCCGAGCGCGGCCTCCCACGGCGCGAGCCGCAGATCCAGGTAGAGGTCGCGGCCCTGGACGCGGTAGACCGGGTGCGGGAGTATGCGCACGATGAAGTACAGGTCGCCGGACCGCGCGCCGTCGCTGCCGCGGCCACCCTGCCCGGCCAGCCTGATCCGCTGGCCGTCGGTTACCCCGGGGGGAATGTTCACCTCGAAGGTCCGCTGCCCGGCGCCGCCGATCGTGACTGACTTGCGGCCGCCCCGGTATGCCTCCCCGACGGTCAAAGGCAGCTCGGCTTCCTGGCCGGCACCGGGAACCGGCCCCCAGCCACGCCCTGACCGGCCGCCGAACAGCCCGCCGAAGAGGTCCTCGATGTCAACGTCCGTGCCGCCGGCCCCGTAGCTGAACCCGCCCCCGGCGCCGCCGGCTCCTGCCCCGGCCGTCCCGGCGCGGCCCGCGCCCGCGCCGGCGCCGGCGCCGGCTCGGCTGCGGCGCCAGGCACCGGGATCCGCGTCCTCGGGAATCTGCCGGAAATCGGGACCGAAGGCGTCGTACCGGCGCCGGGTCGCCGGATCGGACAGCACGTTGTACGCCTCGGAGATGTCCTTGAACCTGTCCTCGGCGGCCGGATCGGAGTTGAGATCCGGGTGATAGGCGCGGGCAAGCTTCCGGTACGCCCGCTGGATGTCTTCCTGGCCCGCATTGCGCGGGACGCCGAGGATCTCGTAGTAGTCGCGGCCGCCGGCCATCAGTCCGCCTCGGCTACCACCACCTGCGCCGGCCGCAGCTGGTGCTCCCGGTCTCCGTACCCGGCGCGGACGACCTCGATGACCGTGCCGGCGTCCGCGCCGGTGCCGGCCTGGACGGCGACCGCTTCATGCCGGGCCGGGTCGAACCGCACGCCGGCTTCCTCCCGGCGCGGGAAGCCAAGGCGGGCGAGGATGGCATGGGCCTGGTCCCTGACCGCGCGCACGCCCTCGATGATGGCGTCCGGATCCGCCTGCGAGTGCGCGAGCGCGCGGTCGAGATTATCGACCACGGGGAGCCACTCGGAGGCAACCGCGGCCTGGGTGTCCGCAACCGCGCGGCTGACCTGGGCCGCGCACCGCTTGCGGAGGTTGTCCAGGTCGGCCAGCGCCCGTAGCCGCAGATCTTCCGCGCCGGCTAGCCGGGACCGCAGGTCGGCGAGCTGGGCCCCGGCCGCGTCGCCGGCCGGACCGGCCCGGGCCTGGCCGGCGGATGCACGGGCCGGAGCCTCATCGCCCGCCGGCCGAGGTCCAGGCGGGCCGGCCGG
>Ga0209131_1003734_pt1 | contig 10070 bp, 10 predicted proteins | sample GraSoi_2013_40cm_FD_185826 | JGI IMG/M metagenome (GOLD analysis project Ga0209131, IMG submission 185826) | Grasslands soil microbial communities from the Angelo Coastal Reserve, California, USA - Sample 9_17_2013_40cm (SPAdes) (version 2) | ecosystem: Environmental > Terrestrial > Soil >...
ATGATGAGAGTGATGAATAGCATAACTGGATGTACCTTAGATTGTGATTTGATGTGTTTGGTGGCGATTGTTGTATGGGGCTCGCTGAGTGATAAGTGGTGGAAAGGGTCCAAGGGTAGATACACAGGATTGGGTTTGCGCATGCAGGTCAAATGGGTTCAAATGAGTACTATTTAATAATAGAATACAGTTGATGCATGCACGAACATGACCCTATTCAATTTGGACAAGTACCAGGTTGTGGCTCAGTGAGTGATCAAGTACTGTAGTCATGTTTCGTGCGGCCAAGGTTTTTTGTCAGAATGTCAGCAGTCATCTTGTCTGTCAGTGTGTACTGAACCTTGACACATTTTTCTTCAACATGTAAGTGGATAAAATGATGCCGAATGTCAGTGTGTTTCATCTGATTGCTTTCTCCTGCTCCATGTGTGAGTGAGACAGCACCTTGATTGTCCATATTCAGGAGCGAGGGTGAGGGGTCAATGATTCCTAGCTTGCAGAGAAGATCTCTGAGCCAGAGGATCTCCTGTACTGCTGGGGTGGCCCCAACATACTCTGCTTCTGTTGACAAGAGTGCAACAATCGACTGGAGCTTGCTTCTCCAGCAAATAGTGCCACCATTCATTATCCATACAAATCCAGATGTCGACTGGTGTGTATCCACACACCCGGCCCAGTCTGAATCAGAGAAACCCTCAATTGGGCTCTCAACTGGTTTCATGGCCATGCCATGTGAGTACCCAATGACTCTCCCAGGTGGAGACATATTAGAGGAGTACCAGATGGCATAATGGGACGTGCTCTTGAGGTAAATGAGTACTTGTTTGGCCTCATTCCAGTGGCACCTCCCAGGATTGCTAAGAAAGCAGCTCAGGGCCCCTACAGCAAATGAAATGTCTGGTCGTGTGCCAATGGCTGCATACATCAGGGCCCCAACAAGGCTTGTGTATGGGACATTTGCCATGTCCAATTTTTCTTCATCTGTGGTTGGGCAGTCAGCTTGTGTGAGACAGACACCAGATGACAGAGGTGTGGTAACTGGCTTTGCTTCCTGCAAGTTGAAGCACTTGAGCAGCTGGTCGATGTAGGCTTGCTGTGAGAGTTCAATGGAGCCTGATTCTCTGTTGCGCACAACTCTGATGCCAAGGAGGAAGTTTACTTCTCCTAAATCCTTGACTTTGAAGTGTTGTCCAAGGGTGAGTTTCATCTTGGCAAGTTTGGAATTGGAATTTGAGATGATCAGCATGTCGTCAACATGTACAGCAAGGATAATGAAGGTGTCCTTTGATCAGTAGAGATACACACATGTATCCTTGCTGCATTGATCAAAGCCTAGCTTCCTCAGCATGCTGTCAAGCAGCTTATTCCAGACATGTGACACTTGTTTCAGGCCGTAGAGGGATTTTTGTAGTTGCCATACATTGTCTTTTCCTGTATTGAAGCTGTCTGGTGCCTTCATGTATATCTCTTCATCCAGCATTCCATTGAAGAATGCTGTTTCGATGTCAAGGTGGTGTGCTTCAAGGTTCAATTTTGCGGCAAGGGAAAGGAGAGCATGATAGGAGGCTAATTGAGCCACAGGTGAGGTTGTTTCCATGAAGTCTTGGCTGGGGATTTGGGAGTACCCTTTGGCAACTAGGCGGGCCTTGTATCGGGCAATGGAGTTGTCTGGATTGAGCTTCAATTTGAATACCCATTTGTATCCGACAGCTTTTCTGCCTGGTGGAAGTTCTTTTACTTGTTCATAAGTGCCATGTTGTTTTAGTGAGTTTAGTTCTTCTTCCATCGCCACTTTCCATGTTGACCAATCCAGCCTCTTTTGTGTGTCTCTTACATCTATGGGCTCGTCATGAAGATTTGTGTTCTCAGTGGCCAACAGCACTTCATGGTAAGCATGTTTTCTTGCCTTTTCTGTGAACTTTCCTTCAATCTCTGTGACTCCCACTGAAACACGATGGTCGCTGACACTTTCGTCTGCACCAGGTTCCATAGCTGTGCCAACTGCAGCCCTTGGGTGTCTCCTCTCATGAACAGGCGGTGGACCAGCAGCATCAGCAAGACATTCAACTTCTGTGCAGCAGTGGCGATGGGGGGGCACACTGGGCTCCCTTAAGACGATGGGTACTACTGGGTCAGGATCGTTAGGTATGCTTTCATCCTCAATTGCCCTTGATCGCAGTATTTCATTGTCTGACTCCCACTTGCTTGCATCTTCATTTGTGTTTTGGGCTTCTGTTATTGTCTCAGGAGTAGGTGTCTCTTCTGCCTGGGCCTCTTCTCCAATGCCGAAGGCCTCACCAAGATTTTCTAGGTTTTGTTTAGGATCTGTAGCATGGTGGGAGGCAGATGATTCATCGAAATCGACATTTGGACTTATGACGATTGTGCGTCTTTCTGGGTCCCACAGTTTATAGTTCCTTGATCACAAGGTGTGTCCAAGTAGTCGACATGGGCAGGATTTTTTAGTCCATTTTCTTTGGGTTTCTGGTGGGATGTGTACATATCCTGTTTCACCAAATGTACGTAAATGTTTGATATTGGGACATTTTCCTGTCCAGGCCTCAAATGGAGTTTTGTCTTTGAGTGTGGTGGTTGGGCTACAATTGATGAGATAGACAGCATTCTCAACAGCATATGGCCAGAACCCCTGAGACATGTTAGCACCAAATAGTTGGCACATGGCACACTGTGATACATTCTGGATGCCTCTTTCAGCTAGGCCATTTTGTTCATGTTTGTATGGGGCACTCATTTCATGGATGACACCTTCTGATGTGAGCCACTCTTTGAATTCCTTACTGCCAAATTCCTTCCCTCCATCTGATTTGAGGTGTTGGAGTTTTTGGTCAGTTTCTTGTTTGGCTTCAAGCTTCCATTTTTTGAGTCAGGCGAATGCATCACTCTTCTTTGGTAAGAATTCAACCCATGAATAGTGGGTGTGCTTGTTGATGATCAAAAGGAAGTGTTTATTTCCACCAAGTGAAGTAGGTATAGGGCCACACAGATCGATATGTATCCTTTCTAGCCGTCGTTTGGTTATCGTACCTGTGGAGGGGTGGCTCTTCCGTTTCAAGCGTCCATAGGCACATCCTTCACAGAAAACCTCTTTCCCGTGATCTTATCCACTCCATCTACCAATTGGTGGTTGACCATGAGGCGGCAGTTATCAATTCCGAGATGCCCTAGGCATCTATGGAGGGTGTTAATGTCGATTGATCAGAAGGAGGATGAGGTGAGATTTGCAACAACCTTTTGTGTCACTGGGGTCGCATCCAGTGTGTATAGGTCGCTGTCATCAGTGGCAAATGCTCTTGCCATTATCTCCTTTGTGTCCTTGTTGATGTACTCACAGGTATTGTTGTCAAATACAACTTTGCAGTGTGGGAGATGTGCTGATTGTCCAACAGATAGAAGTGTCACCTTGAGGTCTGGTATGAATAGGACATCTTCGAAGCAGCCTTCCTTCTGCTTCCCATTGACGTTGAACAGGAGGTGAAGCGTCCCTTTTCCAGTTGCAAAGATTTCAGAATCATCCCCAAGGCTAATGGGGATGGGCTTCAAGAGGGTCTTGAATGATGCTGGATCAAATAACTCTATGTTGTGAGTCATGTGGTTTGATGCACCAGAGTCCGGGTGGGCAACGAAAAGGTTTCCACCAGTTGCTTTTCCATGGCAAGAGTGGATGTGGCGAGAGGTCGCTTTTAAGAGTATGATTGCCCTATTCGATCTCACTTTGGATTGATGGCCATGTTGGTGCCTTTTGGGTGGTGGCTCTGAGTCAGAACTCAAATCTGGGCTTGATTCTGAGTCTGAGCTGCTTTCGATCACCTTCTTCTTTGCCTTCTTCACCTTGTGCTTCTTCCCATTTTCCTTCCCTCATTTCTCCTTCTCCTTGGCCCAACAGTTCTCAGTTGCATGAGATTTGGGCCAGTAGCACCCAGGAAATGTGCAGGGTGGGCCATTGTACCAGCTTGGCACTGTCTTGTCTGTGGTGGCATTTAGGGCCATCTGGTTGTTATTCAAGGTTGATTTCTTGCCAGAGCGAATGTTGTTTTGGAGGGCTTCATGGAGTTTTCCAGCAACTTGGTCAAATGACCACTGGTTGATGGAGGTGTCAGAGGTGATGATGTTGGTGGATGCCATTAGCCATATCGGGTCGTCATTGGAGTGGAAGGAGCAGAGGAGGATGAATGCTAAGAATGAATCATCAAAACCTGCATTGACAGCATTGAGGGTGGTGTTCTTTGAGCAGTAGAAGGTGAGATGTTTTTTGAAGTTGTCCATTGTCGGTGCGTCATTGAATTGGTTGTCAATGAGTGTGATTCGGATTCCGAATGTGCTGCTTCCACTTGATTGTTTAATGACAGCAGCTTGCAGTTTGTCGTACATACTTTTTGCAGATTCCTTCAGGTCAATAACATGTTGTATCTCTTCTGATAGGGTGCCTAGTATGACACCAGCTGCAATATTGTTCACTGTTTTCCATTCCTTCAGCTCATCTCGGTACGTTTTCAGCTTGTCAGCTGTAGGCACAGGTGTGGTAGAAGGTTGGGATGTGCCTGAGGCACTGGGAGTCCCAGCTGTTGCCACGGTGGTGGTTTGTTGTGTGGTGCGAGGGTCCACAGGTTCTGGGTCAAGCGCAACAGATGCATTCTTTTGCCGGATGGTACTGTTGATGTGGTGATCCCACAAGTACCAGTTGTCGTAGCTCAGCTTGATGGTTTGGTCATTCTTTGAGTTGCTCATCATTCTTTAGCTGGTGTTGACATGGTGGGAGAAAATTGAATGAGGAAGCCGTGCAGGCAATTGAGTTTGTGGGAAGCAGGGGAGGAAGGTAGTGAATGTTGTATAGTTCCTTTTTTGTCCCTTTTGTTGTAGGTACTTAGAATTTTTGAAGTGTTTTCTTCAGAGCGCTGCAGGGCTCATAACCTATAAAAAGGTTATACTCAGATGGGTTGGGAACAAACATCTTTAGACAATTACCTATAAAAAGGATATACTAATATACATGAGCAGTGAGTCACAGCGGACAAGAAAGTCAGACATACCTCAGACAGGTTGGGAACAAATGTCTGAGGCTTTGGAAATTCTCCAGTGGCCAAGTCCGCCACACTACATGGTATCCTATGCTTGTAAACATATCACTCTCTAACACAGTTGAATGCACAACTCCTTGGAATCCCTTTATTAATGAAAGAGATGACAGATATGATTATGCGAATTGACAATGAAGTAGAACGAGAAGGTGAGAAGGTGAGAAGTAGAGATTATGATTGATGACCAAACAAACTGATTACGTAATATGAGCCCATTGCACAAGAGTCCTTACAATTACTGCTGTTTGGTTGATCTGAATGAGAAAGGTCCTGATTTTGGCTTCGATATCCTGGTGATGCTCACAGAGTGTGACGATTTTCATCACTAACTGTAGCTAAAGGCCATCCAGCTGGTCGAAGAGTTCCACAACCACTTCCAAAGGGTGAGTGCATCAATCCTCACCACTTTGCGTAAACTGGCCCTTTCTGCATTGATATTGAGACTTTGTTAATCTCATCATACATGTTCTGTAGTGCGACGGCATTGCTGAGGAGGAATGAAGAGGGTTGTTAAGAACACCCAGGAGACTATGACTGTATCACTGGAGAAGCGCATATGGGAGGGGTCTCGAAACATTATATTAACATTCTCGAAGGGTTTGAAGAAGTGCTTGGCAGATGCCGAGTCTGTTTGGTGGTGTGGGTTGGTTGGTGACGGAAAAGCTGGAGTTGGCTGGCCGTCCAGTGAAGCTTCAGCCAAGGGTGGCAAGGAAAGCAAATTTAGAGATTCACAGCAAACTGAGGGACTGAACTCCCAAGTAACGACTTGTACCACAAGCCTGGGGCAAGGCGAGAGGGGATCGAAGAGAGAGAGAGAGAGAGAAATCTTTATTTTGTCATGGTTACAGGTACGCATTACGGGACCAAGACACCATCTGACCAGCAGCCTATGAAACCAAGCACAGGGAATGTGACAAGCAGCAATTTATCTACATATAGTTTCAAGTATGGTCTTTAAAGGTATGCAGCCAGGTTCTGTGTGAGGTGGTGTGTGCACTCATGTTGTTTATGTTCATTGTGGTGGCGTTTCCTATGTCTAAGGTGGATCGAGGGAGTGTGTTCAGGCTGTGAGTTTCCACAATTTCTGGTTTAGTTGTTCAGCTGTTTCACTAATGGTGGTGTCCACAGGGGTGCCAGTGCCTTCTGTTTCTGAAAGGCCTTGCTCTCCCTGACAAATTTGGCTAGGGCATCTATGCCTCTTTTGGATCCAAGTATTGTCACAAGCTTGTGATCTGGGGCCCCTTCATCAATTAGGTACCCATGATCCTTGTGGAGTTCACAGTCAAATAGTATATGGTCACGTGTCTGGAGTCACGTGCCGCATGGGCAATTGGAAGGTTCGGGTATGTTGTGTGTGAGGTAATATTTGCTGAAGTATCCATGTCCCATTTGTGTTTGCATTACTAATCCCAGTGTTTGTCAGTTAAGTGTTCGGAATGTGTGTGATCCTTCCAAGGAGGGTGGTAATCAGTCTGCTATGGCATATCATCCTGTCATCAGTTTGTTTGCCCATTCACTGATCCATTTGGTCTTTAGCCTTTTGCGTATTTGTCAGTGGAGCTTCGCCAGAGTGGTGATTTCTATGGCCAGTTTGAGGTCTGTTGCCTCTTTTGCCAACTTGTCTGCCCTATCATTCCCTTCTATTCCCATGTGTCCTGGGACCCATGATACTTCAATTAATGCCTGCCTGTTCCTGTCCAGGTAGGTAATGGCAGCCTCTATAAACTTCTGTGAGGTATGTTGGCTTGATCCTGGTGCTTCTTTTGTTATAGCAGAGACTGATGCTGTGCTGTCTGCAAACAGTATGATCCTGGTACGTCTCCTGTTTGTGCTTGGTGTTTCTTGTTGGAACTTGATCGCCGTTTCCAGTCCCCTCTGCAGCGCCATCATTTTGGCATCATATACGTTGGCCAGGCTTCCCATCCCTTCACATCTGCTCCTCCTTTCCCTTCCTTTCCAATATACTACCCATCCTGCCCCTGTTCATTGATCCTGATCCTTCTCCTTCATTGATCCGTTGGTGTATGTTATTATGTAGTTGTCTTCCTGTGATATTTTCATAATTCTCATGCAGTGTTCGTCAGCTGCCTCCCCTTTTGTGACACCTCTTTGGGCGGGGTTTGTGGTCAGCCTTGTTGTATATTGTGCATCTCCTGCATCCATTTGCCAGGGTGGCAACATGTGTGTCGATGTGATCTTTTCTGTGTTCCTCAGTATGTCTTTCGTGATTTCGTGTATTGTGGATTCCCTGAATCTGTTTGGCATGCCCGGTTTCCTTCTTGTTGGTATGATGGGGAGGGGTGGGGGTGCAGCGTCATGTCTGTCAGCCTCTCATTGTAGGTGTACTGGTAGTCGTTCATGTACTGGGTTTGTCAGGTTGGTTTTTGTGACCAGTCACACTGCTGCTTGTTGTTTCATATGGTTCAGTTGGAATTGTAGGGGTGGGATTCCTGATTTGACTTGCATTGTGTGTATTGGTGTTGTGTTGAAGACTGGTAGTATCATCCTGAGGCATCTGTTCTGTATGCTTTCAATCTTTTTTATTTGGCCCTGTTTGCCATTCCACCATACAGGCAAAGTGTATGATAATGTTGGTAGTATGCAGGCATTGTATAAAGTCTTCATGTTCTGGTGGCTCAGACTGCCTTTCGTGTTGGCGAGCATTCGTAGGCATCCTGGGGATTGAAGAGAGGTAATACTGTTTCGACCTCCATGGAAGTATGATGCCAGGTTGGAAGAGATGCCATCAAATCAGTTGCTTTGTAAACCACCAAGGTGTTGCATCCCAAACTGTAACACATTTCAGGTGAACAGTTCACTTGTACTATCCAGCAGCTACTATTATTTCAGTCCATGAATATATTATAATTATTCAATTAAAATGATAAATATATTCGCTTTCAATGTGCTTGCTTTGTCCAGGCACCCGTCAATGTCAGTGACAAAGGGATGAAAGTGACTTTATAGTAAGATGTAGTATATCTCAAGGTATTACCCCTCAGAGATATAGGTGGTACATTATATAGTGCAATCAGTGTAAGTGTATGGCACCTTTTGCTTCATCATGACATCAGCAAACAAAGGGAGCCCTTGAAACAGCCAAGTCTGGTGCGAGGTTGTCTCCATCCTAATATGTGCCTCTGGCCTCCAAAGACTGTTGTATAATAATTAAGGGAGAATAGCTAAACCTATTCTGCTGCCACATGTAAATGTATCTGGCCATTGTAGGAGCAGTGGTAACACCCTCACAACAGACCATATGGGGCGCTTACCACAAATAGTCTAGTGAATCTCTTCAATTTTGTATATTCATGCTTGGACGGCTCTGAGACGCCACTTGTACAACCTGCCTCCCCCATCCTTTTTCGCCGTTAACCTTGCACGGTCCCATTACACAGCTCCCAACCGCCTCTTCACACCGTTTACATACACAAGTCAACTGGTAGTGAGGCCCTACAGGCACCCACCAACCACCAGACATGGGTCAGCAACACAGCCATACCTCTGCATGCTCCGAAGACAAGGTCCAGGGATATGATAGAGACTACCTACACCTGGAGGAAGACGGATACACCACAAGGGACTAGAGAAAACTGGTTGGACCAGGCAGCGAAGAAAAACTTGTTACACTAGTCTGCTACTTTCAGAAACAAGCACGCACACTAGTCTACTACTTTCGGAAACCAGCACAAGGGCTTAGCGCCTGCTGCGGAATCCATTCCAGAGATTGACAGCATCGTGCATTCCGGAGACTGACAGCACTCAAGTATAAAGTGGACTTGCTTCGCTTGTCTTTCACCCTAAGTGTTTGTAGTGGGTCCCAATAACCACAATATTTTGCTCATATCACCGCTCGCTCTCGCTCTTGTGGAAATCTAGCTCAGCAGGTCAACAACCCAAGATACCCTCACAAAGATTCACTCAGGTGATCACCTTGTAAGTCCTGTAATTCCAATAGTTAGTCAGGCATGCTTCTTTTTTTTGGTAAGTTCCGGCCCGTCAGCCGCTGATTCCCTTCGCTTCCAGCTCTAGTTGCCACTACAGCCCGCCCTCATTGACGCTTGCTTGCATTTGAGTACATCAATCAACGCCAATACAGCAACTTTCAAGCTATGTGGTGCGTAATGGTTTAACAATCCCCAGGCCCCTATCTTGAATCGCCAACTTTTCCCTCTCCCATCTTCTCTTCTGCTAATTAATCTGGGGCCATTTTAATCACATGTATTGCGAAGTTATTCATCGATTCGGTCTGCAGGTGTGACAACTGCTTACTGGTTCTGCCACTCGTGAGAGGCCCGTCGGCTTAGTGGTGATGTATAATCTTACGCCTGTCATTACAGAGAGCTGGCGCAATCGGGTGGAACGTGGTCATCGCTGTATGTCCAGAGCGCGCCTCCGCAGTGCAACCGGCGAAGGCGCCTCGATTCTAATCTGACGACTGTGTATCCCATCTCCTTTATAGTCGTACAGTCTTGCAGGTGGTGTTCTCCTACTAAGATTAGGCCAATACTTCTACTTCGTTTCCCCCGAATGGTCGGTCCAGGTCCTTTGTTAAGGTTGCCAGTTCCGGAGGCTCACCGTACGGGCTTGATGCTCCGCATCTTTCTTCAGGTACATCTACGGTGGTATTGGTATAGGAGTGTTTGTGATGGCATGTGTCCAGCTGTTCGCTCTTTTCAGGGTGCGTTTTCTCCCCTCCCGTCGATCTTGGTAGTTCCTCACTGCGGGGTGTAGCGTTCTCTCTGGGGGACCAAAATCTGCCAGTCCCTTTGGCCATTCTTCATCGCCATTTCTGCGATACGGGCCATTTGCATGGCATTGCAGTTGTCTCGTGGGTGTGCAATGTTACCTCCTTGTCGCTCGCGGACCATCTAACGGTCCCTAATAGTGAGGATAAGATCACCTGGGAGTGTAAATATGGCGGTCAATTGTGGGGCGAATCCGCGAAAGCTGGCTATGGCAACTCCTTTAGTT
>Ga0209131_1003738_pt1 | contig 10066 bp, 8 predicted proteins | sample GraSoi_2013_40cm_FD_185826 | JGI IMG/M metagenome (GOLD analysis project Ga0209131, IMG submission 185826) | Grasslands soil microbial communities from the Angelo Coastal Reserve, California, USA - Sample 9_17_2013_40cm (SPAdes) (version 2) | ecosystem: Environmental > Terrestrial > Soil >...
CTCGGCAAGGTCTTCAGCGACGAAGGCTTCGAGCTGACCGACAGGGCCGTGGAGGGCGTGTTGCGCAAGCTACGTCTTGCCAAACCCGAAGACGTCTACGCCGATATCGGTCGCGGAGCGCTGCGCGCCGACGAGGTGCTTCAGGCGGTTTATCCCGAGCTCAAGCCTGACCCCAAGCGCAGGCGCAGCGCCTATTTCCAGCCCAATTCCAGCAGCGTCTCGATCGCCGGGCTGACCGAAGGGATCGGTTATCGCCTAGGGGGTTGCTGCCACCCCATTCCCGGAGACCGCATCATCGGCCTGATGGTGCCGGGCGCGGGCTGCGTCATCCATACGATCGATTGCGAAGTGCTCGATCGCCATCAGGACAGCATGGCAGATTGGATCGATGTGCGCTGGAAGGATCATGGCGGCGCATTCTCGGTCGCCCGCATCATGGTTCGGGTGAAGAATACCACCGGTGCGCTGGCCTCGATCGCCAATGTCATCGGCCAGAACGGCGCCAACATCTCCAATCTGAAAATCTCCAACCGCAATCCGCTCTATTTCGAGTTCCAGGTCGATGTCGAAGTGCGCGACGCGGTGCATCTGGAGAATCTGATCCGCGCTCTCAAAGTCGACCCGACCGTCGAGGCCGTGGAGCGGGTGCGTGGTCTCGACACCGACGGCGAGGCCGGCCACATCGCAGCCGAAAGCCAAGGGCTGCTGCCTCTCGAACATGCGAGACATTGAGAGCCGATATCTTGCCTTTCCCCTCAAGCTGGGGCGGAGAGGCGGCGCATGACCCGCTTGCGTCTTGGCGTGAACATCGATCACGTCGCGACCATCCGCAATGCGCGCGGCGGTCCGCATCCCGATCCCGTTCGCGCTGCGAAAGTCGCAATGGAAGCGGGAGCGGACGGGATCACGGCGCATTTGCGCGAAGACCGCCGCCACATCAACGACGCGGACCTCGCGTCGCTTGTCCGCGAGCGTGTGCCGCTCAATCTGGAAATGGCCGCTACCGATGAGATGCTGGCGATTGCGCTCCTGGCGCGGCCGCATGCTTGCTGCATCGTGCCGGAGCGCCGTGAGGAACGCACCACCGAAGGCGGCCTCGATGCGGCGGCTGCGCATAATCGCCTCGCCCCGATGGTCGCTACGCTCAAACAAGCCGGCATCCTGGTGACGCTCTTCATCGAAGCGGACCCGCGGCAATTCGAGGCGGCTCGTTCTCTGCGCGTGCCGGTGGTGGAGCTGCATACGGGCGCCTATCACGACGCGGGCTTGGCTGGAGATGCGGACGGGGTCGCGCGTCAGCTCGAAGCGCTGCGCAAGGGCGCGCGTGACGCCGCTTCCCTCGGTCTTGAAGTGCATGCGGGCCATGGCTTGACCTATGCCAATGTCGGCCCCATCGCGGCGATTCCCGAGATCGTCGAATTACAGATTGGTCATTTTCTGATCGGTGAAGCGGTTTTCGCCGGGTTGGACACGGCGATTAAGCATATGCGCGCAGTGATGGACCAGGCGCGGGGGACGTCATGATCATCGGATTGGGCAGCGATCTCATCGACATCAGACGGGTGGAAAAGACCCTCGACCGCTATGGACCACGCTTCATCGAGCGCATTTTCACCGACGTGGAACAGAGAAAATCCGAGCGCCGTGCCGCCCGCGCCGCCAGCTACGCCAAGCGTTTCGCGGCGAAAGAGGCCTGCGCCAAGGCGTTAGGAACGGGGCTGAGGGCAGGGGTCTTTTGGCGCGACATGGGCGTCGTTAATCTCCCCTCCGGTCAGCCGACCATGAGACTCACCCGAGGCGCGGCGAAAAGACTCGCGGAAATCACGCCGAAAGGCATGACGGCGCAAATCAATTTGACCATTACCGATGATTATCCCCTCGCCCAGGCGATTGTGATAATTACCGCTGTGGCGGAAGCGCCGCAGAGCAAAGAGAATTCATGAACATTATATAGATGTAGCCGCGCCGCTCTTGACGCGTGTCAACCGCTCCGCTTCCGTGGCACAACACCCGGAAGACAAATGAAAAAGGCCAGTCTACATGGCGCCTGAAGATCTGAATCAGACCGCCGCGGGGCACCCTCCCGTCGGCGCCACCGGCAAGCCGGCCAAAAAGCAGGAATCCTGGCTGGAGGTGGTCAAGACCATCGTCTACGCGCTGCTGATTGCCGGCGTGATCCGCTCTTTCATTTTTCAGCCCTTCAACATCCCGTCCGGGTCGATGGAAGGCACGCTTATGGTCGGCGATTATTTGTTCGTCTCCAAGGCCGCCTATGGCTATAGCCGCTATTCCTTCCCCTTTGGAATTCTGCCGTTCTCGGGACGCTTCATGGCTTCGACCCCGACACGCGGCGATGTCGTGGTGTTCAAGTTCCCCGGCGACAACTCGACCGATTACATCAAGCGGCTGATCGGCTTGCCGGGCGACCGCATCCAGATGAAGGACGGAGTGCTCTTTATCAACGACAAGGCCATACCGAAAGTCCGCGTCGGCGACTATGTGGAGGATTTCGGCGGCACCCCGCATCACGTGCCGCAATTCCGCGAAACCCTTCCCAACGGCGCGAGCTACAACGTGCTGGATCGCGACCCGCAGGGCGACCTCGACAACACGCAGGTGTTCATCGTGCCCGAAGGCCATTATTTCATGATGGGCGACAATCGCGACAATTCCGCCGACAGCCGTGCGAACGTGGGCTATGTTCCGTTCGAGAATTTTGTCGGCAAAGCGGAAATCATCTTTTTCTCGACCGATGGCAGCGCGCACTTCTGGGAAGTCTGGAAATGGCCCTTCGCCATCCGCTATGGCCGGATCGCCGAGATCGTCTACTAAGTAGAAGAACCTCTGCTCTCCGGGGTATCCAGAGAGATATGGGGCGGTGCCATTTTCATTGCTAATGCGCCACGTCAAGCTTGGGGGGCCAGCATGACGGATGGAATTGTGACAGCAGAGAATCAGCAGTGGAGAGATCTACTCTTCTCATTCCAGGGCCGGATATCCCGCCGGATTTTCGTCACGCGCTGCATGTTCGCGTATGTCTGCACAGGCGCGCTAATTGTCCTTGCCTTATTCGCGGTTGTGCAGGGCGTAGAGGTGTCGCGGGGCGGAGCCGGTGTAGGCCTCTGGGTTACCGTCGCGGCGGCCCTGCTCGCTGGAGCGCTCTTTGCCCTGCTGATATGGATAAACCTAGCGATGACAGTGAAGCGGCTTCACGATCGTGGCCGTTCCGGTTGGTTCACTCTGCTGTTGGTAGTCCCGCTAGTAAATTTCTGGGTATCGCTCGAAATCTTTTTCCTTGGTGGTACGACGGAAGCTAACCAGTTCGGCCCTCCGACTTCCGCCGGAGCTGAGAAACTCATCTTTGTGATCTGTCTTGGGATCGTGGCGATCCTTTTGGAATCCTACTTCGTGCCCATCATGGCGCGTTCGTTTGTCCTGCAGCCGTTCAATATTCCTTCCGCAGCGCAGGAACCAACGCTAATGGTGGGTGACTATTTGTTTGTTTCAAAGAGCTCGTACGGTTACAGCCGATATTCCTTTCCAATGGGTGTTATTCCCATTGCAGGACGTTTTTTTGCTTCGCCGCCGAAGCGGGGCGATATGCTCGTTTTTAAATTCCCGGGCGACAATACGACCGATTACGTCAAGCGTTTGGTGGGCCTGCCGGGCGATCGCATCCAGATGAAGGACGGCACGCTCTTCATCAACGACAAGCCGGTGCCGAAGGTCCGCGTCGCAGACTATGTCGAGGATTTCGGCGGCGCCCCTCATCATGTGCCGCAATATCGCGAAACCCTTTCCAATGGCGTAAGCTACAACGTGCTGGATCGCGAGCCACAGGGCGACCTCGACAACACTCCGGTGTTCGTCGCGCCCGAGGGCCATTATTTCATGATGGGAGACAATCGCGACAATTCCGCCGACAGCCGCGCCAACGTGGGCTATGTTCCCTTCGAGAATTTTGTCGGCAAAGTGGAGTTTCTCTTTTTTTCAACTCATGGCAAAGCGCGACTCTGGGAATTCTGGAAATGGCCAGCCGACATCCGTTACGACCGGATCGGCAAGGTCGTCTACTAAGTTGGATCAGGCCACGCTCGAAGAACGGCTCGGCCATCGTTTCCGCAATCACGACCTTCTCAAGCTCGCGCTTTCGCATGCCAGCATCGGCCCGGCATCGAACGAGCGGCTGGAGTTTCTCGGCGACCGCGTGCTCGGCTTGATCGTCGCCGAACGGCTCCATGCCGAGTACCCCGAGGAAGCCGAGGGCGGCTTGGCGGTGCGGCTTAATGCGCTGGTGCGGCGCGAGGCTTGCGCCAAAGCGGGCGAAGCGGCGGGACTGGCGCCCTATCTGATCATGGCGGCGTCGGAATCGGGAAGCGGCGGCCGGCGCAAAGCTGCGATTCTGGCCGGTGCCTGCGAGGCGGTGATTGCGGCGGTCTATCTGGACGGCGGCCTGGAAGCGGCACGCCGCTTCGTGCTGCGTTATTGGGAGGAATTGTTCGCGTCGTTGAAACCGGAATTGCGCGACGCCAAGACGGCGCTGCAGGAATGGACACAGTCCGGGACGCAAGCGCAGAGGGCCCAGCCGGTCTATGCTGTGAGGCAGCGGCTTGGCCCCGACCATGCGCCGGTCTTCACGGTGGAGGTTCGCGTGCCGGGTCAGGAATCCGAACAGGGCGAAGGCTCGACCAAGCGCGACGCCGAACAGGACGCCGCGCGCCGCATGTTGTTGCGCCTGGGTCTTTGGAAGGAATGAGCAAAGTGCAGACGCGTTGCGGGTTTGTCGCCGTGCTGGGTGCGCCCAATGCCGGCAAGTCGACACTGGTCAATGCCCTCGTCGGGCAGAAGGTCTCCATTGTCACCCAGAAGGTGCAGACCACACGCATCCCGGTGCGCGGCATCGCCATCCGCGGGACGACGCAGATCGTCTTTGTCGACACGCCGGGAATCTTCGCGCCCAGACGGCGGCTCGACCGGGCGATGGTCAAGGCGGCTTGGGGCGGGGCGGCCGATGCGGATGCGATTTTCGTCATGGCGGATGCGCCCGAATTGTCGGCAAACCCCGGAGGGCTCGCGGCCGGTGACACCGAGCGCATCATCGAAGGGCTGAAACAAGCGGGGAGGAAGGCCGCTCTCGTCTTGAACAAGATCGACGCCATGCGGCGTGACGCGCTGCTGCCTTTGGCCGACCGGCTTCAAAGTTCCGGGGTGTTCGACCGCACCTTCATGGTGTCGGCGACCAAAGGCGACGGCCTTCAGGAGCTGCTCGATTACGCCGCCGGCTTCATGCCCGAAGGGCCATTTCTTTATCCTGAGGATCAAGTGGCCGATATTCCCTCGCGCCTGCTTGCCGCGGAGATCACCCGCGAGAAGCTTTATCTCAGACTCCATGACGAGCTGCCCTATGCGTCCACGGTGACCACCGAGAGCTGGAAGGACCACAAGGACGGTTCGGTGCGCATCGATCAAACGATCTTTGTCGAACGCGAGAGCCAGAAGGGCATCGTCATCGGCAAAGGCGGGTTGACCATCAAAGCCATCGGCGAGGCGGCGCGGCACGAGATGGAGGAAATCTTCGGCCGCCGCGTGCATCTGTTTCTCCACAGCAAGGTCGCCGAACGCTGGGGAGACAGCCACGAGCATTACCGCGAATGGGGCTTGGAATTCCCGAAGGATCAATGAGTTGAACGGATATCCCCAAACTGTGGATGAAGTTTGTTCCCAGGCTATGAACAACTTTGACCTCCCCCTTGTGGGGAGGTCGAGTCGCCTGAGCGCCGCGAAGGCGACTCGGGTGGGGGGAATTGCGATACCGCTCCCCCCACCCGGCTCCCCCGGATCAAGTCCGGGGTCGCCGACCTCCCCACGTGGGGGAGGCGGAGTTTCGAGTCATGGAATGGACTGACGACGCCATCGTGCTGAGCCTGCGCGCCCATGGCGAATCCAGCGGCATATTGGAGGCGCTGACACGCGGCCACGGCCGCCATCTCGGATTGGTGCGCGGCGGTTCTTCTTCCAAGGGGCGCGCGGTGCTGCAGCCCGGGAACCGGATAAGGTTGGTTTGGCGGGCAAGACTCTCCGAGCATCTTGGTATCTTCACGGTCGAGCTGGCCCGGGCACGGGCCGCCGACATCTTCGAGCAGCGCGCCGCGCTTTCGGGGCTGAACGCGCTCTCCGCCGTCGCCGCCGCGGTCCTCCCCGAGCGCGAGCCGCATGAAGCGGCCTATGAAGGGGCCGATGCGCTTCTGGATGCGATCGCCCACCATGACTTTGCCGATTGGGCGCCCTTGTTCGTGCATTGGGAGATCGGGCTGCTCAACGAGCTTGGCTTCGGTCTCGATCTGGCGCGCTGCGCCGCGACGGGCGCGGGCGATGATCTCATTTACGTCTCGCCGCGCACCGGCCGCGCGGTTTCGCGCGGCGCCGGCGAGCCCTATCGCGATCGCCTGCTGTCCTTGCCGGCGTTCCTGCTCGGCCGGCAGGCCGGCGATCCGCGCGCGGCCGATCTCCACGCCGGGCTGCGATTGACCGCGCATTTCCTCGATCAATGGCTGCTCATGCCGCACGACAAGACGATGCCCGAAGCACGGCAAAGGCTGACCGATCTTGCCGCTCGCGCCGCAACCGAATCGGGATAGTGAAGAACAATAGCCTCCCGCTTGTGGGGAGGCCGGTTCGCGCGAAGCCGAACCGGGTGGGGGGAGTTACGCGAGACGACCATGGGTGAAATTCCTTTCAAGGACGACATCAGGCCCGAGCCTTTGGGCAAGGCGCTATCCGAGCGCTACCTCGCCTATGCGCTTTCCACCATCACCTCGCGCGCGCTTCCCGATGCGCGCGATGGGCTGAAGCCCGTTCACCGCCGCCTGCTGCACGCAATGCGCGAGCTGGGCCTTGATCCGACGGCGGGCTTCAAGAAATGCGCCCGCGTCGTCGGCGATGTCATCGGCAAATTCCATCCCCATGGCGATCAGGCGGTCTATGACGCGCTCGTGCGTTTGGCGCAGGACTTCGCCGTTCGTTATCCGCTGGTCGAAGGGCAGGGCAATTTCGGCAATGTCGACGGCGATAATCCCGCCGCGATGCGCTATACCGAAAGCCGGCTCACCCAGATTGCCGACTCGCTTCTTCAGGGCATCGAAGAAGACGCCGTCGATTTCCGCCCCACCTATGACGGCGAAGACCGCGAGCCGGTCGTTCTTCCTGGCGCTTTTCCCAATCTGCTGGCGAACGGTGCTACCGGCATCGCCGTCGGCATGGCGACATCGATTCCGCCGCACAATGCCGGCGAGCTCTGTCAAGCGCTGATCGCGCTGGTGGAGAACCCAAAGGTGCAGGACCGCACCATCTTCAAGTTCGTCAAGGGTCCCGACTTCCCGACCGGCGGCATCATCATCGATGATTCCGCCACCATCCAGGAGGCCTATCGAACCGGGCGCGGCAGCTTCCGCGTGCGCGCACGCTGGAAGCGCGAAGAAGGCGCGCGCGGCACCTATCAGATCGTCGTCGACCAGATTCCCTATCAGGTGCAGAAGGCCAAGCTCATCGAACGCATTGCGCAGCTCATCGAGGAGAAGAAGCTCCCCGCGCTCGAGGATGTGCGCGACGAATCCGCCGAGGACATCCGCATCGTGCTGGTGCCGAAGAGCCGCACGATCGAGCCGGAGATCCTGATGGAGCAATTGTTCCGCCAGACCGAGCTGGAATCGCGCGTCGCCCTGAATCTCAACGTCCTCGACAAGGGCGTGACGCCGCGCGTGATGAGCTTGCGCGAAGCCTTGGAGGCATTCCTCGATCACCGCCGCGACGTGCTTGGCCGCCGCACCCGCCATCGTCTGGCGCGGATCGCCGATCGTCTCGAGGTGCTGGACGGCTATCTCGCCGTCTATCTCAACCTCGACAAGGTCATCAAGATCATCCGCACCGAGGACGAGCCCAAGCCCAAATTGATGAGCGCATTCAAGCTCACCGACCGCCAGGCCGAGGCGATCCTCAATATGAGGCTGCGCGCCCTTCGCCGCCTCGAGGAGATGCAACTCCGCGAGGAACACAGCGCCCTCACGAAAGAACAGAAGGAGCTGAAGCGCCTTCTGGGATCGCAAAAACTTCAGTCGGAGAAGCTGGTCGAAGAAATCCAGGAGATCGATCAGCGCTTCGGGTTGAAGACCGCCCTCGGCCGGCGCCGCACCGAATTCACAAAGGCCTCGGAGCTGGCCGAGCTGCAGGCCTTCGCCGAAGAAGCGACCGCCATCGCCACCATGGTCGAAAAGGAGCCGGTGACGATCATCTGCTCCGAGAAGCTGTGGATTCGCACGCTCAAGGGCCATCAGGACCAAAGCGACGCCGTTAAATATCGCGAAGGCGACCGCAGCCGCTTCTGGCTGCCGGCCGAAACCACCGACCGCCTGATGCTGTTTTCGACCGATGGGCGTTTCTTCACCCTCGATTGCGCCAAGCTTCCGGGCGGGCGCGGCCTTGGCGAGCCCTTGCGGGATTTTCTCGACCTGCCGCCGGAGGCCGACATCGTCGCGATGTTCGTGCATCGCGAGGGCCGCAAGCTCCTTCTGGGTGCGATGTCGGGCCACGGATTCGTCACCGCAGAAGACGATGCGGTGGCGATGACGCGCTCCGGCAAGAAGGTGATGAATGTGCCACCGGGAATCGAGGCGGTGGTCGCCACCTTCGTCGACGGCGACTCCGTTGCGGTGCTCGGTGACAACCGCAAGCTGCTGATATTCCCGCTGGCCGACATGCCCGAACTGGCGCGCGGTCGCGGCGTGATCCTCCAGCGCTACAAGGACGGGCATCTTGTGGATGCGCGTGTGTTCAACGGGAAGGAGGGCCTGCGCGATGCCAATGGCCGCACTTTCACGCCGGCAGAGCTAAAAGATTATCGCGGCGCCCGCGCCCAAGCCGGACGCATCGTGCCGCGCGGTTTCTCCAAGGCGAACAAATTGGGCTGACATTGGAAACTGTCATCCCCGGCGAGCCGCGCGCAGCGCGGGCGAGGGAAGGGGATCTATTCAGTGATGGATTCCCTTGCCCTCGCGGCGTTCCGCCGCTTCCGCCTTCGCCAAGGCTACGGCGGACGCAATGTATCAACCCGACCCGCCGGAGCTTCAGCGGAGGCGGGCGGCCGGGAATGACAATTTTGGTTTATGTCCGCGGCATCGCGCGGGAAATGATTGCACCGCTGTCCACTTTCTCAGCTAGCGCGCCATAGGCGAGGCCGGGTGCGCCGCCGAGGCGCGTGGCGCAAAACGCATCGGAGACGAAAGCCGGCGCGTGCTGCACCAGAAGCGCCGCCTGCAACGCGAGCGCCAGTGATTCCACGAGCCGCCGCGCGGCGGGTTCCTCGATCGCAGTCTGCTGCAATTGGCGCTCGACATCGCCGGTCGCTCGGTCCAGATGCGTGTTCGCGCCGCGCGCCCGCTTGAGCTCATTGAGAAACACTTCGCCCGCTTCCGGGAATTGGGACAGCGCGCGCAGCACATCGAGGCAGATGATATTGCCCGAGCCTTCCCAGATGCCGTTCAGCGGCGCTTGGCGATAGAGGCGCGCGATCGGCCATTCTTCGACGTAACCAGCGCCACCATGGCACTCCATGCATTCGGCGACATGGCCTACGACTCGTTTGTTGAGCCAATATTTGGCGATGGGTGTCGCCAGACGCGAGAAGAGGGCGGCCTCTTCGTTCTTGGGCGCTTCTTCGAAACTGCGCGCGACGCGAAAGGCCATTGCCGTCGCGGCTTCGGATTCCACCGCGAGGTCGGCGAGCACCTGGCGCATCAGGGTGTGATCGATGAGCAGCTTCCCGAACGCGGCTCTGTGCGCGCTATGCCACAAGGCTTGTGCAAGGGCGCTGCGCATATAGGCCGCCGGCGCGATGGCACAATCCAGGCGCGTGTGATGCACCATGTCGAGAATGGTGGCGATGCCGCGGCCTTCCTCGCCGATGCGAACCGCATATGCGCTGTGATATTCGATTTCCGCGGACGCGTTGGCGCGATCGCCGAGCTTGTCCTTCAGACGCATCAGACGGATCGCATTATGCTCACCCGCCGCA
>Ga0209131_1003739_pt1 | contig 10065 bp, 6 predicted proteins | sample GraSoi_2013_40cm_FD_185826 | JGI IMG/M metagenome (GOLD analysis project Ga0209131, IMG submission 185826) | Grasslands soil microbial communities from the Angelo Coastal Reserve, California, USA - Sample 9_17_2013_40cm (SPAdes) (version 2) | ecosystem: Environmental > Terrestrial > Soil >...
CGGGCACATCGACCTCACCCCATTTGCCAAACAGCAGTTTCTGGAAGGCATAGCCGCGGCCAGTGCTGCCGCGCGGATCGGGGGCCAGCACGGCATAGCCCGAGGCCCTGAGGAGCTGCCAGTCGAAATCGAATTCGTACTGGTGCTGCTCGTTGGGTCCGCCATGGAGACGCACCAGGGTGGGCCATCCGGACGGCGGGGCCGGACCTGCGGGTGTGAGCAGCAGTGCGCTGATGCCCAGCCCGTCGGGGCTCCTGAATTCAAGGGTCTCAAAAGAGCCGAGCTCGACTTGCGACAGCCACTGGGCGTTGTGGTCGGTCAGCGCGCGCAGCTTGCCCTGGTCCAGCGCGTAGATCTCGGGCGGCTGATTCCCCGTGCCAATGTCAAGTACGGTGTGGCCGTTCGCCCCGACGTCAAATTCCGTCACCACGTAACCGGCGGGGCTCAGGCGTTCAATCTTCCCATCTGACAGGCGCAGGCGCGCCAGCACCATGCTGTGATGGTCCTCCAGCCGGAAATAGATGTAGCGCCCGTCGCGCGAAAATTTCTCGTCGAGGCAGTTGCGATCGAGTGCGGCGGCTGGGGTGGATTCCAGATTGCCCGCGACGTTGGCGAGTCCCACCTGCACCAGCGCATACCAGGCATCTTCAGGTCTCCCACCGGCCTCGTAGGTCAGCTGCTGGCCGTCGGGGCTGAACTGCGGCGTTCGATTGCTCCATTCGTCGTCCGGGTCGCCCTCGGTGCCGGGATTCCGCGTGACCTGCAGCGCGGCCGCGCCGGGCTGCGCCGGAATCACATAGACATCCCAGTCGTTGGTTTCGTCCGGATCGGTGCCCCGTTTGGTGAGGAACGCGATCTGCCTGCCATCCGGTGACCAGACGGGCTGCAGTTCATTGTAGAGACCCGTGGTGAGCGCACTCACTGCACCATTGTCCAGATCCATCAGGTACAGGTGCGCGCGCTCATGGCCGAGGAACCCGTAACCGTCCGCCCTAAACTGCAATCGATCCACCACAATGGGCGCTGGCCGGTCCGGGTCTGGTGCAGGGCGAGCGGCTTCCTGCGCGGAGAAGGCCAGATGTTTGCCATCGGGAGCCAGTGCAAAGGTGCTGATCGTTCCTTCAAAGTGGCTGAGCTGCCGCGCCTCGCCGCCGGGCAGGCCGATGAGCCAGATCTGCGCCTCCAACTTGCCATCCAGCGGATCGCGCAGGAAGGCCAGCATTCGGCCGTCGGCGCTGAAATGCGGGCTGCGATCGTTGGCCGGCGAGCTCGTCAGCCGGATGTGCTGGCGGCCGTCGAAACTCACCAGCCAGATATCGCCGTCGTCGCGGTCCGTCGCCCGGTTCGGCGTGCTCAGGACATAGGCGACCCAACGGCCGTCCGGAGACAGTTCCATTTCGCTGACGCTCTGGAGCCGGTAGTAGTCGTCGGGCTGCAAAGGGCGGAGCGGCGTGGCGCCGTGCGCCGGGCTGTGCAGCAGCAGTCCGAGCGCACACAGCAGGGGCAGCCAGAGCATCGCGCGCGTGGTTCGCATTAGTTCTTTCGCCCCATTACCATAGCGGCCGCGGGCGTTCATGGCCGCGCCTGTACTCTATAAGGGAGCGTTTGTGACGACCCGGGCAGCATCGCCGATATCCGGACTCGAGGCAACACTGCCCACGGACTGGTACCGGCGCGAAGACGTCTTTGCGCTCGAGCGCGAGCACATCTTCCTGTCCGAGTGGTTTTGTGTAGCGCGTGATGAACAGTTACCTAAGCCGGGCGATTCTTCTGTCGTTGCGGTGGCCGGCCAGAGCATCCTGCTGGTACGCAATCGCGAGGGCAGGGTGCGCGCCTTCTACAACGTCTGCCGTCATCGCGGTGCGCGGCTGTGCGCACCCCGGGACAATGCCGAAGGCGGGGCCGTGCCGCTGCGCGGCGGGGTGATGCCGGGCGGCACGATTGTCTGTCCCTACCATGGGTGGACCTACAGCCTTGATGGGCAACTGCTCAAGGCGCCGCACCTGGATGCCAGCGGCGCCTTTGACCCCTCATCGGTACGCCTGTACGCGGTGGCCTGCGAGAGCTGGGGTGGATTTCTGTTCGTCAATCTCCATTCCGGAGAGGTGAGCTCCCTAAGCGCCAGCCTGGGTGGCGTGCCGCAGCGCCTGGAGCGCTACCCGCTCGAAGGGCTGCGCATCGCGAGTACGCTCAACTATGACGTGGCCGCCAACTGGAAGGTGATCTGCGAGAACTACAACGAGTGCTACCACTGTGGACCTGTGCATCCGGAGCTGTGCCGGCTGGTGCCCGCATTTCGCGAGAACGGCGGCGCCAATCTCGACTGGCAGCGCGGCATACCCCATCGCGCGGGGGCTGATACCTTCAGCTCAAGTGGTACTTCGGTGCGCCGGTCCTTCCCCGAACTGAATGAGGACGAGCAGCAGCGCCACAAGGGCGAGCTCGTGTACCCCAATCTGCTGTTGAGTGTGGCGCGCGAACACGTCGCTGCCTTCCTCCTCGAGCCGCTCGGCCCGATGCGCACGCGCATCAGCTGTCATTTCCTGTTCGAACCCTATGAGATGGCGCAGCAGCGCTTTGATCCGTCCGAAGTGGTGGAGTTCTGGGATCTGGTGAACCGGCAGGATTGGGCCATTTGCGAGGCTGTGCAGGCGGGCATGTCGGCGCGCGTGCACGAAGCCGGCGTATTTTCTCCCCTGGAGGACTCCAACCTCGACATTCGCCGCTATGTCACCGAGCGCATCGGCGCGTTTGTGTAGTTTGCCCAGGCGCACCACAGCCGCCCGCGCTCCGACGCTGCCTGGCCCCGAAGCGTTTCTGGTGCCGGGGCCCGGCCCGTATCTCTTGACGCACTCGGTCGGGGCACTGCCGCGCGCCGCCATGGGCGGCCTCTACGCAGACTTCATCCAGCCCTGGATGGAGCGGGGCGGCGATGCCTGGCCCGCGTGGCTGGGTTGCATCGACCGCTTCTGCGCCGCGCTCGCCGCGCTGCTGGGCGGGCGCGAGAGCGAATACTGCCCGCAACCCAATCTGTCGGCGGCGCTCGCCAAACTGCTGCCCGCTCTGCCCACGCCGCCGGTGGGGAAGAAGGTGTGGATCGCGGCCGAAGAAACCTTTCCCTCGCTGGGCTTCGTCATGCAGCGGACGCAGGGGCTGGGCTACGCACTGCGGCTGCTACCGCGGAGTGCCGATCCAGGCGACCTGCAGAGCTGGGACACGGCGCTGACGCCGGAGGTGTGCGGGGCGCTGATCACGCACGTGCATTCCAATGCCGGAGTCGTGAGCCCCGTGGCCGCGATCACCCGCTTGTGCACCGCGCGCGGGGTCTGGTCGATCGTCGATGTGGCTCAATCCGCCGGCATACTACCGCTCTCGGTGGTGACGCTCGGCGCCGATGTGGTCCTCGGCAGCTGCGTCAAGTGGCTCTGCGGTGGGCCGGGTGCCGGGTTTCTGTGGGTGCGGTCCGGGCTTATTCCACAGCTGCATCCGGTCGATGTCGGGTGGTTTTCTCACGCCGATCCCTTCGAGATGGACATTCATTCGTTCCGCTACGCCGATGATGCGCGCCGCTTCTGGGGCGGCACACCGTCGGTGGCTCCCTACGCCCTGGCAACCGCGGGCCTGCAGCTGCTTGGGGCCGTGGGAATTGAGGCGGTCCTGGCACATAACCGGGCGCTGATCGACGCTTTTCTCCAGGCGGCGCCGCACCGGCTGCGCGAGGGTGTCCGCCTTGAGCAGCGGGGCGGGACCCTCTGCATTCCTGTGGGTGAGGCGCTGGCAGCGGTGCGCGCGGCACTTGAGACGGCGCAGGTCCGCTTTGATTGCCGCGGGTCTGTCGTGCGCCTCTCGTTTCATCTTTGCAATACCATGGACGACGCGCGGGCGACCGGGCGCGCCTGGCCGCGCTGACGCATTCACGAGGGGGCCATGACCGCCAATTCAGAACTGTTTGATCGCTGGGTGCGGGGACCGTTCGTGGCGATGAACACCGAGCTCGAGAACCTGTATTTCATGCAGCGGGATCGGCTGCGTGTCATCGGGGTCGGGGACACCATCAAGGGAAGCCTCCGCGATGAGGGGCAGGTGTATGTAGTCGCGCTGCTCAGGGAAGGCAACACGGGCGATGGCTTCGAGAACGGCTTCAACGTGCTGGGCAACGTCGGCATGTATCTGGCGGCACTGCGGCGCCATGAACTGACCAATCCGGCGCGGGAGGAGCGTTCACCCTTTGCGGAAGCCTCTTCGCTGGCGTTGCACGTCGGCGCCTCGCTCGGCATGGCGCCGCGCTTTGCCACCAGTCATCTGGCGACCCACAACAAGGCCATCGCGGGTGTACGCAAGAGTTTCACCTCGCTCCCCGACGAATTCCTGTTCGTGGACGAGAATACCCGCGGGATCCTCGGCTTCCAGCGGGCGGCAGCGGCACTGACCGGAATCGTGCACCTGGGCGTGTCCAGCCCGGTGGCCGACGTGCTGTTCGAGCCAGCCAGCCAGGCACTGCGTGATGTGCTGGCGAGCAATGCCAGGCTGTACACGCAGCTCGACGTCGAGCGCTTCTTCTATTCGGTGCGCCCGTACTACAAGCCCTATCGTGTCGGGCGACAGGAGTATCGCGGCGCCAATGCAGGTGACTTCTCCGGGATCAACGAGCTTGATCTGCTGCTCGGCCTGTGCCGGGCGAGCGATACCTACTATGCCCAGCTGCTGGTCGACAAGATGCTGTTCATGCTGCCTTCCGACCAGGCGCGCTTGCGCGAGTGCATGACCTACCGGAGCCTCCTCGATGAACTGCTCGAGCTGGCGGAGAACCACGCGCACACAGGCTGGTTCCAGCAGAATGGACGGGCATTCCTTGAGGTCTGCGATCTGTTTGGCCAGACCGCCGCGCAGCATCACGATCAGCTGGTCAGGCGCTTCATCGCCACACCTGCCGCCGCACTGGCGGAGGAGGCCCTGCAGGACATCACCGCCAGCGGCCCGCCATTGCCGGTGCTGTTGCGCTCGCTGGAAGTGCTGCGTGACATGCGTACCGGAGCGAAACGTGCCGATATCAACACGCGCCACGCGGACCTGGCCCGGCTGCGCGGCCTCATCAACCGCGCTGATTGATCAGCGCCTTGAATCCGGCGGCGCGTCGCCGCCTGTGATGAGACGGATGCCCCCGCCAAAGGTCAGATAGGCCCAGAACCAGTTGATCATGGTGGCGACGCGATTCCGCAACCCGACCAGGAATCCTACGTGGATGAGTCCCCAGAGCCACCAGGCCGGAGCACCCCACAACTTGATTCGGCCGAAATCCGCCACAGCCGACTTGCGCCCGATCGTAGCGAGGCTGCCCCGGTGTCGATAGATGAACGGATCGGGCGCCGGTTCCCGGCGTAGTCGCGCGGCAATTGTCCGCGCGGCATAGCTGCCGCCTTGTTTGGCGGCAGGCGCCAGTCCGGGCACGGGCTTACCGGCCCAAGCCTTCGACAAGGCCGTATCGCCGATGGCGTACACGTTGGGCAGTCCGCGCACGCTGAGGTCGGGCTCAACGACCAGTCGGCCGGCCGCGTCCATTTCCTTGCCGAGCCAGGCCGCGGCGGGCGAAGCCATGACGCCGGCGGCCCACAGGACCGTGCGCGCCAGAATGCGCTTGCCGTTCACGAGCACGCCCTCGGCGTCGATGCCTTCCACCCGACTTCCGGTCAGTACTTCAACGCCCAGCCGCTCCAGTGACCGTTGGGCAATGCGCGCCAAGTCGTCGGCAAATGTGGGCAGGATGCGGGGAGCCGATTGCACCAGGACTACTCGCGCCCGGGCCGGGTCGAAATTACGGAACTCCATTTCCATGCCAAAGCGCGCCAGCTCGGCGATCGCACCCGCGAGTTCGACGCCGGTGGGCCCGCCACCCACGATCAGGAAGGTGAGGAGCGCGTCGCGCTCGGCCGGATCGTCCGTGGATTCAGCGTGCTCAAAGGCAGTCAGCAACCGGCGCCGGATTGCCGTCGCGTCCTCAATCCGCTTCAGGCCCGGTGCGTAGGGTTGCCACTGATCTTTTCCAAAGTAGCTGTGTGCGGCGCCGGTAGCCAGCACCAGGTAGTCGTACGGTATTTCCTTTGAGCCGACCAGCACCTGTTGGCGGGTGGTGTCGACGCCGGTGACCGTCCCGAGCAGCACCCGAGTGTTGAAATTCTCCCGAAACAGCGGGCGTATGGGTGCGGCGATGTCGCCCGGCGACAAGGCCGCCGTGGCCACCTGGTACAGGAGCGGTTGGAACAGGTGGTAGTTGCCCCGGTCGATGAGGGTGACGGAGGCACGCACGCGCCGCAGTGCCGCCGCGCAGGCCAGACCGCCAAAACCGGCACCGACGATGACCACTCGTGGCAAGCCTGTGAGGTCGAAGGCCGGCTTGCCCTGGAGTTCTGGGAAACTGCGCCGCAGGCTCAGCCAGATGAGCGTGTCGGCCGACAGCATGCCGGCACCAAACAGCGCGAGCACTGCGAGCGTGGCGAACAACAGAATCCCGTCGGCCGCCGCCGGCATCGACATTGCCGCACCGGCGCTGGCGACCGCCAGCGCGATCGCCAAATACCGGGTCAGCAGTCCCGGGAGCAGCAGCAGGCCGCCGCAAAGCAGCAATGCCGTGGGCCAGATCTGCATGGTGCCGACCGGCAGCCACAGCGACCAACGGATGAGCGGCACGGTGAAGCGATGCGCGGTCTGAGCCCAAACCAGCAACAATGCGATGGCCAGCCAGATGCGAAGCAGCGACAGATAGATGGGCGCGAGTCGCGCCGTAACCCATGCGGACGCCGCTGCAACCTGGGCTGCGAGGGGCAGCGCACTGTCGGCAAGGCCGCGATGAAGGAGGGAATCGAGCGAGCCGGGCCCGGCGCCGCGGAACACATACCAGCCGAACAGGGCAGCCGAAAACAGCTGGCCGTCATTCGCGTTGTAACTGGTCTGCACCACCAGGGTGAGGGCCAGCATTGAGAAAGCGGCGTAGCGCGTCAGCAATCCTACGGCGAACAAGGCCGAACCGATCAGCTCGATCGCGGCGCCGAGATAGGCGGCCGTGACCGGGGCCATCCAGGTGACCGGGTACACATGGGTAGCCAGTTCCACGGCCGTGGTCCAATTGGACACCTTCAGGACTCCCGAAATGAAGAAGCCCTGCGCCAGGCCGATGCGCACGGCCAGATCAAGCAAAGGCCAGCCGACGGCGCGCAGCAGCCGGAAAAACTCGGCGTGGGCGCCGAGCGGGCGCGATAGCCATGAGAGCCCCCGATCAGGGGGCAATGCGGCAGGGGTGGAACTGCGAATCACGTGTCTATTCTCAGCTCAGCGCCGGTCCTGGATGAGTGAGGCGTGGCCGTCCGGATCGCGCAGGATGAAAGCCCCGTGGAATCCCAATTCTGCGTTCGGCAGCGCGACCAGCGCGCCGGACACGATTGGCGTATGCCGGTTGATCGCCGCGGCGAAAATGGCCCCCGGTACCTGAGTCTGCAGGTTCACTTGCCAATACCAGTGGTCCGCGGCCTGTGTATCGGCCGGCATGGGCCGGCCGTCACGCGGCGCCAGGTACTCCAGCAATTCGACTCCCGGGCCACTGGCGGCGCGCAGCGCGGTGATGCGCAGGTGCGCTCCGGATACATTGTTTAACTGCTCCTGCTCGGCGCCATAGTTGTCGCTGGTGCCGCTGACTTGCAAGCCGAGTTCGTCACGGTAGTAGCTCAGGCTGGCCTCGGTGCTGGCCACTGCGATCGCCGTGTGGTCGATTCCGAGGAACAGCGAATCGTCGCGTCGCTGCCACTTCGCCGCGCCCTTGCCCTCCGGAAATTGCAATATCTCGAGAGTATTGCCTTCGGAGTCACGAAAATAGAAGGCCTGGATCCCGCCCGCATTGGGATTCCAGTCGGGCAGGCGCTGCGGGCCGCTCGAGACGTTTGCGACGTTGAACTGCCGTAACCGTGCGTAGGCCCGATCCATGTCGCTCACGATGATGGCGATGTGCTGGAACCAGCCGTCGTTACTGTGAGAATCGCGCGGAATGGGCCGGCCGCGCGGGTTCAGAAACTCCATCAACTCGATCGCCTCATCGCCCAGGCGCATCCTGGCTATGCGCAGACGCAAGCCAAAGACTCCAAAGAGATGCTCGTACGCCTCGCCCGTGATTTCGTGCTCAGACACCTTCGAGAAGCCGAGCACTTGCGCATAAAACGCCTCTGCCCTGTCAAGGTCTGAAACCGGAATGCCTACCGAGTCAACCGCCGTTAGGCCCTCGGCGGCCGCGACCGCCCCGGAAAGGGACGCGGCGAGGGCCAGCAGCACTGCGCGCAGCAGCATCATGACAGTGCTTCGATGGCGTGTTGCGGGCGGTGCAGCTGGCCCGCGATCCGGGCGCCGACACGCAGGCCCCAGGCGTATATGCTGAGGGCCGGATTGACGCGACTGCTGCGCGGCAAAACGCTGCCGTCGGCCACGTAAAGTCCACTCAGGCCATGCACGCCGCCGTCGGCGTCCACCACCGAGTCCCGGGGATCGGTGCCGCAGACCAGAGTGCCGCAGGCGTGGGCGGTTCCGGAGAGGCCCACGCGCTGGCCGATGCCGATGAGTCCTGCAACGAGGAGTGAGCGCTGCAGGGCACGCGTAAAGCGGCGGTGCTCGTCGGTCGCGCCGACAAGCCTTCCGGCATCGTAATCCATTACACGCTCGATGAGGGTACCGCTACGGCGCTCCATGACACGATTGCGTGGATCTGAACCGTCCTCGGTCTGCAGAAAGAAGCCGTAGGCGCGAGCGCCCAGCGCGCGGCGCACGAAGCCCGGTACAAAGCCCGGGATCAGAGTTGCGATCAGCTCGCCGTCAAAGCCGAGCGGTTGAGCACTGGAATGCGGAAAGTCGCGGTGGGTCAGCAGCCGGGTCTTGCGGATGAGATCCATCTGGTATCTGGTGCCGATGGCCACCAGAGCAGTCAGCAGATGCAGCTTGAGATTGCGTCCGACGTTGCCTGCCATCGGCAGACTGCTCGCGAGACCGGTTGCATCGAGGTGCCGTGCCAGGAGACGTGGCGAGTGCAGTGCGCCGGCGGCGAGGACGACGGAGTCGGCGCGGAATTCGCGGCCATCCGCGAGCCGTACGCCGGTGATGCGTTTTGCGGCGCCGGGCGCGGCGCACAGGGCGATCGCATCGGCCCTGGTCAATAGCGTGTAGCGTGAATCATCGGCAAGCCGTGCGATCAGGGACCGGTCCGCTTCGCCCTTGAGGTTGCGAACCGAGGCGAAGCCGTCGAAGTGCGCCGCCTCCTGCGCAAACCGGCCGATCTCAGGGGCCAGCGCCATGGGCATGGGTGCGCTTTGCCAGGGGCGGCCTGGGCCGGTCAGTCGCCCGAGAATACGCGCCAGGCCGGGCTCGGCGGCAATCCTGCGCACGGTGAGGAGCGACTCCGCCTCTTCGTAGTAGGGCGCCAGATCATCATAGGTCAGAGGCCATCCGCGGCATCCGTATCCCGGCTCGGCAGCAAACTCCTCAGTGGAAAAGCGCAGCAGGGCGGCGCCGTACCACTTGGTCTTGCCGCCGACGTTGATGTGTTCCTCGGGCTCCAGCGCACCGCCCTGGCCATCCACCCACGGCTCCCGCGCCAGGAATTCACCGCGGTGGACGACGCGTTCAACATCGAGGGTACTGCCATCAACAGGCAGATGGGCCCCCTTCTCCAGGTGCAGCACACGTAGGCCGCCCCTGACCATGCGATAGGCCGCGGCGGCGCCACCGGCACCGGAACCGATGACGATGGCATCGTAGGGTGCAGCACTCATGCTGGACCCGGCAGTAATGAAGGCAAAGTCGCCGCGCGTCCGTCGATTCTGGGCTCAAAACCGCAGTGTATGCAGCGCTCGAGGGGCGTATGCACCAGCTTGGCACACGCCGTACGCCCGGTCCGCAGCAGCTGCATTTGGGCAGCGACCTGCATCCCCAGCACCGGGGCAATGAAATAGATCCACAAATGCTGCCAATTCATCGCCGGTGCGGCTGAGGCGAAGCTTCGCGCCGGGTTCATGCTCATTCCGGATAGCGGTGCCT
>Ga0209131_1003740_pt1 | contig 10064 bp, 10 predicted proteins | sample GraSoi_2013_40cm_FD_185826 | JGI IMG/M metagenome (GOLD analysis project Ga0209131, IMG submission 185826) | Grasslands soil microbial communities from the Angelo Coastal Reserve, California, USA - Sample 9_17_2013_40cm (SPAdes) (version 2) | ecosystem: Environmental > Terrestrial > Soil >...
ATTTTTATCATGGCATCATTGGCTTTGATATTATGGGAGTGGAAAAGAAATTCCAGATGGGGTTCGTCTCTGCAGGTGGCTATCATCACCATCTTGGATTGAACACCTGGCAGGGCGAAGGTGCCCCGCCTCCACCCACCGATGCAGTTGGTTTGCGTTATTTCACGATTGACCTGCCAAACCAAAAGGCATACGATGAAGTCGTGGCTCGGGTTGATGCGGCCGGCATCCCGTCGAATCAGACCGAAGAGGGTCTGCTGATACATGATCCTTCTCAGAACGGTGTTATCTTAACGGTTCGTATGTAAGCAAATCCAATACTGATTTATTAGCGTCGGCTGTTTCGAATTGATAAAATAACGTGAATAATGGATAAAGAGGTTCGCTTTTAGGTAAACTTTAGGTGCCAACCAAAAGAGCACCCGAAAGGAATTCCACGCCATGAGTTTACTTGAATCATTTTGTGAGCGTAGATAATTTTAGCCAAGTCTTTCTGCCTGCTTGGGAATATATTTCCTTTGTGCGCCAGTCACAGTGCTTAGACTTTATGACATTCCCCGCAGGGATAAGCTACCTGCCAGAAGAGTTTAGTCCGGCACAATTCTGTTTTTGGTCGCTAGGCATCTTAGATACTCCTTAGGCAGATTTCAAAAGTTTTCCAATATTCATTTTCTATTTCAGAAATGGTCTCCTTAGAAAAACGGTCCTTCAAAACGGAGGACTGTTCTATTATTCCACCGAAACAAGTTCAACATCAAACACCAGCGTAGCATTCGGCGGGATGACTCCGCCTGCGCCACGTTCACCATATCCTAGGTCGGGCGGGATGATGAGTTGTGCCTTGCCGCCAACCTTCATCAGCGCGATGCCTTCATCCCAGCCTTTGATGACCCGTCCCTTGCCGAGCGGAAATTCGATCGGTTCGCCGCGTGAGACCGAGCTGTCAAAGACTTTGCCATCTTGAAGCTTGCCCGTGTAATGCACAGCGACAGTCTTACCCGCCTCAGCTTGCGCGCCCGTGCCTGCTTCTACTTCAATATATTCCAAGCCACTTGTTGTTTTCATGGATTCTCCATTTTGAATAAGATTAATGGCGCTATTTTACCTGTTGTTTCAAAATACCGTTATCCATTAGCGGTTTGGAGTGTCACGGTGTAAAATAGTATTATTCGGAACAATATTTTCATCGGAGGTTTCAATGGGCTTGAAAAGGAACGTCAGCCTTTCGACGGCTCTCGGGTACAAGGGACAAGGTCCATATTTGACCTATATCCTGCATCGTATTGGCGGGAGCGCGTTGTTCATCTTCTTCACGATCTACATTTTGTCGCTGGTGGGTGTTCATGCCGCAAATAGGATTCTAGCCAACTGGGTCTTTCAAATCATATTCCTACCGTTTATGTTGTTCCACGCCATCAACGGCTTGCGGATTACCTTCCTTGATCTGTCACCAAAATTAATTGAGCATTTCCGCACTGCCATCAATATTGAATGGGTGGCGTATATTCTGGTAGTTCTATTCGCGTTGTTCGTGATCTTGCGTAACGTGTTTGGAGGTTAGAGATGGCAGCGAGAACTCTTTCGCTTAATAAGCGTGGTTTCAATTTTGAAACCTTTATGTGGGCGTTCACGCGTTTCACTGTAATTGCGATGTACGGATTAATTATCGCGGGCATTCTTGGTGCGTTGATCATCAGTGCACAATCCGGCGCAAACTTTGGAAATATTCTCTACTGGGCGTTCTTCCCGAATGTGGCAGAGAATCCATTGGGGCAAGTGTGGATGACCATTCTTGCCAAGTTGATGGTTATCGCCTTCGTGCTGTCTGCCTGCGGACATGGTGTCCACGGTGTACTTGAAATTTTGGACGACTATTTCACGAGCGAAGGTGCAAGACGCTGGTCGCGTAACTTCATTATCACCTATGCAATTGTCGCGAGCTTGATCGCAATGTTTGTGATTTGGACTAAGTAAGAATGGTTGTCAAGCCTCCTCTGCCAAAACACAAAACCGAAGACTTTGGAGATAAACTGATTATTACAATGCCAAGTCGAAAGGTGTGGCCTTTTATTCTAGTATTCTGCATCTGGAGTTTGTTTTGGCTTACCATGGAATCTACTTTGGTAGCAACCATATTCACATCACATAATCCTAATCCGTTTAATGTAATCACTTTCATTATTTTCTTTGCAATTTGGAATCTACTGGGTTTATTTCTTGTTTATAACATTTTATGGCAACTGATTGGAAAAGAAGAGATACAAATAACGAAACAATCTATCAAAATCAGTCAAATAGTGCTCATGTATAAACGATCACGAGAATATCTTTTTGAACATATAAAAGATCTTGATCTTGCACGTGTAAGCATATCTGATTTATCATTTCAACGTGGACAATTTCCAACAGGGACTAAACTTGGCTCCATTTCATTTGATTATGGAGCTCAAACTTTCAAGTTTGCAGGCAGTATTGAGGAAGCCGAAGCCAAACAAATCATCGCGGAAATTCAACAGAAATATCCGCAATACAAAAAACAAATAAGTTAGTCAAGAACTATTCATCACAAAAGGTATCAAAGACACCAAACCCTTTTCCTTAAACCTTAGTGTACTTTGTGTCCTTCGTGGTAAATGTATTCAGGAGTAATTCATGGCGAATGTTCATCAATTTGAAGTGATCGTGGTTGGCGGCGGCGGGGCGGGACTCATGGCGGGGCTGTATGCATCGCGCGGCGCGAAGACGGCGGTGATCAGCAAGATGTATCCCACGCGTTCGCACACGGGCGCGGCACAAGGTGGTATCAGTGCGGCGCTCGGTAATTATGAAGAAGACAAACCCGAATGGCACATGTATGACACCGTCAAAGGGTCTGATTATCTCGGCGACCAGGACGCCATCGAGTTCATGACCAATGAAGCGATCGATGCCGTGCTTGAACTCGAACACATGGGTTTGCCTTTTGATCGCACACCTGAAGGACGCATCTCACAACGTCCGTTTGGCGGGCATACGAATAATGTCACCGGCAAACCTGTTCGCCGCGCCGCGCACGCCGCCGACCGCACGGGTCATATGATTCTGCAAACGCTGTATCAACAGTGCATCAAGAACAAGGTCACTTTCTTCGATGAATATCAAGCCCTTGATTTCATTATGGCCGAAGGTGGCAAGGCCGCGGGCGTCGTAGCTGTTGAACTTGCCACGGGTGAACTGCATACCTTTCACGCAAAGTCAATCATCTTTGCCACGGGCGGATACGGTCGCATTTTTGAAGTCACCTCCAATGCGTATGCGTACACTGGCGATGGTGCCTCAATGTTATTGCGTAAGGGTATTCCACTGGAGGATATGGAGTTCTTCCAGTTCCATCCCACCGGCATTTATAAATTGGGCATTCTCATTACTGAAGGTGCGCGCGGCGAAGGTGCGGTGCTCATCAATGGCAACGGTGAACGCTTCATGCCGAAGTATGCGCCTACTGTGAAAGACCTGGCTTCACGCGATGTTGTCTCTCGCGCCATCCTCACCGAGATCAAAGAGGGGCGCGGCGTCAATGGTAAGAATTATGTTTATTTGGATATTCGTCCCGAGACGGTCAATAAATTTGCCAAAGAAGATGGACGCACGAATCCCGACGGTTCTCCCATCAATATCACGGGTGACACTATTATGCAAAAGATTCCTGACATTGTGGATTTCTGTCGCGTCTACCTTGGGGTTGATCCTGTTACCCAAATGATGCCCACCCAGCCGACTGCGCATTACGCGATGGGCGGCATCCCCACCAATAAATTTGGTGAAGTGGTTGTGGACGATAAAGGCACGACTGTTCCCGGTTTATTCGCGGCGGGCGAATGTGCGTGTGTATCTGTCCATGGCGCGAATCGCCTTGGCACCAATTCATTGCTTGACCTGGTTGTGTTTGGTAAACATGCCGGGCTCAAAGCGGCGGAGTATGCGAAACAGGCTGAGTTTACGAAAATGCCTCAGGACGCTGAAGCTGGTGCAATGTCCCAGTTTGAGGCGTTGCGCAATGGGTCGGGTAAAGAAAACGTATACGACCTGTCCAATGAGATGAAGAACGTCATGTTTTCGGAAGTCGGTATTTATCGCAATGGCTCCGCGATGGAGAATGCCATTGATAAAGTTCTTGAATTGAAGGAAAGATACAAACATGTGAAAGTGAGTGATACGGGCAAGATCTTTAACACTGAATTGTTGAATGCCTGGGAACTTGGCAGCATGCTCGAGATCGCTGAAGTGGTTGCCATGAGCGCGCTGAATCGGACAGAGTCGCGCGGCGGTCATTCACGCGAGGATTTTCCCGAACGCGATGATGTGAACTGGTTGAAGCATTCATTGATTTCAAGGAAGAACGGCAAACTTGAAATTAGTTACAAGCCGGTCGTGATCACCAAACATCAACCGAAAGCCAGAGTTTATTAGAGGTGCACATGGAAGTCACAGTCAAAATTTTCCGTTACAACCCTGAGAAGGATGAGCGCGGTCACTATGAAACGTATAAAGTGGAAGCGCTTGAGACCGATCGCATTCTGGATGTGCTTGAGTTGATCAAAGGTCACAAGGATGGTTCGTTGTCGTTCCGTCGTTCGTGTGCGCATGGCGTGTGCGGTTCAGATGCGATGCGCATCAATGGTCGCAACATGCTGGCGTGCAAAACCCTGGTGCGGGATGTGGGTGCGAATATTACAGTGGAACCGATCCTGGGCTTGAAGGTTGCCAAAGACTTGATCGTAGATATGAATCCGTTCTTTGATAATTATAAGAAGATGCTGCCATATCTGATCAACGATAACCCGCTGCCCGCCGACGGCAAGGAGCGTTTGCAATCGCCTGAACAACGAGCGCGCTTCGATGAATCGACCAAGTGCATTATGTGCGCAGCATGTACAACCTCGTGCCCATCGTTCTGGGCAAGCGACGATTATTATGGTCCCGCCGCGTTGATCACAGCGCATCGCTTTGTTTTCGATAGCCGCGATGAGGGCGCGTCACAGCGCTTGGAGATTCTGAGCGAAACGAACGGCACAGCGCGTTGTCACACGGCGTACAACTGCACGAATGCCTGCCCGCGCGATATTCACATCACCAAGGCGATCGGCGAGTTGAAGCTGGCGATGGTGACGGGGAAGTTGGATTAGTTAGAGAGTAAAAGTAGGGAGTAGGCAAGCCGTATCCACAAGGATGCGGCTTGTTTTATGAATAAAAAGATATAATAAAATTATGATCGGAATATCTGAAGGAGAGTTGTTTAAAAAAATACTGGGTGAAGAATGGGAAAAACTTCATCCAAATATACAGACTCGGTTTGAAAGAAACCCAGCTCTCACTAAACCTTTATACTATACCGGATACTTAAGTCAACTGACTTCTTCAATATTCGGAAAAATTCTCGGATATCTTAGTCTTCCATTTTTAAAAGGAGCTCTTATCCCCTTCGACGATTTTGATTTTCCTGTCGATATACAGGTGTATTCAAAACCGAACGATCCATCAATTTTCAAACAACGGATATACCATTTGCATGGTCGAAAGCCGATTCAATTTACTTCATATATGCGGGAAAGCAAAGATGGCGAGGTGCTTGAGTATGTTGGTATAGGGCTGGGTATGAAGTTTGTTTTGTTTGTAAAAGACAGAGACTTATATTTCACAAGTAATGGTTATTTCTGGCAGATACTTGGCTGGCGCATCCCTTTACCAGATTTGCTGACGCCTGGAAAAGTGTTTTTGAGTCATTGTAATGATAATCCCGGCCAGTTTAATATCCGTATTGAAATTAAGCATGCCATGTTTGGCACCAGTTTTACGCAAATTGGTGTTTTCCATGAAATTCTCAATTAATAATTTTTGATCCTATAATGTTGGAGTAACCGATATGAAGATACTGATCCTGGGCGGCTATGGAACTTTTGGAGGTCGCCTTGCACAATTACTTGCCAACGATGAACGGTTGACACTCCTGATCGCTGGCAGGTCAAAGGAAAAGGCTGATGCTTTTTGTAAGCAATTGCCTGCGGGAGCGCAGAAAATTCCCTTGTTCTTTGACCGCAACGGAGATGTTGAAGCACAAATCAAAAATATTGATCCCAATCTTGTTGTGGATGCAACAGGTCCATTTCAATCTTATGGCGAGGATCTTTATCGGGTAATAAAGGCTAGCATTGCAAATGGTGTTGATTATATGGATCTGGCTGATGGATCTGAATTCGTCAAAAATGTCAGTCAATTTGATGAACATACCAAGGCACAAAATATCTATGTGTTGTCTGGTGTTAGTAGTTTTCCAGTTCTAACAGCAGCAGTAGTGAGGCGCCTGTCTAAAGGTTACGCCAAAATCAATACGATCAAAGGTGGAATTGCCCCTTCGCCATATGCTGGTGTGGGATTGAACGTTATTCGTGCAATTGCAAGTTACTCAGGCAAACGCCTGCCGCTTATTCGAAATAGTCGACCAGCATTCGGTTACGCATTGACTGAAACCACGCGCTACACTATTTCGCCTCCAGGCTACCTGCCGCTCAAAAACACGCTTTTCTCTTTAGTTGATGTCCCTGATCTACAGGTGCTTCCTGAATTATGGCCCGATCTTGATTCGATTTGGATGGGAGCAGGCCCTGTTCCTGAAATACTCCACAGAATGTTAATTGGTCTGGCTTGGGTGGTGCGGATACGATTATTACCTTCATTATTACCATTTGCATCCCTGTTCCACTTTGTGATTAATATTTTGCGCTGGGGTGAACATCGTGGCGGTATGTTCGTTTTCATTGAGGGAATTGATAAAGATGGGAAAGAGATTGAAAGTTCGTGGCACCTTCTTGCTGAAGGAAATGATGGACCCTTTATTCCATCAATGGCAGTGGAAGCCATTGTAAAGCGGAGTCTTTCGGGCAAAAGGCCTGCCGCGGGTGCCAGACCTGCAACCAACGACTTAGAACTTGAAGACTACGAGATCATTTTTAAAGACCGCACAATCTATACCGGACAAAGGGAATGGAATAAAGATAATCATCCCGCTCAGCTTTATCAACGACTTCTCGGTAATGCCTGGGATGCTTTACCACTACCATTAATAAAGATGCATGAATGCAACAGAGCTGAAGGTGTTGCCAATGTTGAAGTTGGGAGAAACTTGTTGGCGTATCTAGCTGCAAGTCTATTTGGATTTCCGAAAGCAGGTCAGGATGTTCCGGTTCAGGTTTCTTTCCAATCCGAAAATGGCGGCGAACACTGGGAGCGGACCTTTGCCGGAAAATCGCTTTCCAGTTTTCAGTCAGATGGGCAGGGTCTCTCCGAGAGACTTCTATCTGAAAAATTCGGGATGTTTAATTTTGACTTTGCCCTAGTAGTTGAGCTTGATAAATTATCCTTGATCATGCGCCGCTGGAAGATGTTAGGCATCTCTATGCCCTTGATATTGGCTCCCAGGATGACAGTTTTTGAATCGGTGGTCGATGGTCGTTTCTGTTTCCATGTGGAAGTAAGTTATCCAATCATTGGCTTGATCTCACGCTATCAGGGCTGGCTTGTGCCTAAAGAATTAGAGAAATCACTTACGAGAGAATAATTATGAATATTTTAAAGTTAGCCGCCTTCTCACAAAACGGACAGGGCGGGAATCCCGCTGGTGTGGCGTTTTATGATGCGATGCCGAGTGATGAGGAAATGTTGAAGGTTGCCAAAGAGGTTGGTTATTCTGAAACGGCATTCTTGGTGAAGCAGGCGGACAGTTGGCGAGTCCGTTATTTTGCGCCTGCGATGGAAATCCAATTTTGCGGGCATGCGACGATTGCGTTAGGCGCAGTGTTGGGCGAACGCTTTGGCGAAGGGGATTATAGGCTGGTTTTGAATCAAAGCGAGGTCAGCGTGCACGCAGAAAAATCAGGGAACGATAAGTTCGCAGCCACACTATACTCGCCAGAGACGTGGTCAGAGGTAGCACCCAAAGAATATGTGGATGAGGTTCTAGTAGGATTTCACCTAACGCGCGAGCAACTTGATCCAGTATTTCCGATCCGATTTGCGTTCGGAGGCGTGAAACATTTAATATTTTTTGTCAAAGACCGCAAAACGTTGGCAGATATGAAGTATGACTTTGAAAAAGTCAGAAAGTTGATGCTGGATCAAGGTTTGACTACTATCAGTCTGCTGTGGCGGGAATCGGATGAAGTATTCCACTCGCGGAATGCGTTTGCATCGGGTGGAGTGTATGAAGATCCTGCCACGGGTGCAGCAGCCGCGGCGCTCGCTGGCTACTTGCGTGATATTCAATGGCACGGAGAAAATACCTTCACAATTTTGCAGGGCGAAGATATGGGCGTGCCTTCGCGTTTATTGGTTCAATACGGCTCGAAGGTTGGCGAGAGTGTAGCAGTTAGCGGCAAAGTACGCTATATTTCCATGTAGTAGTGGAGTTCGAAATGACAAAGGCAACAATTACCAATTCAATCGTATCTGTTCAATGGCTGGCTGAGAATCTCTCTGCCGAAAACCTTATCCTCTTTGATGCAAGCATGAAGCCCATCGTGCCGATCCCTGATGCTGTGCCTGAAACGCCTGCTTACATTCCCGGCTCATTGCGCTTTGATTTTGACGATGTGCTTTGCGATCACAACACGTCTTTGCCGCACATGATGCCATCGCCTGAATTCTTCACTGACGAAATGCAAAAGTTGGGAGTCAACGGTGGTAGCGCAATTGTGGTATACGATAAAGTTAATGTGTATTCCAGTCCGCGCGCGTGGTGGATGTTCCGCGCGATGGGACATAAGCAAGTCGCTGTGTTGGATGGCGGATTGCCAGCGTGGATTCAAGCCGGACATGCAACTGTGCCGACGCTGGTGACTCCAAAGCAACGCGGGGACTTCGCCTCACGACCGCAGGGAGGGCTGTTCGTTGATTCGAAATACGTTACCCAAGCTTTGGCAGATTCCGCTTTCAGTGTGATCGATGGCCGCTCAGCGGGACGGTTCAAAGGTCAAGACCCGGAGCCGCGGACGGGGCTAAGAGGCGGTCACATGCCGAGCGCCGTCAATATTCCACATATGAATGTGCTTGATAACGGGCTGATGCTATCCAAACCTAAACTCCAAGCAATCTTTGAAAAACATAAAGATAAAAAGATGATCTTTAGCTGTGGGTCTGGTGTTACGGCTTGTGTGGTAGCGTTGGCAGCAGAGCAGGTTGGCTACAAAGATTTAGCGGTATATGACGGTTCATGGAGCGAGTGGGGGCGAGAAGATTCAGGGTTGCCGGTGGTAAAAGATTAGATATAACGTAGAGCGGAATATTATTCCGCTCTACGTTATATGTTATTTGTCTTTCTTCCCGATCATCACACTCATCTCGAAACTAAACGGGGATTGAACGGTTTTATTCACCTCGCTTGTGATGCCCTTTGATTTCATATTGGATGCATAACCTTCGATCATATGTGAAACATCCATGAGCGCGATCTTGCCGCCGGGCTTAAGCACTCTAAGCATTTCGTTGATGGCTTGCTCGTGTTCGGAACGCTCCCGACCGATATGATGGAGTGCGCCGCTCGATACAATGACATCAAAGGATGAGTCTTCAAAGGGCAGTTTGCGTACATCCGCCTGTTTGAATTCGATCTTATCTGCAACACCTTCGGCTTTGGCGTTCTTCATCAACAGATCGTAATTGCCTCCGCCAGTGTGTGGCGCCCAAATGTCGATGCCGAGGGCTTTGCCAGTGGATAGTCGCCGGGCGGCTTCGTTTAGAAGCGTTCCGCTGCCGCAGCCAACATCCAAAACCTTTTCATCGCCGCGCAGGGCAAGGGCATCGAAGATTTGTTTGCGGACGCTCGACACATAAGTCCATTTGCTGATGGCGAAGTGCCTGGCAAGCAGTGCGGGCAGGATGAGAATCAATCCAATGATCAACGTTTGAAATTTTAATAGCGGCGAAGCAGGTAGAAGGGAGATGAATGAGGCGGCGCCGAAGGCGAATCCAAAAATTGCCAGAAGGTACAATCCTATCGGAACGCGCGGGATATGGCTTGCCCATAGTTCAGT
>Ga0209131_1003742_pt1 | contig 10060 bp, 12 predicted proteins | sample GraSoi_2013_40cm_FD_185826 | JGI IMG/M metagenome (GOLD analysis project Ga0209131, IMG submission 185826) | Grasslands soil microbial communities from the Angelo Coastal Reserve, California, USA - Sample 9_17_2013_40cm (SPAdes) (version 2) | ecosystem: Environmental > Terrestrial > Soil >...
CTACCCAACGGCCAGAAAGCATAGGGGGCGATCATGAACATCACCGTCAATCGCCGTGAATTTCTCAAAGCGACCGCCGCGATCGGTGGCGGCCTGGCGCTCGAGTTTTCCCCCCCGGGTGCCGCGCTTGCGCAAGGTTCCGCAAACGCGATCAACGAGGTCACGCACTGGATCGTCATCTATCCCGACGATCGAGTGGTCATCCGCATCGCTCGCTCCGAAATGGGACAAGGCACCATGACGGGCCTCGCGCAGCTCGTCGCCGAAGAGCTCGATTGCGACTGGGGCCAGGTGACCACGGAGTTCGCCTCGCCGAACGAGCACATCAAGAGGAAGCGCATCTGGGGCTCGATGTCCACCGGCGGCAGCGCCGGCATTCGCACCTCGCAGGAGTACCTGCGCAAGTCGGGCGCGGCGGCGCGCGAAATGCTGGTCTCGGCCGCGGCCACGGAGTGGAACGTTCCTGCAGCGCAGTGCGGCGCATCCGCTGGTGTCATCACGCACGCGCCATCGGGCCGCAAAGTGAGTTACGGCAAGGTGGCGGCGCAAGCCTCCAAGCTGGAGGTTCCCAAGGACGTGAAGCTCCGCGATCCCAAGGATTGGAAGATCGTCGGCAAGTCGGTGAAGCGTCTCGATACCCCGGGCAAGGTCGTCGGCGCGCCGATGTACGGCGTGGATGTCCAGCTTCCGGGAATGCTGCACGCCTCGATCGTGCAGTCGCCGGTCTTCCTCGGCAAGGTGAAGAGCGTGGACAGCGCCGCCGCCGAGAAGATGCGCGGCGTGAAGGGCATCGTGAAACAGGAAAATTTCGTCGCGGTCGTCGCCGACAACTGGTGGAGGGCCAACCAGGCGGCGAAGAAGCTCGCGATCGAATGGGACAACGGGGCCAACGGCGCGGTGTCGAGCGACACCATCACCGCGATGTTCCGCGAGGGCATTGCGGCAAGCGCCCTGCCTACGGCGCGCAAGATGGGCGATACGCCCGCGGCACTCGCCACGGCGGCGAAAATCGTCGAGGCCGAATACTCCTCGCCGTATTTGAGCCACGCGACGATCGAGCCGATGACGGGCACCGCGTGGTTCAAGGGCGACGGCATGCTGCACGTGTGGACCTCGACGCAGAACGGCGAGGCCTCGATCGCCGCGGCGGCCGAAGCCGCCGGCCTTCCGCTCGAGCAAGTCGAAGTCCACAAGACGATGCTGGGCGGCGGTTTCGGCCGCCGCGGCGCGCCGCAGGATTACGTTCGCCAGAGTGTGCTCATCGCGAAGCAGTTTCCCAACACGCCGGTGAAGCTCATCTGGTCGCGCGAGGAAGACATGCAGCACGGTTTCTACCGTCCCGCGTCGCTCGCGAGCATGAAGGCGGGCCTGGACGCCAACGGCAACATGGTCGCGATGCACACCAAGGTCGCGTGCCCTTCGATCCTGGCGCTGCTGCGCCCCGAGGCAATCCAGAACGGTATCGATTCGACCGCGGTGCGCACGTTCAGCGACTCGCCCTACACCACCCCCAACCAGCAGGTCGACTACGCGATGCGCAACCCGCACGTGCCGGTCGGCTTCTGGCGCGCGCCGGGATTGCAGAACTCGTTCTATCGCGAGTGCTTCATCGACGAGGTCGCGCATGCGGCAGGCAAGGACCCCCTCGAATTCCGCTTGGCGATGCTCAAGCCCGACGACAAGAACCGCCTCGTGCTCGAGGCCTGCGCGAAGGCCGCGAAGTGGGGCTCGCCGCTGCCCGCGGGCGTCTATCGCGGCATCGCCCAGTCCGACGGGTTCGGCAGCTACACCGCGATGGTGGCCGAGGTCTCGGTTAAGGACGGCCGCATCAAGGTGCATCGCATCGTGTACGCCATCGACTCGGGATACGTGGTGAACCCGAACCAATGCCGCGCGCAGGCCGAGGGCAACGTGATCTTCAATCTCGGGCAATTCTACGAGGGACACACGGTGAAGGACGGGCGCGTCGTCGAGTCGAACTTCCACGACTTCCGGCTGCCGGGCATGACCGAGATGCCGGTCGTGGAAACGGTCCTCGTTCCCACCGGAGGCTTCTGGGGCGGCCACGGCGAGCCTGGAGCGTTGAACGTCGTGCCGGCGGTGCTGAACGCGGTCTTCGTGGCAACCGGCAAGCGCGTGCGCAACCTGCCGTTGCAGGACAACGACGTGAGGAAGTCGTAGCTGTGCTCCCTCTCCCTTGGGAGAGGGCCGGGGAGAGGGTAGCTGCAACGGCAATCCTCTTGGTGAGCGCTTGTACGACGATGGACGCGATCGACCAACCCTTCGCGGCGACAGGAGACCCCGCGCGTGGGCGGGAGGTGTTCACCTCGCGCGAGGGCGGGCACTGCGTGCTCTGCCACTCGCTGCCCGGAATCGACGTGGCTGGAGACGTGGGTCCCTCGCTCGCGGGCGTGGGATCGCGACTCACGCCGGCACAGATCCGCCTGCGCGTGGCCGACATCACGCGCATGAATCCGAATGCGGTGATGCCATCCTTCCATCGCACCGAGGGATTGCACGCGGTCGCCCCCGAGCGTCGCGGCCGACCGGTGCTGTCGGGGCAGCAGGTCGAGGATGTGGTCGCATGGCTGGCGACATTCAAGTGAAGCGGCGCAGGTTCCTCGCGGGTGCCGCCGCCGCGGCTGCCGGCGCGGCACTCCCGTCGCGCTCGCAGGAGGTGCAGGACATCACTCCCATGCTCGACAAGATCACGCGCGGCGTGAGGCCGCAGCGCTCGGGCGTGGAGATCGAGCTGCCGCAGATCGCGGAGAACGGCAACTCGGTGCCGATGCGCATCCGCGTGGCGAGCCCGATGAGCGCCGAGGATCACGTGAAGGCGATCTACATCTTCGCCGAGCGCAACCCGCGCCCGCTCATCGCGACGTTTCACCTGGGGCCGCATTCGGGGCGCGCGGAGATTTCCACGCGCGTGCGTCTTGCCGGCACGCAGCGCGTGACCGTTCTCGCCGAGCTCACGAAGGACCGTTTCCTCGTCGGCCCCGCGGACGTGCTCGTCACCTCCGCGGCGTGCATGGACGAGGCGACGCTTTAGCGATGCTCCTCGGACGCATCCAGGTTCCCCCCAGCGTGCGCCGCGGCGAGGCGTTCGAGGTCCGCATTCTCGTCGAGCATCCGATGGAGACGGGATTTCGGCGCGACATGAACGGGCAATCGATCCCGGTGTACATCGTCAACAAGCTTTCCTGCCGCTACGCCGGGTACGAGGTCTTCAGCGCGGAGCTGGGCACCGGCATGTCGGCCAATCCCTACATGGCCTTCTTCGCCGTCGCCGAGTCGAGCGGCGAAGTGGCCGTCGAGTGGAGCGACGATCGCGGCGCCACCGGCCGCGTGACGGCGATGCTGAACGTCACGTGAGTCTCTCCCGGGTCCTTCGTTCGGCCTTCCTGGTTCCTCTTGTCGTCACGGCGCAAACGCCACAGCCGCTGAAGAGCGGCATCGAATTCCAAAGCGCGGATGTGCGTGCGCTGCAGGCCGATGCGTTCGGCAATCCGGGGATGTTGTGGGTGGAGCGCGGTGCCGCGCTCTGGAACGCTCCGCGCGGAGAGCGCAACATTTCCTGCGCCTCGTGCCATGGCGACGCGACGGCGTCGATGAAAGGCGTGGCGGCGCGCTACCCCGCCTTCCTCGCATCTCTCGGACGCGTGGCGAACGTCGAGCAGCGCATCAACGCCTGCGTGGTCGACAACCAGAAAGCCGTGGCACTCCCGTACGAATCGCCGGAGCTGCTTGCGTTGACCGCGTTCCGCCAATCGCGCGGCCAGCCGATCGCCGCTCGCGCCGACGGAGCGGCGGCGGCGCTGCTCGAAGAGGGCGCGCGGATCTACCACCGGCGCCAGGGCCAGTTGAACCTCGCGTGCACGAGCTGCCACGACGCGAGCTGGGGCCGCACGCTGTTGAACGAGAAGGTGAGCCAGGGACATCCCGCCGACTGGCCCGCCTACCGCTTCGAATGGCAGGCGCTCGGCTCGCTCGAGCGGCGCTTGCGCGCCTGCTATTTCGGCGTGCGCGCCGAATTGCCGCCCTACGGCTCGCCGGACCTGCTCGCGCTCCAGGTCTATCTCGCGCAGCGCGCCGCGGGGCTCGTCTCTGATCCTCCGGGCGTGCGGCGATAGGGAATGACGACAGCGCTCCCGCTGTTATCATGCCGCCGATGAGAATCCGCCAGCGCGCCTTTGCCCTTGTCGCGATCCTCGCGATCGCGTGGGGATCGTTGTGGCCGCTGATCTCCGCCGCCGGGCCGAAGTCGCCGGCGATTCCGGGTTTCATCTGCACGCAGTCCGGGTTCCAGCCGCACGACGTTTCGCTTCCGATTCCGCCCGACGATCACGACAAGTTCCATTGCCCGTTGTGCGTGATGTGCGCGGACGCCACCCTGCCGGCGATCGTTCCGTCGCCGACGTGGGTCCTGTCGGTCGATGCGCTCCTTCCGGAGTCGATCGCCGCCGCGCCGCATCGCCACTACGACGCTCGACCACCGCCCAGCCGCGCTCCGCCCGTCCTTCCCTGATCGAATGCTTGGCCGTCGCCGCGCGCCGGATGCGCGCGCGCGAATTTCCTGATTTCGACTTGGGAAGACCATGAAAAGAACAAATGCCTTGTTGGGAGGAGCCCTCGCGCTTCTCGCGTGTGACGCCGGTGCCAGTTGTGGCTCGGCATTCTGTCTTGTCAACACCGATTGGTCGTCGCAAGGGGCGTGGGTCGAGCCCGGCGCGCGCTTCGACCTGCGCTACGAGTCGATCGACCTCGACCAGCCGCGCAACGGGCATAACCGCGTGGCCGTGGGCGAGATCCCGCGCCACCACGACGAGGTCGAGACGAAGAACGGCAACCTGGTCGCGAACGTCGACTGGAACCTCGCTCCCGCGTGGGGCCTGTCGCTCTCGCTGCCGTACGTGGATCGCGATCACTTCCACATCCATAACCACCAGGGTGCCAAGCTCGACGAGCGCTGGCACTTTCGCGAGCTGGGAGACGCGCGCGTGCAGGCGCGCTACGAGTTCTTCGCCTCGCGCGAGGATCCGGCCGCGCAGCGCTCGGCGGGCGTCACACTCGGCGTGAAGCTGCCGACCGGGAAGTACGACGTGAAGAACGGCGAGGGCGAAGAGGCCGAGCGCACGCTGCAGCCCGGCACCGGGACAAGCGATCTCCTCCTCGGCGCCTACTGGCACGGCGCCGCGCCGCTCGCCGATACTTCGTGGTTCGCGCGCGCGCAGGCGGTGGTGCCGATGAATTCCCGCGCCGACTACAAGCCTGGGAGGCAGCTGCAGCTCGACGCGGGGATGCGCTGGGGGATGGCGCGCGACGTGGGCCTCATGCTGCAGGCGAACTATGTCGTAAAGGATCGCGACAGCGGCGCCAACGCAGAGCCCGACGATAGCGGCCAGAGGCTTTTGTTCGTGAGCCCCGGGGTTTCGTGGAACTTGTCGAAGAGCGCGCAGCTCTATGCCTTCGTGCAGGTCCCGGTCTATCAAGCGGCCAACGGCGTGCAGCTGACCGCGGCCTGGTCGGCGCTTGCCGGTGTAAGCTTGCGCTTCTGAAAGGTCGTAAACCCTCATGACTCGACTTCGCCGCTTCGCCTCCGCCGTCTGGGTGGCCCTCGCCCTCGTGGTGGGCCAGCAGGCGGTCGCGTTGCACGATCTCGGGCATGCGACGGAGCGCCTCGCGTCGAAGAAGGATTCGACGCCCGCACCGCAGACGTGCGACCAGTGCTTCGTCTGCTCCGGCCTCTCGAGCGCGGCAACGCCCACGATGCCGGCGCTGCAGGCGCCGCAGGCGTCGTCTCCCGCGCCCGCGCAGGTCGACCAACCGTGCGCGCCCACCCCGGCGCGCCTGGCATTCCGCTCCCAGGCTCCTCCCAGCCTCCTCTGAGGCCGGTCCGGCTCGCCGCCGTTTCGCGGCGGCGTCGTTGCATCACGACCCGAGGAGGTTCGCCGTGTCCAAGTACTTTCGAGCGCCGCGCGCTTTTGCGCTGGCGCTGCTGTTGGCCCCCAATGCGTGGGCCGCAAGCGACGCAGATCTCGACGAGATCCGCGCGCAGATCAAGGAGTTGAAGTCCAGCTACGAGACCCGCATCCAGGCGCTCGAGCAGCGCCTGAAGGAAGCGGAAGCGAAGTCAAGTGCGCCGGCCGTGGCGAGCGCGCCCGCGCCGTCATCGTCGACGAGCTCCATCAGCGCGTTCAACCCCGCCGTATCCGTCATATTGCAGGGCCGCTACGCCAACCTGTCGCAGGATCCTTCGAGCTTCGCGATCCATGGCTTCGCGCCCGGCGGCGAGATCGGCCCCGGCCGCCGCGGCTTCAGCCTCGGCGAATCGGAGATCCAGATGTTCGCCAACGTCGACGATAAGTTCGCCGGCAACCTCGTCGTCTCGCTCTCGCCGGAGAACACCGTTTCGGTCGAGGAGGCCTACGGCCTTTACGTCGGCGCTCCGTACGGGCTGGCGCCCAAGTTCGGGCGCTTCTTCTCCGGCATCGGCTATCTCAACGAGCAGCACCAGCACGCGTGGGATTTCATCGACGCCCCGCTCGCCTACCAGGCCTTCCTCGGCGGGCAGTACGCCAACGATGGCGTGCAGGTGAAGTGGGTCGCACCGTTAGAGCATTTCGTCGAGCTTGGCGCGGAAGCCGGAAACGGCGACGGCTTTCCCGGCGGGCCGCGCAACAAGAACGGCGTGGGCTCGGGCGCGGTGTATGCGCATACCGGTGGCGACATCGGTACCAGCCACAGCTGGCGCGCGGGGATCTCGTACCTTCGCACGCGAACCGAGGATCGGAGCTACGCCCAGACCGACCTGTTCGATCGCGATGCGCAGGTCGGCTTCAACGGTGCCAGCCGGCTCACCATCGCCGACTTCGTGTGGAAGTGGGCGCCCAACGGCAACGTGCGCCAGACCAACTTCAAGGTGCAGGGCGAATACTTCCGCCGCAAGGAAAGCGGCGATCTCACCTACGATCTCGACGGCATCCTCGGCGTCTCAAATACCTCGGCTTACGCCTCGCGGCAGAGCGGCTGGTACGCGCAGGGCGTCTACCAGTTCATGCCGACGTGGCGTGCCGGCGCGCGCTATGACCGGCTCGGCCAGGGCAGCGTCGACTACGGTGCCAACGCCGCGTACCTGGGCTCGACCGCGTTCAATCCCGAGCGCACGAGCGCCATGATCGATTGGTCGCCGTCGGAGTTCAGTCGCCTGCGCTTGCAGTTCTCGCAGAGCAAAACGCGGCCGGACTTGACCGACAACCAGTGGTTCATCCAATACATCTTGAGTTTGGGCGCCCACGGCGCCCACAAGTACTAGAGGAGCGCGCGATGAAAACCGTTCACATTCTGCTCGCCGCGTTCGTCGCGGCCTGGATCGCGCCGGCGTCCGCGGCGCTCAGCGTATTCGCGACCGTTCCCGAATGGGGCGCGCTCGCCAAGGAGCTCGGCGGCGACCAGGTCACCGTGTATACCGCGACCAACGCGTTGCAGGACCCGCATCACGTCGAAGCGCGGCCGAGCCTGATCGCGCGCGCGCGCGGCGCCGATCTCGTCGTCGCGACCGGCGCGGAGCTCGAAGTCGGCTGGCTGCCGCTGGTGCTGCAGCAGGCGGGAAACCCCAAGGTGCAGCCGGGAAAACCGGGCTACTTCGAGGCGGCGGCTTTCGTTTCGCTGCTGGGCAAGCCGGCGCGCCTCGATCGCTCCGAGGGTGACGTGCATCCGCAGGGAGATCCGCACATCCAGACCGATCCGCGCAACATCGCGCGCGTCGCGGCGGCCCTCGCCGAACGCCTGGCACAGATCGATCCCGCGAACGCCGCGTACTACCATGGGCGATACAAGCCATTCGCCGACCGCTGGGCGAGCGCTGTCGCGAAGTGGGAGCGGCAGGCGGCGTCGCTCAAGGGAATTCCGGTTGTCGTGCAGCACAAGGCCTTCACCTATCTCATCAACTGGCTCGGCATGAACGAGGTCGCGGCGCTGGAGCCCAAGCCGGGCCTCGAGCCCACGACCTCGCACTTGGCGAGCGTGCTCGAGACGCTGCAGCGACAGCCCGCGAAGATGGTGCTGCGCGCGGCCTACCAGAGCGACCGCGCATCGCAGTGGGTCGCGGAGCGCACGAAGATCAACGCGGTGGCGCTGCCGTTCACCGTCGGCGGCGACGACGAAGCGAAGGACCTGTTCTCCTACTTCGACGACACGATCCAGCGTCTGCTCAAGGGAGGGGCATGAGCTTTACCGCAGTCGACGTCTCGATCCTCTGGCCGGCACTCGCCGCCGGCCTCCTCGTCACGGCGACCCACGTGCCGCTCGGCATGCAGGTGCTGGCGCGCGGGATCGTGTTCATCGACCTGGCGATCGCGCAGATCGCCGGGTGCGGCGTGCTGCTCGCGGACCGGCTCGGCTTCGAGGCCGAAGGCGTTGCGGTGCAGATCGCCGCGCTGGCCGCGGCGTTGGGCGGGGCGCTGCTCCTGACGTGGACCGAGCGCGTCTGGCCCGACGTGCAGGAAGCGGTCATCGGCGTGGTCTTCGTGCTGGGCGCCACCGGAGGCGTGCTGCTGCTCGCGTCCAACCCGCACGGCAGCGAGCACCTGCGCGACTTGCTCGTGGGACAGATCCTCTGGGCGCAGCCGATTCGCCTTGTGTGGGCCGGGGCGGTCTACGCGGCGATCCTGGCGCTGTGGTTCGGGTGGGGCGAACGCATCGGACGCGTCGGCTTCTACGTGCTCTTCGCGCTCGCCGTCACGGTCTCGGTGCAGCTCGTGGGCCTCTATCTCGTTTTCGCCACCCTCATCGTGCCGCCGCTCGCCACGCGGCGCATGGCGAAGCACCGGCTCCTCGCCTCGTGGATCATCGGCGCCGCCGGCTACGCCGCGGGACTGCTCGCCTCGACGGCGTTCGATCTGCCGAGCGGGCCGGTAATCGTGTGGGTGCTGGTCGTTGCCGCCCTCGCGTGGTATCCCTTCACGCGCTCGCGCCGAATATGAGGGTCAGACTCCAATATTCGCTGGCGCTGGCGTTCGGTCTTTGCGGCTGCGCGCCGGTCTACCTGGAAGGCAAGTACAGCTACGAAGAGGGATGGCGCGAAGGCATCGTGACGCACATGGTCGAGGGCGAGGAGATCAACGTGCACGCCATCGTCGATTGCCGTTCAGGTCTGTCCCCGGATCACGTGAGAAAGACGCGCTTCGCCCTGGTGAAATTCAACAATGCGCGAAACAGGCTCTCCCAGATCGTGTCGCTCGCCCCGACCGCGGCGGTCGCAGTGGGCGATTCGGTGCTCGTGAAGATGAACGACTGCTCGCAGCCCGGGCTTCCGTTCTCGCGCAAATAAAAGCAAATAAAAGGGTCAGACTCCAATATTCAGGGCCATGAATCGCCCAAAACGGAATATTGGAGTCTGACCCTTTTATTTATTTGCACCGCACGAAGGCGATGGCGCGCTGCGAGGCGAAGGGGTTGCCGCCGAAGCGCAGCACGAGGCGCTTGCGGGAGAGCATCAGCTCGAAGCGCTCGTCGGCGGCCTGGGTGATGCGCAGCGCGCTGCCCTCGACGCGGCCTTCGAAGGCCTTGGGCGCGCCGCCGTCGACGGCGAGCTCGCCCTGGAATTCCTGGAACTGCTGCCGCAGCTCGAGCGTGGCGCCGCGCGCGGCACCCGTGCCGCACCATGCGCCGCCGACTTGCAGGGGCACGATCCAGAGGTACACGCGGCTCGATTTTTCGACTCCGACCTTCTTGTCGGGAACGGCGAGCTTGCGCTCCTGGTCGGGCTTCCAGTCGCCCATGTCCCAGTCGTGCGAGACGATGCGCGTGCCGGGCTTCAACGCGAGCAGCTTCGGACGCAGCTGCAGGTTCACTTCGGGAAGGAGATAGAGCGTCACCACCGTGGCCTTCCTGAGCTCGGTCTCGAAGAGATCCTGCTCGCGGAATTCGGTGCGCGCTTCCACGCCGGCGCGCTTCGCGTTCTCGCGGCTCTGGCGGACGAGATCCGGGATGAGCTCGACGCCGAGCCCGGAGGCGCCGAAGCGGGAGGCGGCGGTGATCACGATGCGCCCGTCGCCCG
>Ga0209131_1003743_pt1 | contig 10059 bp, 11 predicted proteins | sample GraSoi_2013_40cm_FD_185826 | JGI IMG/M metagenome (GOLD analysis project Ga0209131, IMG submission 185826) | Grasslands soil microbial communities from the Angelo Coastal Reserve, California, USA - Sample 9_17_2013_40cm (SPAdes) (version 2) | ecosystem: Environmental > Terrestrial > Soil >...
TCCGCCGCTACTGCCACCTGGGTACCGGCAACTATCACCCGGGGACGGCGCGCAGCTACACCGACTACGGCCTGTTCACCTGCGATGAGGCCATCGGCACCGACGTGCACGAGATCTTCCTGCAGCTGACCAGCCTGACGCAGACGCCGCGCCTGCGCCGGCTGCTGCAATCGCCCTTCACGCTGCACGAATCGCTGCAGGCGCTGATTGAGCGCGAGATCGCGCACGCCCGCGCCGGCAAGCGCGCGCGCGTGATCGCCAAGCTCAATGCGCTCGTCGATCCGCAGACCATCGAGAACCTCTACCGCGCCTCCAGCGCCGGCGTGCAGATCGACCTGATCGTGCGCGGCGTGTGCGCGCTGCGCCCCGGACTGCCCGGCATCTCGGATCACATCCAGGTGCGCTCGATCGTCGGGCGCTTCCTGGAGCACTCGCGGGCCTTCTGGTTCGAGAACGCCGGCCGGCCGCAGCTGTACCTGGCAAGCGCCGACTGGATGGAGCGCAATTTCTTCCGGCGCGTCGAAGTCGCCTTCCCCGTCACGCAGACACGGCTCCGTACGCGCATCCGCGCCGACCTCGAGTGCTACCTGACGGACACCAGCAACGCCTGGCTGCTGCAAAGCGACGGCAGTTACCTGCAGGCATCGACGCTGCCCGACGCGACCGCGGGCGCGGACGCGCAGGCGCAGCTGCTCGAGACCTACGCCGCGGCCGCGCGGTTGCCGGAATAGAGGCGCAGCTTCAGCCCCTGCACGCGCAGATTGTCGATTTCCAGCTGCAGGTCCTCCACTGAGAGCGGATGGTCCTTCAGCCAGCGTGCCGGAAAACGCAGTTCCAGCGTGCGCCCGCGCGCCGTCAGCTCCATCGGTGGCAACGCGGTGGTGGTGCGCCCGCGGTGCAGCAGGACCGCGAGCCGCAGCAGCATTATCAGATAGACCGCGCGCCGGTCCCAGGGTGGAATCAGATCTTCCACGCCGGCCAGTGAAAGCTTCTTGCGATGGGCGCCCACCAGCCGCGCCAGCAGCAACTGTTCCTCGCGCGCGAAGCCGGGCAGGTCCGCATTCTCCAGCAGGTAGGCGCCGTGGCGATGATAGCCGCTGTGCGCGACATCCAGGCCGATCTCGTGCAGGCGTGCCGCCCACTTCAGCGCCAGCTCCGCCTGCGGGTCGTCCAGATCCCAGCTGCCGGCGACCTGCCCGAGAAACTCGAGCGCCGTCGCCTCGACCCTGGCCGCCTGGTCGGCATCGACGTGGTAGCGCTGCAGCATTGAACTCACGGTGCGCTCGCGCGGATCCTCGTCGGTGAGCCGGCCGATCATGTCCTGCAGCAATCCATCGCGCAGCGCGCCGTCGGCCATGCGCAGCTGCTCGATGCCGAGCGACTTGAACAGCTCGCCGAGTATGGCCACGCCTCCCGGAAATACCGGCCGCCGCTCGTCCGTGAGCGATTTGTACCCCAGCTCACGGACGTTGCCGGCGCGCGCCATGTCCTCGAGGAGCCGCTCCAGACCGGCCGCGGTGACGCCGGCGCTTTGCGGATCCTGCTCCTGCAGGCACTCACCAATCGCGCGCACGGTGCCGGAGCTGCCGACGACCCGCTCCCAGCCGCGCTTGAGGAAGGCCGCCTGGACCGGCTCGATCTCCACGCGCGCGGCCAGGCGCGCGCGCTCCAGCCGCCGGGCTGAGAGTTTCCCTTCGGGAAAGAAGCGTAGGCTCATCGAGACGCAGCCGAGCTTCAGGCTCTCCAGCAGCTGGGGCTCATGGCCTTCACCGATCACGATCTCGGTGCTGCCGCCGCCGATGTCGATCACCAGGCGGCGGCCGGGTTCGGCCGGCAGCGTGTGCGCGACGCCCGCATAGATGAGCCGCGCCTCCTCCATGCCGGAGATGATTTCGATCGGGTGGCCGAGTGCGTCGCGGGCACGCTCGAGGAAGGCCTGTTTGCGCCGCGAGATACGCAGTGCGTTGGTGCCGACCACGCGCACGCTGCGTGCGTGCATGTCGCGCAGGCGCTGGCCGAAGCGCTCCAGGCAGGCCAGCGCGCGCGCGGCCACCTGCTTGTCGAGCCGGCCGTCGGGGCCGACGCCGGCGGCGAGGCACACCATCTCGCGCATCCGGTCGATGACCACGAGCTGGCCGTGCGAATAACGGGCGACAACGAGGTGAAAGCTGTTCGAACCCAGATCGACGGCCGCCAGCACGTCGGGCACAGTGCGGGCGGATCGACTCACGCAGGCTTCAGGCCGTGGTGAAGGAGGAGCCGCAACCGCAGGTCGTTGTCGCGTTCGGATTCCGGATCACGAACTGCGCGCCCTCGAGGCCATCGCGAAAATCGATCTCCGCGCCGCCGAGGTAATTGACGCTCATGGGATCGACCAGCAGCTTGACGCCCTGGTTCTCCACGCAGGTGTCGCCCTCCTGCACCTGCTCGTCGAACTCGAAGCCGTACTGGAGGCCCGAGCAGCCCCCGCCCTGCACGAACACCCGCAGCATCAGCTGCGGATTACCCTCGGCGCGAATCAGGTCCGCCACTTTGCGCGCCGCGGCATCGGTGAATACCAGCGGCGAGTCGTGCGAGTGAGTGTCTTCGATTGGTGCATCCATGGTGTCTGGCAGTGTAGGCGTCGGGGCCACAGCCGTCAAAAACCTGCATCACACCCTCAGGCGGCGCTCGGCGTGCTGGCCTCGGCCTCCGGAGTGGCCGGAATAAGTCGCCCCGTGATCTCCGCACCCAAAGCCATCTCGATCACGCCGTAGCTAACGTTGCCGCGCACCCGCGCCTTGGCGCCCAGCACCACCCGGTCCTTTGCCACGATGTCGCCGTTGACGGTCCCGTTCAGCACCACCTGCGGCACCTCGACGGAGCCATCGACCACGCCGTGTTCGCTCACGGAAAGCGAGGCGTTGCCGTCGGGGACGGCACGCACATTGCCGGTGACGCCGCCATCGATGTGCAATCCGCCGGTGAATTCGATGTCTCCCTGCACGCGCGCCGAGCGCCCGATCAGGGTGTCGATGTTGGCTGTCGAATTGTCGCGTCGTTTGAACATGATGGCCCTTTCAGGTGACGTCAGGATTCCAGACAAAGGTCTGCCGGTAGGGTGCCACGCTCTTGCGCGCGGGTCGAATTTCGATCGTGACGCGTTCCGCCTTGAAATCGGCCGGCAGGGTCACGGGCTGTTCGATACTGGTGAAGTAGCGGAAGCTGTAAGGGAGCTCCCGGGTCTTGCCGGCGGTGAGGGTGGCCAGATCGACGCTGGCGGTGACGCCGGCGCGCTCCCCGTCGATGGTCACGGCGAGCACTCCGGCGCTCGATTCCTCGGGGCGCGTCGGCCGGTTCAGCGCAAAGCGCAGCGCATAGTTGTGGGCCGCGGCGTTGACCGTGAGCACCTGGAATTGCGCTACGCGCACTGTCTGCGGTTTCGCGCCGGCCTGCGGATTGGCAATGCCGCGGTAGAACTCCAGATCCTGCTGCGCGCGGCCGAGCCCGGCCTGCAGCTCACCGATGGTGCGCGCCAGCTCGGCGCGCTCGCGCACCTGCGCCACCTGGGCCGCCTCGGCGCCGGCCAGCTGCACGCGCATCTCGCGCGTGCTGTTCTGCAGCCCGGCGATCTGATCCTGCAACCCGGCCCGCTCCTGCGCCGCCTGGATGCCATCGAATCCCGCCTGCTGCCGCCCCAGCTCGAAGCTGAGAAACAGCGACGCGCCGCCGAGCAGCACGGCTACGGTCAGATAGATGACGTGCCGCGCCGGAGCGTAGGTGCGCACCACCAGTTTGCCGGGGATCTCCACGTCTTGCGCTTCAGGCGCCTGCGCTGGCGGCGCGGGCGGGGACGGCACCGGCCTCCTGGTGCCACCAGTCCGGATACGGCGGCAGGCCGCCGGGAAATGCCGCCGCACCCAGCTCGTGCAGCGCACGCGTGTAGACCCTGCGCTTGAAGTAGATCACTTCGCGGATCGGCTGCCAGTAATCCACCCACCGCCAGCGGTCGAATTCCGGCTCGCCGGTCAGGTCGAAGCGAAACTGCGGCTCGGCATGCCGCAGGCGCAGCAGGTACCAGCGCTGCTTCTGCCCGACACACAGCGGCTTGGAATCGCGCCGCACGAAGCGTGCGGGCAGGCGGTAGCGCAGCCACCGGCGTGTCTGGGCCACGATCCTGACATCCTCGCTCGACAAGCCGATCTCCTCGTTGAGTTCGCGGAACAACGATTCCTCGGCGGTCTCGCCCCGCCGTACGCCGCCCTGGGGAAACTGCCAGCCCTTGCCACCGGTGCGGCGACCGATGAACAGCCGGCCATCGTCATGCATCAGCACGATGCCGACATTGGCCCGAAAGCCGTCTCGGTCGATCATGTCCGCCATAATGCGTCCGTTTTACCCTGTACCCGGGCACACTCTCAAGCGCCTGGGTCTTGTTATCAACCCACGGCGGTCCTTAGTCTTCAATTTATGACCAAGCCGACACAATACTGGGCGTTGATCCTGTTTGCGGGATTGGCTTGCGCCTGCCTGCTGGCCTCGCTCCTGACCGGTTCGGCTGACCTGCCCATGTCGCGTGCGCTGGCGGCCCTGGGTGGCGGCGGCGATGAGCTGGCCACCACGATCGTGCGCACGATCAGGTTGCCGCGCAGCATCTCCGCCTTCGCGGTCGGGAGCCTGCTGGGTCTGTCCGGCGTGCTGCTGCAGGCGCTGTTTCGCAACCCCCTGGCGGATCCTTACGTGCTCGGGGTCTCCGGCGGCGCGGCGATCGGCGCACTCGGAGGGATGCTCGCGGGCCTCGGGCTCGCCGCCCTGGAATGGACGGCGACGGGCGGTGCCCTGTGCATAGGAGCGCTGGTGCTGTGGCTCGGAAGCGGCGGGGATTCCGGCCGTTTGCTGCTCTCCGGCGTGGTGCTGGCCAGCGCCTGCGGCGCGGTGATCTCGGTTTTGCTCGCGGTCGCGGACAACGGGCAGTTGCGCGGCATGGTGTTCTGGCTGGCCGGTGACCTGGGCTGGGCCCTGCACCCCTGGATTGACCTGGCGGCGGCCGGGGTAGCTCTCGTGATCGCGCTGCTGGGCGGACGGGGGCTCAACGTGCTGGCCGCCGGTGAGCTGCGCAGCGCCGTGCTCGGCCTGCACGCGCCACTCGTGCGGCCACTGGTATTCCTGCTCGCCGCAGCGCTCACCTCGCTGGCGGTGCTCGCCGCGGGACCGGTGGGCTTCGTCGGCCTGGTTGCACCACACCTGGTGCGCCTGGCGCTGCGCACCGCTGATCACCGGCTGGTCGCACCCGCCGCTGCGCTGTGCGGTGGCTCGCTCCTGTGCCTGGCCGATATTGCCAGCCGCACGGTGGCCGCACCGCGGCAGCTTCCGGTCGGCGCGATCACGGCGCTGATCGGCGCGCCCGTGTTCCTGGTGCTATTGCGCCGGCGCAGCGGTCGCTGACCCCGCACGCGCCGCCCGGGCCGCCCGGGCGAGCGCAGGCATCGCTCACGCTCAGGCACGCTGCTGCGTCGCCTGGCGCCTGCCCTGCGTGTACTCGCAACCCTGACGCATCAGGGCGCTGAAGCCCGCCTGGTCATTGCGCTGCACGGCGCTGCGCAGGTGATCGACGGCCCGCGCCAGCGCATCCAGCGACTCAGTGCCGTAGTCGTTGAGCCGCTGGATTTCGAAATACAGTTCCGGACTTTCCCGCGCCACTTCGCTGGCGATGTCGAACTGCGCGTCGAAGGTCGTGCTCGACATCCGCAGCAGGCGCGGTGCGGCCTCGCCGCTGCGCGCCAGCGCGGTGAAAAAGGCAATATTCACCGCGTGCGAGAGGCCCAGGACGTAGGCGATCAGGCGGTCATGTTCCTCCAGACCCATGACCACCTGCTCAGCCATCGTCGGCGCGAACAGGGCGCGCGCGCGCTGCAGCGCATCGCGCGCGCCGAGGTCAATGAAGATTACATGCCGGCCGGACAGCAGTTCAGTGCTCGGCCCGAACATCGGATGCAGCGAGCTCACTCGCACGTCCGCCGCCCGCAGCGCCTCCAGTCCGCCGCGCAGCGGGGTCTTCAGCGAACCCACGTCGAACACGACCCCGGCGGGGCGGCGCACGGCCAGCTCGCGCAGGATCCCGTCGGTGGCACCCAGGGGCGTGGCCACGACGATGAACTCATGGTCCAGGGCGCTGCGGCGCCAGTCGCTGATGGCGCCAGGGCCTCCGGCCGGATCGGCGATCTCGACATTGAAGCCCTGCGAGGAGAGGAACTGCACGAACCAGCCGCCAATCTTGCCGGCACCACCGATCACCAGTGCGCGCTGGCCGCTGCCGGCGCCCTGCGCCGCCACACTGGCCTGCTCCTGGGTGGTGAGGGAGGAGCGAATCAGCACCCGCATCACCGCCTCGGCGGCATCCGCCGGCACGCCCCGCTGCGCGGCACCGGCGCGTACGGCGAGGATCACATCGCGCTCGCGCGCGTAATCGCGTGTCGCATGACCCGTGGCGCGTTTGACGCGGGCGATCTCGCGGCTGGTCGCCTGGCGTTCGGCGATCAGTTCCAGCAGCCGCTGGTCAAGGGTATCGAGGTGCAGTCGCAGTTCTTCGAGGGTCATGCAGAACTTCCGGAGTGTGGCTTGCCCCTTTGTAAAGGCAAAGCACCTCCCCGGCAAGTGCGCGGATCGGGTGCATTACCCGATCCGCGCCGCCCGAAAACCGCTGCGAGGACGCTAGAATTGCAGCGGCAGGCTGATCAGCAGCGAAATATCGCTGTCGTTGTAGTAACCGTAGTCGTCGTAGTCATAGTCGTAATAGCGGTAGTGCGGCCGCCAATAGCGCCCCTCCTCGTACCAGCCGCGCGGCGCCGCCCAGTAGCGGTCGCGGTAGCCATCGCGCCACGAGCCGCGCCCGTGGTCACGGTCTGCGTCGCGCCAGGAGTGGTGCCTTGAATCGCCGCCGCGCCGGTCCTGTTGCCAGCCCCGGTGATCAGCACGCTCGTAGTGGCGGTTGCCGCTTCCGTGCGAGCGGCCTGTGTCCCAGCCCCCGGCCTGCACCTGGCCTGCGGCTCCCAGCGCCATAAGCGCGGCGGCCGCGGCTGCAATATGTCCTTTCATGGCGCCTCCTGATGATTCGAGCTGGGGCCAGCGTAACGCCGTCTCGCTGAATGTGGCCTGAACCGCCCTCGAGCGGCATGGCGTAACATGCGGGGCCATGAAATGGCACCACGAGCATCTGCCGGATCCGCTCCCTGCCGACCCGCTCGGGGTAGCGGCAGGCTGGCTCGAGGAGGCCACCGCCAGAGCCGTGCAACCCAATCCGAACTCCATGGTGCTGGCGACGGTGAACGAGGCGGGGCAGCCGTCTGCGCGCGTCGTCCTGTGCAAGCAGATTGCGCCGCAGCCGGGATACCTCAGTTTTTACACCAACTACCATTCGCGCAAGGGACGCGAGCTGGAGTCAAACCCGCGCGCGGCCATCGTCATGCATTGGGACGCGCTGCGCCGCCAGCTGCGGGTCGAGGGCCGGATCGTCAAGGTTGCGGCGATCGAGAGCGACGCCTATTTCGCCACGCGCAACTGGCGCAGCCGCCTGGGCGCCTGGGCCAGCCAGCAGAGTGAGCCCATTGGCTCGCGCGGTGAGCTGCTCAGGAACGTGGCCAAAGTAGCGCTGCGATTTGCCCTGCCTGCGCCGACCGGCGATGAAGACGCTCCGGATCCCGGCCAGCGCATCGCGCGGCCGCCGCACTGGGGCGGCTACCAGCTGTGGGCCGAAGCAGTCGAGTTGTGGGTCGAAGGCGGCGCGCGAATCCACGATCGGGCACGCTGGATACGCTCCCTGACGCCGCGCGACGGCGGGTTCGAGGCCGGCGCCTGGTCGGCCACGCGCCTGCAGCCCTAGGTCAGCATGTGGCGCCGCATCCGCATCGCGATCCTGCTGGTGGTGCTGGCGGTCGTCGCCGGCCAGGCCTGGCTCGATCGGCAACGCACCACGAGCTGGGAACACACCGTGTGGGTCGGCGCATTCCCCTTGAGCGCAGATGGCAGCGAAACCTCGAGCGCCTACATTGCCAGCTTAAGCGATGCCGACCTGCAGCCCGTGGCTGAATTCATTACGCGCGAGGCCCGGCGCTACGGCATCAGCATCGACGAGCCCGTCAACCTCAGGCTCTACCCCGCGCCGGCCAGCAGGCCGCCGGAACTCGCGCCGCAGGCAAACCTGCTGGAGCGCGTGATCTGGAGCCTGCGCCTGCGGCATTACCGCTCGGCCGCACTCGAGCCGATCAGGCGTGCGCGGCCCGGGATCGCCCTGTTCCTGCTGTACTACGATCCGGCGCGCGCGAGCGTCCTGCCGCATTCCGTGGGCCTGCAGCGCGGCCTGACGGGTGTCGTGCATCTGTTCGCCGCACGCTCGCAGGCGGGGCAGAACGACATTGTGATCGCGCACGAACTGCTCCATACGTTTGGTGCGACCGACAAGTACGACCTGGCCAGCGACGCGCCCCGCTATCCGGAAGGTTTTGCGGAACCCGCGCGCGAGCCCCGTTTCCCGCAGCGCTATGCGGAAATCATGGCGGGCCGCGTGCCGCTCGGGCCGCGGCTCCAGGTCATGCCCGATGATCTATCCCAGACCCGCATCGGCCCGGCGACCGCGCGCGAGATCGGCTGGAGCAGGCCGTGATGGCCATGACGAATGGCAATTCCCCGACGCCGGCGGCGCTGCTGGGCGCCACCGCGCTCAGTGTGCGGGCCGGCGAACGGACCCTGGTCGAGGCGCTGTCACTGGAGCTCCGGCCCGGCGAGTTCCTCGCAGTGCTCGGCCGCAATGGCTGCGGCAAGAGTCTGACGCTGCACACGCTCGCGGGCCTGCGGGCGCCGGCCGCGGGTAAGGTGGAACTCGGCGGCCGCGAACTCGGGGCGCTGGGCCGCGGCGAGATCGCGCGGCGCCTGGCGCTGCTGCCGCAGGACCGGGAGGATTCGCTGCCGCTGTCCGTTTTTGAGACGACCCTGCTCGGGCGACATCCGCACATCGGCTGGCTGCGCGGGGAGACCGCAGGGGATCTGCGCATCGTCAGCGCGGCACTCGCGCGCATGGGCGTCGATCACTGCGCGGAGCGTGCGCTGGGCACACTGTCGGGCGGCGAGCAGCGGCGCGCGGCGATGGCGGGCCTGTTGGCGCAGCAGCCGACGGTGTTCCTGCTCGATGAGCCCACCAATCACCTCGACCCGCATCATCAGGTCGACGTGCTGCTGGCCTTCCGCGAATGCTGTGCCACGGGCGCGGCGGTCATCGCCACGCTCCACGACCCGGCGCTGGCCGAGCGCTGCGCCGATCGCGTGCTGCTGCTGCACGGGGATGGCCGCTGGCGGCTCGGGGCGACCGCTGAGCTGTTGAACGCGGAGGAACTCTCGGCCCTCTACGCCACGCCCATGCACGAACTGCGGGGGGGTGGACGGCGCGCCTTCATCCCCGCATAGCGGCCAGGAAGCGCGCGTGCAGTGCCGCGTTGCCGGCCAGCACCGTTGTGGTACCCAGATCGATCTCCTGGCCCTCCAGGTCCGTGAACACGCCGCCGGCCTCCCGAACGATGACGCTCAGCGCAGCGATATCCAGGATATTGACGTCCGATTCGATCACGGCCTCGAGCGATCCGCGCGCCAGCAGGTGGTAGTGCAGGAAATCCCCATACCCGCGCAGCCGGTTGACCTGCCCGACGAGCGCACCGTACCGTGACCAGGCCGCGGGCGCAGCGGCCAGGGTCTTTAGATTGCCGGTGGACAGGATCGCATCACCCAGGGAACCCACGGCGCTGACACGGATGGCCTTGCCATCCAGAAAGGCGCCGCCGCCCTCCTCGGCCCAGGCCAGCTCACCGTAGGCGGGCGCGCTCGACACGCCCAGCACCAGGCGCCCGGCGCGGCGCAAGGCGATCTGCGTGGAGAAGAACGGGCAGTCGCGCACGAAGGACTTGGTGCCGTCGATCGGGTCGACGAGCCAGACATTCCCGGCCTCCATCGCGTGCTGGCCCGTTTCCTCCCCGTAAAAGCCGTAGTCCGGAAACTGTGCGCTGAGCACCGCGCGGATCACGCGCTCGGCCTCCA
>Ga0209131_1003744_pt1 | contig 10058 bp, 4 predicted proteins | sample GraSoi_2013_40cm_FD_185826 | JGI IMG/M metagenome (GOLD analysis project Ga0209131, IMG submission 185826) | Grasslands soil microbial communities from the Angelo Coastal Reserve, California, USA - Sample 9_17_2013_40cm (SPAdes) (version 2) | ecosystem: Environmental > Terrestrial > Soil >...
CATCTTGAACGCGTTCTCGTTCGAGTCGACCTCGTGGTACGAGCCGTAGAAGAGCGTGACTTTCACGTCCACGACCGGGTACCCGGCGAGCACGCCCGCCGGCAGCGTTTCCCTGAGGCCCTTCTCTACAGCGGGAATGTACTCGCGCGGCACCGCGCCGCCCTTGATCGAGTCGACGAACTCGAAGCCCTTGCTCGGGTTCGGCTCGATCTTGAGCACCACGTGGCCGTACTGGCCGCGGCCGCCCGACTGCTTCACGAACTTGCCCTCGACCTCGGCCACCGCCTTCCTGATCGTCTCGCGGTAGGCGACCTGCGGCTTGCCCACGCTCGCCTCGACCCCGAACTCGCGCTTCATCCGGTCCACGAGGATCTCGAGGTGCAGCTCGCCCATCCCGGAGATGATCGTCTGGCTGCTCTCTTCGTCCGTGTGCACGCGGAAAGACGGATCTTCCTGGGCGAGGCGGTTCAACGCGATGCCCATCTTCTCCTGGTCGGCCTTGGTCTTCGGCTCCACCGCCTGCGAGATCACCGGCTCCGGGAAGATCATGCGCTCGAGGATGATCGGATTCTCGACGTCGCAGATCGTGTCGCCGGTCGTCGCCTCGCGCAGCCCCACGGCCGCGGCGATGTCGCCGGCGCGGACTTCCTTGATCTCCTCGCGCTGGTTGGCGTGCATCTGCAGCAGCCGCCCGATGCGCTCCTTCTTGTCCTTGATCGGGTTGTAGATGGTGTCGCCCGAATTCACCACGCCCGAGTACACGCGGAAGAAGATGAGCTGGCCCACGTAGGGGTCGGTCATGATCTTGAACGCGAGGCCCGCGAAGGGCTCGGCGTCGGCGGCCTTGCGTTCTCCGTCCTTGCCGTTCTCGAGCTCGCCCTTCACAGGCGGGATGTCGGTCGGCGCGGGCATGTAGTCGATCACGGCGTCCAGCATCGCCTGCACGCCTTTGTTCTTGAAGGCCGACCCGCACATCATGGGCACGATCTCGTTGGCGATGGTGCGCTTGCGAATCCCCTTCTTGATGTCTTCGGCCGAAAGCTCGTGGCCCTCGAGGTACTTGTGCGTGAGCTCCTCGTCAGCCTCGGCTGCCGCCTCGAGCATCTTCTCGCGCCACTCCTTCGCCAGCTCGAGCGTCTCCGCGGGAATCTCGCGGAATTCGAACTTCATGCCCTGGCTCGCTTCGTCCCAATAGATCGCCTTCATCTTGACGAGGTCGACCACGCCGGCGAACTTGTCCTCGGCGCCGATGGGGATCTGGATCACCACGGGATTGGCGCGCAGGCGCTCCTTCATCTGGCGGTAGACCTTGAAGAAGTCGGCGCCGACGCGGTCCATCTTGTTCACGAACGCGAGCCGCGGGACCTTGTACTTGTTGGCCTGGCGCCACACGGTCTCGGACTGCGGCTGCACGCCGCCGACGGAGTCGTACACCATGCACGCCCCGTCCAGCACGCGCATGGAGCGCTCGACCTCGATCGTGAAGTCCACGTGGCCGGGCGTGTCGATGATGTTGATGCGATGCTCGGGAAAGCTCTTGTCCATCCCCTGCCAGAAGCAGGTGGTGGCCGCGGAAGTGATGGTGATGCCCCGCTCGCGCTCCTGCTCCATCCAGTCCATCACGGTCGCGCCGTCGTGCACCTCGCCCATCTTGTGGGACACCCCGGTGTAGAACAGGATGCGCTCCGTGGTCGTGGTCTTGCCGGCGTCGATGTGCGCCGAGATCCCGATGTTGCGGTAGCGTTCGATAGGTGTCTTGCGGGCCACGTTGAATGCTCTCTTGTCGAATGCCGCTGCCTCGAGCGGCATGCGGCGGGTTGGATCCCTAGAAGCGGTAGTGGGCGAAGGCCTTGTTGGCCTCGGCCATGCGGTGCACTTCTTCCTTCTTCTTCACCGCTCCGCCGCGTCCCTCCGCGGCTTCCATCAGCTCGTTCGCCAGGCGTTGCGCCATGCTCTTCTCGCCACGCTTGCGCGCGGCCTCGCGGATCCAGCGCATGGAAAGCGCGGTGCGGCGCACCGGGCGGACCTCGACCGGAACCTGGTAGTTGGCACCGCCCACGCGACGGCTCTTCACTTCCACCATCGGCTTCACGTTGTTGATCGCGGCGCTGAACACCTCGAAGGCGTCCTTGCCCGACTTCTTGGCGATGGTGTCGAGCGCGCCGTAGAGGATGCGCTCGGCGACCGACTTCTTGCCGCGCGTCATGAGCACGTTCATGAACTTGGCGACTTCTTCGCTCTTGTGCTTCGGATCCGGCAGGATCTCGCGTTTGGGAATTTCTCTACGGCGCGGCATAAGTCTCTATCCGATGGAATGTTGCGTTTGAAAGATTAGGCGGCCTTGGGTCGCTTCGCGCCGTACTTGGAGCGCGACTGCTTGCGATCCTTCACGCCGGCGGTGTCCAGGCTGCCGCGCACCATGTGGTAGCGCACGCCCGGCAGGTCCTTCACGCGCCCGCCGCGAATGAGCACCACCGAGTGCTCCTGCAGGTTGTGGCCCTCGCCGCCGATGTAGCTGATGACCTCGTAGCCGTTGGTGAGCCGCACCTTCGCCACCTTGCGAAGCGCCGAATTCGGCTTTTTGGGGGTCGTAGTGTAGACGCGCGTGCACACGCCTCGCTTCTGCGGGCTGCCGCCGAGGGCGGGCACCTTGCTCTTGGTCTCGATCTTCCTACGGCCCTTGCGCAGCAACTGGTTGATGGTCGGCATGTTTTCCTGTCTGCAATGGGTGCCGGCCCCGAGGGTCCGGCTATCTATAGAGCGCTCCCGCCCGAATGGCGACCTGTTACGGCTGTCGCGGATCCGGGCGGGAAAAAGCTCTCTATTTTAGGGGGTTACGCTCATTTTCGTCAAGCAACCTGCTCGGTGGTGGAGTCGCTCTCGTCGATCGCGAAACCGAAGGATGCGGTGGACCCCGGCTCGACCTCCTTCTTCTTGCGGGTCGAGTGGTAAGCCAGGCCCGTTCCCGCGGGGATGAGGCGCCCCACGATCACGTTTTCCTTCAGTCCGCGCAGGTCGTCCTTCTTGCCCATGATCGCCGCCTCGGTGAGCACCCTCGTGGTCTCCTGGAAGGAGGCCGCGGAGATGAACGAGTCGGTCGACAACGACGCCTTGGTGATGCCGAGCAGCATGTACTCGAACACGCCCGGCTTCTTGCCCGCGGCGATGATGCGGTCGTTCTCGTCGAGGAAATCCGCGCGCTCGACCTGCTCGCCGGTGATGAACCGCGTCTCGCCCGGATCGACGATCTGCACGCGGCGCAGCATCTGGCGGACGATCACCTCGATGTGCTTGTCGTTGATCTTCACGCCCTGCAGCCGGTAGACGTCCTGCACCTCGTCGATGATGTAGCGCGCGAGCGCTTCCATCCCCTGGAGGTGGAGGATGTCGTGCGGGTCGGCCGGGCCGTCGACGATCATCTCGCCCTTGTTGACGACCTGCCCGTCGTGGACGGTGATGTGCTTGTCCTTCGGGATCAGGTACTCGTGGGCCGCGCCGTCGAAGTCCGTGATGATCAGGCGCTGCTTGCCCTTCGTGTCCTTGCCGAACGACACCGTGCCGGTGACTTCCGCGAGGAGGCCCGCGTCCTTCGGCGAACGCGCCTCGAACAGCTCCGCCACGCGCGGCAGACCGCCCGTGATGTCGCGGGTCTTCGACGATTCCTGCGGGATGCGCGCGAGCACGTCGCCCACGTTCACCTGCGCGCCGTTCTTCACCGTGATGATGGCGCCGATCTGGAACGTGTAGTTCACCGGCGTATCGCCCGTGGCGAGCTTCACTTCCTTGCCCTTGTCGCCGATGAGCTTCACCGCCGGGCGCAGGCCCTTGGTGGCGGAAGTGCCGCGGCGCTTCGGATCGATCACGACCAGGCTCGAAAGGCCCGTGGTCTCGTCGATCTGCTTGGCCACCGTCACGCCCTCTTCCACGTTCTCGAAGCGCGTCTCGCCCGCGTACTCGGTGATGATGGGACGCGTGAGCGGATCCCAGTTGGCGAGGCCCTGGCCCGCCCTCACCTTGGAGCCGCTCTGGACCGTGAGGGTCGCGCCGTACGGCACCTTGTGGCGCTCGCGCTCGCGGCCGTTGTCGTCCGCGATCACGATCTCGCCGTTGCGCGAGATGGCGATGGATTCGCCGCGCGCGTTGATGATGCTGCGCATGGTGTTGGCAAAGGTCGCCACGCCGTTGGACTTCGCCTCCACGGAGCTCGCCACCGCGGTGCGCGAAGCCGCGCCGCCGATGTGGAACGTGCGCATCGTGAGCTGCGTGCCCGGTTCGCCGATCGACTGCGCGGCGATGACACCCACCGCCTCGCCGACGTTCACGCGAACGCCGCGGCCCAGGTCGCGGCCGTAGCAGGACGCGCAGATGCCGTAGCGAGTCTCGCAGGTGAGCGGCGTGCGCACCTTCACTTCGTCGACGCCGCGCGCCTCGATGCGCTCCACCGCGTCCTCGTCGAGCAGCGAGCCCACCGGCACGAGGATCGAGTGGTTCTCGGTGTCGTACACGTCGGCGGCGGTTACGCGTCCGAGGATGCGTTCGCGCAGCGCCTCGACCACTTCACCGCCCTCGACCAGCGCCTTCATCGCCATGCCCGAGGTGGTCTCGCAGTCGTCCTCGATGACCACGAGGTCCTGCGTCACGTCCACCAGGCGGCGCGTGAGGTAGCCGGAGTTCGCCGTCTTCAGCGCCGTGTCCGCCAGGCCCTTGCGCGCGCCGTGCGTCGAGATGAAATACTGCAGGACGTTCAGGCCCTCGCGGAAGTTCGCCGTGATCGGCGTCTCGATGATCGAGCCGTCGGGCTTGGCCATGAGGCCCCGCATGCCGGCGAGCTGGCGGATCTGCGCGGCGGAGCCGCGCGCGCCCGAGTCGGCCATCATGTAGATGGCGTTGAACGACTCCTGGTTGACCTCCTTGCCCTTGCTGTCGGTGACCTTCTGGTTGCCCAGCTGGTCCATCATCGCCTTGGCGATCTGGTCGCCGGCGCGGCCCCAGATGTCGACCACCTTGTTGTAGCGCTCGCCCTGGGTCACGAGGCCCGAGGTGTACTGGCGCTCGATCTCCTTCACTTCCTTCTCGCTCTCCTCGATGATGCTCGCCTTCTGCCGGTGTACATCAGCTTGTCGGCGAAGATCACCGTCTCGCGGATGCCGCAGCGGCGGAACGCCTCGTTGATGAGCTTGGAGATCTCCTTCTTCTTGAGCGCCTTGTTGATGAGCGCGAAGGACAGCCCGGCCGGAAGGATCTCCGACAGGAGCGCCCGGCCGACCGTGGTCTCGTAGCGCTTCACCAGCTCCTCGATCGTCCCGTCGTCGTTCTTGCGCGCTTCCTTGATGCGCACCGTGATGGCGGCGTGCAGCTCGACCCCGCCCGACTCGTAGGCGCGGCTTACTTCCGTCACGTTGGTGAAGAACGAGCCTTCGCCGCGCGCGTTCACGCGCTGGCGGGTCGCGTAGTACAGCCCCAGCACGATGTCCTGGGACGGCACGATGACCGGCTCGCCGTGCGCGGTGTGCAGCACGTTGTTGGACGACAGCATGAGTGTCCGCGCTTCCATCTGCGCTTCCAGCGAGATGGGAACGTGGACCGCCATCTGGTCGCCGTCGAAGTCCGCGTTGAACGCGGCGCACACCAGCGGGTGCAGCTGGATCGCCTTGCCTTCGATGAGGACCGGCTCGAACGCCTGGATGCCGAGGCGGTGCAGCGTCGGCGCGCGGTTCAGCAGCACCGGGTGCTCGCGAATCACGTCCTCGAGAATGTCCCACACCACGGGCTCCTGGCTTTCCACCATGCGCTTTGCAGCCTTGATGGTGGTCGCGAGCCCCATGATCTCCAGCTTGTGGAAGATGAAGGGCTTGAAGAGCTCGAGGGCCATCAGCTTCGGCAGGCCGCACTGGTGCAATTTCAGGGTAGGACCGACAACAATCACGGAACGGCCCGAGTAGTCCACGCGCTTGCCGAGCAGGTTCTGGCGGAAGCGGCCGCTCTTGCCCTTGATCATGTCGGCGAGCGACTTCAGCGCCCGCTTGTTCGCGCCCGTCATCGCCTTGCCGCGGCGGCCGTTGTCCAGCAGCGAATCGACGGCTTCCTGCAGCATGCGCTTCTCGTTGCGCACGATGATTTCCGGCGCTTTCAGCTCGAGCAGGCGCTTGAGACGATTGTTGCGGTTGATGACGCGCCGGTACAGGTCGTTCAGGTCGGAGGTCGCGAAGCGCCCGCCGTCCAGCGGCACCAGCGGACGCAGGTCCGGCGGCAGGACGGGCAGCACTTCCATGATCATCCAGTCGGGCTTGATGCCGGACTTGTTGAACGCCTCGAGCACCTTCAGGCGCTTGGCGATCTTCTTGATCTTGGTCTCGGAGCCGGTCGCGGCGAGCTCGGTGCGCAACTGGTCGATGTCGCGGCCGACGTCGAGCTTGCGAAGCAGGTCGCGGATGCCTTCCGCGCCCATGGCCGCCGAGAAGTCGTCACCGTACTCCTCGACCTTCGCGAGGTAGTCGTCCTCGGACAGCAGCTGGCAACGGTTCAACGGCGTCATGCCCGGATCGGTCACGACGTAGGCCTCGAAGTACAGGACGCGCTCGATGTCGCGCAACGTCATGTCCAGCACCATGCCCAGGCGCGAGGGCAGCGACTTGAGGAACCAGATGTGCGCGACGGGACTCGCGAGCTCGATGTGGCCCATGCGCTCGCGGCGCACCTTGGTGAGCGTCACTTCCACGCCGCACTTCTCGCAGATCACGCCGCGGTGCTTGAGGCGCTTGTACTTGCCGCACAGGCACTCGTAGTCCTTGATCGGCCCGAAGATCTTGGCGCAGAACAGGCCATCCCTCTCCGGCTTGAAGGTGCGGTAGTTGATCGTCTCCGGCTTCTTCACCTCGCCGTAAGACCAGGAACGGATCTTTTCCGGGGAAGCGAGCCCGATGCGGATGGCATCGAACTCTTCTTCCTGGGTGACCTGCTTGAACAGATCGAGCAATGCTTTCATTTACGTGATCTCCTGGTATCTCAATAGCGCTCGAGGTCGATGTCGATGGCGAGGGAGCGAATCTCCTTCACCAGCACGTTGAACGATTCCGGCATGCCGGCCTCGATCTTGTGCTCGCCCTTGACGATGTTTTCGTAGACCTTCGTGCGGCCCTGCGTGTCGTCGGATTTGACGGTGAGCATCTCCTGCAACGTGTAGGCCGCGCCGTAGGCCTCCAGCGCCCAGACCTCCATCTCGCCGAAGCGCTGGCCGCCGAACTGCGCCTTGCCGCCCAGCGGCTGCTGGGTGACGAGCGAGTACGGTCCCGTGGAGCGCGCGTGCATCTTGTCGTCCACGAGGTGGTGCAGCTTCAGGATGTGCATGTAGCCCACGGTCACCGCGCGGTCGAAAGCATCGCCCGTGCGCCCGTCGAAGAGCGTGATCTGGCCGTTTCGCGGCAGCCCCGCGATTTCCAGCATGTCCTTGATCTCGACTTCGGTTGCGCCGTCGAACACCGGCGTGGCGAAGGGAAGCCCGTTCTGCAAATTGCGGGCGAGCTCCATCACGTCGTCGTCCGAGAGCTCGGTGAAGTCTTCCTTCTTGCCCGTCGAGTTGTAGATCTTCTCGAGGAACTTGCGCATCTTCGCGGCGCTCTCGTTGGCGCGCAGCATCTCCTGGATGCGCAGGCCCAGGCCCTTCGCGGCCCAGCCCAGGTGCGTCTCCAGGATCTGCCCCACGTTCATGCGCGACGGAACGCCCAGCGGGTTCAGCACGATGTCCACCGGCGTGCCGTCCGCCATGAACGGCATGTCTTCCACCGGAACGATCTTCGAGATCACGCCCTTGTTGCCGTGGCGGCCTGCCATCTTGTCGCCCGGCTGGAGGCGGCGCTTCACCGCGACGTAGACCTTCACCATCTTCTGCACGCCCGGGGGCAGCTCGTCGCCCTGCGTGAGCTTCTTCTTCTTCTCCTCGAAGGCCTTGTCGAACTCCTTGCGGGTGAGGTCGAGCGACTCGCGCAGCTGCTCGAGCTGGGCGGCGGCGTCCTCGTCCTGCAGGCGGATGTCGAACCAGTCGTGGCGGTCGATCTCCTGCAGGTACTGCTTGGTCACCTTGGCGCCCTTGGCGAGCTTCTTGCCGCCCTTGGCCACCTTGTTGACGATCACCTTCTCGATGCGGTTGAACGCGTCGTCCTCGACGATGCGCAGCTGGTCGTGGAGGTCCTTTCGGTAGTCCTTCAGCTGCTCGTCGATGATCTGCTGGGCGCGCTTGTCGCGCGCGATGCCCTCGCGCGTGAAGACCTGGACGTCGATCACGGTGCCGTTGATGCCCGAGGGCACGCGCAGGCTCGTGTCCTTCACGTCGGAGGCCTTCTCGCCGAAGATCGCGCGCAACAGCTTCTCTTCCGGCGTCAGCTGCGTCTCGCCCTTCGGCGTGACCTTGCCCACCAGCACGTCGGCGGCTTCCACTTCCGCGCCGATGTACACGATGCCCGACTCGTCCAGGCGCGAGAGCATGCGCTCGGACAGGTTCGAGATGTCGCGCGTGATCTCCTCCGGGCCCAGCTTCGTATCGCGGGCGACGACCACCAGCTCCTCGATGTGGATCGAGGTGTAGCGGTCCTCGGCCACGATGCGCTCGGAGATGAGGATCGAGTCCTCGAAGTTGTAGCCGTTCCACGGCATGAACGCGACCAGCAGGTTCTGGCCCAGGGCCAGCTCGCCCATGTCGGTCGAGGCACCGTCGGCCACCACGTCGCCGCCGGCGATGGTCTCGCCCACCTTCACCAGCGGACGCTGGTTGATGTTGGTGTTCTGGTTGGAGCGGGTGTACTTCGTGAGGTTGTAGATATCCACGCCGGCTTCGCCCGGGCGCGTCTCGTTGTCGTTCACGCGTACCACGATGCGGCCGGCATCGACGTAGTCGATGCGCCCGCCGCGGCGCGCCTGCACCGCGGTGCCGGAGTCGATCGCCACCGTGCGCTCGATGCCCGTGCCGACGAGCGGCTTCTCCGCGCGCAGGCAGGGAACGGCCTGGCGCTGCATGTTCGAGCCCATCAGCGCGCGGTTCGCGTCGTCGTGCTCGAGGAACGGGATGAGCGAAGCGGCCACCGACACGATCTGCGACGGGGCCACGTCGATGTACTCGATCTTGTCCGAGGTCGAGAGCGTGAACTCGTTGCGGTGGCGGCAGGACACCAACTCGTCGGCGAACTTGCCGCCCTTGTCGAGGTCCGCGTTCGCCTGCGCGATCACGTACTTGCCTTCCTCGATCGCGGAGAGGTACTCGATGTCCTTGGTGACCTTGCCGTCCTTCACGCGCCGGTACGGCGTCTCGATGAAGCCGTAGTCGTTGGTGCGCGCGTAGAGAGCGAGCGAGTTGATGAGGCCGATGTTCGGGCCTTCGGGCGTCTCGATCGGGCACACGCGGCCGTAGTGCGTCGGGTGCACGTCGCGAACCTCGAAGCCCGCGCGCTCACGCGTGAGGCCTCCCGGACCCAGCGCAGAGATGCGGCGCTTGTGCGTGATCTCGGACAGCGGGTTGGTCTGGTCCATGAACTGCGACAGTTGCGAGGAGCCGAAGAACTCCTTGATCGCCGCGGAGACGGGCTTCGCGTTGATCAGGTCGTGCGGCATCAGGTTCTCGCTCTCGGCCTGCGAGAGGCGCTCGCGCACCGCGCGCTCCACGCGCACCAGGCCCGAGCGGAACTGGTTCTCCGCGAGCTCGCCCACCGAGCGCACGCGGCGGTTGCCGAGGTGGTCGATGTCGTCGATCTCGCCGCGGCCGTTGCGCAGCTCGACCAGGATCTTGATCACGGCGACGATGTCCTCGTTGGACAGCGTCATCGGCCCCGTGAGCTCGTCGCGGCCCACGCGACGGTTGAACTTCATGCGGCCCACGTCGGACAGGTCGTAGCGGTCCTCGCTGAAGAAGAGACCGTTGAAGAGGGTCTTCACCGCATCTTCCGTCGGCGGCTCGCCGGGACGCATCATCCGGTAGATCGCGACCTGCGCGTTCATCGGGTCCACGGTCTCGTCGACGCGCAGCGTCTGCGAGATGTACGGGCCCTGGTCGAGGTCGTTGGTGTAGATGG